>Ga0209517_10004529_pt1 | contig 18213 bp, 19 predicted proteins | sample PeaSoiMetSII2010_FD_187695 | JGI IMG/M metagenome (GOLD analysis project Ga0209517, IMG submission 187695) | Peat soil microbial communities from Weissenstadt, Germany - SII-2010 (SPAdes) (version 2) | ecosystem: Environmental > Terrestrial > Soil > Wetlands > Peat | place: Germany...
AGATTCCCGCGCTGCTAACCGCGCTGGCCAACACGGTTTCGAAGAAGGGTGTTGTCGAGGAAGTGAAGGTTGCGTAACCTATGACAGCCGAGAGTCGCTAACTTTCAACGGAGTTCCGGGCAATCTCCCGGCGAAACAGGCGACCACTATCAAGCTGATGAATGTTTTCATGGCATGGTTCCTTCGTTGCAAAATTGCTGACTCGGATTAGTGGAAGAACTCCGAACTTGTCTCAGCATGAAAAGACACTTGGGCCCCAGAACCTTCCGCTGAGCGTAAGGGGCGCAAATCGGGTTACTGTTTTGCCAGGAGGCTCCACTGCGAAGCCACCGCCTGCCAGCGTCCCTGACGTTTCACGAAAACATCAGTCCAGACATAATGCCCACTGATGTCTTTCCCTTTGTACGAGCTTTTTTCGTAGTGGGTACCGGTAACGACAGCTGTTTCTCCGAAAACGCGCGCCTGCATGTCCCCCGGCGTCCAGGAGTCTTGCTTGAAGTCCCCCGATTTGAGGTCTGCTAGAGCCTGAGCTTTGGTTTGGGTACCGTCAGGGGTTTGGGCGACCCAGTCGTCTGCGAGGATTTTGTCTAGGGTTGCCACGTCCTTCTTGAGTTGGGCCTCAGTCCAGTCGCGTTCCATTTGCATCAACGCTTGCTCGACGGTGATGTTTCCTTTGCCCTTTGTTTTCCCTTCATTACCCATCTGGCCCAGTGCAAGTGCTGCGGCTGCCCCAACGAGAACAGCAACTGCCAAGATTCGCTTCATATATTCCTCTCCTCATTTCTTCTGACAAAAAGGCGTTCGCTTTGAAGTGTGGGTGGTTACGATGTTAGCTCCCGGTTTAAGCACGTCCTCCGGCTTACTTGCCCAGCGAATACGTGCCGGTGCATGTATCGTCAGCAGAGCCGTCTGCATTGAATTTCATGGAGGTGGTCCCGGAACCCTTGATGCCTGTGTATTTTCCGGTACCGCTCAGAATCTTCCATTTGAAAGTGAAAGGTTTCGTGGTGTCTGTTGAGGCGGAACCTTCATACGTGAGGTACACCTTGTCCCCATTGTCCATCGTCATGTTCGCTCGGCCATGGAAGTTGATGGATGTTTTCCATATCTCTCGGAATTCCGTCCAGTCACTGGTTTTTTCCGCAAAGCTGCTGTCGCTTGCGGTCGCGTTGCAGGTGCCTTGCCCAATCCAATAGCTGTGACCCGGCACGTCGCCCACGTCGAGTTTGTGGCTTACCGATTCTTTCGGGCAGTGCTCCTTTGTATCAACCTTGTTCTGAGCCATTGCTGCGGACCCAAACACCAATAGGGAGCACGCAACGAACAACGGGACTCGCTTCATGCGGTTCTCCTTCTTGCGTCAACGATTTCGCCTCAGGGGTGTGCGTCTCAGCTGGTGGGAATTGCTCCTCGGAGAGGCGAGACGTATAAATGCCACACGAATGAGCGTGTGATGTCAGTGACTTGAATCACGTCTTGAGGGCGTGATCGCCAAGCGAGATTGATCGCCGCACTATTGCAGCTTCGCGTACTCCGCCTTGGCTTGCTTCAGGATCGGGATGTCAGGGTCGGCGTCTTTCCAAAGCGTGAGGAAATCCTTGTAGGCGGCGAGCGCCCGAGTGCGGGCGGCATCGGCATCGGCTCCCTGCGAGGTTCTCGCCTGCAAGGCGTTCCCACGGGCCACTCCCAGATGCGCCAACGCTCCCGTCCAGCAGTTCCAGACGATGCCGCTGTGGTCGAGAATCTTCTGAAATTCGGCTGAGGCGGCACTGCCCTGTCCGGCTGCCAAGTATGCCTCGCCGCGTACATACACCGAATGGAGGCAGGAACCGGCCAACTCGATGCGTGTAGCAGCTTGTAACGCATTCAAGGCGGAAGCCGGGTTCTTTCTGTCCAGCGCCATTTGTGCCTGAATCGTTGGCAGCCAAAGCGACTGCATTTGCGTGTCCAGCGGAAACCGTTTCCCTAAGTCCTGCGTCAAGGACTCGGCTCTTGCAGTATCGCCCGCCATGGCAAACGCAAGCGCGGCTTCGCTCTCGGCACCCTGACTCGCGGGAGCAAGCTTCAAAGCGTCTGCCGCTGACTGTCGCGCTTCCACAGCATTGCCGTAAGCGGCGTCCCGCTGGGCAGCAATCGCCAGATAGAACGCCCCATTTTCTTTTTGGTCAGTCCGCACGGCGGAGTCCACTGCCCGCTTGGTCAGTTCCCGCGCCTTGCCCAGATGACCGCCATACGCCTCGGTGTCGGATGCCAGCGCCAGTCCAGCGTTCTCAAACTCGGGCTTGTCCAAAAACCATTGTTGCTGTTCCGCCATCGCCACGGAGTCCCCTCCGAGGAAGGCCAGAGCATAAAGACTAATGTGTAGTGCTGAACCGTCTAGTTTTCGCGCATTCGCCTCGTGAATGATCTGCCGCGTTTCGTCTAGACGCTGTAAGGCAAGGGTGTAGGTGGCGAGATCCCCGTACCAATCCAGTACATCCGGTGCAAGGCGCACAGCTTGCCTCTCGACCTCCGCAGCTTTTTCATACTGCCCCTGTGATGAGAGCACGATGCCCAAAACGGCGTATGGGCTGGAGTCCCGTGGGTAGCTCGCAATCCCCTCCTGATACGTCTGGGCTGCTTTATCCAGTTCCCCAGTTACACTCAGGTAGTAGCTGGCTGTGATCGCCAGCTTCTCAAATTCGCTGGCATGCTCCCGCAACTGGAATGCCTTGGTGAAATACTCGCGGCCCCGCACAGACTCGCCGAGATGGAAGTAGGCGGTGCCCAAAAACAAGTAGCCGAATGCAAAATTCGGATCAAGCTCGATGGCGTGTTGAAAGTAAGGCAGGGCTGCGGCAGCGCCTTTCTCGTTCATCGCCTTCGAGCCAAGGCTGTACGCTTTCAGAGCTTCGAACGAGGACGTGGTGGCTTGCCAAACCGGAACATCGAACTTCTGCACCGAAGCCAGCGATTCGCCCAACTCAGTGCGCAGCTTCGATGCCGCCTCGCCCAGCGCGTCCAGCACCTTCTCCTTGGACGCCGCCGTCACCTGCTCCTGCGCCAGAGTATCTCCGCTCTGGCAGTTCACCGCCTTCAGCCCCAGCACATATTCGCTGCCCAGACTGCCAATCGTTCCCGCAATGTAAGCCTTGCTTCCCGCCCGCTGGCAAAGCTCGCGGGTCACTGCGGGCGTTAGTTTCGTGTCCGCAGGACGGGTCATCAATTTCAAGGTCTCCGCGACTTGCCGATCGGAGAGCACACTCAAGAAAGGCGATTGCCGCAGGGAAACGTTGAGCGCCGTCTTCAAGGTATCGTCGAAGATTGCATCGCCAGTGCTGTTGGCAAAATCCGCCAGAACGATGGTGTCCTTGTCGGTCAGGCGCTTGCTTTGCTGACGCGAACGATAGTAAAGCCCGCCTGCCGCGAGCAAGGCAGCCAGCAGGACGGGAACCGCAATCTTCCAGAGCTTTTTCTCTGCCACTGCCACCGTGCCTGAGCTTGCCGCCGCACTCCGTCCGCTCTCCGTGTCCCGCTTGAGCCGTTGCAGGTCGGCTCGCATTTCCGCCGCGTGCTGATAGCGCAGGTTGCGGTCTTTCTCCAGCGCCTTGCTGATGATCCGCTCCAGTTCGACTGGCACATCGGGATTCAGCCGCACGGCAGGCGTGGGAGCCGCGTCCAGAATGGCTTTGAAGATGACTCCTGAACTCTCTCCCCGGAAGGGCAGCGTGCCCGTGGCCGCTTCGTACAGCACCGCGCCAAAGGAGAACAAATCCGTTCGGGCGTCCAATTCCTTGGCACGGACTTGCTCAGGCGACATGTAGGCGACTGTGCCCAGTGCGCTGCCCGGACTCGTCAGATGTTCTTCGGACTCTATGGTCGGGGCGTTTGCATCTGCACCTGCTCCCGGCCTCGACAGCTTCGCCAGCCCGAAATCCAGAATCTTGGCGTGTCCGCGCTCGGTGACAAAAATGTTGGCAGGCTTGATGTCGCGGTGGACTATGCCTTTGGCGTGCGCGGCGTCCAGCGCATCCGCGATCTCGATCCCGAGCGACAGGATCAACTCGGTCTCCAGCGGACGACCCGCCATTCGCTGCTTTAGCGTCGTCCCCTCCAGATACTCCATGGCGATGAAGGGCTGCCCGTCCTGCTGCCCGATCTCGTAGATCGTGCAGATGTTGGGATGATTCAGGGCGGAAGCCGCTTGTGCCTCACGCTGGAAACGGGCCAAGGCCTGCGGGTCGCGGGCTACATCATCGGGCAGAAACTTCAGGGCGACAAAGCGGTGCAGGGTCAGGTCTTCAGCCTTGTAGACGACTCCCATGCCGCCACCGCCCAACTTCTCGGCGATGCGGTAGTGGCCTAGTTCAAGGCCGACGCGCAAATCTTGATCTAGCCCGTGGCTAGCCATGGGGGAAAAATGCGGCTCCTCCGCCCAAACGCCACAGTCTACGCCGTTGACCTAAAGGAATCGACAAGAAACCGTGCCCAGCCTTGCGGCACAACGCTACCGATTGCTGGCGACGCACGCGAAACGTCATCCATACTTCGTGTGCTCACGAAGCTCCACTTTACTTCTCGAATCGATGAGCTATGGTTCGCCGAGCGGATGCGCTCAGCTGGGGGCCTGAAAATATGTAATTTACCCGACAAGCCCCCAACGCTCCGTAGATTCAACTCAGGAGGAGAATCATGCCGCGAAACAAGAAGAACGCACGACTGAAGAGCAAGTCAGCTCGCAAGAGAACCAAGACCATGAAGGCAGCGAAGCCACAGTCTCCGAACAAGAGCGCGAGCGCCGCTGGCAAAAGCCGGGCCGAAGGGATTCGCCTGTTCTCGCTCGCGGGTCGGCCCAGCAAGCAAGACTTCATCAAGGTCTATGGCCCCAACGGACCCAAGATGACTTGGGAGCAGCGAGCTGAGGCTGGAGTGCCCGCCGAGAAGTTTCAGGCTGCTCTCGCGGCGAAGCAGGCAGGGCGATAGCTGATGGCGCGGCAAGTCTTCGTTCTCGACGCACCGCCGGGACGGGAGGTGTGCGATTTCTGTTCGTCGTCGCCGACCTCCCGGCTCTACGCCTGCCGGAACTTCATCATCCCGCGCACAAAGCATGCGGTGTTCCAGCACGAGTCGATTGGAGCGTGGGCTGCGTGTGATCGCTGCGCGTTGCTCATAAATGCGGGGGACTGGTCGCAACTGACGGGCCGGGCTTTCCGGCGGTTCCGCAAGAAATACGGCGTCCCCCGGTACGAGGAGTTTGAAGTCAGGGAGCAGTTCCGAGAGATTCATCAACTTTTCAAAGAGCACATGATCAAGGAGGCGTGAGAATCACGCCAGCTTGAAGATCATGTAGACGTACCAGACCAAGCCAGCGAGGAGCGCAAGCTTGATGATCCCCCAACAGATCCTATGCATAGTCTTTCCAAACAGGCTCGCTATGAGAACCACGAAGAAAACCAATAGCCCGCGAGTACCCCCGTTGCCGTTCCAGAGGAGAGGAATCGCGCTGACGGCATAGAGACGGGCCTCTACTGGGTGGTGGAAGCACCAAGTGATGATCAAAATGGGTGACATGAAAAACCAGAACATCAATCGGATAGTGTCCCAAAAGAAGTTCAGGATCCATGCCAGCGGCGACAGTGCGGATTCCAATTCCCGCCGAGGGTCTGCCATTAGTTCAACTCCACTGGCCGGGTTCCCAACAGGAGAACAATGGCGGTGAGGCGATCCGGGCAATGAACCTTGGTCCCGCCCGGCAGGGCACGAGCCGCCGCGATGAGTTGCGGAGTGGGAATCTCTTTGTAGGCGGCGATGTTCAGCAGGGCGACCCGAAGTTTGGTCTTGATCGGCGGTAGCACGGCGAGGTCTCTCATGCTTCGAAACTACGGAGATGCGAAGGAGAGAAGCTAAGCGAGGAGGAGGGAGATGCAAATCGGAGAGCCACTTCGAACGATTGTCGTTGAACCACTCGAAAATCCTGTGCAACAACCGCCCATAGAACCAGAACCTTCTCACGAAGCAGAGCCAGAGCCAGCGGAGGCACCAGTCTCTCAATGACGGTCCCGGACTACATCTCGCCGATAACCGCCTACCGCGCTTGGCAGTGGAATGCCAATGGGCTGAGGTCCCTCAACGGCGAGCGATGGCTTCCCGGTCACCCGCTTACGGCATCCTGCAGGGTCGATGCAATCAGTTCCATCTCGGGTCTTTCTAAAGTCACACACAATCCTGACGAGTTGCCGCACTTCGGTTGCACTTGTGGCGTCTATGCTGCGAAGACAATTGAGCACCTGCGCCAGTGCGGCTATAAAAAGTTCGGAGTCCACGGCGAGGTCTGCCTGTGGGGCAAGGTAGTGGAGCACGAACGCGGTTGGCGTGCACAGTTCGCCTATCCCAAGACCTTTATTGTTGCGCCCGACAAATTCCCATTCTCGCTTTCAGAGATCAACGCTCGACTCAAAACTCTAACCGCGTTCGGCACCGACATTTTCATACTGCGCGATTGCGAGAACGTTGCGCTGTGGAAGCACGGCTCAGGCTTCGAGGCGGCGGGGCTGGACTACCTTATTAAGGCCCGCAAGGAGCATTACGTTCGCCGCCAACGGGAGCGCACTCTGACGAAGGGCGACCGCGTGGCAGTGCTCGGTCACGGGATCGCCGTAGTCGAGCAAGTTGACGGCAAAGAGGTTCACCTTGCGCTGGGGAACCGGCTCGTGCTGAGAATCGCACGCAAGGAAATTGCTGTGAACGAGCAGAACGACCGCTGGGAGTGCGAAGCCAACAACGCGTGAGGTGACGATGCGATGTTTCGCCAGCGCGGATTCTGACGGTTCGGCCCCGTTGGCCGCTCACGACTCCGTCAACGAGTGTTAACGCGATATATCGCCAACTATGATTCAAGAGAGTGCTCACTTTATTTGATCGTAGCCTCGCAAACTTCGGCTTCCTTCTGTGTCTGTTGCTTCTGGAAAAGCGGCATCACTCCCTCACGCAGCAGCCGGAGCTGTTGTTTTGCGTCGGGGATATCGAAGTCTTTTCCCGCAAAGGCCTTCACGATAAGTCCATCCATCGGAGCCAATATCAAGTGATTGACTCCAGTACCGGTGACCAGACTCTCTAGCCGGGATCCTACCTCTTCCGGCGTACCGGCAATCGCCAGCTTTTCTGCCATGTCCGGCGTCACCAGATCCATTGCTGCCGGGAAGTCGCCTGCGCGAAAGGCCTCCATAATCGGTTGTATTTCGGCGCTCGTAAAGCCGTTCCGTTCCAGTTGTTCCGTCGGTATTGCCGGGACGAGGATGCCCATCACGGCGCGTGCGGCCGCCTTTACCAGCTTCGAGTCAGGTCCCACAAATATGTGAAACACCGCTCCGATATCGAGTTGCCGCCAATCCCTTCCCGCTCGCTCGGCACCGATCTTGATGTGCTCGATCATGTAGTCGATTGCCTGGCGGGAATAATTGCACGCGCTATGCGTACCATCAAACATCTCTCCTGCAGCTTCGAAGGACTTAGGTCCCTTCATCGCGCCGATCAAAATGGGAACATGCTTTTGCACGGGGCGTGCCAGGGTAAACAGTCCTTGATAGCGGAAGAAATCGCCCTGATGAGTAATGGTTCCTTCGTCCAGGAATGTCCTCATCACTTTGTACGCCTCTTTCACTCGGGATAGAGGTTTGATGCGGTTCCACTCGATGCCACACTGACCGAGCATCATGAAGTTGCCGATGGCGATAACGCAGTCGACGCGCCCGTTGCTGAGTTCATCGAGAGTCGCGATCGCCTGGCAGAGTTGTGTGGGTTCACGCAGCGCGATGGGAGCCACGCAGGGACCGAACCGGATGTTCTTCGTTCTGCCGGCCGCCGCGCCGAGCAGAACGTACATGTCTTTGTGATAGATCTCGTCCGCGGTATAGACACCATGGAATCCCAGCGCATCGGCAAGCTCGATAGCCTCAATGCAGTACTGGAGCGGATAATCAGGAACTAACAAGCAGCTGATCTTCATTTCAATCCTCCTTCCGAGAAGAGAATCGTCGGACGCTCCCCTCGCAGCACGTCCGTTTAATGTCGACAGCACATGAGGTTGGCGGGTGCCCATGCTACCCTGAAGCACTCAGCCCATTCCGTGATGCTAGTCACACGCGCGTCGGATGTCGCTATCAGGCGATTTGACTCATTAACCACAGTGAGCGTGAACGCGACTACGACAATCTGGAGTCGAAGTTTCCACAAAAGTATCGCCTTTACTTCTCGAGGAGAACGGTTATGGTTCGGCGTAGGAGGCAACATGCGAGCTGCAGTCTACGCCCGAGTGAGCACCAAGGACCAAAGCTGTGAAATGCAGATGCGCGATCTGCGAGCGTATTGCGCCGCTCGCGGCTTCACTATCATCCGCGAGTACATCGACATCGGCCAGTCGGGGGCGAAGGACTCGCGTCCGCAACTTAACGAACTGATGGCCGACGCCCGCAAACGGAAGTTTGACTCAATCTTGGTCTGGCGCTTTGATCGCTTCGCCCGCTCCACTAAACACCTTTTGCTGGCACTGGAAGAATTTCGGTCGCTCGGTATCCAGTTCGTCAGCTACCAAGAGAACATCGACACGAGCAGCCCGCTGGGGCAGGCGCTGTTCACAATCGTTTCGGCGGTTGCCCAGCTTGAACGCGATCTGATCCGGGAGCGGGTGAGCGCAGGTGTGCGGAATGCTCGTGCCTGCGGCAAGGAACTGGGCCGTCCGCGGCGAATCGTGAATCAAGATGAACTCATTCGGCTCAAGGCTCAGGGCGCCAGCCTGCGGCAGATCGCGGAAACTTTAGGAATCGGGTACGGAACTGTCAGGACCCGGCTACGACAGGTGAGCTAAAATCCCCACCGTCGAACCTACGCGGCCCCCACGGATTCAAAGCCGTTAAGTGCAGGTGCTTTGATGAGCGGGAATCTACAGATTTCCGCTCACTCAAGCCTGAGCTAGGACTTCGTTGACCTCTCTCCGCGAACCCGTGAGGCGAAGGTACATCCGCTCTAAGTGGTCTCTTCCGCTTTACTTTTGTCTTTCTCCGGTTCGACCCAATGATCGTCGCAATACCACGCCCGCTCGCCGGTGGACTCGTCCACCGGAATGGAGTGGCTTGCAGGACGCCCGCACCGCTTCAATGTCGCGTAGTCGATGGTGTGCTCACAAAGGTGCGCCATTTCAGTAGTCCCCTCGAATATGTTTCATTTGACACCAGTGTCCGGCTTCGGTCAATTTTCATCTAAGCTGCTTTGATCCAAGCGTGAAGGAAAGGCCACGGTCCGATGCAGATGCACTGCCATTGCACCGCCACGAGCTGCGTGGCTGCGCCCGAGTAAGAGATTCCGAATATGGTAGGGCGATAATCAGGTTAATGTAGAATTCTGAGTTGCCGAACGCTCAACTATGCTTACAGGCGAAATTCGCAGTCAAATCGATCAAATCTGGAATGCCTTCTGGTCGGGCGGCATCTCCAACCCGCTCGAAGTCATTGAGCAAATCACCTACCTTCTTTTTCTCAAGCGGCTGGACGAACAGGAAATTGCCGAGGAACTGAAGGCTAATCGCGAAAAGAAGCCGATGCACAAGCGGTTCTTCCCCGAAGGTAAGGACAGCAAGAAGCGCTCTTTTCAGGACTACCGCTGGAACCGCTTCAAGAACACAGATCCTCGGGACATGTATGCGGTGGTCAGCGAGCACATCTTCCCCTGGCTGCGGACTCTGGGCGGCAATGGCACCACCTACTCCAAGCACATGGAGGGCGCACGCTTCACCATTCCCACGCCCGCGCTGCTCGCCAAGGTAGTGGACATGATCGACAAGGTCCCGATGGAAGACCGGGACACCAAGGGCGACCTGTACGAATACATGCTAGGCAAGATCGCCACAGCCGGACAGAACGGCCAGTTTCGCACGCCGCGTCACATTATCCGGCTCATGGTGGAGATGGTTGAGCCGAAGCCTACGGACATCGTCTGCGATCCGGCCTGCGGAACTTGCGGCTTTCTGGTGGCCGTAGGCGAATCGCTGCGCGACCGACATCCCGAGGTGATGACCAATGCCAAGCTCCGGCAGCATTTCCATCGTGACCTGTTCCACGGATTTGACTTCGACAACACCATGCTGCGTATCGGCAGCATGAACATGCTGCTGCACGGCGTAGAAAACCCGGACGTGGTTTATCGCGATTCGCTCTCCCAAGATCACGCGGGCGAGGATGAAAAATATACGCTGGTGATGGCGAATCCGCCGTTCGCAGGGTCTTTGGACTATGAGAGCTGCGCTAAGGACTTGCAGCAGGTGGTCAAGACCAAGAAGACCGAGTTGCTTTTCCTGGCGCTGTTTCTGCGGCTGCTCAAACCCGGCGGACGAGCTGCCGTTATTGTGCCTGATGGCGTTCTCTTCGGATCAAGCAATGCGCACAAAAGCCTACGAAGGATGCTCATCGAGGATCAAAAGCTGGACGCAGTGATCTCGCTGCCCGGCGGCGTGTTCAAGCCTTATGCCGGAGTCTCCACGGCCATCCTGCTTTTCACCAAAACCAACTCTGGCGGCACCGATCAGGTGTGGTTTTACGATGTGGAAGCGGATGGCATGTCTCTGGACGACAAGCGCACGCCGCTGCTGAGCGAAGACAAACTGGGCGCGATGCCAAAGACCGCGCTTACTGCCGATGAGCATGACAAGAACAACCTGCCCGACATTCTCGCCCGCTGGCAACAACGCGAAGGCAGCGAGTGCAAGCGTCCGCGCACGGCGCAGAGTTTCTGCGTGCCCAAGGCCGATTTGGTGGCGCAGGGCTATGACCTCAGCCTCAACCGCTATAAAGAGGTTGTGCATGAGGAGGTCGCCCACCGTGCGCCGAAGGAGATTCTCGCCGATCTCTCCAAACTGGAGGCGGAGATTCAGCATGGCCTGAAGGAGTTAGAGGAGATGCTGGGATGAGTGTCCCGCTCTCTAAACTGGGCGACCAGGCGACGATCATCATGGGGCAGTCGCCACCGGGAGAGTCCTATAACAAAGAGCGCGCCGGGCTCCCTTTGCTGAATGGCCCGACCGAATTTGGCCCGATTCACCCAACGGAAAAACAGTGGACGACCGAGCCGACGAAACTCTGCGAACCGGGCGATGCGCTCTTCTGCGTGCGCGGTGCGACAGCGGGGCGTCTCAACGTGGCGGACAAGACGTACTGCCTCGGGCGAGGCTTAGCGGCAATTCGGAGCAAACCCGGCAAGTTCGATGCCGGCTTCCTACTCCACATTCTGAGAAACGGCTATGCAAAGTTCCAAGCACGGGGGGTCGGCAGCACATTCATCAACATCAGCAGCGAAGAGCTTTCCAAGTTCGAAGTCCCCGCACTGCCATTGGAGGAGCAGCGGCGGATTGCGGGGATTCTGGATCGGGCGGAGGAGTTGCGGGCCAAGCGGAACGCCACACTGGCGGCACGCCGAGCGTTGACAGAGAGCCTTCTTTCTAGATTGCTGGGCGAAGCAGAGAGGCGACAATGGCCAGTTAAATGTCTCGCGGATGTTTGCGAGAGGATTTTTGACGTCGATCACAAAATGCCAGATGAGGTTCCTGATGGGCTGCCATTCATTTCGGCAAGGGATCTCACAGACGACGGAATATCCTTTGCCAATGCCAAGCGCATCTCCGTGGACGACTTTCGGAACTTGGCTCGAAAAGGACAGCCCCGTCGAGGAGACATCGTATTTTCGAGGTACGGAACCATAGGCAAGACGTGCATGGTTGACGGCGATGTGGAATTCCTCGCATCGTATTCATGCTGCACGATCAGGCCAAATCAAGCAGTTGCACATCCGTTGTTCCTATCGTCCTACTTGGGTTCACCTCGTGTTTTGCGACAGGCCGTCCACGAGACACGTGGCATAGCAATACCCGATCTCGGCCTTAAACAGATCAAGGAATTCAGCATCATTGTGCCACCCATTGAAGCGCAGGTCACTTTTGCGAATGTGTTGCTGCAATTAGCTGCATGCTTTTCGGCAATGAGCCGTTCGCTCATACTGCTTGATTCCATGATTACTTGTTTACAGTCAAAGGCCTTTCGGGGTGAGCTATGAGTCCCAAGCTGCAAATCTCCGGGCTCCTGGCTGATGGTGGAGGCCACACATGATCAATCCGGCCACCCCACTCATTCCGGCCCAACGCACCAACTTCGCATTCCTCCAGCGCGAGTGGCCCGAGCTCTACGACGCCTCGACCAAGGCCGAGGGCTTCGCACTGCCCGACCCGCGCGCCGCCTGCTTCTACGCCCGCCGGGCGCTGGAGCTAGCTGTGGCGTGGGTCTACAAAGGCGACTCGGCGCTCAAGCTGCCCTATCAGGACAATCTCAGCGCGCTCATCCATGAGCCGAGCTTCAAGGCAACGGTCGGACAGAAAATCTTCATCAAGGCAAAGCTGATCAAGGATTTGGGGAATCTGGCAGCGCACAGCCACAGGCCCTTGCAGCAACTGGACTCAATGACCGCAGTGCGCGAGCTGTTTCATATCTGCTTCTGGATGGCACGCACCTATGGCAAGGCCGGCAAGCCAGCGGATGGCCTGACGTTTGACCCGCTGCTGCTGCCCAAGACATCGCCAGTTCCGCCGCAAACGCTGGCCCAGCTTCAGCAACTGGAATCGCAACTCGCGGAAAAAGATACCAAACTCACCGAACTGCTGACGGGTAAGGCCGCGCTCGATGCCGAACTGGAGCATCTGCGAGCCGAAATCGCCGCCATCAAGAAACAGAACGCGGAGACGCCGGATACACATAACTACTCCGAGGCCGAAACCAGAGACTACTTCATCGACTTGCTCCTCAAAGAAGCGGGATGGCCGTTAGACAAAAAGCAGGACCGTGAGTACCCGGTTACCGGCATGCCCAACGAGAAGGGCGAAGGCTTCGTTGATTACGTTCTCTGGGGCGATGACGGCAAACCCCTTGGTTTGGTCGAGGCGAAGCGCACCAAGCGCGATGCCCGCGTAGGCCAGCAACAGGCGAAACTCTATGCCGATTGTCTGGAGAAGCAGTTCGGCCAGCGTCCCATCATCTTTTATAGCAACGGCTACGAGCACTGGATTTGGGACGACCAGAATTATCCTCCGCGTTCGGTGCAAGGCTTTTATGCCAAAGACGAGCTAGAGCGGCTGATACAGCGGCGAACCACTCGAACGTCGCTGGGTGCGACCGAAATCAATAAGGGCATCGTGGAGCGGTTCTATCAGGAACGGGCAATCCGGCGCATTGGAGAAGCGTTTGAGAAAGACCACGACCGCAAAGCTCTGGTCGTGATGGCAACGGGCGCGGGCAAGACCCGCACGGTGGTTGCGTTGTGCGATCTGATGATGCGCTGCAACTGGGTAAAACGCGTCCTGTTTCTGGCTGACCGCATCGCTCTGGTGAAGCAAACAACGCGCGTCTTTACGCGCTTTCTGCCTTCGGCATCAGCCGTGAACGCGATGGAGAATCCCGAGCAGATCGCGGAAGCGAGAGTGCTGGTTTCCACTTATCCGACCATGCTGCGCCTGATTGACGAAACCAAAGACGGCAGGCGGAGGTTTGGGCCGGGGCACTTTGATCTGGTCGTTATCGATGAAGCCCATCGGTCGGTGTATCAGAAGTACCGCGCCATCTTCGAGTACTTCGACTCCTTTCTAGTCGGGCTGACGGCAACCCCCACAGACGAAGTGGATCACAACACATACAGTCTTTTCGAGTTGGAAGATGGCGTCCCAACGGACGCTTATGGCTTGGAGGAGGCGGTGCGAGATAAGTTTCTCGTCCCGCCGAGAGCGGTCTCGGTGCCGCTGAGATTCCAGCGAGAGGGTATGAATTACGACCAGCTCAGCGACGAGGAAAAAGAGCGCTGGGATGCGATTGAGTGGGACGAAGACGGCGCTATCCCGAGAACCGTGGAGCCGGAAGCGCTGAACCGATGGCTGTTCAATGAAGACACCGTGGACAAGGTCTTGGAGCAACTGATGAGATCGGGCGAAAAGGTTGCCGACGGAGACCGCTTGGGCAAGACAATCATCTTCGCCAAGAACCATGCCCACGCACAATTCATCGCCGACCGTTTTGACAAGAATTATCCACACCAAAAAGGCGTCTTTGCGCGAGTGATCGATTTTCAGGTCGAATACGCGCAGTCGTTGATTGACGACTTTTCCATCCCGTCACGCGCCCCGCATATCGCAATCTCTGTCGACATGCTGGACACGGGCATTGATATTCCAGAAATCGTGAATCTCGTGTTCTTCAAAATGGTGCGGTCGAGGACGAAATTCTGGCAGATGGTGGGTCGTGGGACGAGGCTTCGGCCAGACTTGTTCGGTCCCGGACGGCACAAGCGGGAATTTTGGATTTTCGACTACTGCCAAAACCTAGAGTTCTTCAGCCAGAACTTGGGGACGACGTCGGGAGCAACGAACGAGTCCTTAAGCAAGAAGCTCTTTGCCGGGCGCGTGGAGCTGATTGCCGAACTGGACAAGCACGACGCAGTGGTAGCCACGGGTAGTTTGCGCGGCGAAGTCGCGGAGCGTCTGCGCCAGGAAGTGGCGCAGATGAACGTGAACAACTTCATCGTCCGTCCGAAGCGCAGGCTGGTCGAAAAATACGCGGACGCCACGGCATGGGAAACCCTCGGCCTTGATGAGAGGAATGAACTAGTAGGCGACGTAGCTGGGTTGCCGTCGGAACTGGTGGACGAAGACCTAGAGGCGAAGCAATTTGACTTGCTGATGCTGCGCCTCCAGCTTGGTCTATTGCGCCACGAACGGTCGTTTACGCGATGGAGTGAGGATGTTCGCCAGATTGCCGGCGCGTTGGAGGAAAAAGCGGCCATCCCGATGGTGCGGGCAGAGTTGGAACTGATTATCGAAGTGCAAACCGATGAGTTCTGGCAGGACATTACGGCCTCGATGCTGGAAGATGTCCGCAAGCGGCTGCGGAGTCTGGTCAAGTTCATCGAGAAGACGAAGCGTCAGAATATTTACACGGACTTTGCGGACTTGATTGGCGAGGAGAGAGAGATCGATTTGCCGGGATTCGGCACCGGACATGACCAAGAACGCTTCCGCGACAAGACGCAGCAATTTCTCAGGGCGCATGAGAATGACCCCGTGATTCACAAGCTGCGTTGGAATGAGCCGCTGAGTAAGCCCGATCTCGACGCGTTAGAGAAAATTCTGATCGAAGCGGGAGCGGGAACACCGGACGAGTTGAGCAAAGTCCGTTCGGGTAGCGGGTTAGGATTGTTTGTGCGCGAGATGATTGGCTTGGATCGCGAAGCTTCAAAACGAGCCTTCGATGGCTTCCTTGCCGGGAAGACTCTAACCGCAAATCAGATTCAGTTCGTCAATCTGGTGATCGATTACCTGACACAGAGCGGCTGGATGCGTGCTGCTCAACTGTATGAGTCACCCTTCACGGATTTCAGTCCGCGCGGCGTGGAGGGGGTGTTCGACTCAGCGCAAGTAACGCAATTGCTCTCGGTACTCGACAATATTCGGCAAGCCGCTGCTGCGTCTTGAGAATGACCCACACCGCGCGGCCCGCCCTTCCCCGCGCGGACTTGATCTGCTTGTCGAAAAAGGTCATCGACTTCTCAGGCAACATCGTTTGCGAGGGTCGAACTCAAGTGCGTTTCATGACAACAGTCCGTTCACAAAACCACCAACTTTTGTGGCTACGTCCGCGAGGCCAGCGAGTGACGCTGCTCGATTGATTCCTTCCCATAGCCGTGAAATCAGTTCGCGGTTGGGCGTCTTTCTTCCAAGCTGCGTCTGAAGCGTGTCGACATCCACCACCAGATCAACTTTTTCAGGCTCGCTGAGTTTATTTGACTCTTTAATCGCTTTTCGGAGGTCAGCCAATGATTCTCCGAGAGCCTGGAATTGTGCGTTGACCTGATTGCCATCGCCTAGGGTGATGATGTTCTGACCGGTTGCCTCAATCTTGATTCCTTCAAACCTGTCTCTTGTAAACACGCTTGGTCCCCCAATTCTGTCGATACCCGCAGCCGTGATGACGAAGTAATTCGTCTCGGAGGGTATCACTGCACCGGTGCCAGTCGTGAAGCTCTTTGTGACCGGCTGATCTTTTACCCAACCCTGGCTTTCGAGGTAGGTGAGATTGCTGTGGATCTGCTGTACCGTAAGACCATGGCTCGCCTTTAAGTCTGCCCGCATGACACTAATGGTGACCGCCGCGCCAGTGCTCTTGCCCCTTCGGCTGGTTGCGTTCTGGTTTCGGCTGTAGAGGTACCCAAGAATGATTTCCCGTATCTGATCATCAGTGAGTGCCGTCTGTTTGACTTTTTTCGCGGTCACATGATCCTCCTTCTTGGTCACGTGAGTTGGCCGCACAGCGCCACTGCCTTTAGGCCGCTCACATTCCATTTTGTGCGCCCCATCGAGACGCTTGACCCGTTCTCGATGAGATGGTAGCATATTCTTACCACAACGTAGGAGTTTTGTACATGAGCACAGGTGAGATGGCGACGATACTACGTGACGTCATTGCCGATTGTCTCGGTCGCAGCGGCCGAGAAATGCCGCAACTCCGACCGGACAAGAAAATCATCGACGGCGTTCCCGGTTTTGACAGTCTCCTGGGACTGGAAGCCACCATTGATCTTGAGCTGCGTCTCGGCGTCACCCTGGAGGATAACGTATTCATAAAGGAAGTTCTTGGGCGACCAAGGGCACGTACCTTTGGTGAAGTTGTGAAGGCACTCCTAACTACCCTGACTGGGGGCAACAATGCCACAGAATAGGAAAGGCGCAGATCTTCCTGGCTTGGGCGAACGCCTACGACAAGCGCGGGATTCTGCAGGTTTGTCGCAGGGGCAGGTGGCGAAAATGCTGAATATGCACCGACCGACGATTACTGACATGGAAAGCGAAAGCCGTAAAGTCACAGCAGGCGAGCTATCGCGATTTGCAGATTTGTACAAGGTTTCCCTTGAATGGTTGACCGGGACAGAAACACGAAACACCAAAGTCAAAATGGCCGCCCGCAAACTCGGTGCGCTGAAAGATCGAGATCTCGAAACAGCGATGCGAATTATCGACTCCCTGTGGCAACGAAGTCCCAAATCATAAGATGGATCGTTGGTACAAACTCGGTCAATCAGCGGCGAAGGCTGCATTGAAATATCGCATGGGCCGAGGCTTGAGTCCCGATGAGCCGTGCGATGTATTTCAGACTATTGCAGACGAGAAGATTGACCTGCAATTTGTCGATATTCCATCCCTTGAAGGCATGTTCTTGCAGGAGCCAGAAACAAGAAGAATCTGCGTGTGCGCGCTTCGACCTTGGGGCCGCCAGCGATATACAGCTGCTCATGAACTCGGGCATTGTATTCTAGGACACGGCACGCAAGTTGATACGGTGATGGATGCGCGTGGTCAGCAACCGATTCTGCCAGACGAAGAGATACTTGCAGAGGCGTTTGCCCGTTTTTTGCTTATGCCACCACGTGCGGTGACAAGAGTATTTGGTCGACGGCAGCAATACGACGCTCGCTCGGTTTTTGAAGCTAGTTGCTGGCTGGGTGTAGGCTACGGAACCTTGATCCGGCAAATGTGCTCCAGCCTCAAACTCATTTCTGGAGCGGAGCAAGAACGTCTTCTTCGCTTCAAGAGAAGTGATTTATGCAGGAGCATCGCCGGTATTGCGGACCTTCAGAATGATCTCTGGCCTTTGGACGAGCGATGGCGTGGTCGGCGTGTACACGCGCAGTTAGGAGATGTCATTCAGGGTGTCTGCGCAAAGAATAACAACCTACTCACAGCGATCAACTCGACCGTTAATCAAGTCGACTGCGTAGGGACTGAGACCGCGGATCTTGTTGTGGGTGGAAGTGTGACAATCAGTTCGTCGCTACGTTCGTTCATTGGCTTCTACGATTACCGCTACATGCCGGAGTAATGATGAAGTCTGTAACCTCTCTGAGTACCGAATGGCTCCGACTGGGCATGATGTGCCTAAATTCTCGTCACCATGAACTTTCGCCAGCCGTCGCCGTAATTTCCGTTGAACCGGACGACGTTTACGACAGCGATCCATGCCGCCACGAACTGGACGGTATCCTGGACGAGTTTGGGTCTGAGCGCCAGAGCAATACTAGGCCACATCACGCCGCGTGAGCGGGGTGCTGCGGCGGAGGAAAACTAGACCGCCGGATTCTTGGTTCTCGAGCACGGTCGATGAC
>Ga0209517_10004530_pt1 | contig 18212 bp, 14 predicted proteins | sample PeaSoiMetSII2010_FD_187695 | JGI IMG/M metagenome (GOLD analysis project Ga0209517, IMG submission 187695) | Peat soil microbial communities from Weissenstadt, Germany - SII-2010 (SPAdes) (version 2) | ecosystem: Environmental > Terrestrial > Soil > Wetlands > Peat | place: Germany...
TCATCCCCATGTCCACCTGCACTTCATCCCCACCTATAGCTCTTGGCTCAACCAAGTCGAATGCTGGTTCAGCATCATGGGCCGAGCGGCGCTTCGAGGCGCCAGTTTCACGTCGCCCCGCCAACTCCGGGACGCCATCGACGCCTTCGTCAAGGCCTACAATCCGAAAGCCGCGCCATTTGAATGGACCAAGGCCGTCGTCCACCAGTCCAAGCCCAAATCCTTTTACTCTGATTTATGCAAGTAAGTACTAGGATCATCCCGCCCAGAGGTACGGGATACTCCGTTCCAGAACTCAGCCCGGTGGTAGCTGTGACTTTGTTCGCATTAGCTGCTGGGGCTACGCTCACTATTTGGGTGCGCGATTCGGTTGCGGAGTGGATTTACGAAATCGGCGTGTGCGTGTTGGGAGCCATCATTTTTGCCCGGGCAGCTTTCCGTAAACCGCTGGAGAATCCTGGCCTGGGAATCCCCACCGTTGCGGTGGCGCTCATCGGGATGTGGGGCTTCGGCCAACTGGCCGCCGGGCAGACGGTGTACCGCTGGGCGACGCTCACCGGTGGACTGCGGATGCTGGGATTGGCGGCGACGGGACTGGCCGCCTGGCACGCCCTCGAGCGGTCGCGGACGCGGGAGGCCTTCCTCGACACTCTGGCTTGGTTCGGATTCCTGCTGAGCGGGGTCTCCGTGCTGGCCTACTTCACTTCGGTGGGAAAGGTCCTGTGGGTCTTTCCGGCACCGTATCCGGATGTCTGGGGTCCCTTCTTGAGCCGCAACAATTTCGCCCAGTTCCTGGAACTCGTGCTGCCGGTTGCCTGGGCGCGGGGATTGGAGCCTGGGCTCCGAACCGAGAGCAGACGCCTGTACCCGGTCATGGCCGCGGTGATGCTTGCGGCGGGTTTGGCGTCGGCGTCCCGGGCCGGCGCGGTGCTGTTGCTGGTGGAGTCGTGCGCCGTGTTCTGGCTGGTGTGGCGGAACGCCAGCCGCCGGCATGCAGCAGAAATCCGAAGAGCGCTGGTTCCATTTGCCGCCGTGGCGGTCGTCTGCGGCGTCCTGGCTGGAGCGGGAACTGTGTGGGTTCGCCTCCGGAACTCCGATCCGCTGGAGTACCGCCGCGAAATCTACCACTCAACACTCCAGATCATTCGCGAGCATCCCTGGATGGGCACTGGACTAGGAACCTTCTCCCACGTGTATCCAGCCTATGCCACCTTCGACAGCGGGGCCGTGGTAGAACACGCCCATTGCGACTGGCTGGAGTGGGCGGCGGAGGGCGGACTCGGCTATGCGGCGATTTGGGGCCTGCTGTCGGTATGGCTCGTGCGGCCCGCGATTCGATCGATATGGGGTTTGGGTGTGCTGGCGGTGTTGGTTCACGCGCTGGTCGACTATCCCTTCGCGCGTTTCGGGGTAGCCGCATGGGCGTTCATTTTGGCGGGAGCGCTGGCGCGGTACAGACCCGCCCGGGACCCGGGGTCCGGAAACGGCTCGCGATCCGGAAATGAGAGGACCCGCCCTCTGGCGGCACTAATGGAAAGGAGCCGAGTGTGAAACATCTCATGAAACTGGGAAGGGTTCAGACGCTACTGTTCTCTAAGGCCTGGGCGGTGGCGCTGATCCTGAACCTGAGTTTGAACCTGAGCTTGGTCGAGGCCGCGTCCCCGGTCATCGGGACGGCCATTACGCAGGGGACGTTCCGCGTGGACAACGCCACGGTTACCGGCAACGCCACCCTCGAAGAAGGGGCGGTGGTCGAAACCTCGCTGGCCAGTTCTTCGCTCCAGTTGTCGAACGGTACTCACGTGGTGCTAGCCGCCGCCTCGCGGGGCAGACTGTTCGGCGACCACATGGTTCTGGAGCGCGGAGAAAGCCGTTTGGATCATGGCGCAACCTACCACCTGGAAGCCCTGGGGCTGACCATCAGGCCGGAGACCGGCGCCACTTCGGGCCGCATCGCTCTGGCCGGCGGAGGACGGGTGCGCGTGGCCGCGCTCACGGGCTCTTTCCGGGTGCTGAATTCGCGCGGGATGTTGGTAGCGAATCTGGGAACCGGCTCGTCTCTGGACTTTGAGCCGCAAACCTCGTCCGCCAGCGGCTTATCCAAGGTCACCGGAGTGCTGCAGAAGAAAAACGGCCATCTGCTGCTCACCGATGAGACCACCAATGTGACGGTCGAAGTCGCCGGGCCCGGCCTCGAGAAGGAGGCCGGCAACCGCGTCGAGCTTACCGGCTCCATGGATCCAACAGCGATACCCGTGCCGGAGGCCTCCCAGTACATCCGCGTGGCGCAGGTCCGGCGGCTGGGAAAGGGCGCTGCCGTCGATCATGCCGGCGCGGCAGCGGCGGGAGCGGCCACCGCGGGCGGAATCGCGGGCTGGTCGGCCGGCACGATCGCGATTATCGGAGGCGTGGCGGCGGCGGCGACCGTAGGCGGCTTAGCCGCGGCCAACAAACTGCCGGGTCAGGCGGCCGCTGCGCCACCAGTCAGCCGCTGATCGATCTCTATGCTCGGGTCCCTGCACAGCTCCTTGCCCCGGTCTATGCTCCGGTGCATGCGTGGGAGACTGCGGCGAGCGGGCGCAGGGCTAGCCGCAGCGGGATTCAGCGCCGGCGCGATGCTGGCCACCGGACTCCTTTACGCCAAGGCCCTGGCGCGCGAAGACTCAACCATTGCGCTCCGCCGGGCCTTGTGGACCGAATCCCAGTTAGCTGATGCGCCTGACGCCGATCACCTCGAGCGCCTGGCCGAGCGGGAGCAAACGATCGAGTTGGAGCAAACCGCCGAGCCTCAGCGCACAGCCGAAACGGACTCCGGCCAACCCCCGGCGCTTTCCGGGCTAGCGCTTCCCGAGTTGGCGCTTAAGGAAGCCGTGCGCATCGACCCCCGGCGCAGCGCGGCTTGGATCATGCTGGGTTTGCTCGCCGAGCGGCAAGGCGAGTGGACCTCGGCCGAGCGGGATTTGTTGGAAGCCGCGCGCGTGGACCATCAGTATCTGCCCGCGTGGACGTTAACCAATTTCTACTTCCGCCGCGGGAATCGCGAGAGGTTTTGGGTCTGGGCTCGACGGGCAGCTCCGATGACCTTCGACGAATTTCCGCCGCTGCTGCGGCTGGCGGATCATTTTGAGCCGGATCCAGTAAACGTGCTCCAGTGGCTGGGGGACAGTGCCAGGCTCGAACGCGGTTACTTGAGCTACCTGATCCAGCGCAACCGGCTGGATGCGGCGCAACGCGTGGCCGTGCGTCTGGCCGCACGGAGCGACCCCGCCGACGCCCCCCGCTTCGCCGCTCTAGCCAGCCGGCAGATCGCCGCCGGAAACGCCGGCGCCGCGCTCGAAGCCTGGAACGTATTGCATGCGCCTCCTCTCGATCCTGCCCGCGGACCCTTTCTGACCAACCGGGACTTTCGATCGCCTCCCAGCGGAGAGGGATTCGATTGGATCCTGGCCAGCGCTCCCTGTCCTGGGGTGGCGGCGGCGTGGAGTCCCGGACAGGTGCGCTTCGACTTTTCCGGCGGGCAGCCCGATGCCTGCGTCCTGCTAACGCAGACCCTGATCCTGGTCCCGCGCGGAACCTATCGACTGCGCTTCGAGTTCCGCGGTGAAGGACGACCCTCGACTCCGGGGTTCGATTGGGATCTGGAAGCATCCGCAGGTAAGGCCACCCGGCCTCGGTCCGCTTCGTTCATTGCGGCTGCTAGCGGGAATTGGGGCTCGGCCGAACGCATTTTTCCGCAGGTGCACGGCCCGCTAGCCCGGCTCCGGTTCGGGTATCATCGACAGTCGGGCACAGTGCGCTACGAAGGGTCGGTCTGGCTGCGCCAGCTTCGCTGGGAGGTCTTATGACGTCACAGCCACCGCGGCAACGGGTTGCGATCCATTGTCCCAAATGCGGATCGGCACGCGTCCACCGCTCGCGCCGCCATTCGATCCTGGACCATGTGTTGTCACGCCTGGGAGCGCAACTGCGGCGCTGCCATGATTGCGGTTGTCGCCGCGCCTGGTTTGGGTTCTATCCCCTTCCGGTGGGGGAGGCGGCCCGTGCCAAGCTAGCCGAACGGACCCTCCTCGCGGCTGGTGCGACGGCAGGTCTTCTGGCGCTGTGGTGGGTGCTCTCCCGGGCCAAACCGGGCGCCGGTTAGGATTAGCCTTATTCCTCTACGGAACCGCCTCCGGTAAGACGATCAACCGTGCAATGATCCTCATGGACGCACCGGGCACGGCAGGATTCGACTGGCGCGACGGGCCTTACAGCACCTACCACCTCTACAGCCCATCTAACCCCTACCGCCCTTGCAACCCTTACAGCCCTTCCAACCCTTACAGCTTGGTCTGGAGCCTGGTGCTGCACGCCGTCTTCTTCGCCGCACTGTTCTGGCTGCCGCGTGTTGCGCCACGACAACTGGTTCTCGTGCCGGCAGGCGGGGTTGTTCGCCTCTCGGGACTGCCCGCTCCGCGAGCCCGATCCAGGCTGTATCCAGCGAGTCCTGCGGCTTCGAGGCCGCCAGGCCCCCGGCCATTCACCGCCCGGCGCCGCTTTGCCGTTCCGCAGTCCCCTGAGGTCCCCCGGCCCGCCCCGGCCCTTCTGCCCAGCGCAGCGCCGGTTCTCGCAACCCGGCCGGAGCCTCAAATTGTGGAGATGGAGGCCGCACCGCAACTGGGCCCCGCGCCGGTCCGCACCGGAGGCTTTGCGAACATGCAAGCGGCAAGTGCGAGGCCGCTCGACGCTCCGGCGCGACCACCAGCGCCCGCCGCAGCCGGATTCAGCGAGCTTCGTGCCACCGGCGCCGCCAAACCCGCTCATACCGTTTTGGCTGGGTCGTTTACAGACGCGAGCGCATCCCCGCAGGTGAGCCCGGCCTCCGACACGCTGACCCGCGAGAGCGGTTTCGGCGCCGCATCGGCCGCCCAGCCCGGCCCGGCGCTGATCCTGGCGCCCATACCGCGTCGAGCGACTCCGCTGGAGATCCAGTTCAAGCCCGTGCCTGAATACACCGAGGAAGCCCGCCGCCGGCATATCGAAGGCGAGGTCCTGCTGGAGATGCTGTTCACGGCAACCGGGGAAGTCCGCCTGCTCCGGGTGGTTCGCGGGTTGGGTTACGGGCTGGACGAGGCCGCAGTGGCGGCGGCCAAGCAAGTCCGCTTCGTCCCAGCAAGCCACGACGGATTGCCGGTCGACTCCCGGGCAGTCGTACATATCCAATTCCAACTAGCCTACTGAGGAATAACCGAACTATGCGCTGGCGCTGTGTCTTTCTGCTGGCCGTGGCCCCGTGCTTACAAACTGCGATGTTTCCAGCCGCGGCGGAGCAGATTCCGGCCGCTCCGAACTCCAACGCCGCCGTCGAGCGCCTGCTGGATCGCATCGCGGCGCGGGAAAGATCGTTGCTCGAAATCCTGAGCAAAGCCGCTCCGATGGTCGAAACCTACATCCAGGAAACTCCCGATGCCGCCGATCCGGAAGGACACCCGATCCGCGACCTCTACTTTCTGGGCCGCTTCAGCCTTCCCGGCACGGTGGTGTATCAGCCCCTGGTGGAACGCACGGCCGCGGATCCCGTCAAGGCCGGCCGCCATCTGCTGCCGCTGCCGCGAGCCGCACGATCTGCGGAAGCGGCGCACCCGCCGATGGTGTTTCTTCCGCGCGGCTTCGCGCAGATGACGATACCCGATCTCACCGGTTTTGATCGTCAGAATTATTCGTTCCAGTACATACGCCGTGAGTTCCTGGGTGAAGTGCGTTGCCTGGTATTCGACGTCGCCCCGCGTCCGCGCAACGAGCCGGGCCGTTTTGTCGGCCGCATCTGGGTGGAGGACCGCGACGACTCGGTGGTCCGTTTCAATGGCACCTACGTGCCCGCGCCTACGCACAAGGGCGCTGTGCCGGAGCACTACTTCCACTTCGATAGCTGGCGCGTAAACGCAGCTCCGGGCGTATGGGTCCCGGCGCAGATCTACATCGAGGAGGGGGGCGCTCCCGGAGGCGTGCCGCGCTTCAAGGCGCAGACCCGAATCTGGGACGTAGCCGCCGCCCCGGCGGGGAAGTTGGACGAACTCACCAAGATGCTCATCGAGGGCGACGCCGTGGACGACGGCCAAGCCGCCCCCACCGACGTTTCGCCGCTTGAAAGCCAGCGCGCCTGGGAGCGCCAGGCTGAAGAGAATCTTCTCTCGCGCCTCGAATCGGGAGGGTTCCTGGCGCCTCCCGGGCCGGTCGACCAGGTGCTCGACACTGTGGTCCAAAACCTGATCGCCTCGGCCCAACTGAACGTGGAGGCGCACTGCCGGGTGCTGCTGACCACTCCCATCGAGACCTTTACGATTGGCCGCACCATCGTGATCAGCCGCGGCCTCATCGACGTCCTGCCGGACGAATCCAGCCTGGCAGTCATGCTGGCCGGAGAGCTGGCCCACATCGCCTTGGGCCACCGCACTCCTACCCAGTTTGCGTTCCGCAATCAAACCATGCTGACCGACGCGGAATTGCTCCAGCGCGTGCATTTCGAGCGCAGCGCCACCGAACTCCTCGAAGCCAGCCGGCGGACCATTGAGATCATGCGCGCGTCGCCGTACCAGAAAACCGCCAACGCCGGTCTGTTCCTAAAAGCCCTGCGAAGCCGCGAAGCAGCGCTGCCGAACCTTTTGGCGGCGAACATCGGCAACCAGGTGGCCAATGCCGAAGCGCTCAATCGCTTAGCGGACTTCACGGCGTCGGCGCCCGACGTCCAAGAGGACAAGCTCGATCAGATCGCCGCTTTACCCGTGGGCTCGCGCGTGAAAATGAACCCCTGGACCAACCGCTTGGAACTCGTAAAGACCCGTCCCATCGTGTTGCTCTCACCACGCGAAAAGATGTCCTTTGAGGTCACGCCCTTCGTGTTATATCTGACACGCGTGGAAGCCTCAGCGGCTTCCGCTCCGGTGCCCTAACCCTAGGGCGTGGGCGCGAGGGGATTGGACACGGGAATCGTGACGACATTACTGGTGTAGATGTCCTGGGCAATGGTGACTTGCGCCGCCGGACTGGGAGCGGTTCCACCACCCAGTTCCAACAGGACTTCGTAAATCCCCACTGCGCCGACCATCAGACTGGCGGAGACCACGTTGGCCGTAGTGTTGTTGATCAGCGAGGACACGAAAGACACCGGATCGTTCACCGCCGGGCCAGTGTACTTAGCTCCATCGACAATCGCCGCGTTGGCCTCAGGGGGATTAATCAATCCGAGGCCGGTGGCGTAAAATCCAATGATCTCGCCGGGGACCGCCGGGTTATTCGCCGTCACGGGAGAGCCGGCGACGTTGGCGCAGCACATGGTGGGGTTGGTCGCCGTCAATACGATCGTGGCGCTGCTGCTCGCCGAGGTGGTTAGCGGAATGCCGTTGCCTTCCGGACCCGGAATTTTCGCTTGCAGATAGATGCGGGTGAACGCTCCGGCGGGCGAAGCCGTCACCTGTTCTTCGGGATTGCTGTTGATCAGGGCGATCAGTCCATCGCGCACCGACTCCAGGGTGTCGTTTGCATTGACGGTGTAGTAGTACGCTCGCCCCCCGATGGAGATGGTGGCGGTGTCGCCCGCCGTGATCGTCCCGTCAATCGAAAGCAACCCGGTGGCATAGCTGGAGCTATGAAAGGCTTTGGCGGGACGCGGGTCCTGGCCCGTGTCGGCGAAGATTCCGGGATTCTGTGGCGCAATCGACACGCCCAGCGCCGTGGTCGCGGTCACCGATCCGTCGGCGTGCTGGATGCGCACGAAACAACTCACGCTGTTGGAGTCCTGAACTTCGTAGGGCACTTGGGCGTTGATCTGCGTGGGGGAGACAAAATACAGCGGCGAGCGAATCCCATCGAAATAGATCTCAACGCCGCCCAGATCTAGGGGTAGCGAGGGCTGGCTCATATCCGCCGCCACGGTGGCATCGGCGAGGTTGTTGCCCACCAGGGCGACGATGGTGCCCGGCGCAATAATGGCCGCATCCTGTCCGCCTTGCAGCGTCGAGCCACTGGCGGTGGCGGTGATCTGCGCTCCCGTGGAGACCGCCGTGGTGATGCCCACGTTATTTCCGTCCGGGCCGGGAGTCCGGGCGATCAACTTCAAAAGCGTCAGGCTCGGTTCGTATTCCGCGAATACGTTGGGGTCCCCCTGCCCGGCGTTGATCAGCGCCACCAAGGCCAGATAGATGGTCTCAAAGGTATCGCCGGAAACGACTTTATAGGTGTAGTTGACCCCCGTTGGGCTCGGATTGGAAGAGGTGGTGGGCGGCGTGACCGTCACCGTCACCGTGTCGTTGGCCACGATCGAGCCCCCCAAGGTAATCGAGCCCAAGGCGTAAATCTCCATGCTGGCCGCGTTGCGCACGCCGTTGATGGGGATCAGCGCTTGCAGCGGTGTAAATACCAGCACGCGGCGGTTGCCCGGATCGGTTACGTACAGATTGGTGCCGTCCCAGGCCAGCGACGTCGGCGTGGGCGTAACATCCGCGGCGGACTGCTTGAGCAAAGGATGAAATAAATCGGTTGTGCTGGTCACCTGGAGAGTGACGAAATCCGGTTGCCCCAGCACGACATCCGCCGCGGTATTGTTCCGCGTGGGAATCGCGTTATAGATCAGTACTCGATCGTTTCCGCCGTCGGCGACAAACAATCGGGTGCCGTCGGAGAGCGCGAACCGCGGAAAGTTGAGCGTGTACTCGCACAGCCCCGAGTAGAGGGTGTTGCCCGCCATGTCCGTTCCAATGGGAATGTTGCACATCACCGCAGTTTCTTTGTTGACCGTGTCGGTGGAGCTGGTGGCGGGATTTCCGGAGTAGGCGTTGTTAGCGATCGCGCCCATCATGTCCAACTGGCCGAGTTCCACGTCCGCATTGGCGTAGTTCTGGGTAGGGATGGAGTTCCAGATCAGGACACGGTTGTGTCCCAGATCGGCCACGAACATGTGGATTCCGTCGCTGGTCACCGAGACCGGATTCAGCAAGGTATTGGCTTGCGCACCCAAGGTGATGTCGTTGAGGGCGGGCTCATTCGCCGTGGTCATGTTCGGCTGCCCTACCACGATGTCCGCGGGCTGGTAGTTGGTGGTGGGGAGGGTGTTCCAGATCAGTACCCGGTGATGCAGCGTGTCGGCCACGAAGAACTTACCATTTTGGATCCAGACGCCCTGCGGAGCCCGCAAGTTCTTGGCGTCGGTCAGGACGGTGGTTTGGACCGTATTCATGTCCGGCTGACCCAGAACGATGTCCGCGGGCTGGCCGTTGATCTGGGGAATCGATTTCCAGATCAGCACTCGGTTGTTGGCCGTGTCGGCGACCGCCAGGATGTGACCGTCCGTGGCGATTCCGGTGGGCAGGCGCAGGCCGCTGGCGGAGGAATGATAATCCGTGCTGGTGAAGTCCGGCTGGCCCAGCACCACACTGGCCTTGCCGACACACACTGGGCACCGGCTGCTGTAGGGCGGCAGGGGAGCCAGCGGTTGGGGGAAATTCTGCGACAGGTTGGTGTACATCAGAACCCGGTTGTTGATGGGCGTGAAACCGAGCCGGTTGGAGTCGCTCACAAACAGGGTGTCGGCGGCGTAGGCCACTCCGCCCACCCCACCCACCAAAGTATCGGAAGCGCCCGGGGTCTGTTCGGTGAAGTTCACCTGTCCGAGAACCAGCCGCGCGCCCTGTCCGGTCACGAAGTCGCCGGCCAGGCACGCACACGCACAGAGTGAAATTAGCGCACAGTATTTGAGCATTAGACAGACTGAATGGGCGGTGTTTACTTAGTATAACCTACGACGTTCCTGTTACGAAGCAGGTTGCCGCCCAATCCCGGGCGGCACGGCGGGGAAGCTGCTGGAGCTCGTCTGACGGCCGTATGGAATCGCTAAAATCCTTGCTGGTCAATGAGTTGGATCGATCTCGGGTTCGTTTTGCAAAAAATGGCCTATGGACTGCCGTCTAGGGCTTCTCGGTGAACGTAATGCTCGATTCAGCCCCGAACTTGCGGTAGTTCCGGAACTCGATCCGGTTGCGATTGCAGATGCTCGAACCCCGCTGGCAGGAGAGCACTTCGGCCTCCACCGGCAGCAGGAACTGCTGCGGAGTTCCCAGCCGCACCAAATCGTAATCTGTACTGGACTCCACGGTATCGAAGGGGAACATAACGGGCATGTTGCGTCCTTCCTGCTCGATCCGTAACACCCGGTAAGTTTCCTTGTCGATCCAGACGTTGCCGCGGTAGGCCGGATAGTACAGCTGCGAGGGAGACTCGATGCGCCAGCGGGAGATCTCGCGCGCCACTTCGAAGCGATACACGTAAGAGCTTCGGTTATGGATCGTGTCGGTTCCGTTGCGGCGGAACGCGACGCCGTTGGCGGGATCCATCAGGTCCTGCATAATGGTCGAAAACTCGCCCGTGGACCGGCTGCCTTCGATATCCTCCATAGCGGTGTTGACGGCTTTGTTGCCGACTTTAATGTTCTTGTAACTCTCGCGGCCCCCCTCGTAGGCTACATCGGCGGTCACCACGTCGTGCACGTCCCAGCCGCGCTTGGGATTGTCGGTCTGATACCGTGTGGTGATCTGCTGGGCGAAGAAATTGGGCAACGTCTCGGAATACTGAGCCGCGGCGTCGCGCGCCTTGGTCAGGACGGGATCGTCGTCGATCGGAATCGGCGTGGGAGGCGGAGGGGCCACCGCCACGGCGGCGGGAGCGGCTCCTCGCGATTCTCCCGACGTGGTCGCTACGGGAGCTGGCGGCGGGGCGATCACCAACGCACGCCGCGCTGGCGGAGCTCCGCGCCGTAACGTCGGCGGACCGTCATCGTCGGCGTCCGGCTTGGGATCGGGCGGCCGCAGAGTGGTGGTCGGCCGCGGATCGATGTCATCCTGGGCTACGGCATCTTTCGTTGGTGTTTCCCGAGGGGCCGCTGCGGGCGCCGGTGGCGCGTCCGAGCTCGGCGCGGGGCTCTGCGCGGGCTCCGCCGCCGGCGTATCGGCCGGCAAGGGTTCCGGATTCTTGCGCCGCAGGATGGGCCGGTCATCGCCCGGGTCACGAGTGATTTCCCGTTTCGCGGTACCGCCTTTGGCGCTCGCTGTTTGCACGTTGGCGATCTTCGGAAGATCCCAGGTCTCGCGGGCATGCCCAGCGTCGGCGGGTGTCGCGGCCTTTCTCCATTCCACCGTCATCGCCGTGTAGATGCCCTGATCGTCCTCGGTGGAATCGACACTCAGGTAATCGCCGAGGCCGAAGCTGTTTAGCTCGGCGGCCTTGCCGTTCTTTTCCACCGTAGCTTTGTCGGAGAGACGATACCAGATCACACGGTGGTCGTCGGATTCAATCACCAGTTGGTTCCCCGCAAACCGGCGCAGAATGCCGGAGGTGTTCACGGTCGCCACGCGATCCCGCGAGTTGTCGCGTCGCGAGCCCGCGGGTTGGCGGTTTCGAGGATCGTTCCTGGGATCGTTGGGATCGTTCGGGTAAGGCCCTTGGCGTGGATTCCGGCCGGGCGGGTATTGACCCGGATACTGTCCCGGCAACCCGATCTGCCCGTACGCGGCCAGAGCGGCGAAGGTGAGCAGTACAGTCCGCGAGAACATGGCTTTTCCAGTATGACGCGAATTCACGCGGCGTGGTATACACATTTTTCGACTGGCGGGTTGCGGGGTGGGGGCGGGCTGCGAAGCGAAGCTGGCGGCGAGGAAGTTGCGAAGCAGCCTAGGAAATGGTGAACTATGATAAGGCCCAGCGCAATCGGACCCTTTCGCACGCTGAGGTTTTTCCTACCAGGAGTCAAGCTATGAACCAGCGCACTATTATCCTCGCGCTCTGCGGCGCCTTCGGAGTAGGCTCTCTGTGGGCGCACCATTCCCTCGCCGCCGAATACGACCAGAAGAAACCCGTTTCGCTAACCGGAACCGTCACCAAGCTCGATTGGCGCAATCCGCACGCCTGGGTGTATCTGGACGTCAAGAATTCCGCCGGGGAAACCGAGAAGTGGCAATGCGAGCTGGGCTCGCCCAACGCCATGACCCGCGCCGGATTCAACCCGGAATCCGTGAAGGAAGGCGACGAGGTCACGCTCAACGGGATTCTGGCCAAGGACGCCTCGAAGACTTGCAGCACCCGCGACCTAAAATCCAAAGACGGCCGCACCATCCTGAGTCAAACCGAGCGCTAGGAGACACTTGTGAATTACCGCCTGTTGTTTGCCGCAGCGACCACGGTGACTGCCGCCGCCTTCCTGATGGTTCAATCGCAAGCTCAGGACGGCCCCCCGGCCGCCAACCAGGGGAAGGGCAAAGGTGGCGGCCGCGGCGGCAGCAGTTACCGCCCTCCCGAGGGACCGACGCCCGTAACTCCTTGGGGCAAGCCCGATTTGAACGGTGTCTGGCAAAGACCCTACGTCCCGGATATTCAGCGTGCCATGGGCGGCGCTCCGCTGCCCTTCACCGAGTGGGGCAAACAGCAGTGGGAGTCGTACAAGCCCGAAGAAGGCGACTACACCGGCGCTTGCCTGCCCTTCGGGCACTCTCGCGCCATGGGTTCCCCGGACCCGATTCAGATCATGCAGACACCGACGCACGTGTCCTTTCTGTATGAGCAGAACACCTGGTTCAAGGTTCTGCCCCTGGACGGGCGTGAGCACAAGAAGAAGGTCCCCACCTGGTTCGGCGATTCCGTAGGTCACTGGGACGGCGACACTCTGGTGGTTGACACCACCAACTTTAACGGCCTGACGCGGCTGGACACGATTGGGCATCCCCATAGTAATCAATTGCACATGATCGAGAAGTTCACCCGGACCGATGCCGGGCACTTGGCTTATGAGCAGACCGTGGACGATCCCAAGACCTACACCAAGCCGTTGGTCATGAAGCGCACGTTCACGCTTCGCACGGATTGGGAGATTCAAGAGTACTCCTGCGAGGAAAACAATAAGGGGCTAGTCGAAGGCCGCATCAAGGTTCCGAATATCGACGCGCCCAAGCCGTAACAGATCTATGCCGACAGCTCAGCCCCAATCCGGCGCTACTCGTGTGTCCGCGAAGGACCGCCTGATCGTTGCGCTGGATCTTCCTGGAGTGGCCGAAGCGCGGCAGTTGGTGGATTCGCTCGAGGGGACGGCGACGTTCTTCAAGGTCGGTTTAGTCATGCAACTCGCCGAGGGTGTCGAGGACTTCATCCGCGCATTGATTCGCGAAGGCAAGCAGGTTTTCCTGGATTACAAGTATTACGACATCGGCGAGACGCTGAAGAAAGCGGTGGCGCGGGCCAGCCGTCTGGGCGTTTCCTTCCTGACGATCCACGGACCCAGCACGCTGATCAAAGCGGCCGTTGAGGGCCGCGGCGATTCGGGATTGAAACTGTTCACGGTGACTGTGCTCACCAGCCTGGATGCCGGCGACATGGCTGAGATGGGCTACACTAACTCGATCGAGGAACTGGTTCTGTTCCGGGCGCGGAAAGCACTGGAGGCGGGCTGCGACGGGGTGATCGCGTCGGGTCAGGAGGCGGCCAAGATCAAAGCTGCCTGCGGCGGGAAACTCCTGGTGGTGACACCGGGAATCCGGCCCGCGGGCGCCCAGGCCGGCGATCAGAAGCGCATCACAACTCCCGGCGGCGCTATCCGCGACGGGGCCGATTACCTGGTGGTCGGCCGGCCCATCACGGCTCCGGAACGCGGCACCCCCCGTGAGGCTGCGCAGGCGATTGTCGAAGAGATGCAGGCGGCTTTCGATGCACGTCGCGCCTCAGCGCGCCGTTAACGGATTCCCTGGCAGCTTGCGAGGACCGAATCCCCTCAAGCATGTTTTTCACCCCATTTCTTCAGGGCCAAGAGAACCGGCCCCAATTCCCGTCCCTTAGGGGTCAGGAAGTATTCCAGCCGGGGAGGGTGATCCGCATAGTTACGGCTCGCGATAATCGCGTTGGATTCGAGATCTTTCAATCGAGCCGACAGAACACTCGGCGTCAGGCCGGGCAGGGTGGCCGCGAAATCCTGGAACCGGCGCGTTTCGTAGCGAAACAGATCCCGGAGGATTAGGATGGCCCATCGGTCACCGATAACATCGAGCGTCCGCGCTACCGGGCATTTGAGAGAGTACTTTCTGACCATCTACAAAACACTCCGGTCCGCGTAGCCCGGCACTCTTCAGTTTCGCAAAATGCCCGTGTCTGAAAGCGACCTCTCAGTTGCCGCGGCTTGCAGGAGGGACGATACCGTTCATGCGAAGATATTCTTCCATCTGCCCATATTCGTCATAGGCGTGAACGGCCGCGAACGTCAGCGCGTACACCCGGGGGACCTTGGCGCCGCCCGTGCCGGACACCATATCCAAGGAGTTTTCGGGCGTGAGAGCGGCGGCGGCATGGTGCCCCGAGGCGAAAGAGCCTTTGAGAAGCTGAATGATTTCCGCCCGCGAAGTCATCGATTCCGGACCCTTGACGCCCGTGATGGTAGGCGGAATTTTATCGCCTCCCGCGCTGCCCCAGAGGAAGTAGTTCGCCGCCGCCAGATGCTTCACGAGCCCCGCGAAAGTGTAAACGCCTTTGAAGTTCGCTCCGTCGATGGCGAGGCTCTCAGGCGAGAAATTGAACTTGGCTTCAGGCATGGCTTCCACTGCCGCCACGATCTGTCCTTCCACCAGACTAATTTCGCGGTCGATGGCCGCACCAACCGAGGCTGGGGGCGCAGGCGCCGGCTGTTGGGCGAAAGCGCCGGAAGCACAACCCAGCGCGATGAGTAAGACTGCTGCAGGTTTCATGGTTACCTCCTAGTACCTATGTATATCATAGTGACTAGTTGTTTGCAAGTAACGAGAAAATCGCTGTCGTAACTGGAAGCCGCCACCCGGAAGTCCGGCCGCGACGTGAACGCCCTCCAGGTGTTGCGGGTCACTTTCTTACCAGCGCGCCGGGCGAGCCAAGCTGCAGTTAGTGCACCGCGATCGTCACTGCGTTGCTGGTCAGATTCCCCGCGGCGATGAAGACCGGAATTTGCCCTGACAATGTAGAGGGAACTATCGCGTTGATTTGCCACAAGCCTGGATACTCCGCAATTGGACCGCTAAATAGAATCTGAGCGGGAACGTCGGCGAAGAACACTTGCGGGGAGCCCGAAAGTTGTCCGTAGCCAGTCGCGAAAATCTGCACCACCGACCCCGGCGCGGCGGGATTCGAGCTGCCGTTTACCGAGTAATCCTGATTCTCCACCGCACCCGGCTGGGACGGATTGGCACCCGCGAGAACAAAGATGCCCGGGCCAACCGCCGTGATCGCCGCTTGGCCGCTGGCCAGCTCCATGCCGCCCGCACGAACCGAAATCGTCGCGGTTCCGGGCGGGATCGAGGCCGGCACCACGAAGTTGACTTGGGATGTGCTCCCGCCGATGAATTGCCCCGCGATGCCATTCACCGTCACCTGATCCGGCGTCTGAGAAAAACTCCCGAAGGCAGTGGCGAACGATCCCGGCGCGATGCCTTGATCGGCACGGAAGCTGGCGCCGTTCACGGTGATCACGTTGCCGGAGGGAGCCGGCGGAACTCCACCCACGCGCCCCAGAATGGCGCCCAAAACGGGGTCGTAGCGCGCGAAAAAATCCGTGGAACGCGTCGAGATGGTAACGTCCGGCATGAACGAGGGAAGATCCGGAATGCCGGTGGGGTTCGGGAGGTATTTCGTCGAATACTGTCCATCGAGGCCGGATCCGGGCAACGTGAACTTATTCACGCTGCCGTATTCGGCCGGCTTACCTCCGGTGGGTTCGCCGATCACGACGAATACTCCGCCAAGGTTGAGGGCCGGAAACTGCGCTGCAGTCTGGAGCGCAGTCGATTTGATCTCCATCGCACCATCCATGCCGGAAGAGAAGGTCCCTTTGTCGATCACGTCATAAACCCGTAATCGCGGATTGGCGAGAAGGGCCGGCGCGCGCGTAGCGAGCCCGTTGAGCAGGGGGCTGATGACCGAGTCATCGCCGCCGGTATTGCCCCGAAAATCGATGACCAACGTATCTACCGGTTGGGTGTCCAGAGTCGCTAACACCGCGGCGGCGAAGGCCGCGAAGGGGTTGTTCGGATCGTCCGCGCACTTGTTGTACTTGAAGTACAGCATCCGATTCGCGGGCGAGTAGGTGTACCAGTAGTTCTGGCTCGCCTGCTGAAGATAATCGGGCAGCGGCCCGGCCGTGGGATCCGGCGCGGTCTGCAGCGCTCCGGCGGACGAAGGTCCGACTTGCAGCGTAAACTGGGTGCCGCCCAACGTCTGAAACGTCAGCGCCGATGTCGCGGCCACGGGCAGCAAATCCAGCCCTTGCAAAACCTGCTGGCTGTTGAGGTATTGCGGGGCAAAGTAGTGCAGCCATTGATCGTTGGCGTGAGGAATGATCGCGCCCAGCTTCTGCACCACTTGATCGATGGGGAAATCGCCCACCTTAACCAGGCGAGCGCCCAGCGCCTGCGCGTAGGGCGACGCAGCCGCGGTTACGAAGACACCATCGTCCAGCCAGCGGAATTGCAAAGGGAATTGCTGGAATCCCGCGTTGAACGCGGTGGAATCGGCCAGGTAAATCGTCGTGTGGGCGTCGCCCGCCAAGCTGATGAGCGCAGTCAATTGCACATAGAATTCGGCGTCGGTGAGCGTGGAGATTTGAGCTTGTAGAGCCGCTACCGCCTTCTGATACGTCGCCGGATCAAGCTGAAAGAAGAAGTTCGCGTGCAGTTTCGGCACCTGGCTGGCGACGTAGTTGAGATCCTGCTGCCGGGTCGCCGTCGAAAACCGCTGCCCGGAAAGCGACGCCGCAAACAACACCGTGACGAAACACATTCGTCGGAACGGCATAATGTGTCTTCTGACGTACTAACCCGGAATCGGGTTGCAAGCCGGCAGCTACTATTTGCCGACCAGGTGCTCGGGTTTGTTGTTCTCGCAGACGAACTCGAGCAACTCCTCCTGCGGGGCGAGGTCCCATTTCAGATTGGCGTGTAGCGGCTTCACGAAGGTGCCGGGATCTTCGAAGGTGACGTGCACCTGCATGTGGCCGTAATCCACGCGCTGGTAGCGCTCAGTCATCCGCATCATCTCGGTATGAGGGAAGTTGCCGCCGATCCAACTCCGGTCGTTGAATCCGGCGGTGTCGACCACCAGCGTGTCTCCCTCCCACTTGCCCACGGAATGTCCCATCCACGTGGGATCGAGATTCGCCGGATGGCCCCGGCCGTCCAGAAAGATCTGGCGAAAACCGGGTACGTCCTCGAACAGGATCACCAACAGCCCAGGAGTCTGCACCAGCTTCCCTATAAAGGGCGTCGAAGCCGCCGGCATGGGCGGCGAATCGGGAAGACAGCGGTTGTGAGGGTCGTCTTTACCCAGGTTATCGGCGCGCTCCTTCCGGACTGCCGCGGCCCAAGGCAACAATTCCGCTTGTTCCGGATACGGGTCGCGGTTGTCCAGCCAGACGCCAGAGAGATCGGGCTTTCCACCGGCGGCACGGGGCACGGGCTTGTTGGGGACTTTCGCCCGCTTCCTCATCATGGCCGCAGTTCTGCCCGGATCGTCTCCCAACGTGGTTCCGTTGATCGTTTCGGAGAGCCGAATGTCCAGTTGGGCGCTCTGGCTGGCGTCGACCGTGACGTCCTTGCTGAAACGGTTATAAGCGCAGCACGGCATAACAATGGTAAGCTCATAGGTCCCGGCGGGCAGGTTGGAGAACGCGTAGCTCCCGTCGCTTTTGCTGGCGGTCCGGGTTAGGGCTCCAGTGGCCTTGTTCTTCATTTGGATGGGCGCCTCGGCGACAACGCCGTGCGGATCGGAAATCACGCCGGTCAAGGAACTCCGTCCGGTTTGCCCGGAGAGAGACACGAGGGAGAAAGTCACGACGAAGGCCAGGAAGCAGACTGCGAAAGGGAGCCGGCTCTTTGCCATGCGGGAAAGGATAGCACACAGGGCCTCCTACAACCCTGTTGCGGCGCGCCCGTCTCTAGTGACCGTAATCCGCCTGTAGGGAACCGCTGTCATCACCTGCGCCCGTCGATAGAACGATTTTCCGGTGGTGGCTGGCAAAGCGAGGGGTGGGAATGCGAGGGGAAGGCAAGTTTGCGCCTGCGAGTCGTAGGGTGGGCCGAGCACGGGCATGGCTTCGCCAACAGAGCAGGCGGTGAAGGCCGATTCTGGAAGGTTCTGGAAGATTAAGCGGCTGCGGCCAACAGCGGCCGCGCTTGCAGCCATTCGCG
>Ga0209517_10004531_pt1 | contig 18210 bp, 12 predicted proteins | sample PeaSoiMetSII2010_FD_187695 | JGI IMG/M metagenome (GOLD analysis project Ga0209517, IMG submission 187695) | Peat soil microbial communities from Weissenstadt, Germany - SII-2010 (SPAdes) (version 2) | ecosystem: Environmental > Terrestrial > Soil > Wetlands > Peat | place: Germany...
TCGCACAATCGGTCGGAGTTGTAACTGGTCGTCAAATCCCGTGTTGACGGCCCTCGGACAGCACCCACAGGGTCCGCCGAGGGCTCCTTCGGGGCGGCAATCGGTAGATTCACGCCGGATCCAAGTATGAGTGCCTGCGCCACACCCGAAAGTGCGGCCAGGGCCAAAGTAACCACTATGTTGGCTTGTAGGCGATGGCGTCGATTTCGACCTTGGCGTCCTTGAGCGGGAGGGCGGCGACGATGAGGGTGGTGCGGGCAGGTTTAGCGTCGCCGAAGAACTCCGCGTAGACCTCGTTCATGGGCTTGAAATCGTTGGCGTCGGTCAGGTACACGCCACACCGCACGACGTCGGACAGGGAGGCGCCGCAACCTTCAAGGATGTTCCGGATGTTGGTCAGCACCTGGCGCGTTTCCTTTTGCACGTCGCCGGAGACGACCTGTCCGGAGACGGGATCGACGGAGACCTGGCCGGAAACGTAGACGCAATCGCCGGCGCGGACGGCCGGTGAGTAGGGACCGCGCGGGGCGGGCGCGCCGGGGGGAGAGATGCGCTGGATCATGGATTAGTGTCCTTCCGCTTCTAAGTAGCGTTCAGCTTCGATGGCGGCCATGCAGCCCGAGCCGGAGGCGGTGATGGCCTGGCGGTACACGCGATCCTGCACGTCGCCGGCGTGGAAGATGCCGGGAATGTTGGTACGCGCGCCACCCTTGGAAACGATGTAACCGTCCGGGTCGGTCTCGATCTGGCCCTTGAAAATCTTGGTATTGGGGATGTGGCCAATGGCCACGAAGAAGCCGTCCACATCCTGCTCCCAGACCTCGCCGCTTTTGAGATTACGCATGCGGACGCCGGTGACCGTGTTTTGGGAGACGTCGAATACGTGCTCCACGACGGTGTTGAGCAGGAACTTGATCTTGGGATTGTGGCGCGCGCGGTCGAGCATGATTTTCGAGGCGCGGAATTCTTCGCGGCGGTGCACCAGCGCGACTTCGCTGCCGAAGCGCGTGAGGAAGTTGGCCTCTTCCATGGCGGAATCGCCGCCGCCGACCACCATAATCTTCTTGCCGCGATAGAAGAAGCCGTCGCAGGTGGCGCAGGAGCTCACGCCGCGGCCGATGAGCTTCTGCTCGCTCTCGAGGCCGAGCCAACGGGCGGAGGCGCCCGAGGCGATGATAATGGTGCGGGTCTCGGTCCATTCGCCTTCGATGTTGAGGCGCAGCGGGCGGGCGGAGAAGTCGGAATCGATGACGGCGCCGTGCAGGTATTCGGCGCCGAAGTTTTCGGCCTGCTTCTTCATGTTCTCCACCAGGTCGGGGCCGTTGATGCCTTCGGGGAAGCCGGGGAAGTTCTCGACCATGGTGGTGAGTGAGAGCTGTCCGCCGGCTTCGTGGCCGCTGACGACCAGCGGTATGAGGTTGGCGCGCGCGGTGTAAATGGCCGCCGTGTTACCGGCGCAGCCCGATCCTATGATGACCACGTTTCGCATCGGTTTGGGGGTGAAAGTACAGGGTAGCACAGGCGGCGGCCGCAGCCCTGGAAGGTTAGCGCTGCTGCGCTAACTTACGCCAGTCTGGAGTTCAACCCGGCGATCCGGCAAGCTGGCGCCATGAGATGGTCTACGCTTCTCACGCTATTGCTGGCCACACTTCCGGCCGGCGCGACGGACACGGTTCTGCCGGATTACCTGCCATCCGAGACAAAAGTCGCGTTCGGGATTCGGATGCGAAACATCATCGATCTTCTGCAGTCGCAGAGCTTCGCGGCCGAGTGGCGCAGCGCCAGTTCCCAGTTGACGGCCCAGACTCCGCTGGCCGGCTTCGATCCGCTGAGAGATCTCGACGAGGTGCTCATCACCTCCAGCGGGGAGGGTGACAGGCCCCCGGTGCTGCTGGTATTGCGGGGCCGATTCGATGTGGACCGGTTCGCCTCCGCCGCGGCGAGCTACCACGGTGTGCCGATTCTGGAGGATGCCAAGAAGGCGGGCGCCATTGCCATCCTGGATGCTTCCACCGCGATCGCGGGCGATGCGCCCCTGGTCCGCGCGGCCATCGACCGCCGTGCCGGCGGGGCCGGAATTGCGGCGTCGCTGGCCGCCCGCATCGAGCCGCTGCGGAGCCGCTACAGCATTTGGGGAGTCGGCGACCGCCCCAAGCACCCTCCCGCGCGCGCGGGCCGTCCGGATGCGATGGATACTGTAGACCAGTTCGAGTTCGGAGCCGACCTGGCTGATGGATTGGAACTGACCGCGAAGATCCACCTACGCACGCCCGAGGACGCCGAGAAGATGGCTTCCTCGATCGCGCTGGCCGAGGGTATGTTGAAAGGCAGTCAGGCGTCTTCGACGGGAGCGAAAGTTGAAATGCACACGGGGGACGGCTGGCTCAAGCTGTCAATCACGGTTCCTCAAGAAGCGCTGAACAAGGCGATTCAGGAACAGCGCGCCGCGCTTCAGTCCGCCGCAATGTCGCGATTGGGGGTTTCCATTTCGCCCCAAAAGCGCGCCCCGACGTCAGGCGTCAAGGTGGTCACGGACGCACACGGAGACACGCTGGTGGTCACACTTCCAGGCAAGCGCTGAGCACTCCATTACATAAATCCCGTCTCCAACCGCGGCGCAAACACTTGTGTTTGCCGCATTGAGACTCGTGTCGATGCTTTACCGATGAGAAATCCGGTTTAACCATTTGGGAGGTTCGCGGCTCCAACCGCGGAATCCGCTCCCCCAGACTCAGCGTCCGGCGACACGTCCATGATCCAGTTATAACCGCGGACCACGATCTTTCGGTCGGACCACACTCGTGGCCTGGCGGCGGCAAACGAATCGCCTCTTGAAGTGCAGCCGGCCGCCATGATCCGGCCATCCGGAACCCTTAAAGAACAATTCACGGCCTTCGTGCGACCACAGCGGGAACGCTCCGCCGCTGGTGGAGATCGGCCATTTCCCGCCAGGTCCGGGAAACGGACGCACATTCACCTCGAATCTCCCCGACTCGTTTGAAGCGTAGGCCAACCAGTGGCCGTCGGGCGACAAACGCCGGATGGTACTCCACCCGCCGGCGTGCGCAGGAGGCTTCCGCCTCTCCGGGCTTGCGATGATCCGGATCGCTCAAGTCCCGGGGGCAGCGTCCAGATGCCGGAGCCGGTCTACACGGTGGAGCCAGGATTTTGGTCCAGTCGTCTCGTATCAACCCGCCAGTTTACTGACTACTTCGCCCGCGCCTCGCTTTCTCCGACATACGTGTCCTTTCTCGCACCACGCCAGCGCCTGTATAAAGTAGCCGGGCGGATCCGCCGATATAAAGCGCGAAAGGCAGGGAAAATTGCCGCCAAATTCCGTCGCTGTTCTTATGATCGAGGACAATCCGGATTATGCCGAGCTGGTCCAGCATTGGCTTTCGACTTCCGGTGAGGATGTCCGGTTCGTTCTGGACTGGACCGACTCGCTGGCGGGCGGCTTCGAGCGTCTGGCTCGGGGCGGAGTCGACGTGGTGCTTCTCGATCTCGGCCTTCCGGATAGCAGCGGCATGGGGACCTTCCTGTCGCTGCGTGACCGGGCCGAAGGCATCCCGATCGTGATTCTGAGCGCCGGGGATGACGAACCGCAGGCGCTTCAACTGGTCCAGGAGGGCGCGGAGAACTACCTCTGCAAGAGCAGCAGCGACCGCCAATTGCTGATTCGGGCCCTGCGTTATGCCGTGGTCAAGCGGTCTCAGGCCGCCCGGGCGGGTGGGGGCATTGCGGGGCAGCGATCCACAGTGGTCGGTGTGATAGCGGCTAAGGGTGGCGCTGGAGCTACGACCGTAGTTTGCAGCCTGGCTGCCGAACTGCGCCGTCAGACTGAAAAGTCGGTGCTTCTGGCGGACCTGGACCTGGACGGAGGCATGGCGTCATTCCTCTCCGGACTCGAACCCAAATACTCCTTGGAAGATGTGATCGAAAACCTGCCGCGGCTGGATCCGCAGCATTTGGGATGCGATGGTGACCCGCGCGCCGCTCGACTATGACTTGATCTGCGCGCCGGCGGAACCGGGCGAAGCCGAGATAACCGTCGATAAGGTGAAGAATATACTCAGCCGGGTGAGATCGTGGTACGCCTGGGTCGTGTTGGACCTGGGCCGCCTCGGGAGATTCTCCGCGAGCTTGTTGGGCGTGGTTGACGAACTGATCGTAGTGACGAAGACGGCGTTGCCGGACTTGTATCAGGCGAAGCGGACCATTGAGGCGCTAGGAAGGGCGGGAATCGATCAAGCACGGATCCGGCTCGTGTTAAACCAGATGGGAAGCGAGATTCCAATTACCAACGGTGAGTTGAGAAGCATCTTTGGTATCGCTGTTTACGCCGCTCTTCCGGATTCCAGCGACGAATTGCGGTCGGCCTGCCTCAAAAAGCGCCTGCCCCCCGAGTCGGGAACGGTTCGCAGGGAAATGGCCAAGGTCGCCAGGAGGATGGCCGGGCTTCCCCAGATTGGGCCCAAAGGAATGCTGCTATCGCTCGCGCAGCGATTTCGCAAGCCGGCCGCGGCAGTAGCGCCCCCCAGCGAGCACCCCGGAGCCGAGCTATGAAGGCGAACGCACTGATCCTCGTGGTCGGCGAGGGCTCTCCCGAACTGGATTCCGCTTTGGAGGATCTTGGCAGCCGGTGTCCAGTCAGAGTGGTGCGGGTAGAACGTCCCGCGACCGCCTGCGCGCGGATTGGAGGCGGCGGAGTGGACGCAGTGCTGGTGCACACCGCCTCGTTTGGAAAGTCGGCAATCGAAAGCTTTGCCATGCTGCGCCGGGCCGGGCCGGGCCGGAAATTCCGGTCCTGGCGTTTTGCGACGCCGGCGATGAGCTAACTGGTGAAACGGCGGTTCGCGCCGGCGCCGCGGCATATCTGCCCGTCTCCCGATGCGCGGCGGAACTGGGCGCTTTTTTGGAAGCCGCAATGAGCGACCCCCAGGGAGAGCGCGGTGACACGATATCGAGTCGGGCCGGTTCTGGAGCGATCCTGGCGTTTGTCGGAGCAAAAGGAGGGGTCGGCACAACCACCCTGGCTTTGAATGCTGCTTCCCTCCTGGCCCGGCATCACCGGGTGATTCTCACGGAACTGCGGCCGCAATGCGGCGCGCTGTACCACTATTTTCGGACCCGGCCCGCGCCGCGAAACCTGGCAGACCTTCTGGCCGGCGAGCCCGCCAGGACGAGAGTCGCGGACGTCCAGGCCTGCCTGTGGCAGTATACCGGCCTTCCTGGCCTACGGGTGCTCTTCGGACCGCAGAGCATCGACGAGCCCATGGCCCTCTCACCGGCGCACGTTCGCGTAGTTCTGGATTCGCTCGCGCAGCTCGCGGACTACGTTGTGCTGGACCTGCCTCCTGCGTGCTCGGAGGCGAATCGCGCGGCGGTCCAACGCTCCGACCTGCTGGCGCTGGTTCTGGAACGAGACCCCATTTGCCTGCTCTCCGCGAGGGTGATGCTCGAAGCGTTCGAGAAGTGGAAAATCATGCCGCAGGTCGCCGGCGCGGTCGTCGTGAACCGAGTGGCGCTGGCATTGCCCTTCGATCTGTCGGAAGTCGAAACCCAGCTCGGCATACCGCTGTTCGGAGCAATCCCTCCGGCTCCGGAACTCTGCCTCGCTGCCCGGCAGGCGCTCACGCCGCTGGTGGTCTTTGACGCGGACAGTCTGGCGGCTGGCGGCATCGGCCAGTTTGTGTTGCATCTGAGAATCCGCTCCCGCGTCGTTCCCGACGAGCCCTTGCGCGGCTCCCTGCTTCGAGGCTGAGTGTTCGCTGGTCCGAGGCTTGGGGTGCCGCGCCCATGGTCCCCTACGCAGCGGGTACCCCAACAACTTCCGCACGGCACAGGCGTTGCGCTTCAATCGCTCCTGGGAGGAACGGGATCGAGTTCCACGACCCGCAGGTAATCCTCCATGGAGCGCAGCGCGCGTTCCATTTGCTGAAGGTCGCGGCTAATAGAGGCTTGCTCCAACTCGCGGGCCGCATCGGTAAGTGGTGGGAAACCGTAACTCGCCCCGGTGCCCTTGATATCGTGCGCCAGTTTGCGCGCCTTATCGTACTCCCCGCCCTCCACCAGGCTGCGTAGGGCCGGCATGCCGTTCTTGCGTTTTGCCAAATAGTTCCTGGACAGTTCCTCAAGCCCTTCGGGCACGGCGGCCACAATCCGGCTGGCAGCCGTTCCAGCCGCGAACCTGGAGAGGGCGTTCAGGAGGGCGGTGCGTTGAATCGGCTTGGTGAGATGCTCGTCGCATCCGGCCTGGAGACTCTTCTCGACCTCGCTGGGCAGGGCATGCGCCGTGAGAGCGAGAATCGGAACCCGCGATTTGTCGTTCTCCGATTCCCACGAGCGAATAGCGCGGGTGGCCGCGTGCCCGTCCATAACAGGCATCTGAATATCCATCAGGATCAGGTTGTAATCGCCGGTCTTGGCTTTGGCGGCCGCCTCGGCGCCGTCCGACGCCACGTCGATGGAGTACTCGGACCCCTTTAGGAAGGCCTGGACGAGGAAAATATTGTCGATCGAATCGTCTGCGAGCAGGATCCGGCGCTCTACACGCTCCGCCCCTCGGATTCCGGCCTCGGACTTTTGCTTTGCGTCCCCGTTTTCGGGCGGCAGGGTCTGGAGGACCGACAGAATTTCGCTCTTACGAATCGGTTTTGTGAAGTATCCTATAATCCCCATCTCGCGGAAGATTGCCCTCACCTCATCGCCGCCTTCCGAGGAGATCACCGCGATTCTCAGCGAGGAGAAGCCGCGCCGCCGGACCTCCCGGATGAAATCGGCGCCGCTCATGACAGGCATGCCCGAATCCACCAGGGCCAGTGTGATCGGGCACCCCGCGGCTTGCGCTGCTTCGAGTTGCGCCAGTCCCTCGTCACCGCTGGCCGCCTCAACGACATGTTCGACATGCGGCGCGAGGCCTTGCCGGAGGATCATGCGGTTCGCGTCCGTGTCGTCCACGATCAACACACGTTCATGCCATCGCATGGGAGCTTCCGGTTCCTGCTCTGTCTGGATGCCGAACCCGATGGTGAAGGCGAACGTGCTTCCGCGCCCTGGTTCGCTCTCCACCCATATGCGCCCATGCATCAACTCGACCAACTGCCGGCTGATGGTAAGGCCAAGGCCCGTGCCGCCGTACTTGCGCGTGGTGGAAGAATCCGCCTGGGTGAAGGGCTCGAAGATCATCTGCTGCTTCTCTAAAGGAATGCCGATTCCGGTGTCGGTTACGGAGAAGATCAGGGTGGCGGGAGCGGCCTCCTCGTCCTGGCGGACGCGCAAACAGACGGATCCCTTCTCAGTAAACTTCAAGGCGTTGCCAAGGAAATTGATCAGGATCTGACGCAGCCGGTTGGGATCGCCGATGAGGCGGTTGGGAATGCCCGCTCCGACGTCGCACAGCAGGATGAGACCCTTCGCCTTGGCTCTCGGCTGCATGATGCCAAAGGTGCCTTCCAGGACTGCGTCGAGATCGAAACCAACTTGTTGGATCTGGAGCCGTCTGGCCTCCACCGCCGACAGATCGAGAATGTCATCGATCACCGTCAGGAGAGTGTCTCCGGACTTCCGGAGCACGCGCGTGTATTCTCGCTGCTCAGCGGGGAGCTCGGATTCCCACAACAGGTCGGCCAATCCTACGATGACGTTCAAGGGCGACCGAATCTCATGGCTCATCATTGCCAGGAACTCGCTCTTGGCCAGGCTGGCCTGCTGCGCACGGCGGGCCAGTTCCTGGGCCTCCAGCGTGCGCTCATGCACCTTGGCTTCCAACTTGGCCTCCGCCTTTTTCTGGTCCTCGATATCGATGAATTCGCCAACCCAGTGGACGATCTTCCCGCGGCTATCGCGCATGGCGGCGGCCTGCATGAGATGCCAGCGGTACTCACCATCGCCGCGGCGAAGCCTCAATTCGACCTTGTATGGAGCGCCGGTCCTCGCGGAGCTTTCACAGAGGGCCATCGCGGCTTCCCGGTCGTCGGGGTGCACCACGGATCCCCATTGCAGGCCGAGCGCGGTTTCGTCCGGCTGGCCGGTGTAATCGAGCCAGTGGCGATTGTAATGGTCCACAAGCCCGTCCGCCGTAGCGGTGAACACGATTTGGGGCATCGAATCGGCGAGGAAGCGATAGCGGTCGTGACTCTGCTGCAGGGCCATATCCACCTTCTTCCGCTCCGTGATGTCGGCAATGACCTCCACTACATAGCTCGGCAAGCCTTCGGAATCGCGCACCAGGGACGCGCCCACGATCACCCACACGATCCCGCCGTCTTTCCGGATATATCGCTTCTCCCGGGAGTAGTTCTCCACCAGGCCGGCGATCAATGCGTGCATGTTCAGGGCGTCTCCGGGAGCGTCTTCGGGATGAGTGATCTCCCGGAAGGAGTGACCGGCCAGTTCGTTCGCGCTGCACCCGACGGTCTGGCAAAGCTGGCCGTTCACCAACAGAAAGCGGCCCTCCAGGTCGAGGTGGGCCATGCCCGCCGGAGCACGCTCCATGGTGGCCCTGAACCGTTCCTCGCTTTCCCGCAGCGCCCTCTCGGCGGAATTGCGGGAAGTGACGTCGAGACCCAGCGACAACACAGAGATCAACTCTCCCGTGGAGTCACGCAGCTCCGAATGGTACCACTCGACATCGACGACTCGGCCGTCCTTCGTGTGGCTGCGCGACACCGTGCACCGGGGCCGCGGGTCCGACTGGCGGCCTGCACCTGCATAGCCTGGCAACTCGCTCCATTCCAGCAGGGCCCCTGGGAACTCCGCGAGGTTCCTGCCCACTATCTCACTCGCCGTCCATCCGAACAGGTTTTCCGCCGCGGAGCTCCAGCGGGTGATCACACGATTGGGTGCGAATTCGACTGCGGCCAGCGGCGTGTTGGCCAGGTGGGATTCCAACCGTCTGGAGAGTTCCGCCAATTGCTGTTCCGCGTGCCGTGTCGCCGTGACATCCCGAACCATGAGGACACCGCCGACGACCGTGCCGTCCTTGATGATCGGAGAATTGGTGCAGACTACTTCGAGGGGCTGCCCGCCTTTCCGCTGCATCTTCGCTTCGTAACACGGTTCGGTATGGAGAGAGTCGAGGGAGCACTGGGGGATGAGATCCATCCGGGGACAGGGGCCCGCCCGATTACAGGTGCAACCGGTGAGATCGCGCAGCCTGACACCCGTCATCTCGCTAATGCTCCAGCCGAAGGTTCTTTCGGCGGCCGGATTTGCAAAGGTGATGCGGTTCTCGGCATCGATCAGGAACAGGGGTTCGGCCGCGTGCGTGGCGATCGTTTGCATCAGTTCGCTCTGGGAGCGCAGAAGCTCTTCTGCGCGGACGCGATCGCTAATGTCGCGCACGTAGCCGACAAACAGGTTGGCGCCGGGAGTCGGGAGCGGCGCGATGGACAACTCGGCCGGGAACTCGGTGCCGTCGGACCGCATGGCGGTAGTCGCCTTCCGGGTCCCGGAATCTGGGCCGCGCTCCCCGTCAACCAGCCTGGCCAAGCCCTTCCGATGCGCGTCGCGAAGCCGGGGAGGGATGATCAGCTCGCACATGTCCCGGCTGGCCGATTCCGCGAGGCGGATTCCGAACATTTTTTCCGCGGCCGGGTTGACTTCCACGATCTGCCCGGATTCGTCGATGACGACGATTCCATCGAACGAGGTGTTGAGGATGGCGCGGTGGCGCGCTTCGGAGTCCTCAAGTTCCGCGGTGCGCTGCTTTACTCTGGTTTCGAGTGTTCCATGGATTTCGCGAAGCGCCCCTTCGACCGAGGCGCGGAGCGCGATCTCGCGTTCCAGTTCGCGGTTGGAGCGCCCGGCGGCAAGCATCTGGACTCGCGCCAGAGCAGCCACCCTGGTGGCGGCCGCCGACACGCCCGCAAGGACGATGCCCAGCACGATCAATCCGTAAAACAGAAAGGGCTGCGATCTTTCGACCCAGTCGGCTCGAGGCCGGTTTGTCAGGTCCCACGTGGTCCCGGCCACATCCAGGCGTGCTTTCGCCACCAGCCCTTCGGCATCGGGAGAAGCGAGCTGTCCGGGGCCCCGGTAGAATTGCCCGAGCGCGTCGCCGATCTCCAGCACGCAGCAGTACTGCCATCCGGGAGCACTCTCGAGGAGGGCCTGCAATGGGATTACGCCTATGGCAGCCGCTCCCTCCTCCCGCTCGGATTTCACCGACAGCAGGACAACCGGGGAACGCGCATCGCGGATCACCGCGATCGACTCGCCTCGCGCGCGGAGTTCGGCGCTAAGCGCTTGCCAGCCGGCGGGATCGCCGGCCGACCAAGTCGGCCCGTGCGGCCGTATCCACACCAGGCCCTTGACGTCGTAGTGGTTGGCCACGGCTAGCGTGGACTGCGCCACCCAGGAGTCCCGCGAAACGTCGCCGCGGCCTTCCCACCTGCGGAGTTCCCCGGAAACGAAGCTCAAGTGTCTCTTAAGTTCCAACTCGAGGTCGGCAGCCCCGTGGGCCGATGCAAACGTGAGCTCGGCGCCCAATTGCCGAGTGTGATCGGCTACCAGGGCCTGCCACAACAGGAGTGTGCTGCAAAGGGCCGCGAGACCCACCGTTGAGGGCAGCCATTTCGATACATCGCTCTCCTGACGGAGGGCCAGCGCGATCAGGGCGAGCCCCAGAATACAACAGCCGATGGCGGTCTGAATCGCCATCCGAGAGAAGTCATTGCTCCAGGCGTATGCCGTCTCTTTGGCGAAAACGTACCCCCACGTAGCAATTAGCCCGATCGACAGGACCATGCCGCCGGCCGGTCCGAGCACCCAGCCCCGAATGTCCCGAGTTCTGCGGCTGGCGCCCAGGAACATGGCTGCGCCGAAGATGGCGAAAGCCAGAGCCGTATTCGGCGCCATGCGAATATCAAAGGGTTTGGGCGCCCTGGTCCAAGGCTGGATCGACCACAGATCGAAATCCGGAAGCCGCCCGTTCCAATAAGCCACAAAGTGGGCGCCGCCGATCGCGAACGCAACCGTGGCTAGCACCCGGGCGACGCGGTACCAGCGGGCGTTCAGGGCCAGAATGGCAAGACCGGCGGCCAGAAAAGAGATCGCAGTATCGTATGCTATTACGGAGCCGGGCCGCGTGGACACTAGCAAACCGACTTGCAGATTCCAGCCGATGATGCCGGCGGCCCCGATCAGCGCGAGTGCCGCGGCGCACACTGGAACTGCGAGGCGTAGCCACAGTGGAATACGTTCCGATTGCGGCCTACTCATACGGATTTCGTCCTCTCGACGGCACGCCCGTCCGCTTCTGTCCCTGCATGCTCTACTTATCGGTCACATTCGTGTAATGTTGGCGTGGGCTCGGTTGCGCTTGCGGGCGCCATCTACTCAGAGCCTGCCCCGCCTTCAGGCGCCTTTCGCGAGAGCCCGTCCAGGCATCGGCCGTCATGCCCATTACGGCCACCTGCCCCGTCGAACCTCCACGGCGCCGGATTTCACGCGTGGGATCGTGACCCATACTCTTCACTTCAGTCCTCTGTTGGCGAGTCGCACAAAGCAGTGCGACAGGGGTTTCAACAATGCGATGATGCAATCTGGTGATGTCAGAACGATTTGAGCGCCCCACCTGTCGCTGGGACGTTCGCCTTCATGATCCGTGGCATGAAAGGAAAACTGGTCTCGCTCGGACGGCATTATGGCGCTGGTCCGGCTGAAGCTCATTCGACAGTGACCATACACTGTCGAAGCCTCTTGACCCGAGTAGATGCTACGCCGCGGCTAACCAGCTTCCCAGAGCGGAGACCGTGCAATCGCCGATGTCGTCTAACGCCAGCCCGATGCCCTTCAGCGAGGTTTCCAGCCGGGTGATTGACGGTAGATCCTCCTCTGACGCGCTGAGGTATTCCGCTACGTACAGCAAGTGGGCGAGCGGACTCTCCGCCTTCTCTGACCGGTGATGTTGCCTGATGGCCGAAACCATGGTTTCCGGTAGCCGCCATCCGGCGGCGATCTCAGCACCCAGCTTGGCATGGTCGGTGCGCAGGAGCAGGCTCTCGGCATATATCTGGGGACAGCCGCCAGACACCAGGCCCTGAAGCCGCGCCGAATCATAGAGCTGCATCGAGTGCAGCGCAATCTGCCCCACGTCGTGCAGCAAACCGGCTAGATAGGCTTCGGCAGGATCGATCGTTCCGGCATGGCAAGCCAATTGTTCCGACAGATCGGCTACTTGCAGAGAGTGATGCCACGCCTGTTGCAGGCTGGGAGAACTGAACATCGGACGCAGGGCAGCGGATGTAATCACTTTTTGCGAAGTGGCGAAGCCCAGGCGCACGATCGCCTGGGAGAGCGTGGAGATCCATGTACGCGATCCGAACAGCGGCGAGTTGGCGAGCTGCATCACAAGGCCGGCGATAACCGGATCCAGGCTTGCCGCCTCGACCACATCGGCAAGGTTAGCCCGTGGGTCGCGCATTAGTCGCAGCGTGCGCAGTGCAGCCTGCGGGAAGACGGGCAGGCGCCAGGTTCCTGGCTCTCTGATCGAGGGCGGACTGGTTGACTCGACCAGCGCATGGATCGATTCCTCCGGCCAGAGACCGGCGTCCACACCGCCCCGCAACCGCTCGAGTATTTCGCCAACCTCTTCGCCGTCGATCGGCTGCGCCTCCATGTCCTGATCGAATGCATCGGCCAGTCGCAGGATGCCAGCCAGCCTCGATTCGAGCACCGTCCCGCTGCCGGGAACATCGTAGGCGTTCAACACGCCGCGGACGATGACGGGGACGGGGTCGTCCACCCTTAGCGCTTCCCCAAAGATGTCCACCAGGAGCCGTGCCATGCTCTCCGGCGCGAGCAGGCCGGTACTGCGGTGGTGCAACAGGCACGCGGCACAGAGCAGATTCTTCTCTTCTGAAGGCAAAAACAGGTGATGTGCAATGAGTTTGGCAACTGCGGCGGTGCGCCGGCAGTGGGCCAGGAGCCCCTTAGTGGCCGGGGAGATGGGGACGTTCTTGGGGGATGGTGGCATGATCGAATCGAGGATCCCTGCTCACCTTCTTATCGGCCATAACCTGACGGATTTAGAAAACGCTGATTCGGTCAGGTGGTGCAGATTCGGGAGACGGCACGCGCAAGTGATTCAGATCCAACCAGGCAAGGGCTTTGCCCTTGATCCGATGGGATGGAAGCCAGGAGTCAGGAGAGAACTGGCTCAGACGTGCGTTCGGTAGGGGGCGGCTTGGTTCAGGCCGAAACGAGAACAAAATTCTCGTTGGGGCCCCCTCGCGCTGCGCGCTCGCTCGAAAAGCTGACCGCGGCGGGGGAAACCACTGCTCCCGAGGCCCTTCCCGTTTTCGCGAAAAGGAAGAACACGGAAAGGGCGGCGCGGAGGCCGCCTGGCGTCCATTCCATAAATTCGAACTGGACGCCAGCGCCGGTTTCAGCCACCACCAGGGCCTGAAAGCGTCTGAGTCGTTGGTTGCGCGTTGACGGCGGGAAGCCGTTGCGCGGGCAGCAAACCCCGACCGACCATTGCGTTCAGAGGCGATCTGTTGTTATGGTATTGATCGGTCACGCGCCTCAATGAACCTACCAAACAAGAATGACCGTGCCGGATGGCTGCAAGGACCGCCGGCCCAGTGCTCAGTGCTTCCGGGAGAAGCCCAATCACCCTGGCGGCTGGTGCTACTGGGCGCACCGGGCGTGGGCAAGGGCACGCAAGCCGATCTCCTGCATCAGCGCCTCGGCGCTTGCCATCTCTCAACCGGCGACGTCTTCCGCGCTGCGGGGAGCCAGAGCGTTTGTGAGCAGACACCAGCCATGAGGGCGGCCATTGAATACATGCGCCGCGGCGCGCTCGTCCCGGATTCGACGGTGTGGGAAATGGTCCGTGAACGGAGCGCCTGTATAAGTTGCCGTGGCGGCTTCATCCTGGACGGTTTCCCGCGCACGCTGGCTCAAGCCGAGGCACTGAAACTGCACATGGAAAATGAGAAGGTTTCGCTCAACGCCGTGGTGAACTACGAATTGCCCCTGGCTGAAATTGTCATGCGCCTGAGCGGCCGCCGTACCTGCGAAACGTGCAGATCGGTTTTCCACGTGCCCAGGCAGCCCTCCGGGGGCGAGGGCTTGTGTGATCATTGTGGCGGCCGGTTGTATCAGCGCGAAGATGACCGGCCCGAATCAATCACCGTCCGTATGGAAGCCTACGAACACAGCACTGCGCCTCTGATCCGGTTCTACAAGGATCTCGGCCTGCTGGCGTCGGTCGCGGCTACCGGATCTCCTGGAGAGATCTGTGAGCGCACCATAACCGCGCTCGAAAGCGTCGTTGCAACGAGGCACTGACGGCCGCGCGCAGCGCCACGAGCCGGAAGAACGAACGGATCGCCGCCAGTTGTACGTTGCGGGTCTGGATGCTGTTGCTACGTTGTTTCTCGATGTGGTCCAGGAACCTGGCCCCCGCGCTTTTTCGTAGGAGTTCCTTGAGGTACTCGCTGCCGCTCCGGCTTGCCCTCCTGCGTGTGGCCTGGGCAACGCACCGCGTCGAGCCGGCGAGACGTGAGCGCGAGCAGCCGCCACCCGCGCACTCGCTGGAGGCATCCTCGCGGTTCAGATGCTTGGATGACATTTCGGAAGGTGGTCGCCAATCCAAGGTCAAACCGAGCATCGATGAGGCATGGGGACGATAATAGCAGGCATGAGAGTTCATTTCCGTGCCGGCATATCGCTCCTGACGATGCTCCCTGTGCTGGGCGCCGCATCCATCGAATCCCGGCTCTCCCAGCCACTGCTCAACTCCAAAGAGACCATGGTCGAGGCACAGATCTACCTTGCCTCGCGCGTTCAGCCCATGCCGCCCATCCGAGACCGCGACGAGTGGGAGAAATACGCTGCCGGTCTGCGCGGCCAGATCCTCGACAACGTGGTCTTTCGGGGGGAGGCCGCGCACTGGCGCAACCTCCCGGTCAAGGTGGAATGGCTCGACACAATCCCCGCGAACGGCTACCGCCTGCGCAAGTTTCGCTACCAAGTGCTCCCCGGCCTGTGGCTGCCGGCCCTACTCTACGAGCCGGCCGAACTGAAGGCCCGCGTTCCGGTGGTGATCAATGTCAACGGCCACGAAGGCGAGGGTATGGCCATCCCTTACATCCAGCAGCGGTGCATTCACCTGGCGCGCAACGGCGTGCTCGCCTTCAACTATGAGTGGTACAGCAAGGGACAGATGAACCTCAAGGGGTACAGCCACGCGCGGATGAACCAGCTCGATTTGACTGGTACCAGCGGCTTGGCACCCTTCTTCCTTGCCATCCAGCATCTGCTCGATGTAGCTCTCACCCATCCCAACGCCGATCCCACCCGAGTCGCCGTCACCGGCCTTTCCGGGGGCGGCTGGCAGACCATCCTTTTCAGCGCGCTGGATCCGCGGGTAACTCTGGCCGCCCCGGTTGCCGGCTACTCCAGCTTCGTCACCCGCACCCAGTTTCCCGTTCAGGACCTTGGCGATTCCGAACAGACCCCGGTCGACCTCGGCCGCTACGCCGACTATACTCACCTCACCGCGCTGCTGGCGCCGCGGGCATCGCTCCTCACCCACAACGCCTTTGACAATTGCTGCTTCCGCGCAGATTACGCCATCGGCCCGCTGCTGGTGGCGGCCCAGCCATTCTTCGCGCTGCTGGAGCACCCCGAGCGCCTTCGTTACCACGCCAACTTTGACCAAGGCCACAATTACGGGGAAGACAATCGCCAGACGTTCTACCGCTTCCTCGGCGAGTTCTTCTTTCCCAGCGGCGGTTTCCCGGATCAGGAGGAACCCTCGGACCTACGCACTCCTGAAGCGCTGCGCATGCCGCTCCCCGAACCGAACGAAGATTTCCACACGCTCGCGGAGAGGCTGAGTGAGAAACTGCCGCGCCCGCTGGCGATTTCCGCCGCTGAATCGCGAGAGAAACTCCGCGAGATCGTTCGGTGGACCGATTATCGCGTGACGGCTCAGCCGGCAGGAGCCGACAGCGCGGCCTGGCGTCTCTCCATGAACGGCAACTGGACTGTTCCGGCGGTGGAATTCGACAGCGATGGCGCCACGGGCGCCACGCTCGTCCTCGGCGACGCAGGCAAAGCCAAGCTCACCACGGAAATCCAACCGCTCCTGGACCGGCGCCAGCGCGTCATCGCCATCGACCCCTTCTATTTCGGCGAATGCCGCATCGAGACGCGCGATTACCTGTACGCCTTGCTCATCTCTGCGTTGGGCGAGCGGCCGCTCGGTGTGCAGGCCGCGCAAGTGGCGGCCGTGGCACGCTGGCTCCGGCAGAAGTTCGGTCCGGTCACGGTGGAGTCCTTCGGTCCCCGTACCGGCCTGATCGCTCTGGTCGCGGCGGCCATCGAAACCGGAGCCATTCGTGAGGTGAAGCTGCACCAGGGGCTGGCGACCCTGCGCGAGCCGATCGAGCGCGATATGGAAGTCACCGCCGCACCCGAACTGTTCTGCTTCGGATTGCTCGAATGGTTCGATCTGAAGCAACTGGCGGCGCTGGTAGCGCCGCGGCCGGTGAGTAACGAATGACCATAGCTTGACGCGCACGCGCTTCGGGCGCGGAGCTCCCCCCGGGGCAATCGCCGCCCCCGAGGCCACTCCCGTTTTTGGTGAACCGCGCAACGGGGGGACAGCTCGATGGGCCCGCGGCGCGTCACAGGCTCGTGACCCGCGGTAACGTGAGGCTCCCGACCCGATCGGACGAGAGACGGCCGCGTCTCTTATACGAGGCCGCTGGCGCGGAAGCTCGACTCCAAGTCTCTTCCGCGGGGCGTTTTCTTCGCTTCGAATACTCTCAGTAGTGGCTCGGTTCCCCCGGCCCGACTCAGGACCAACGGATGGCGGCTGGGTGTAGACTGAACACGACCCGGGAGTCCAAAATGGAAATTCCGAACAAACTGAGTACGGAGGCTTGAAGATGAGAACGGCAGTCCTGGTGTGGTGTGGAATCGTGCTTGCGGCGGTTGCGCAGGTCGAGAGTGTGCGGCTGGTGTGTTCATTCCAGACTCCGGCTGAAGTGCAAGGCATCAAGGCGACCGGGGCAAGCGCGCGGCGCGTAGCGGCGCATGCTACCGAGGGGCGGTACGCACTCGAAGTGCGGTTCGAGGCAGTCGAGGAATCGCGGATCGACATCCCGGTGCGCGAAGGCGACTGGCGGGGCTACGGCTCGGTGGCGCTGGATGCGACGAACGCCTGCGACGACCCGGTCCTGTTTTCGGTCGAAGTGCGGGACCAGGCTGGCGCTGGAACCGTCGGGCGGACCTGGTGGGAGCTTGCGCCGGGCGAGAAGGCCAGCTTTGCGCTATCGCTGAATGCGCCGCCGCCGATGCAGATGGGCATGCAAGGCGAGCCGCCGGTCGGCGATTTCCGTATCCTACGGGCCGACCACCAACCCGTGGACCTGGCGAGAATCGCGGCGGTGCGGATTTCCATGAGCAAGCTGCCGGGACCGCGAACGGTGGTGTTCGACAATTTCCGGCTGGGGCCAGCGGTGTCCTACGAGAAAATCGTGGACCGCTTCGGCCAGTACACGCGCGCGGACTGGCCCGGCAAGCTGAACCGTGAAGCAGACCTCAAGTCGCAACTTGCCGAGGAGCAGGCCGAACTGAAGGCGCAACCGGCGATGCCGGACCGCGACGAGTACGGCGGCTGGGCTGCCGGGCCGAGGCTGGAGGCGAACGGGTACTTCCACACGGTAAAGCGGGACGGCAAGTGGTGGCTGGTCACGCCGAGCGGGCACCTGTTCTTTTCGCTGGGGCTGGATTCGGTGAACGCGACCGAGGGTGGCACGGTGGTTGAGGGCCGGGAGCAGATGTTCGAGTGGCTGCCGGGTGAGGGCGATCCGCTGGCGGCGCATTATCAGGCCCCGGGAGGGCGCGGGCTGGTTGGGGCAGGGAGCATGCAGCCTCCCCGCCGTGCTTTCAGCTTCTACACGGCGAATCTGGAGCGGAAGTACGGCAAGGACTGGTACGCCTCTTGGCAGGCAATGACCGTGGCGCGGCTGTCGACATGGGGGTTCAATACCGTCGGCAACTGGAGCGACCGGCGTCTGTACGACCTGAAAAAGGTGCCGTACGTAGGGACCCTGAGCGTACGCGGCTGTCGCGCCAAAATGAGAAATTCCTAATTGGCCAAAGTAGAAAGTTCCTCTTGACAGCCGTCAGGCTGAAGCATGGAACGAATCGCGATGAGCCAAGAGGAACGAGACTGGTTGGAGTGGT
>Ga0209517_10004532_pt1 | contig 18208 bp, 16 predicted proteins | sample PeaSoiMetSII2010_FD_187695 | JGI IMG/M metagenome (GOLD analysis project Ga0209517, IMG submission 187695) | Peat soil microbial communities from Weissenstadt, Germany - SII-2010 (SPAdes) (version 2) | ecosystem: Environmental > Terrestrial > Soil > Wetlands > Peat | place: Germany...
GGCGGGGCTGAAGCCCCGCCCTTCCACTCCCAACGAATAAGTTCGCTTACTAATTGATCTAAGCACTAACGCACTCCGCGAGCGCTAAGGTGTGGGACGTATTTCTTGTCGACGCCCATAATGTGTTTGATGAGCCAGTCCTTCAGGAAATCCATCACATCAACGGTGATCGCCACTTCATTCCTCTGGAATCTACCCTGGAAATCCACAATCGTCTGCGTGAAGCGCTCGTGTTCAGCCTTATGATTGACGAAATCGGGATATTGGTTCGCGTGCAGCAGACCTTCTTCCGCCGCAAAGTGGCTCTTGGTGTATTTAACAAGGCTGGAAAGCACTCCACCCAGACTTTCCCTGCCCTTTCGAGCAATCATGGCCTGGTGTAGTTCGTTAATCAGGTCAACCAAGACTTTATGCTGCGAATCAACAATGTCAATCTTGACGCTATAGGTATCATTCCACGGAAACAGCACGGCGGTCGCTGTAGGCATAATTTCCTCCTGAATGCTCATCGGCAGCCTGGAATGAGATCTTTAGCTTAGTCGGCAGTTGTGCTATATTCAGCGAATAAAAGGCGAACGGAAGAGGTGTCAGGTGCCAGGTTTCGGGTGTCAGGGCAGAGTGGTCGTGGCCCTTCACCCACCCAAGGCGACGAAGACCACGTCGTCACCCCCGCGAAAGCGGGGGGTCCATGGTCAGTGCGGGACACAATGGATTCCCGCTTGCGCGGGAATGACGTGATTTTCGGGGGAACAGAGGGTGCTCGAACCCTGACACCTGACACCCGGAACCTGACAACTGCCGTTACGAGGCAACGTGAACGAGGAAACCCAAGCACTAGCGAACCTGAGAGGCGGAACTGAGGAAGGACTGGCGCCGATCCCCAGCGCCCTCCGGGAAATTCGTGAGAAGTTCAAAGGGCCGGCCGCCCGTGGCGGAGTGACTGTGCTTAAGCACTTCCCGGCGCGCGAGGCCAAGACCGCGCCCATTCCGCAGTTTCTGCCCGCACGACTGGTCGACGCCCTCAAGGCGCGCGGCATTGCTTCCCTTTACACACATCAGGCGCGCGCCTGCGAATTAGCCCGCGAGGGCAGAAACGTCGTCGTGGTTACGCCCACGGCTTCCGGTAAGACTCTCTGTTACAACCTGCCGATCCTGGGCGAGTTGGTGGAGAGGCCGGATGCGAGGGCGCTGTACCTGTTTCCCACTAAGGCGCTGTCTCAAGACCAATTGGTGGAACTGAACCGCTGGACCGAGAAGTTAGGTGAAGAAATCCGCACCTTCACTTACGATGGAGACACGCCCCAGGATGCTCGCAAGGCCATCCGGGCGCGCGGGAACCTGGTGATCAGCAACCCCGACATGCTGCACGCCGGGATCCTCCCGCACCACACCAAGTGGCAGCGACTGTTTGAGAACTTGCGCTATGTGGTGATCGACGAGCTTCACTACTATCGGGGCGTTTTCGGCAGCCACCTGGCCAACGTGCTCCGCCGCTTGAAACGTATTGCGCGCTTTTACGGCAGCCGGCCGCAATTCATCTGCACCTCGGCCACGATCGGCAATCCAGCCGAATTAGCCACACGAATTCTTGAGGAAGACGTTTTTCTGGTGGAGGAGAACGGCGCACCTGCGGCGGAGAAGTACCTGGCCTTTTACAACCCGCCGGTGGTGAACCCTCAACTCGGTATCCGGCAGTCGTACCTGAACGTAACCCGGCGCATCGCGCACACCTTTCTGGCGCGCGGCCTACAGACCATCGTCTTCGCCAACAGCCGCCTGGCTACGGAGATTTTAGTAACCTACTTGAAGGAGGATTTCTCGCGCGCCCCGCTCGCGCCGGAACCGGTGCGCGGCTACCGCGGCGGTTACTTGCCGCTGGAGCGCCGCGAGATTGAGCGCGATCTGCGCAACGGCCGCCTGCTGGGCGTGGTGTCGACCAACGCGCTCGAACTGGGCATCGATATTGGCAGCCTGGACGTGGCGGTGCTTGCGGCATACCCCGGAACCATCGCTTCCACCTGGCAACGGGTGGGCAGGGCGGGGCGCCGCGAAGGGACTTCCGCTGCCGTGATGGTGGCCTCGAGCGCGCCGCTCGACCAGTTCATGGTGCAGAACCCCGATTACTTCTTCGGACGGTCGCCGGAACACGGCTACGTCAATCCGGACAACCTCTTTATTCTGCTCAATCACCTGAAGTGCGCCGCCTTCGAGTTGCCCTTGCGGGAAGACGAGAAATTCGGCTCGCTCGATTTGCGGCGGCTCTGCCGGCATCTTGAGGAAACCGGGTTCCTGCACTACACGAGCGACGGCTGGCATTGGGTTTCAGAAAGTTACCCGGCCGATGCCATCAGCCTGCGCTCGGTTTCTTCCGATAACTTCGTTATCGTGGACAACACCGCCGAACCCAAAGTAATCGGCGAAGTGGATTTTACGAGCGCATTGACCACGCTGCACGAAAAGGCCATCTACATCCAAGACGGCCAACAGTATCACGTCGAGCGCCTCGATTACGACGACCGCAAGGCTTACGTACACGAGGTGTCCAGCGAATATTTCACCGATGCGATCTCCTACACGAAAATCAAAGTGCTCGAATGCTTCGAATCGGCGCTCACCGGCCCGGCCAGCAAGAATCATGGCGAGGTGCAAGTTAATACTCAAGTGGTGGGTTTTAAGAAGATTAAGTTTCATACTATGGAAAACGTCGGCGCGGGTGAGTTGGAATTGCCCGAACAGGAGATGCATACCACCGCCTTCTGGCTGACCCTTCCGCACTCGTTCATGGCAAGCCTGCCTTACGGTTCGGCGGAGAAACTGGACGGGGTGAATGGCTTGGCGAACGCACTCGAAGCCATTGGCACTCTTCTCGTGATGTGCGACGCGCGAGACTTGGGGCGCGCGGTGGGGGAAAACAGCAGGATTCAGGATTCAGGATTCGGGAGTCAGGAGCCAGGGGTCGGGAGTCAGAATGAAGCCGGCGATGAGGACGAATCCGAAATCCAAAATCTAAAATCCAAAATTAGAGGGCCTAAAGTAAAGGTTGAAGTTCTGGCCTTTGAGCCCAACATATACCTGTATGATAAGTATCCCGGCGGAGTCGGGCTCAGCGAGCCGCTTTTCCGCATGGGCGAATCTCTGCTTGAGAAGACTCAGCGACTGATTGCAAACTGTCCGTGCGAGAACGGCTGCCCTTCCTGCGTTGGGCCGGCTGGAGAGGTTGGAGAAAAAGGCAAGGAAGTGGCGTTAGAGATTTTGCGAAGGTTGTCCGTGGGCAGTGGGCGTAGTTAGCTGCCTCTGGGTTTTTCCGTTTTCCACGCTTCGTGCTGCGGTATCATTTGTGATGTAGCCAGTTCAGACTGGGGGGATCTTTGGCGAGAAAAAGGACACGACAAAGTCCATTTCCACTTAGGAAGACCCGACACCACTTCCAGGTTCTTGCCGAAATTCGCGCGAGGGAGGCCGGCGTTCTTGCAACGAACGGCAACGAGGAGGGCGCGTACTACCTTGCCGGGCTTGCAGTCGAATGTGCGCTCAAGGCCTGCATTGCGAAAAAGATGAGACGCCACGATTTTCCTCTTCCTGCAAAGGACGCGAATAGAGTGTACTCACATGACCTAAGCGAGCTCTTGAAGCTGGCTGAACTAGAAGACGATTTGGACACAACAATGAGACGTAGCCGCGCCCTCACAGAGAATTGGATTATTGTCCAGAACTGGAAAGTGGAAAGTCGCTATGAAACGTCAGGCCTAAACGGCACTGACATGTTTACTGCGGTGAGTTCCGCGGATGGAGTGCTGCCATGGATACAACGGCGTTGGTGAGAAAACGAGATGCCGAGATTGAAGGCCTCGTCATGAACGCGCTGAGCAGAATAAAAATGCCGGTGACGCTTCTGCAGTGGACCTATGTCGCCCAAATCGAAGAGTGGCAACTGGTCATCGCGACTCCTTGGTATGATGTTAAAGGCCCGCGCACAACAGTAGCCGCGGCTATCGATGCATTCCAGGCGGCTGGCATCTATAAGGATTTGCCTATGCGCCGGATCTTCTTTGTGAGCCCGAACGATAGCCGCGTAAGAAACCTTGATCAGCCCTCCGGCGATGGGTGGCTCCATTTGCTGCGAGGGCTGGGCCGTAACGGCGCGGAGGAGTATTCAGCATCGTTTGCGCCTCTGTCGGGCTCAGGAGGTGCTATTCCTGTTAGGCGGTTTGCAAGTCTTGAGGAACTCCGAGATTTCCTGGTCGGTACGCTGCATATACGACGGCAATCGGCTGTCGATGCCCTGGACGAACTCAATAACATGCGGAGTGCGACGATCTTTCCGGTGAGCCTGACGGCACGGGAACTGAAGAGCGCGGGCCTGGCCTGATTGGTGAGATGGTTGCTCGATTCGTCATTTCTCCAGACGTACGGACCTGGGGCTTCCGCCCGCTACCCTCTGTACGAAGCTGCTCCTCATCCAAGTCCTAAACCGCTGGGCGCCTGCAACGGACAGCGGACGTTTTTCAAATATGAATCTGGACGACAAGCTCCGCCAGCTTAAACAGACTTCCGGAACTCGCGACCGCAACAAGGAACTCGAGCGGACGCTCGAGTACCTGCGCCGCTTGGATAAGCCGGAATCCGCCCGCAAGCTGCCCGCTCAGAGATTCGCTAAGGGAATCGAAGAATATGTGCAGGGCGAGGTAATCAAGAACTCGAGCGGTGAATTCTTCATGGCGCGAGAGGCGTTTCCCTTCGGGCGGCCTTACGGGAAGCTGCGCATCGGCGATATCCCTTCGGCGGACTTAAGTCCGCTCAACCTGCTGCTGAAGGACGCCGCGATGCCCGACCCCTCGCGGCTGATTTTCCTCGACACGGAAACTACAGGCCTGGCCGGCGGGACCGGAACCTGTGCCTTTCTTATCGGCATTGGTAACGTGGAAGGAATGAAGTTTGTGGTCCGGCAGTTCTTCCTGCGTGACTATCCGGAGGAGAAAGCACTGCTCGAGTCGTTGGCCGAGGTGTTGGCAAACTGTGACGGCCTCGTCACCTTTAACGGAAAGACATTTGACTTGCCGCTGCTCGAGACCCGGTACGCGCTGGCCCGCATGAAATCCCCGCTTGAGCGACTGTTTCACTTTGACGCGCTGCATCCCGCGCGCCGCCTGTGGAAACTGCGCTTGGAGAGTTGCAAGCTCACCGTCCTGGAAGAGGCCATCTTAGGAATCACGCGGGAAGGCGACGTGCCCGGCTCGGAGATTCCGGCTATCTACTTTGATTACCTGCGCAGCGGTGATGCACGAGGCTTGCAGCCGGTTTTTTACCACAATGCTCTCGATGTCGTCTCACTGGCCGCGCTGACGGTGGAGTTAGCCCGCACGCTGGGCGAGGGCGGTGCCGAATCGCTCGAATCCCCTCTTGATCTCTTCAGCCTTAGCCGCATCCTCGGAAGCGTCGGCTCGAAGGAAAAATCGATTACGACCTGCCGCCAAGCCCTGGCAGAAGGCCTTCCTCAGCAAATAGAAAGCCTGGCCTTGAAACACCTCGCCGCGGAATTCAAACGCCAGCGGCAGCACGAGTCCGCAGTCGAGTTGTGGATGGAGCTTTCGCATCGTGAGCCCCCGCTCGCCCTTGAAGCCCTGGAGGAGCTTGCCATGCATTCGGAGCATCGCCTTCGCAATCTTGGACAAGCCCTCGAGTTCACGCTCGCAGCGCTCGCCCACCTGGACGGTCAGTTCCCTTCCCCCCCGCACCGCGAACGATTTGCCCGGCGCATGGAACGGTTACAGAGGAAGCAAGCACGGGCGTCGGCGACTCCCCTGCTCAAGTAGGTGGCGCCAAATTCTGCTTGCGTGGGATTAGCTCCCCGAAGGGGAGCACCTTGAGTAGCCGTGGGTGAAACCCACGGATAGCAGGGCGTCAGGCGGCATCCGGCCCTGAAGGGGCCGAACTGGTGGTCAACCCCTTCGGGGTTGTTGTGATTCGCTTGGCTACGGTTCCCGCAGGTTGAAACCTGCGGCTACTCACAGGAGGCCCCTTCGGGGCCTAGGGCAAAGCTCGAGATTCACGGATCCTGAACAGCCCAGAACGAGTCCATTGCACGTCCCATCGAAGCCCTGCCATGATAGGATAGTGCCTGGAGACTTGAAATTCTTATGCGGGCAAACCTGTCATGAACCGCATCTACATCGCCGCCTATCATCAGTCAAAGTTCGGAAAGCTGATGGCCATGGCGGTGCCGGAGATTGTGAAGAACGCGATTCTGGGGGCGTGTCAGGAGATTCATGCGGAGCCTTCGGCGCTGGACGTGGGGTCCATCGGCGCCACCTGCCACTTTTCGCTGAACGAGCAGGGTTTGCTCGCCGGCCTGATGGCGATGGTGCCTGGGCTCGAAGGCAAACCGCTCGAATCGGTCGAAAACGCCTGCGCCTCAGGCGGCCAGGCAGTGCTTTCCGTGATCCAGAAACTCCAAACGGGCTTGGGTGATGTCGGCGTCGCCGTCGGCTACGAGAAGATGCGTGACGCGGAAGGCAAGATGGACGGCAAGTTGATTGGTAAAGCGCTCGGCTACTTCTCGCACCCGGATGAGCGAGCAGGCAAGGTGTACATCTTTCCGCACCTGTTCGCCGAGGTCATGGAATGCTACATCAAGGTCCACCACGCGAGCGAACGCGACCTTGCGCAGATCGCAGTCACCGAGTATGAGAACGCTCACCATAATCCCTACGCACAGATGCGCAACGTCAACCTGACACTCGATCAGGCGGTGAAGATTGAAGGCATCAACCGCTACATCGTCGAGGGCCTGCCGCTTAAGACCTACGACTGCTCCCAAATTTCAGACGGCTACGCAGCCCTGATCCTGGCGACCGAGGAAGGCTTACAGAAACTTGGGGTAGCGAAACACGATTGCGTTGAGGTGGCGGGCTACGCTCAGGCAACGGACCCATTGAAGAAAGAGGGCCGCGATGTGCTGCGGCCGGCCGGCGCCTACAAAGCGATGAGGAAGGCCTACGAGATGGCGGACGTGAAGCCTGAGGACGTGAACGTGGCGGAGGTCCACGACTGCTTCACGGTGATGGGCGCTATAGGCACGGAGGTACTGGGCAAAGCCCCCTACTCGAAGGGCGCGCAATACTGGGTGGAGGGCAAGGCGCGCGTCGATGGCGAGTGCGGCATCAATACTTCCGGGGGACTTATCGCCAAGGGCCACCCCGTGGGCGCCACGGGCATTGCCATGCTGGGCTGGTCCGCGTGGCAACTGCTCGGCAAAGTTCCGCATGAATTGCAGGTCAAGAATCCCAGGGTTGCCGCCACCTTTAACATCGGCGGCCCCATCTGCGCTTCCGTCTGTACCGTGTTGAAACCGGCGTCATAAGACCTTCAGCTAACAGACTTGATGCTGGTGTACGACTTCGCACCGCCTCCAATCTGTTCTTCCCCACATACGACGTACGACCTGCCACATACCGTTGAGACATGGGCGGATCAAGTGAGATCTTCCGCTCACAAGGGGTCCAGGTGGAACAACTCGGTGTGGGCGGGGACTTTCACTACGACAACGTGTGCGCGCGACTGATGACGCAGTTTGGCATGTATTCAGAAACCACGCCTCGCAACGACGCCAGTCCCGGTAACGGCCAATGGGATCTCGACACCGCTTACCACTACGTCTCAGAAGCGTACGGCAGTTACCGTTTCAACGTACTCGACGGCATCAATGTCGACGCCGGAATCTTCATGTCGTACATTGGTCTTGAGGGATTACGCCCCCGGGCGGCAATAACGGCCTTCTCTCGGAATACGCCTGCATGAACGGCAGCCCGTCATTAAACATCGCAGGATGCAATGGAAACGGCGGCGTGTGGTATCCCGACCTGCGCAAGAATGAAAATCTGATCGATATGGATATTCTGGTCAAATTCTAGTGGCCTGGGTCGGAAGTTCATTGACAAAGTCTTTCTTATGCTCGACCGTTCTTTAGAGTCCCGTTAGGGGCGGCACAAAGTAGCCCAGGGCCTAAGCCCTGGGTTAGATGGCCCTCACCCCGCCTTCGGCACGCCTCTCCCGCTGGGCGGGAGAGGGGACGGGGGTGAGGGTGGGCTCCCGCGATCCGTCGGCTGACGGACTACTCGCTGCCGCCCGCTCCGCGGGCTGAATTCTTCAACGAACTTCTGACTCAGGACACTGGGGAACCGCCCAACTTGCCCTGCTCGTGCGGTACCGGTGTAAAATGCGCATGGGAGTGCAGTCGCGATTCGTGCATTCGACCAGACAAACACGTGCAGGAGAACGCATGGTGAACGACGAACTGAAGGTCAACGGGTTCCTCGAAGAAACAAGGCTTCTATTGAAGCAGCTCGACAATCAGGCCATTCTGAAGGCCGTACAGATTCTGCTCGAGTGCTACCACCGGCAAGGCCGCGTCTACACCCTGGGAAACGGCGGCTCAGCCGCCACGGCGCAGCACTTCGCCTGCGACTTGGCCAAGTATGTGATTCCCGCCGGCGCCCGCCCTTTCGACGTGCGCTGCCTGACTGACAACGTCGCACTTTACACCGCTTGGGCCAACGACGCGGCGCGCGAGGACGTTTTCGTAAACCAACTTCGGGGCCTCTTGAAGCCGGAGGACGTGCTTTTAGCTATCTCTGTGCATGGCGGTACGGGGTTCTCGACGGATCTGGTGCGGGCGGTCCGTTTCGCGAAGCAACTAGGCGCCGCCACCGTCTGCCTGGTGGGATTCGGCGGAGGCCCGCTTCACCGTGAATGTACATGCTCGATTCGCGTGCCAAGTGAATCTACGCCCCAAACCGAAGCCATCCACGTGGTGATTCAGCACCTTCTTGTGAGCATGATCCGCGATGCCCTCGCTAGCGGAGGCAGGCAGTAGGCAGTAGGCAGTGGGCAGTAGGCAGTGGGCAGTAGGCACGGGATGTCTGGCAGTCGCCATAGGCCCTCTCCCCCTTGGGGGAGAGGCCCGCAGCCGGCGTTGTCATCAGCCGGGGCGGGCCGGGTGAGGGGGTTGCAGCGGCATAACACCCTGCGTGCTGCCCCTCAGAACGAAGCACAACTCACGAGGTTCCCCGAATGCTCGATGAACAGTCATTTTGCACAGCCGACATCTGCATCGTGGGCAATATCAATCGCGATATCAGAACCAGTCAAATTCCTCCCGGCGATTATCTCTTCGCGGACGGTGAAACTTCCGTCGCCGCAATTACGGAGACGGTAGGCGGAGGCGGGGCGAACAGTGCTTTCGCGGCGGCCGGGCTGGGCGCGCGCGTCGCCTTCCTGGGCCGGGTGGGGACAGACTGGCTGGGTGATCGTCTCGAGCGTGCGCTGACCTCCCACGGCATAGCACCTTATCTGAAAAGGGCTCCCGGTTGCCCAAGCGGCACTTCCGTCAATCTAACTTTCACCAACGGCCATCGCCATTTCCTTAGCTCCCTTCCCAACAACGCCGCGCTGACTTTTGAAGATCTTGACCTCGCCGCCCTCGAGGGATTTGGCCACCTGTTGCGCGCCGACATATGGTTTTCCGAGGCGATGCTCTTCGGCGGTAACGAGCGATTATTCCGCCACGCGCGCGACCTTGGCATGAGAATATCGATGGACCTCAACTGGGATCCGCGCTGGGGCGAAGAGAAGCCCGAGGAAATTCGGAAGCGGAAAGAAGCAGTCCGCCGCGTGTTGCCCCTGGTGGACCTGGTGCACGGAAACACCCGGGAGCTGAACGAATTTGCCGATTCCGATGACTTGCCGCAATCGCTTCGCGCCCTCGAAAACTGGGGTGCGGGTGCGGCGGTGGTGCACCTGGGAGAAAAGGGCGCCGGTTATTATCAACATGGGACATGGAGGGTGGAAGCATCCATTCCCGCAAGTCGGCAGATCAATACCACCGGCACAGGCGATGTGCTGAGCGTCTGCATGATGCTGCTTGACCGCGACGAGGGCGGCACGGTGTGTGAAAAACTGCGGTTGGCCAATCTCATGGTGTCTCAATTCATTTCCGGCGAGCGCCCGCTGAGTGCCGAACTGTGACGGGTAGCGCAGACCCCCGGTTTCTGGGGTCCGCGGCTCGTCGATCGTCCAACGGCAAAGCCGCGGACTCCAGAAACCGGGGGTCCGCGCTACCAAATGACAGTTGCGCAAAATTGCTATTGATTTCGTTACTCTTTTTGCTCAATTCTATTAGGGTCGAACTACCATCAGGATATTTGTGATTTGATAGTTGCGCGAGACGGCGCTGCATTTGGTTGCCGACGAGGAACCGTGCAAGAATTGTGGTCGCGGAATCATCAATAGCGGTGAGGTGTCCTAATGACGGATAGTGAGCTACTGGAGCGGATGGATCAGGCAATTCAGTTGATTCGCGAAGCGGTTGAAGAGCGGGGCGGCTTGTTGGAAATTGATAAGAAACCTGATTTTGCCTGGCTTGGTACTGCCCGGCTTCCCTCCGGCAAGCTGATGCTGAATAGTCGGAAGACCGGCCGGCACGCCGCGCCTGGAGACGCTAAGCCAGTCGTCGAACTGACTGCTGATCTGACTTTCGAGGGCCGCCTGATCGCGCGGCTTTTGTTCTACTCAACAAAGACGGAAGTCGAGCTTCCAGGAGGCACGCACAAACCCTTCGGACACGCCGGAATGGCTCGCGCCTTCGCGGGGATCTAGGGACAGGTGATTTGCGATTGGTGATTCGTGATGGACACCCACACTCTCAAGCTAGCACGGGTGGCGCATCAGACTTGCCGTTCTTTGGCATGCCTGCGCTCCTCTATTGCCAGAGAGGCGCATACATCCCGACAACCACCGTCGTGAGGTCTGCGTCACCCAGCGCGTTTGAAATCGCAAATCACCGATCGCAAATCACAAATCAGAAATGCCCGTTTGACTTCGCTCGCGGCATCTTGCTAGTTTGATAATCTATGCGCCAACTCCAACCGGTAATTTGGGCTAAGGGTACCTTCCTCACGCCGCAGCATCTGCAACTCCAGGACAGGTTCTTCGAAAGTGTATTGGAGTTCAAACTGGGGGCGCTCAAGTACTGTCCCTGGGGCTTTGCGGAGCTGCAATTCAACCACGAAGCGCTTTCCGCGGGCAGCCTGGCGCTGACACGCGCCGTGGGGTTGTTTCCTGACGGGCTGGCATTCGATATCCCTGACTCCGACGCCGCCCCTGGCGAACGGCGCATCGAGCAGTCGTTTGGTCCTGATCAAACCACGCTCGAAGCCTATCTTGCGGTGCCTCAGCATCGCGATCGCGGGCTTAACGTTTCGGTGGGTCAGAAAAGCGGCGATGCTCGCTACCAGGCCGAGATTGAGCTTTCTCGGGACGAGAACACCGGCCTTGCCGAAAAACCGGTTCAAGTTGCCAGGAAGAATCTGCGCCTGCTTCTCGAGGGAGAACCGCTTCAGGGCAACACGATTCTTCGCCTGGGCCGTGTAAAGAAGACGGAGACCGGTCTTTACCAGTTGGATCCGCAGTTCATTCCTCCTTTGCTCGATATTTCCGCCAGCGAATACCTGGTGGCGATTCTGCGCCGGCTGGTCGAGATCCTCGCTGCCAAGAGCAGCACGCTTTCTGGAATGCGGCGGCAGAAGAACCAGAGCCTGGCGGAATTCACAGCCGCCGACATTGCCAACTTCTGGCTGCTTTACACGGTCAACAGCTATCTGCCGGTCATGCGCCACATTTTCGAATCCAGGAAAGGCCACCCGGAAGGCCTGTACACCAGCATGCTGGCCCTGGCCGCATCGCTCACCACCTTTTCGAGCACCTTGCAGCCGCGCGACCTCCCCAATTACAACCACGATAACCTGGGCGCCTGCTTCACCGACCTGGACGAAAAACTGCGCATGCTGCTCGAAACGGTGGTGCCCAGCAACTTCGTTTCTATTCCGCTAAAACTCAGCCGGCCTTCGATCTATTCCACCGCGCTCGCGAACGACAAGTACTTGACCAACACGCGCATGTATCTGGCGATCAGTGCGGATCTGAGCGAAGCCGATCTGCTCCGGCGGGTACCGCAACTCATCAAGGTGTGTTCCGCGACGCACATCGAAACCCTCATTCGCCAGGCGCTGCCTGCCATTCCATTAACGCACGTCCCGTCCCCTCCGGGGTCGATCCCCATCAAGCTCAACTACCAGTATTTCAGCCTCAATCAATCCGGGGCCGCCTGGGAGGCCGTGCAGCGGGCTCGCAACATCGCGGCATACGTTCCCGGCGACATTCCCAATCCCCAACTCGAACTCATCATCCTGCTCCCTCAGGCGGAGTGAGTTGAAGCAGTCGACAGTTGACAGTCGAGAGTCCAAAGTCGACAGTCGCGGGTGGTGCATCAGACGTGCCGTTCTTCGGCATGTCTGCGCCCCTCTGGCGCCAAAGAGGCGCATACATCCCGACAACCAGCGGCGGGACGTATGCGCAACTCTCGGATTTTGGGCGTACTAAGCCCTAGGGGCGGTTCGCGAACCGCCCCTACACGGCTGGGGACTGGCGCACTCCAGCAGGCAGGAGTCTGCGCCGGCCGCCTACGCTTCCTCAGGGGCGAGCCGTTTTGGGATGGAATTGCCGACCTTCCGTTGGGCGAAGGCGCGCCAGAGACGGAAGAACTTCAGCGAACGGCGGGCGTCTTCCTGAATCTGCACTTTCAGGATGGCGGGGTTCTGGAACTTGATCTCATCCCGCAAGCGGTAAAGGAACTCGATTTCCATGTCTGGTTGTTCGATCTCGCCGCCCGGGAAATCCAGGAGAAACGTCTCGACGGTAAGATTCTGGTTATCACCGAAGGTGGGCTTATGTCCGACATTAGTAACGGAGTCGTAAAGCCGCTCGCCAAGACAGGTGCGTGTGACATAGACGCCGGTCTTGGGGAGTTGTTCCTCGAAAGGAGCCAGGTTAAGAGTCGGGACGGTGTGCTTGCGGCCTACCCCCATGCCGGCCACAATGGGTCCATAAACAGAAAAGGGCCTGCCCAGAAGCCGGTTGGCCACCTGGACTTTGCCCTCGACCAGCAATTCCCGGATGCGGGTGCTCGAAACGCGCTGGGCGCGCACTTCGAGCAGGGGCAGCACTTCCACTTCAAAACCTTCCTGCCGGCCCAATTCTTCCAGAATCTCCACATCTCCCGCCTGGCGATACCCGAAGCGGAAATTCGGCCCCACGTGAACGGACACTGTGTGCAGCGGCCGGACGAGAATGTTGCGCACGAAATCCAAGGGCGAGAGGTGAGCCAGTTCGCGGTTGAAGGGAAGCACGACAAGCAGGTCAATGCCGCTTTGGGCGATAAGCCGGGCCTTTCTCGAGAAAGGCGTGAGGAGCTTGGGCGCCCGGGCAGGGGCAAGAAACTTGATGGGATGCGGCTCGAAGGTTATCGCGGCCGCGATCGCACCTCGAGGGCGAGCGACTTCCACCACGCGGTCCAGGAGCTTCAAATGCGCCAGATGGACTCCATCGAAGTTGCCGACCGTCAGCACGCAGGAAGAAGGCGCGGGCTGTAGTTCGCCGAGATTGTCGATGACGCGCATAGAGAGTCGATAGTCGACAGTCGAAAGTCGAAAGTCCAAAGTCGAGAGTCAAAAGTCGAACGTGCGGCACGGGGATCTCAACAGCTCTTTCACTTTCGACTTTCGACTCTTGACTTTCGACTTTCTAGACCTCCAACTGCAACCCATCGTATGCCAGCCGCACGTGCGAGGGAAGACGGGCGTTAGTTTCCTCGTGGCCCAATTCGTGTGCGATGTGGGTGCAGTAACCTCGCGGAACCTTTAGCCGCTGCATCACACTCAGGGCCTGCTCAACCGTCAAGTGAGTGGGGTGGGGGCGGGGCCGCAGGGCGTCGAGAATCAGCACCTCGAGGCCTTCCAGCAGCGGATAGCTCGGTTCAGGGATTTCGCTGACATCGGTCAGGTAAGCCACTCCGTTGATGCGAAACCCCAGAATCGGCAGATTGCCATGCAGCACGGGAACCGGAACAATTTTGAGACCCTCCACTTCAAACGGACCGTCAATGAGATGAGGGTCTAATCGGGCAACCCCGCCGTACGGGTAATCACCGTCAAAGATATACTTGAAGGTCCGGTGGATTTCCCGCATGCAATAGGCGTCAGCGTAAATCGGAATCGGCTTCTGCTGCCGGAAGTAAAAGGAACGGACGTCATCCAGTCCTAAGATGTGATCGGCGTGGGAGTGTGTGAAAAGGACGGCGTCCAGCCGTTCCAGGTTCTCACGCAGAGCTTGCGCCCGGAAGTCCGGGGTCGTATCAATCACCAAGACACGGCCGCTCGACTCGACCAGCAGCGAAGGCCGTGTCCGCTGATCGTGCGGATCAGGAGAAGTACAAACCCTGCAATGGCAGGCGAGGGTTGGAACCCCGGTGGAAGTCCCCGTGCCCAGAAAAGTCAATCTCATTTGCTCTTACGCGCCTGTCGTTTTTGCATCTCGAGAAAGCTCATGCGCAGTTCGTAAAGGACATCCTCGAGCAGTCGAGATTCTCCGGCGGTGAGGTTGCCGCGGGTCTTCTGCTGCAACACTTCCAGCAAATCGAGTGTGCGCTTGGCGTTGGGCATGTCGGCGGGAATGTGCTCTCCGGACGGCCCGGCTATTAACCCAAGTTGAAACATGGCGGTGGTGCTAAGGTAAGAAACCAGCGTTTCAAACCCGGACGACTCCTCGTCGAATGGGCCGGGGGCCTCGCTCGGCACCTCGCGCGGCGTACTCCGCGCAGTCGCTCCTGCGGTCTCTCCGTTCGTCTCCTCCGCGACCACGTCTTCTTTTTTGGAGCCGTCAGCGGCAAATGGCCGGCGGTCAACCACTCTGAACCCTGACGAGCTGTCTTCCCCTTTGGCCATGGCACTCCTCCCTGCTCCGCATTCCGCGTCCCGCAAGCCTTGCAATCGTGCGCCGGAATTCAAGTCTACCAGCAATCTTTTGAACCAACAAGGCGCGGAATGGTCGTCGAGTAGAGGAGCGGGGCGCCGACGCCGTCAGGGGACTCCCGCCCGAGTGCGCGCTTCAAGCTTGATTCGAGCAGGGTTTCCTTCCCGGCTAGCGATTGCCGTGGAATTCAGTGGGCTAGGACCGGCTGCGGCGGGCTTCTTTGCTCAACCCGGCGGCTTTAGACTCGACCAAGTGCGTCCAGATTCTCGCGCAGGGAACTCGCCAAATGTCCCAAAGATACAACCAAACTCCTAAAGAGGTGCCTAAGGTGTTGGTGATGAGATCCGTGGTGCCTGAGTCGCGTGTCGGCAACAACGCTTGAAGGCATTCGATTGTGAGGCTGACCGCGAAACCTAGCAGAACGGTGACCAGACCCGGCCGTTTAACACGTTTGGCCAACGAAAAATAGGCGCAGCAAAGGAACCCAAAAGGGATAAACCCCACAATATTGAATAAGACGACGTCTCTCCAGTAGCCCCAAGTTGGTTCGTATTCCTCCCAGAAGGGCCGCAGGAAGACCTGATGCAAAACTACGAAACGCTCAGGAATGTACAAGTCGATGCCTGAATGCACCCGGTTATGAACGGCATTTCCCGTCCCTTCATCGAATAAATAGACCTTCGTAGCGCGCTCCTTTTCGGAGATGTCGGGCCGTCCCTCCTTTGTCCAAGTTTCATAGTGGTGAACAACCTGTGTTGGGGAGAGACATTCGTCGTAAACCGCAAGGCCTCGTAATAAACCTGACCAGCTACTCCCTATACGGGCTGAGTTGGCGATCACCAGTTCGCCGTGCAGGTCCTGGCCCGAGAGCGGAAAGCCAACGGCAGTCAGGATCAGACGACCATCGACGTAGGCTAACGTATGCCCTCCCGCGGACGTGATCGTGACAAAAGAAAGGCCACGGCGAAGGAGAACGTCTGCTATGAACAGCGTGGTGGTTGGGGCTCGATAACGCCTGCCGTAAGTATCACTCTCCACGGCAAGCCGGCCGTTGACTTGGTGCAGCGAAAATTGCCGGCCGTTATATGGAGAATAGAAATGGATCAAAGTGCCCAACGACCAAGGACGAGCAGGCTGGAACCAAATCTCCAGACTGCACGGGGCATCCGCCGACACATTTGACCCTTTCGGTTCAAACGAACCGAGTATCGTTCCATGAAGACCGAAGCGCACGCCGTGGCCGCCGGCGAACCATGTCACCTGATTCCTCGGAGAGTGAAAGGGCCACAGTCCTGCCGTGAGCATGCCCGCTATGACCACTCCCAAAATCGCGCCGAGGAGCCTTGGACCGGTCACCTTCCAGCCGGCTTGGAAGATCCATCCTGGGATTTCGGAGGTAACACGAGTTCGGCTGAAACTTCCATCGCCTTTTTTCTTCGGAATCACTCGCTCCATCAGCGGGCTCCCTTGCATGAGCAAACAGCCGCAGACTTCAACGTATCATGAAATGACTGCTGCGGCGCGCAGGTGTTCGCGGCCAGTCCATCGCGAGGCGTCTCCTGGGCCGTACTGCCGGACGCCTCAGCAACTGGTCGAGCTTGCGCTGTCCAGACGCAATCGAAAGAAGACTTATCCGATCAGGCAGTACCTTAGTGCTATAGACGCTGCACGTAAAGGCTCCAAATGTCTACCACCTACTTGATAGATAACCGATCTGACAGTACCCTCGTACTATAGACCCCCCTCTGTGGTACTGGTACCTTCGACCGCTGGTTCAAACTGTCCCTTCCGGTTGGCTCAGCCGGTTTGAGAGATAGGCAATATGAAAGACGCTTCAGTCCCTGACTCCCGCCCGTTCATCCTCCGTTGCCCCCGCGCCCACTCGTGGAAACAGGGAGACCCTTATAAAACTCTTATCTGTCTTGACGAAGCGCCTGTTGGACACGCTCTCCCAACCCGACTTTCTGCGGCTCCGCTCGATTTATCCGCCGGGGATTCGGGCCGATTAAATCCTTGCGAGCTCGGGATGCCGAAAGCGGGCGATCTTACTCGCTTAATATCTTCGTAAAAGGTTATAAACACAATGAGTATATTAGATATAATACGTCGGCTACGAGTTAACACCTACCTTTTTCTTCAAACCCGCAGGACCCACAAGGTGAGTCAGTCCGGTTTTCCAAGCTGGGCACTGCATCAAGCTCGCCGGAAGGCGGGAATTCTCCTGGCGACGATGACCGCGTTTGCAATTCTTTCCGCTTCCAGCACGATCGCGTTATCCGCAAGCCTCGCCGTGGAAGTGTCTGGCAAGTCTGCCACCAGCGTCTCGTTCGGATCGGTACCCGTCAACACGACCAGCCCGGTGCAAAACGTAACTTTGCAGAATACGGGCGGTGGGACTCTCTTCATTAGTGGCGTAGGGATCAAAGGCACGTACGCCAGCAGATTTTCGCAGTCCAACAACTGCGGCTTCTCGCTGGCCGTGGGCGCGAGCTGCGCAGTCAGGTTGACCTTCACACCCAATACAACCGGACAGCGCTCTGCGACGCTCAACATCTCGACCAGCGCTCGGGGCGGACGCGAGAGCGTAAGCCTTAACGGCACCGGCGTCGCAGCCGCAGATCCGTCAGCCAATGTTTCCGCTAGCAGCCTTTCCTTTGGAAACCAGCCGGTCGGGACTGCCAGTGGAACGCTGACAGCTACCCTGGCCAACAGTGGCAGCGCCGCGTTGAGTGTTTCCAGCATTGCGGTCACAGGCGCCAACGCCGGCGACTTTGCCGAAACCAACACTTGCGGAAGTTCGGTCGCAGCAGGCGGGAGCTGCACGATCAGCGTTACTTTTGACCCGACGGCCAGCGGCAGTCGCACGGCCTCGGTCAGCATTTCCGACAATGCTACGGCCGGTAGTCCCCAAACGATCAGCCTTTCCGGGACGGGCACGGTCGCAGCGGCTAGCCTATCCCCCGCCAGCCTTTCTTTCGGCAGCGAGCCCGTCAGCACCAAGAGTGGCACGCTCACAGCTACCCTGACCAACAGCGGTAACGCGGCACTGAGTCTCTCCGGCATCGCGCTCACGGGCGCCAACACCGGCGACTTTGCCGAAACCAACACTTGCGGAAGTTCGGTCGCAGCAGGCGGGAGTTGCACGATCAGCGTTTCCTTTGATCCGACTACCAGCGGCAGCCGCTCGGCCTCCGTCAGCATTACCGACAACGCCACCGGCAGTCCCCAGTCCCTCAGTCTTTCCGGGACGGGCACTACGGTAGCGGCTGGCCTCTCCCCCACCAGCCTCGCTTTCGGCAGCGAGGCCGTCAGCACCACCAGCGGGACGCTGACAGCCACTCTGACC
>Ga0209517_10004533_pt1 | contig 18207 bp, 20 predicted proteins | sample PeaSoiMetSII2010_FD_187695 | JGI IMG/M metagenome (GOLD analysis project Ga0209517, IMG submission 187695) | Peat soil microbial communities from Weissenstadt, Germany - SII-2010 (SPAdes) (version 2) | ecosystem: Environmental > Terrestrial > Soil > Wetlands > Peat | place: Germany...
CTCCACGGACGAACCCCGCACGATGCTCGTGCCCAGTTCGCCCAAACCCTTACTTCAAACACGGCCCCTTGTGTCCAGTTCTGAGGGGTGCACTACATTTTTGTCACTGTGGAGCCAAACGGCGGGAGCCACAAGCCGAGCAATAAGCCTTTGCTATTCGCCTACCTGCACATCGATCCGAATCATCCCTGAGTGTTCGGAAAACCGACCACCGGCCTTTCGACCGCGCCAATCAAGAAAATATTGATACAAATACAGCGGGGCATCCGTAGACCGGATGAATCTGTATGAATCCGTGCGAGCCAGGAGCAGCCCTAATGAGATTACGTTTACCCCTTCCCCTGTTGTTCTTTGTCGTATTTCTCATTAGGGCTGCCGTGGGACAGTCTCCCAATGGCACGATCAGTGGTCTTGTAGTCGATCCCTCCGGGCGAGCAATTACCGGCGCCGATATTCTGATCGTGAACGATGCGACCGGCGTTAAATACCCGGGCGCAACCAACGGGGAAGGCATCTATGCACTTCCGAACCTTCCGCCGGGACCCTATCGCATTCAAGTCTCGAAGATCGGATTCAAGACCCTCATCAAACCTGATGTTATCTTGAACGTGCAGGCAGCAGTGGCTATCAACTTCACCCTGCCGGTTGGAGCGGCATCCGAGACGTTAACCGTGGAAGCAGGAGCGCCACTGGTGAACACGGAATCCGCAACGGTCAGCACTGTTGTGGATCGGCAGTTCGCTGAAAACCTACCTCTCAACGGCCGGAGTTTTCAAACGCTGATTGATCTCACGCCAGGTGTGGTTGTCACCGCGCCAAGCGTTTATGACGGTGGGCAATTCAGCGTGAACGGACAACGCGCCAGTTCCAACTATTGGATGGTCGATGGCGTAAGCGCGAATTTCGGCACAAGCGCCGTTTCCAACCCGGGAAACGGTTCTGCCGGATCACTTCCGTCTTTCAGTGTTTTCGGTGGAACAAACAGCCTGGTATCGGTCGACGCTCTCCAAGAGTTTCGCATCCAGACTTCCACGTACGCGCCTGAATTTGGGCGAACCCCAGGGGCGCAGATTTCGATCGTCACGCGCTCGGGCGTCAACCAGTTCCACGGCTCGGTGTTCGATTACCTGCGCAACGACTTGCTCGATGCGAACGACTGGTTCGCCAATTACGCGGGCCTGCCCAAGCCGGAGGAGCGCCAGAACGATTTCGGCGGCACGTTCAGCGGACCGATCCTGCGGGACCGGACTTTCTTTTTCTTTTCCTACGAAGGGCTTCGCCTTCGCTTGCCGCAGACCGCGCTGACCACCGTTCCGGACACCGATCCCTCGGACCCGTATTCGCGGCAGTACGCGATCGCCGCAGTGCAACCATATTTGAATGCATTTCCATTGCCGAACGGCCCACAGATTCTGGACAACGGAACCCCGACAGGGATGGCCCCGTTCAATGCTTCTTACTCGAACGAGGCCAGTCTCGATGCGTACAGCCTACGGATTGACCATAGGCTGAACGACAAGTTCACTCTCTTCGGACGCTACAACTATTCCCCTTCGGAACTTGTCGATCGTGGCGACGGAGATGCCTTGAGCACAATCGTTCCCATTCGCAGCACGACCCAAACGTTGACGATAGGAGTAACCTGGGCCCGGCCCGCCACATGGGCTAATGATTATCGATTCAATTACAGCCGGACCAATGCGTCGAGTTTTTCGAGTCAGGATGGCTTTGGCGGCGCCACGATCCTGCCGGGAGCACAACGGCGACGGCCAAAATCCTGCTGACAAATGCCGCAGAAATTAGATGCCGGAACGCGTCCTAATTGGGCGCGTTCCGGCGACGGCTTACTCATCAGCTTCGTACGCATGTGCTGTGAAGTAAGGCAGCATGTTGACGTCCTGGATGGACGTACCTCCTTTATTCTTGCCTTGGATGATGCTCAAGGCACTGGGAAGCACGGCAATGGTCGGCTTTTGATAGTTCATTGTTGTCACCTCCTTCCTTCTTGAGTCTTACGGGCGTGTCTAGCTAGACGTCTGCGCTGGTCGGGGATACCTCAAAACACTTGTCTGTCCGAGGCGCGAGGAGTCGGAGCCCATCCCCCGTCGGTCTTCTCCAAGTCCCGGGTTTCAGCTCTCGCATCCAGAGCTCGAGGCCCACCGTGCGCTTAAGAATTACGATGGGGACTTCCTTCCCGCCAGCGGCTTCTAATACTGCTTGGGAAAATGCTCTCGCGTCGACGACCCCTAGGGAGCTGCTTATCATTTGTTGGCCCAAATCGATCAAAGGCTTTAACTCCGCGGACACAGCCTTCATGGGTCCGCGAACAATGTATGCTTTTCGCTTTCTGTCGAGGATCTCGTCGGGCACAATCCCAACCAGAGCGCGACGCATCAAGGACCGGCGCTGGCCGGGACGGACCAGTTGCTGCGGCGGGATCGCAAACAAGAATTCGAGCAGGTCCCGGTCTAGATACGGATAGCTTTTTTCGTGGAGCGGGTTAGCCTCGGGAGGGAGGCACGACAGCTGTCTTCTCAACAGGTCTACCGTCGAGAGGTTCTCCTGGAAGCTCGGCAGCGGGCCAGACATTCTCATTCTCCTTCTGTATCCGTCCAGCGCGGACTGATGGCGCCGCACAAAGGTCGGATTCAGCCACGGAGCGGGACGCCTGCTTTCTGGCAGCCCGAACAACGCAATGGGGAAAAATCCTCGCATTGCGTCGAAGAGAAGATAGAACCACGGCTTTCTTTTGTTCAGCGCCCAAACCTTCAATTGATGAGCAAGCGTTTTGAGTTGGCCCGTTGCAAGAAGATCTTCGAGTTCCGCTGTAGGCGTCGGTATGCCGCCAGTGACTTCGTCGCCGGCAACACCTGAGAGTAAAACCCGGGTTCCTTGTGACGTCAGACATGCTGCAAACTTCGCGTGTGCACTGGATTTGCAAGTGCCATGGGCAGGGGTAGCCCTGAATCCGTTGCCCTCGTTAAGCGGCTCGAAAACCCGATGAGTGCTGACATCGACATGGCAGCCGATACGATCGCGCTTGTCCTCTACCTTTGCGAAATAGGGGCGCTCATCCCAGTTGGGTTCGGAGTCATCATAGTAGGAGATCGTATCGAGCCTCGGAGTGTCGACTTGGTTGCGAGCAATAAGAGCATCCGCCACGCACACAATCGAGGAAGAGTCCATGCCGCCGCTCAGTTCGGCGAGAACCGGGCTGTCCGAGCGGAGCCGACGCCGAACGGCTTGGGCGAAGACATCCCGAAAGTGTTCTTCGTATTCGGTATCAGTTGAATAGCGTATTTTCTTGTCCGGATCGAAGTCCCAATATTTAGTAACCTGCGATCGATTCCTCTTCACACAAACAAAAGAAGAAGGCGGCACAGCGTGGATGCCCTCGAAGGGCGTCAATTGTGTTCCGGGGAAAAGTGACAGCCATCCGGCAATGTATTCTTCGTTGAGTTGGAAAGAGTGACCTGCGAGCAGAACGAGGGGATCAAGGATGGTGCTCCAAACAACCTGAGCCCCATCGACCGAATAAAAGAGATGGCGGGTGCCAATAGAATCCTTGGCTAGGATCAGTGAACGCTCGCTCGGCTGCCAAGCGGAAAGTGCCCAGTCGCCAATTAACTTCGCGAACGAGTTCGGGCCCCAGCGCTCGAATGCAAGAGCAGCGATCAAGACGTCAGGGCAGTTCTTCGCCAGGGTGTGGTCAAGCTGTAAGATCAGTTCCGCCCGATTGTCGAGACGGCCATCCCAGGTCAGCACGGAGCCATTTCTGGAGAGGTGTGGTTGTGCTTCGGCTCGGGATTCCTTAGTGGTATGGAACGCACGATAGACGATGGCCACCCCGCCGTCGCAATAGGAACTGCCGGCGTCTGGTCCGTAAGGAGCAAGCAGGCGCCCAGCCTTCTCGAGGTACTCTCGGTCAGGAGGTTCGCCATCGAAATTCCATCTTCCAAATTGGACGCTCATGACAGGTTCTTTCAGTCTGCGTTCAATGGGCGCTCTAGCATCGGTCGAGGATTGCGTACATAGCCGGTATGTATGCGCGGTCATTGACCACCTGGCCGTTAACCTCGACCCACGCATGCGCCTTGAACGGCATCTGTTGCGCGCCGATAACCATCTGAGCGAATATCCCATGCTGCCTCAGCAGGCACGCTGTGGTGGTTGATCGCTGCAGGCACAGCACTTCTTTCCAATACCAGATACAGGCCATGTCCACCGCAGAGCAAATCTTGACTGTCGTGTCCACGGCGGATGGTCCGTTCTCGACAGGACAGTCGCAAACTTTATTCCGCAATGCAGCGAAGTCCCCGCGTTTCAGGTAGAAGTCGAACTGGATGAGCTTCAAGTAAGCGTTCAGCACGAGAAGGAGCATGAGGAGACCTCTAGCGTCAAACTGGCAATTTCAACTGGTCGCAAACAAATGCCATGCGATCGGTTAAAGCTTCGATTCGCTCACTCAACGGAAGAACCGGTGAATGCCCGCGAAACCTGCTGTAGTCCAGAAGAATTGGGTAGTCGGAGGCATTGGCGGCCTGAAGCCGCGCAACCATTTTGCGAGCATGGAGAGGGTTGCAGTTCTGATCCTTATCGCCGGAGATGACCATGGTCGCGGGGTAGGCCACGCCTTCGCGAACGTGATGATAGGGCGAGTAGGTCATGAGAGCAGGGAAATCGGCGGGGTCGTCCGCCGTGCCGAATTCCTCTCTCGAGATGTACGCCTGGTCGAAGAGGTGATAGCGAAGCATATCGAGCAGTGGAGCGAGGCAGACTGCAGCGCGGAACAAAAGTGGGCGCTGGGTCAAAGCTGCGCCCACCAGCAGGCCTGAATTGGACCCGCCGAAAATGGCTAGCCTCCCTGGGTCAGTGTGTCCGGTGTTAATCAGCCACTCGGCAGCGGCCAGAAAGTCGTCCACTGCAACGTGACGGTTCCAGCGCTTGGCGGCGTTGTGCCATCCCACTCCGAATTCCGATCCACCACGAATACCCGGAAGCGCGAAAAGGCATCCAAGCTCGATGAGGAATGCCACGAAGACGCTGTACTGCGGCGTCATTGGGACGCCAAAGCCGCCATACGAGGTCATGATCGTAGGTTGTAGCCCATTTCTCAGGACTTCGTGGCGGCCGACAAGGAAGATTGGAATCGACGTTCCGTCTGCTGAACTGAAGCAAACCTGCAAATGGCCGTAGTGACGCGATTCAAATGGAACTGTTAGTTCTTTCCACAGGCTGGCCTCTGCGGTGTGCGTCGAATAACGGTAGATCTGACTGGGCTTGGTGAAGGATTCCTGTTCATAGAACAATTCATCTCCACCAGTCGAAGCTCCCATCAGGTGGACTGTATCGTTTTCGGCAGTGGGCAGTTGACCAAGCCGCGTCCCCGACAGATCGAAGATCTGGATTTCCGTTTTGCTACCCCGAGTGTAGGACACAAAAATTCGATCCTTGGTTGCCACCCAGCTGCGAAGCGGAGAATCGGTTTCCGGCACAAGATTGACGAACTCTGGTTCCTGTCCCTCCCGGAGAAGGATCTCGACGATTCGAGAGTTTGCAGAATCCCGGTTTGTTATTGCTAGGAGTCGGTCCCCAAGGAAAATTGGCCCAAAACTGTATTCGGCCTTCTCGATCAATTGCTGTGGCAGTTGTTCGCTCTCTAGTGACCAATGCCAGAAGCTTGTGTAGGTTTTATTGAGGAACCAAACCACCAAGAAGCCCAGATGGTTGTCTCCTGGAATTACATGCAGCCGAACCCGCTCGTTTTCGCCGGCGCAGAAGACCTCACGATCATCCTTGAAGTTTGTACCGATAATGTGATGACAAGCCGACCTGTAGTGGGGTCTCCGTGCGGAGACGGGCTCGTGCGCGTAGTAGAAACTCCGCGAGTCGGGAGCAAACGCAAGCCCTCGCAGGTAGCCTCGCGGAAGAGTGTCAGGAAGCGTCTTACGCTCTTGGATATCCAGTAGTTCGAAGGTACCCGTACGTTCCCCACCTTCCTTCACCTCGTACAACATCAGGTGCCCATGAGGTGAGAAGCGAATTGGTTTCACGGCCGTGTGGTTGCCCGTTCCCCGGTCTTGCGGGTCGATCAGAAGTTGATCTTCTCCGTCGGGACCTTCACGTAGAAAAATACAGGGCTGCTCCTGTCCGGAAACGCGCTTGCGAAACACGTATTTGTTGCCAACTTGCTGAATGGAGTCGTAAGTCTCAACATCCAGAAGCTCGCGAATCCGTTCACGAATGCGGTCCCGGGCAGGAATTGCGTCGAGATACGCCCGCGCATATTGTGTTTGCGCTGCTAGCCACTCGCGGGTCCGTGTTGATTCTTGGTCTTCGAGCCAGCGGTAGGGATCCGTGATCGGGACACCGTGCAAGACTTCGGTCACGGGCTCGACCGGAGAGTAAGGTGGGATTGCCGTCAGTTGCAGCAAAGGTCCCTCCGTTCCTGCAATCGCTGCACTTCGACATGCATACGCCGCGTCAAGCTCCGCAGGTAAGCAGCAACCTTAGGTTCTTGCAGCATTGTCGGGTTCTGCCAGGCCGCCGTCCCCGCTGCATAAGCGAAGACAGCTAAGGCGGGTGCAAGGTCCTGCGCTGCAGAGACGGTTTCAGGAGAGAGAATCCTGCGCCACTTGGTTTCGTATGCCTTGGCAAGATCGGCGCCCGAACCAAACTGTTCCTGTCGCAGCCGCATTCGGTGTTCACGGAGGTACTGAAGAGTGAGAAAAGGATTCCCAACATACGCCTCAGCCCAGTCGAGCAAGACGCATTGATCGGCGGAGCACAAGACGTTCCCTGGATTGAAATCCAGATGTCCCAGCGTGTCTGGGATATCCAATTGCGCCCATGCCGACAGCGCCTCCTTGATCTGTATTCCGAGCGTCCGGAGTTCGTCTCTACCAAGGACTGGAGGCGGAGTTTTCTGCTGTTGCTCCATGAGCTGCGACGTCACTTCCATGAAGGGATCGACCAATGCCAGGAGCGACGCGGCTTGAACATCCCGGCATCCAGCCTTAAGCAGTTCCTCAGTCTTCCCCACCGAGGCGATCTGGAGTTGTGCCAGGGTCTGAGCTGCCCGCTCCCAGGCACAAGCATCTGGAACTTCATCCAAGGTCGAACCGGGGAACTCTGTCGTCAGCCAGCCGTTCCAGGCTGGATGGGTTGCGATGACGGTAGGAACGAAACCGGAGAATAGCCTCGACAGCGTGACGGAGATTGGAAACTCCCGCAGATTGGGTTCACCGACAGCCTTAAACCACAGTGCAGTGCGGTTTGTTTCAAGCCGGAGTAATGCGAACGTTGGGCTGGCATTCAGTTGCCGGAATTCTCCATTCCAACGGAGACCGTAAGGTTCAATTTCTTGTTGTGCCCAGGAGGACAACTCTTGATCCACCCCGGCCTGCCAAAGGGCCCGATAGCCTCGCCGCTTTGAAATTCGGCTATCTGACGTAACATTTCGGTGATTGCGACAAAATCTTGTCTATCTGCGAAGGAACGATCTGGCAATGAATTCACACGCAGCCAGTGCGTTTCATCAGGCGCTGCGACGCAGTCTTCTCCGGTCGCCATCACTTGATAAAGCGGCTGTTCACCGGCTCTGGCGGCAGCCGACACCTGGGGCGAGAAAAGGCAGATTGCAGAAAGTCCATAACGCCTTCTGACCGCAGCAATCATGTTTTCCGCGACCCGTTCCCATTTGGGAACTTCCACGCAAGGCAGTGTGAAGGCCGGCTGTTCGCCGACAACCAGGAGCTCCGAACCGTTCTTTCGGAGCAAGAGAAGGCGGTACAGATCCTTCTGTAACGCGGGGATTGCAGCCGAGGCAGAACTTCGGTCTAGGGTCGCCGCGTTCATGGGACCCTATCTTCTGGTTGGGCACGAACAAGTTTGTGTTCTTGCAGCGATTTGAAGAACTCACGTACGTCGGGTAATACTGTTTCTTCGCTTATGCTGTACTGCTGCGAGATTTCCTTGGCAATCTCGGTTTCCCCACGTCCTTTTGCAAGGGATTCCAGGATCAGAGCTCCGACGGGGTTCAGCCTGAACATCTGGCCGTGGTCGATGTCGAGGACAATTCCTCCATCCTCATTCCTGGTGCTGCGAACTCCGGCTGAAACTTGGTACAAGGTGTGGATCCTTTCGGCTGGTAACGTACTGAGCAATGTCCCACGTAGTGCAGGCCTGAGGCGACCCTTTGTGCGAAATGTTCGCAAGACAGCCGGGGTACTGGCGGGCTCTTCACGTCTTCAACGGGATAGGAGGTTGTTGCGTATCCTGCTTAGGCGGGTGGTTGTCCGGCTTTCCGTCCTATTTAAGGTGGTCCCGTCAAACAAACGCCACCTAGTTGCTGGAGCGGAACAGTAGGTCGGCGAACTTTCTTACTTTCCGCGGAGCTCTGGGTCAGCCCCGGTGAGCAGCCCGCACTCGACCGCGAGTCCCCGTAATGGGTTTCCCCAAGGCATGTCTCCGGCAGGACCATCCGAATATGTATGTGATTGATTTAATGGGATATATGTAGTATTTCTAGGACAGGAAAGTCATCCATATAAGAAAGTTTTCCTTTACAGATAGTTTCCCGTCTGCGAAAATAGCCAACGTATGCAGATCCGAGAGGCCCAACTCGCACAAACCGTTCTTGATGCGCTGCGAAAGCAAGTGCCGGTCAAGGACCTTCCCGGCGTGCGCATCGCCCAAGTCCGGCAGGAGCCGGAACGGCCGTTCGATCTCAGTTTCGAACTCACCTCCGGCAAAAACCGGATTCTCGTGTTTGGTGAAATCAAACAGGCTCCTTCCCCCAAGGTGCTCGCAGAGATTGGTCCGTGGATTCAGCGCATGAAATCCTTGAAAGCAGATGCAGCGTTCGCAGTCGTCGCCCCTGCGCTCTCTCCGCAGGCGCAAGCGTACTGCGTCGCGAACGGCATTGATTTTCTGGATCTGGCGGGCAACGTCTCCATTCAGCTTCCCGGCAAGTTCACGCTGCAGCGCCTGGGCCGGCGCAGCCCAGACCGAAACCAGCCGAGCGACTCTTCCCGTAGCGTGAATGTGTTCTCGGGACGTTCCTCCCGCGTGCTGCGAGCCTTGCTGGAAAAGCCGAAAGTGTGGTCGCTCACCGATATCGCGAAAGAACTGGCGGCGGAAGGGAAGCGAGTCCAACAAATCTTTCGCCAGCCGATGGAATTTGCTGTCAGCCAGGGATCGATCTCAAAAGCCCTTTCCAGCTTAGAAGAGCAGCTATGGATCCGGCGGCAGGGATCCGCGGTCCTGGTGCCGGAACCTCGGCGGCTGTTGGTCGAGTGGGCGGAGAAATATAAGGAACGCTATCGCTGGCGTTTACGGAGTTCCTTCGAACTCCCCAATCCTTTCGGAAGCGGTGTAAGCAGGATCAACGAGCAACTCAAGGAGGAACTCGACGGCGCCTACGCCTTCACCGCCGCCGCCGCCGCTTCCCTTGTCGCGCCTTTCGTTGAGCTGGACCGTGTGGACATCTTTCTCGGCAGCGAGGAGGGCGGCGCGCGTTTGCGCCAGCTGGCGGACCGCGAATCGACCGGGCCCAAGCTGCGATTGATCTATCCGTATGACGATGGTGTGTTCCTGTATTCCATACGGGAAGGCGGCGTGCCGATCGTATCCAACCTGCAGACCTATCTTGATCTGTATGCGCGGGGCGGGCGGGACCTCAAGCAGGCAGATTATTTATTGAGCAACGCGATTGAGCCTCGCTGGAGAGCTGCGTGATTCCAGAGCCACAGCGGACGTATGTGCTCGAATTGCTGGCGGCGCTGGGGCCGGCTGCGGGAGAGTTCGTCGTTGCGGGCGCACAAGCCATTAAATTTGCGGTCAAGGATGCGCGCGGAACCAAGGACGTCGATTTTATTCTGGACGTGATTGCCCTCAGGGCCGAGCCACTCCAACTGAACGCCGTACTGAAGCAGTTGGGGTACACCGCGGTCGCGGGGGCGCGAAATTTCCAGTTTGAAAAACCAATTCCCAATAGTGCCGAAACCATGCGTATTGAGTTCATGGCGCCGGAGGAATTCAAGCGGCCAGCCGACTTCCGCGTGGACGTGCAGCAAGGGATTCACGCCCGCGCCTGTACAGGAGGAACCATCGCCCTCGCCGAGTCGGATGAGTATCCACTTGAAGGAACCTTGCCGGACGGCACCCCCTACGCTGCGAAAGTGCGTGTCACCCGGCCCCATGCGCTGGTGATGCTCAAACTGCTGGCCTTGTATGACCGCTACCACAATATCCGCGGCCCCCAAGAAGCACGGCACGATCGCGAGGAAGCCCAGACCCACGCGGCCGATATTGTAGCCATCGTCAAGGCGCGACCGGACTTGGCTGAATTCAAGCGTCAGTTTGAGGGACAGTTTCGAGCGGACCCGGAATTGGGAAGCCGCGTTAAAGCAATACTGCACGATTTCTTTCGAGACATGGCCGCGCCAGGTTATCTCCTCTACGAGGGGTATCTGGCGGCGGCATTGCCCGCAGGCCGAGCGCCTCAGGTCGAAATTCGGGAAGAAAGCGCGCGCGCGCATCGCATCCTGCAGAGAATTTTGCCGGAACCGGGCCCTCAAGCCAAACGATGAGGAGTGTCAATTTCTTTCCGCTTTGCGGGCTTAGGTCGAGCAACCGTGGAAAGTGGCGTGCCGATGCCCAAGCGTCGAGGCGGCTCCATTGAACAACCGAGAATAAGCACCCCCGTTTCTCAAGAGGAAAGCCGGACTGGAATCCTCGACGACACGTCCTGCTTCGAGAACGATCACCCTGCCAACGCAGAGCAGCGCCGACAGCCGATGCGAAATTACGATGATGGTGCTCCCCGGCAGGATCTTATGGAGATTGGAAAGCAATTGCTGCTCCGAGGCGGAATCGAGAGACGATGTGGCTTCGTCCAGAATCAGGATGCGAGGTCGCTGCAGGATTGCTCTCCCGAGTCCAAGGCGTTGTCGCTGCCCACCCGATAGTCGGGATCCTCCCGGGCCGATCCTATGGTTAAGACCTCCATCCAGGGTACTGACCCAAGCGGCGAGCCCAACGTCGTTCACTACCTGATCGAGCTCCGAGTCCGAAGCCGTCACCCTGCCAAGCCGGAGATTGCCGGCCAGCGTTGTGTCGAACAGAATCGGGTGCGGCGGGGCGTAGCACACATGCTCCCTCAGGCTCTCGATTTCGATCTTCCGCACATCGTGGCCGGCAATGGAGACCGATCCCGAGTCCGCGTCGTACAGACGCGCCAAGAGCTTTGCCAGGGTGCTTTTGCCTACGCCGTTCTCTCCTACTATGGCCACATTCTCGCCTGCCCGAATGTTCAGGTGAGGGATCGACAACAGCCCACGAGTTTTCGAATATCCAAAGGAAACGCCCACAAGCTCGATTGTCCATGGGTGGTTCCGAGGGAATTTGATAGCAGTGGGACTGTTCGTGATCGCAGGCTGCAATGCCAATACAGCCTGCACCTTTCGGATGCTCGCAAACGTCTTCTGTGCCCGCACGTAGGTTTCGGCGGCTCCGCTAAGTGGTTCGAACAGTTGTGTCACATAAGTGTAGAACGCAACCAAGCCACCGACCGTCATCGCTCCGGTGAGCACACTCCAGCCGCCGTACCCAATGACTGCGGACATCGCCACGCCGATGGTCAGGCTCGTGCAGAAGGTGAACAAAACCCCGGTCCTAAAAAGCCTGTTGAACGAACGAAGTGACGTGCCCAAGAGATGAAATGCCGTACGCTCCTGCCGCCGTTCCTGGCGAAGCAGTTGTACTGCGACCATCGCCGAGAGGTGTTCCTGCAGGAAACTGCTCCAGGCTACCTGGTTTTGCTGCACCGTGTCGGAATCGTTTTCGAGGCGATCTCGGAAGTGCTTGCGGGCGACGAGAAAGAGAGGAACGAGCGGCAGGATTGCCAGAGTCATCCAGGCATTCAATAGGAGCATCGTCCCTAATGTGAACACCGTTGCCATGAGGGTCCGCAGGATGGCAGGCAGCAAATCGGAGCCAAAGTATGAGATTTCGTCAATGGGTTCCTTCAGCGGGTACATTGACGCACCTACCGGAGTCCCTTCGTGGTAGTCGGGTGAGAGCGTGTCAAGATGCCGGAGTAGTCCCAAGCGCATATCAAGTGCGAGCCGCTGCGCTGCGCGCATGGTCAGGTATCCTCCCAGGCCGGTAAGAACCGCTCTACCCTGGTAACACAGGAAAATCAGTCCCACGGCGCCGATCAACGGTCCCACCCGCCGGCCTGGCAGGACAATGTCAATCAGCCATTTCAACACCAGCGGCGCAGAAAGCGCCAAGAAGCTACCGGCCGAGATGCAAAAGAAGCTGGCTATGTGCCAACGCAGGAAAGGCCGCACCTGACCGTACAGCCATCGCATTTCCGAAGGGATCCACGAGATCATGCTGGTCCCCGCAACTTGCAGAAAGACACACCGGCGGAGGAACTAGCAGGTTACGCTGACGGTCCGAACAGGTTCCACACTTCGTTCCACATGTTCGCGATCCCGACAACAGAAAACAATTCCCCAACATTCCGTCAGAATTGAGCAATGAACAGTGGCGCTCCGCGTTCGGAAAACTAACTCGCAGCGCATCAAAGCCTTCTTGCCACCATCACGACCTGGCCGATTATCTCAGCATCGTCGTGGTCCCGCAGATGCTCAGATCGCTGATAGTTCTGGGACTGCGGATGGATTATCAGGGTGCCGTTCTCAGCGCTGCAGCATCCGCACACGTATCTTCCATCGCGCCTCAAGAGCATATAAAGTGGCTGCTGCCACCACGGCTTCGATCGGGAGTAGATGGGCTTCTTTCTGTGCCGATTCACAATCACTACAACGCCGTTCACCAGAAGAGGGTGTAACGGGTTCGGTTCTCCTCCAACCCAGAAGAAGTCATGGAGTGAAGGACTTTTCAGGCCGGACAAATCAGGGAGCGACTCACGTAGAAAGAATGGGATGGGCTGCAATCGAGTCAACAATTGCTCCAGGAACCCGCTTCCTGCGGCCTCCTCCGTTTTACAGCTAGCGTCGCGAGAAGTTGTCCAGAGCCTTCTGGGAACGAGATTGTCGGGAATTGGGTATTTGCCCGCCTCTTTTGAATCCAGGCCGACGCTCTTGAGGAATGTCGAGAATTGTAGTCCATAAACCGCGCACAGCGTGATTGCCTTATGGATGTGTCGCGGCGGAGTGTCTAGCGCTTCGTAGTCGGAAAGAGAGCCTGGCGCCGCAAAGTATTGCTCATCATCCATTTCGGCGACGATGTGGCGGCTCATGGCCGAAGCCTCCCGAAATGTCAATCCCATTCTTAACCTGGCATAGCGAAGCAAGTGACTCAGCGTCTTTTCCTGTGGTGCTAGTCTCGACGGTCTCCAATGCTTCGCGAACTCCTTCGGGACGTCCGGCTGTTCTGGTTTTAGCAAGGATCGAATCTCCAGATCAAGCACGCCAAGAACCCTGATTTCGTCATGCAACCGCAGTTCGACCTGTGCATAAGGAAGCTGCCCACTCAGCGGCACGATGCGGTTCCTGCCGAGTGCCTGCAGCCGGCAGCAGCAAAACCCTTTGGCGTGCTCGATAAGAAATAAAGAATTCGGGGCCAGATCGCTCCGGGTACAAGGCATCATCTCCGCAGGCCGTGTGTCTGCGCGCACGATGGTGCCCGGAAGCAAATCCGGAAATGCGAAAGCGTCCTCGCGCCCTACTCTTGCATACAGGAAGTTGGCCCTCTTGATATGGAGGAGCGAGCCGAGGCAGCCTTGGTGCTGCTAAGTCCAGAAGCTGTCCAATGGGCGCAATCGCCGGAGCTGGGGCATTTCCAAGTCTGTTTTGAAACCACGGGATCAAGCGTTCGGGGTCATCCAGCGCGCAATCCAGGAGCATTGTCCGCTTCGAGGAAAGAAGAATCTGCAACCGTGAGATGTCCTCAGTGTTGAATCCGAAGAGTTGTAACCAGTCGTTGAAGCGGTAGTCGGATATCTTGCTCAGGGCAAACAGCTGATGGAGGCTCGGACTGAAGGTCCGAAGACCGAGATCGTAGTACAGGTTGTGCGGCAGGAAATAGGGCGACGACCTTCCATACAGGCTCCTTGCCCTCTGCGAGACTTGATATAAGGTGAGGCCCTTGCTTGCCAGGATCGCTTTGACTCGCTCCACGAGTTCTGTTTTCGAAGGGCTTCTAAGTTCCACCACCGGGTTCTCGTTTCTTCGTCCACGAGGAATGTTGGGGTGCTCTGTATCAGCTCGCAGAGATGTTGCCGTGTATAAACGGCGAGCGTCGTTACCGTAATAGATTTTTGGAAGGTGACCATTTCTGCGACCAGGCTCCTGCTGACAATAAACTGCTTCGGAGTAACTTGTCTCACCGGGTCGGCGGTCGTATTAACGACCAACGAAAAAATCGTGCTTAGTGGCGAGTAGCAAGGAGTATCATTTCACATCTTCCCCTTTGTCTCGCTGGCCTGCTTTTTGTCAGGCTAACGTACTGGTTCGCGTAAAGAAGGAAGTTCTCTGTACCATGCCGACGCCAATGTCGGAGTCGATACCGAGCCCGGACGCTGGGAAGCGGCTCAGAGCAGAACGTCTGCGCGCCCGTCTGTCGACGCGAGCCGTGCAGAAACTGAGCCAGCAGATTGCGCGCGAGAAGGATGACAACCAGGACTACTACATTTCCCACGGCTGGCTTACGGAAGTCGAGAACGGGAAGTTCACGCCCAGCATCTACAAGCTCTACAGCTTGAGTCTCATCTATAAGTGCAGCTACCTACAAATCATGGGGTTTTTCGGGATCAATGTCCTTGACGCCGCCAGGGAACAGAGGTTGGTCAGCCTGCCGCACACGCACTTGATCGAGTCGAATCTTGAGCTGCCGGGGCAGACGATCATGCTCCCACTCGAACTCCGCAAGAACGCCGAACTGGCAAAGACGAATTTGGTTTCCCGCATGTTTGAAACTTGGGGGAAGATTCCTGTCGCTCTTCTGCAGCAATTGGACTTGCGGCGCTGTCTTTGCGGATACATCGGCCTTGAGGATTACACCCTTTATCCCCTGATCCGCCCAGGGTCATTTGTCGAGATTGATGAACGGCAGAACAAGGTGAAGGTCGGGAGCTGGCAAAACGAATTCGACCGCCCCATCTATTTCGTCGAGCTGCGAAATGGTTACGCCTGCAGCTGGTGCGAACTGGACGGAAAACAACTGATGTTGGTTCCTTGTCCACAGTCAAGGGGGCAAGTCCGGCAGCTTCGGTACCCGACCGAAGCGGATATTATCGGCCGCGTCACTGCGGTGACGATGCGTATCGCTGAAGTCGAGGGGAATCAACCGAGGGACTCGCTCCCGCCGAGAACGAGTTCAGGTGGGCTAGGTTAAGGCCCTTTACTGGGCAGCCTCAAGATTACTTGGAAATCTTCGGTCTCATCACCGAACTCGATGAATTCCAAGGCGCACGGCAGCTTCCCTTTGAATTGTACAAAGGGTGGGCGCTTACGATTTTTGGGCAACTGATTCAGAATCAGCTGCTCAATCATGGCGCAAGGGAATTCATCTGATTAATCAAGAGGATGCGGCTCTCTAGCGATGTGTGTGGACGGAGTGAGGCTGTGCTCCGCTCTACTCCGCCTGCACCGAAAACAACAAACGTCATTCTAGGCATGTCCTTTCCGAGTCTCCCGAGGAAGGTATGCACGTTTTCTTGCTAAGACAATAGGCACCTCAACGCGGCCTTCACGTGGATCTGAGTCGTATCGAGAAACGGGATGCCGGAACCCGCTTCCCGCAAAATCAGCGGCAGCTCCGTTCCGGCCAGAATCAACCCTTGCGCGTGCTCTTGTTTGGCCAGCCGGTCGACAATCGCCAGCAACCGCTCCCGCGTTACGGGTAAAAATACGCCTTTCACTAGTTCATTCATGTAAATATCGTGAATGTAGGCTTGCTCGTCTTCCTCGGGAACGACTAGGGTGACCCCTGCCTTGGAAAAAACCTCCGGGTAGAAGCGTCCCTGCATGGTGAAGCGCGTACCGAACAGGCCGAGTCTGCGTAATCCGAGTTCTTCCGCGGCTTCGCGCGTCGCCTCCATAATGCTGATCAGTGGGATGAACGATCGGCGCTGAAGCTCGTCAAAAACAATGTGGGGAGTATTTGCAGCCAAGAGCCCGACATCAGCCCCGGCGCGAGTAAGTCGTTGCACTTCATCGGCTAGATATTCGGTTACCTCGGAGAGTGCGCCGCGATCAGATCGAGCATCTTCTTCAAGTCGATACTGTTAATGACGATGGCGGGGGAGCTTCCATCCTTTGTCTGCTCACGCCAGGCATGGATGAGGGAACGATAGTAGTCAATTGTGGATTCGGGCCCAATGCCCCCGATGATTCCTAATTTCTTCATGTTGCGCCTATGTTGGTGCTGTACTAGCGCGAGGCATTCATGAAGCTCTCCCATACCCTCTGCGCAGATACAGCCTAATCCAGTCACCCAATTGAAGATGAGCCTCCTCTTCGGAGATGTTCTCGGCCGCCTGACGGATTTCAGGCGGGACCCAACGTGGAAAAGGGATCGCGCAAACTCTGTGCGCCCCCGACGGCGTGTGCTCCTCCCGTAAAGCAGCGAGAGTCTTCTTGTCCAGAAAACTCGCCAAACGAACTATCGCTGGCCAGAGTCGGCGATGAACGTAGGTAATCTTTCCACCCACCAAACGGCACACGAGGACCTGATCGCAATCGCGTACGATGCGCGTTGCCCTGAAGATTGCGCGCCCTTTTTGTGTCCCCACCAACTGCCGCGAATCGGCTCTCCGGCTATGGCTTCAGCCAGGTTTGGTCGCACTCCCCGACCTGCCTCTAGTACGACACCGTGCGTTTCAACGAACCGTATCGGATCCATAAGGGCTGGGGGGAGTAGTTTCACTTAGGCGCCTTCAATTCTTTGGAGCAACGAGCTGCACCTCGGTGATTTCCATGCTGGGATGACCGTTGCGCGACTCAACGAGGGGTCCCATGCTTTGCCAGACAGCTGCGACGGATGCCGGAGGGTGGTCGGGAGTAGATTGGCTGACCCACGTGAAAATGTCGACGAAATAGGTTTTTCCGTCGGCTTTCTTGCCACGCACGACGACGTGGGGCTGATCGAAGACAAGCTTTTCCTTCGTGTAAGTCTCCCATTCGCGAACCAGTACTTGCTGGAAGTCGGCCTCTTTGCCGGCCACGACGTGAAATGTAGCCATAACAGTTTCAGGCTTCGTCAACGTGGGGTCTTGCGGCCGGGGGCGCGATGCGCCGAAAATGGCTAAACCGGCAAACAACAAGACAATAAGAGTTGAAATCAACAGGGATGTCCTCACAGTAGTCTCCTCTCCGTCTAGGTACGTTTCAGTAGCTGTTCGATCTCGACCGTTAGCCCGCCCGGTCCCTTGAGGTAGGCGGCGCGTGCGCCCCACGGCCGATCCTGCGGCGCCTCGATCATCTCCGCGCCGCGGCCCGTGATAATAAGATAGTCTGCGTCGCAATCCTCACTATCGAAGCCAAGTGTAACCACGCTATCTGTAGGCGCGGCGTCCAGAAGCACGCCAAACTCGCCAGAGCCCAGCCAGGCCATCCGCTCGTTATGGACCACGGGGACTACCTGCAACACCTGTTCGAACCAGCGGACCGCGCCCGGCAAATCCCGCACGCGGCAATGCACATGTGACACTTTCATCGAACCTCCTGCGAACATGGACAGACCATTCCTCCTCAGCCGGGCAGCAAGGCGAGTAAGCGTGACAGATCTTGAGCGAATCCCTGAATGGTGGATCCATCTTCGGCACCGTGGTCCGGGTTAATTTCCGTCAGGGTCAATCCAGCAATCTTCGGGCTCTTAAGCAAAACCTCCAGCAGCGCCAGCGTATGGCTGTACGACAGACCCTTGTTTTTCGAATAGTTCTCTGCCAGCGGCAGATCGTTAAAATCAATCACATCGACATCCAAGTGCACGAGGAGCCGCTCAAACTTCATCGCCCATTTGGATAGGATCGTGTCTGCACACCCGACGGGGGACCGGGCGACATCGCTAAGAAGCGACGCTGCGATCGCGCGATCCCGGATGGCAATGCGCTCCCACTCGGTTGCGCTGTCGGGGTCGAATCCAACGAGATGAACCTGCGCTGGGGAAATCAAGGGATAGCGCGGTCCACAGCCTGCCAATTGTGGAATAGCCCCGTTCAAGCCCAACATA
>Ga0209517_10004534_pt1 | contig 18200 bp, 20 predicted proteins | sample PeaSoiMetSII2010_FD_187695 | JGI IMG/M metagenome (GOLD analysis project Ga0209517, IMG submission 187695) | Peat soil microbial communities from Weissenstadt, Germany - SII-2010 (SPAdes) (version 2) | ecosystem: Environmental > Terrestrial > Soil > Wetlands > Peat | place: Germany...
CCGCCCTCCACGACAACTCGGGCGCGACCAACTACGCTTGCACGGGCGGGCATCGACCAATCCTTAACGTGAGCGCGATTTTGCGACCGCTATCGAGAAGACCCGGCAAGGTCCGCTGTGCACCCCAAACCGGGCCCACTTCTCTTCCTGGCTCAGGAGAAATCAAGCGATTTCACTTCGCGTCATTCTTCTCCTCTCATATCCCCAGGAAACAGCACATCCGTGTAGCCGAATTTGGAAAAATCCTTCACGCGCATCGGAATGCAGACAGCGCTCCGGATTAGATCAGGGGCAGGCAATGAGCTACTACCGGACACCGGAGCATCGAGCCTTGCGAGCCGAGTTAATCCGTCGCTGGAAACCTTGGGAGAGATCGACCTGGCCACGATCAGCCGAGGGTAAGGCCAAGGTTTCACGGAACGGTTACAAGGGAGCCTGGCGGGAGGAAATGCGGGGACTGCGGCGCGCCCTGCGGGAACTGGACCGTGCGTTAGACTGCTTTTAAATGTAACCGCGACCTGCGGCAATCGGCCAAAAGCCGACCTTTGAACATCTGCCTGAAAGCAGTCCTTCGACTGACTGCACCTTGTCGCAATGACCGCAGGGGCGTTGGGTCACTCTTTCCGGGCGGCAATTTCGACCCAGTGTCCCACGATGCCCTTGTCGGTTTCCCAAAGCACAAACGCCTTCTCCGGGCCGAAACTGGCAATGTCGAAGGCTTCCCGGGTCGGATGCCCCAGCTCCGCGGTCTCCCACGTGGTCCCGATAAGCCTGCCGTACACGATCTGGAATTCCAAAGGAGGAAACAGGCCGGGACCGAAATACTTATATATAGCGACGCCGTGATACCTTCCGTCTCCTGCGGCGGATGCACGCCAGCGGTAGTGCCTGCGGGAGAACACCGGGAATTGACTCGCCGCGCTCCATTGACCCGACTGGAACAGCATGCGTCCGCCCAAGAGCACATTCTGGTCTCCGGGATCGACAGCGAGACAATCTTCTTGGGCGAGCATCAAGGGCGCTTCGTAGTTCCAACCGGAGCCCCCGAACGCCTTCACCACATCGAATACCAAGTCCCTCCCTGCCGGGGTCGAGCGAAGCAGCAATCGACCCTCTCGATGCAGCGAAGACCCGGCGGCTTGCGGTTCTGCGCCAATCAGTTCCTGGGCGCCGATTCTCAGGAAAAATGCATTGCCCGCCCCCTGCAAAATTACCCGTCGCTTCTCGTAAACGACATATACGTCGCCTTCTTGATCCGATGCTAGACATGACGCGATGGTGTCATGCTTGTCTTCACGCTCCAAAACCGTCCACGTTTCGGCACCGTTGCTCTCCGCAACCAAGACCGTCTTCTCGCCGCGAGCGATCCACGGTATCGGCAGTATGGTGTACGGGTCATACCAATCCACTCTCCAATTCGCACCGACTTTCCCACCATCGACTTCGAATGCCCAAATCAGGCGCGATGCTCCGCGAACAAATCGCGGCCCTCTTTCTTCGCTGAAGAGACTCGATTGCTCGATTTCGAGTCCGGCCTTGGCCCAAGGGGTTGGATCAGATTGGACCCACGTCGCGTTATCCAGGTAGAGATGCTTGTCGCCGACCAGGGCGTGCAGCCGTCCATGCTCATCGAATGCGGCGTCAATCGACCTGGGCGATACATCGCTTTGAACAGCGGTTCGACGGACGACGCCATTTGCCTCGACCACAACGTGATAGACCACCCGGAGTTCATCGGCGGCGATCAGCACATGCACCCGACCCTCGGCATCGGGAACGGCTCTGACTAGGTCGCCATACGTGGTTTTGAAAGCCAGCAACTCAATTTCTGGCCCGACGCGCACATCTGCTTGCGTGGGCAGAGGCGGCGGTGTCACTTGCGTGGCGCAGCCCGAAATGACCGCCACGCCAAGGCAAAGGAAGCGCAATGGATTAGATAGTCGATGCGACGCCATGTGGGCTATCACGCGAATGCATTGAAATGCGGTCTGAAGGCCGCAAGCGCAACGCTATGCCCCACAGGTCGATGCGAATTGATTTCAGTCAAGAGTCCGCTATCGCCCGCCGCGACCGGCTGGTTAGGGTCGCGACCGCGAAAATGGTGTCGCTAACGGTGTTGTGGCGCCAGGTCCGAAGTAGATCGGAAAGGAGCCGCCGCGGCGCGGAACGACTGCTGTACACCCCATCGCGGCAGGTGGCAAAATGATCGCGACTGCTCCGCGATTTGTCGGACCCGGCCAATTGCGGTCCTCAACGAACGCAACGAAAATGCTCCAAAAGCGGACTAGCTATGAATGGCAGCAAGCAAGAATCGGGCTAAATGGCATGAGGCTACGGCGTGCTCTCACCGTTTTGCTTTTGGTGTTCTCTTTTGACGCTCACGCTGTCGATGACACGCCGACGCAGCTTATGCCGCCACAAGGGGCAAAGGATATTCGCAACGTGACCTTCAATGATCGGCACGCTGTGCAAATGAACTTCAAGTTATATCCAAAGTTTCCCGAGAATCCCGCCTTGGATCACTATCTAAAGCAATTCGATGGGGATTGGAGTAGCTGCAGCTGGGGAGGCAAGTGGGACCACTTCATCGACGGTCGGCAAAAGCCCGAAGTTACGATCCATCAATGGATGCACATTTGGGTCAATGAAAAGAAACGTCGAGCGGTCGTATTGGTATCGCAATACAAGTCCGAGGGTGTGTGTCCGGCCGACAGGCCCAACAATGACGAGCAATTGGTGTCCATCATCGAATACATTGACATAGACCCATCGGAAATGGTTACGACATTGAAGGCATCTTGCGAAGCGCGTACAGGGGTAATGGTCAAACCGGCCGCACGCTAGTTTTGTCGCATTCGGTAGAGTCGGGAAGTGGCGCGGTGGCAGTAGGTACGGTATGTCTGTTGCCGCCCCTTTCGGTTAGCGGTGCCCGAGTAACCGAACCGTAACTCCGTCTCCACATCCCGCTCGTCGAACCGGACATGCAGATCGCCCGCATCCGGCTCTCGTACAAGACCTCACGCCTTCACCCACGCCAGGCTGTGCCTCCGCGCGCGGACAGGCGCACGAGCCCGAAGTGCCCGTAGAGGTGTGGGAGTGGATAGCTGCCACCCCCGCGTCGCCTGACCCTGTGCTTGTTGCGCAACCACCGGCGCAACCGCGTTGCGGTGTAGTTGTCGAGCGCCCGGTAGGCGTGGCTAACGGTCCCTACTTGGAAGTAGTTCGCCCAGCCACGCAACGAGCGGTTCAACTTACCCAGCAGCACCGTGGTCTCTTGCCAACCCGTTTTGAGCTCGGTGAGCGCATGGATCTTTTCGACCATGTGCCGGATGCTCTTCTTGGACGGCCGCATGCCCAGACGGGGCTTGCCGGTCGTCCGCGAGTACATCCGCCCAAACGTGTAGCCCAAGAAATCGAAGTGTCCTTGCGGCACCGTGCAGATCCGCGTCTTCTCCTCGTTGACCGCCAGCTTTAACTTGCCCATGAGGTCGCGCATGCGGACCAAGGCGTCTTCTGCCATGCCCCTTCTGCACAAGATCACGAGGTCGTCCGCGTAGGTCACGATCTTCGCGCCCAGGATCTTGTCGAGCCCGAGCTTCTTCCATCCCAACACGAACCGGCGCATATACAGATTAGCCAGTAGCGGAGAAATGGGAGAACCCTGCGGAATGCCGCGCCCGCTGTCCTTGGCTACGGTCGTTCGTGTCTTGCGGCCTTTGTCGTCGGTTTCCTCCACGGCGCATTCGAGCCACATCTTGATCAGATGCAGCACACGCCGATCCACAATGCGCCGCGCAAGCGACGTCATGAGTTCGGCGTGTGGAATGCTCCCGAAGTAGTCGGCGAGGTCCGCGTCTACGATTTCCCGGTGACCAAAGAACAGCGTCTCTTCCACCTCGATCACCGCCTGCTGGGCATTGCGGCCCTGCCGGTAGGCGTACTGCTCCGGTGGAAGATCAGCTTCGAAGATCGGATCGAGCACCAGCATCGCTGCTGTCATGCACACCCGATCCCGTAGGGTCGAGATGCCCAAGGGCCGCAACTTGCCATTGGCCTTGGGGATAAACACCCGTCTGATCGGGTCCGGTCGGTACTTCTCCTCCTTGAGCGCAAGCGCCAGTTCCCCGAGCCATCGCTCCACGCCGTACGCTTCGACATCCGCGAAGTCCTGTCCATCCACGCCCGGCGCGCCCTTGTTGGAGCGGCACTGGGCCCAGGCATGGGCCAGGATATCGTCGCGGTAGATCTTGTCGTACAGGGCGTAGAACCGAAAGCTCGGTTCTGCCTTCGCTTTCGCGTGCAACGCCATCTGCAGCTTCTGAACACTTGCAGGAGTTGATAGGTTGCCCAATCTCCGTCTCCTCGCTACTTGCTGCGTTCGTCTTGAACCAAGGCCCCTTGTATATTGAATTCATGTCTTTTCCGATCGTAGTGGAAGGCTGTGGGTAAGTGGGCAGAGGCGTGCGCGGTGGGCAACGCGAAGCGTTGTCCACGGCAAGCAGGCCGGTTCGACCGGAGGTCGAACTGTCCACTTATCCACAGCCTTGTGCAACTATGGTTTTTCGCGCTGGCGCGCCAAACCTGCCGCCCCTCAGAGTTTCGAGCTCGTAGGGAAGCTCTCGGTCAACGTGCTGGCGCATCTCCATTCAACTCGTGTAGCCCGAACAGGTGCCAATCATGAATCTGAATCTGCAAGGTGGGGCAGCGAACCGCGAGCGTGGCCTCAATGCCGGCATCGACGTGTCCAAGGCGCATCTCGATGCGTGCTGGGGCGCTGAACAGCTGCGTATGACCAACGACCCGGTGGGATGGGGTGCGCTCGTTTCGAAATTCAAGGAAGCGAAGGTGGACCTGGTCGCCTTGGAGGCGACCGGTGGATATGAGCGCGGCATTGTCGCCGCGCTGCAAGGCGCTGGCTTTGATGTGGCGCGGCTCAATGCCCGGCAGGCTCGGGACTTTGCCAAGTCGCTGGGCAGGTTGGCCAAGACCGATCGGGTCGATGCCCGCGTATTGCGTGATTTCGCCGACGTGCTCGCACGTCACGACGCACGTCACAAATTCATCACGCCGGTGCCCGACCCCCAGCGCGAGCAACTCAATGCGTTGATGACGCGCCGACGCCAATTGGTCGATATTCGCGTGGAGGAAGGCAATCGGCTCGAGTCGGCCCACAGACTTGCCAGACGCAGTATCCTCGCTTTGCTCAAGACTCTGGACAAACAGATCGAGACTATCGACAAGGATATTGGCGACCGGCTGGACCAGCACTTCAAGGAGCAGCGGAAGTTTCTCGACAGCGTCAAGGGTGTCGGACCGGTGACGATCCTGACCTTGACCGCGGCGCTGCCGGAGCTCGGTCAACTCGATCGGCGCGCCATCTCCAAGCTGGTGGGTGTGGCTCCGTTGTGCGACGACTCAGGCCCTCGCAATGGCAAGCGCCGCGCTTGGGGCGGACGTAGCCAAGTGCGCACCGTGCTGTACATGGCCGCGCTGTCCGCCAAGAAGCACAATCCCGTGATCAAAGCTTTCCACGACCGTCTGATCGCTGCGGGCAAACCCAAGAAGGTGGCAATCGTCGCTTGCATGCGCAAGCTGCTGACCATCCTCAATGCCATGCTGCGAGACCACGCCCTTTGGGATCCGACCAAACACATCGAACGGCCAAAAACTGCTTGACTCCAAACACAGGTGCTTCCCTCCACCGGCGTTACCCGGCTTCCCCAGTACTACGGGCCTATCCGCCACCCCATGACGCCCGGCCCATCCGTCACCGGCGTCCGGTTGGTCGTCCCCGACCACGCCACAGGGCTTCCCGTGTTGCGTGCGCTTTCCTTGTGTACATGCTGCCGCCACTACCCCGGCGCGGCAACGGGTGGTCCAACCTTGCTCATCCATCCCGTCGTATCAGCCTTCCCCGTAATGGCAGCCGGGTCGGCCCGCGCATCGTCCTTTTCGAGGCTTGCTCGGCGTTCACTCTCGTTGCGGCCTGCACACTCGCGCTGCCACCAAGTCGTGGCTCGCTTACCCGAAGGCTTCAACCATGTCGTTTCCTCTATAGTTGCTCCGGTGCTTCCGGCTGGAGCATTTCGCCGGGTGGGCCTCTCACCCACTGGAAAGCGCCGCCTTGGCACGGCGCACGCCATGACCGGACCTAGGACGGCCGCGCCTGTTCTTCCTCTAAGCGGGCCAGGGTTCGGAATTTATGGATTGAGCGTCGCAATATGCCGCAGCGCAGCGCGACTTCGACCTCCAACTCACTGCCGCTCGCTCCCCGGCAACCACTGCCCCAAACAATGCCCGCGTCAGACGGTTTGACTTCAAGCTTTCCGCGCAGGAGTACGATCCGAGCTTTTGGCCACTGGATGCGCCGCACGCACTGCGCTTACGCCCGAGGAAGGATCCCACGATGGGCTACCAAATTGACTTGCCGTTGCAAGATTGTCTTGACCGCCGGCAGCGACGCCGTCTTCTGATGGCGCTGGCCGCCGCAATTGCAGCCTCGCCATCGGCCTACGCCGACATGCTGTCGCAATTGACCCAGAACGATGCCTCGTCCGGCCTGAAGGAGGCGCTGGAGCGCGGCGCCGCCGCCGCGGTCGATTTGCTGGGCAAGACGGACGGATTCTGGGGCAACGACCGCGTGCGCATCCCACTGCCGGATTGGCTGCAAAAGGCGGAGGGCGCGCTGCGCATGATGGGGCGCAAGAAGGACGTCGAGGACCTGCACGTCGGGATTAACCGTGCGGCCGAGCAGGCCGTACCCGAAGCCAAGGGCCTGCTGATATCGGCGGTGCATTCAATGTCGGTCGAGGATGCGAAAAAGGTCCTGACCGGCGGCGACAATTCGGCCACCCAGTACTTCGAAGCCAAGACCCGGACGCCGCTGCACGGCCGTTTCCTGCCCATCGTGACGACGGTGACGCAGCGCATCGGACTCGCTCAGCAGTACGATGCGCTGGCGCAGAAAGCCGAGTCAATTGGCGTGCTGCACGGGGACACTAGCATCGAGCAGCACGTTACGAACAAGGCGCTGGATGGTCTTTACCTGATGATCGGCGACGAGGAAAAGAAGATCCGCGCCAATCCGGCCGCCACTGGCAGCGCCTTGCTGAAGAAGGTATTCGGAGCGCTCTAAAGAAGATAAGGCCGGTCGGATAGTTTCCTGCCATGCAAAGGGGCAACTGTCTCACGGGAGCCACTTAGCGCGGTTCGCCGTGATCATCCGCCCTTCCGCGCTCAGATAAGCGACGGATCACGTATTCCGGAAACGCTCCGGTGTCAAATCGGCGATGTGCGGACCGCGATGCAAGCGATTGCGACAAATCCAGCTTCAAGGTGACCGTTTTTCCGACGACTGGTGAAGCTCCTGTCGTGAAGGTCGGCACTTTTCATTTCACCGGGAAGATGACTGCATCGGAAACTGCGTCTGGACCGCTTTTCGCAAAGCAGGAGGTCCGGAGTGGGTCGATTGCGGGCTGTCAGCCCCGCCGGAACCCGACATCCGCGACGAATAGCGTTACGGCCTCTGCACCGTCTCCGATGCCGGAAAACTAGCGCGGCGGTGGTTGGTCCGGCAACCATGGGAACGGGCGACGGCCGGTTGGCGCGTCGAGCACCGACCATACTGTGACGATCTGGGAATGCCCGCATTGGCACTCCAACAACCGCAGCGACAGGATTCGAGGTTGGGGCACCGAGACGAAGACGTTTCCGCAGTTCTTGCAGAACGTCACCATGCGCAAAGCGTAGCGCGACGCCGCGTTCGCTGTCCAGAATACTGCATGGATGACCGACACCCGGTCGTACGTTCGTGGTTATATTCCCTACATACGTTTGCGCCGCAGGCCCTCGCCACTACCGCTAGGGCACGCCTGCTGCTTTACCGCACATTTCCACGAACGGTTCTACGCCGATCATTTGGTCGAGAATCGAGGCTGGATGTAGGTCATCGGTTCGCCGAAGATGGGGCGCGCGTACTGGCAGAGGGAGCCGGGGGCGGATGAAGGGCCGCAGGCTGGGGCATTGGACTTGGCGGGGAAATATGGAAACGACGGAACACTCGCGCTGTACCATTCGCTCGGGCTTGTTCCCGCCCAATTGGATTCAAATCCCGCAGTGTGTGGCCTGAGGTTCGAGGCATCCCTCTTCGGCTAGCCGGTCCGCTCCGCTCGCAGTCCAATGATTGCTTTCACTCACGCAGTTATCTGCGCATCGGTAACGGACTGAACCGCGCGGCGGAAGTCAAGTGGTGCCTGAATTGTCGAAAAAGGTTCTTTTGTCCCGCCGCTGCCGGTGACCACTATGTTTCCGTACCCGAAAATTCGCCCCATCAAACTTTGGTCTACGGAAATGGCTTCAATCTTCCTGAGCAACAACTCTATGGAGCGTGTGCGGAACACGCCGACCTTCATCATTACACGCTTGTTGGTGACGGCGAAGTCCGAACTGTGTCGCTTGATAAATGCCGCGAGCAAGATCAGCAGACCGACACCAACCGGAAACCAGGCCAAGCCACTCCATTTTCCGCCGGAAAGCATCCAGGCAACCGGCAGCAGCACGAACACAGTGAGCAACACCGGCCAAATGAAGAGCAGCCAATGGAGGCGTGTTCGATAAACGACGTGCTCTCCGTCGAGAAGGTTATGGTCAACGTAGCTCATTTGCCAACTGCGCCCCTATTTGTACTGTGGCGTCTCAGGAGGGACTCCATCGCACATTTTTCTCGCGACCGCGCACAGTTTCCTCTCGAGCATTTCATCACCCCGCCCGATCCGGGGTCTGTCCGATAGACGTTCGAGGCACCCACCGCAATTCTCATCTGGTCCAATGGACCCTGTACCAGATTGATGGCATGACCACGCTCACGGTCTCAGCCAAGAATCAGAAATAGAACAATGATCAATACAAGCAATCCGCCGCCGATATACATGTTCGTCTCCTTTGATATAGATGGGTATTGAACACCGGCTCGACCCATGTCGTCTGTTCGGTACGACGCTTAGCGGGACTGCTGCTCCATAATGACGTTGGATTACGGAGCGAATATGGCTGAAGAGCCTCCCTCAAACGTAACTTCCGGAGGCGACGTGTCTGTTTCAGTAGCGGCCGCTGGCGTAACCACGATGACCGGCGCGGTGAAGGTTTGGCTATCGACGAACTTCGCATCGTCCTGGTACCAGGACGCCAAGGCGGAAGCAACTGGCAGCGGCGACGTAAGGGGACGCTGCCGACGAGAAATCTTATTTTCCGTCGCGGCTGCTGAAAGTTATCTGTTTGAGTGGGTCCGGGATGAAGTTCTGAATCGCGATTTTGCGCGGCTAAATGAATACTTTCCACCCGACAAACGGACGCGGAAGCGCGGTGTACTTGAGAAGTGGCAATACACCACGGAAAAGCTAGCCCGTAAAGGGCTGATTTCGTCGAAACCGAGCTTCGCAGGGGAAACATGGCAAGAATTTGATTGTCTCGTGGGGTTCCGAAACGGCTTGCTGCATGCTCGCGCCAGCCGGCCACAGAGTGCTGGATTGCCCGATGAAGAAATGCCGGTTCCGTCGATGGAGGATTTTCAGAAGATGGAGCCAGGATGGGCAGTGGGAGTTATTACCGCCGTTATTCGAGACCTACATGCGGCGGCAGGAACGAAACCACCGGATTGGTTCGGAAGCAAATGATTGAAATTCGGCGACGGGATGCCGCAGCGACGGGCTGCGCCTTTTGGGAGCGGGAGGCGGACAGATGCAGACCCTACTTTGGCTTGCGGCGCTAGCGCTGATCTTGTTCGCGCTCGGGCATTATTTTCGTGGGCATCTACGTCGCACACCAATACGGCGGCGACTCTCAACCTCGACGCCAAGCGATCGCGGTCGGCACCATCCTGCTCGCTGTCGTGCTTGTAGGTGCGTGGGACGTGATTCGGTCAAAGTGGGGACGGTAATTCGCCACCCTACGCAACGGCTGCACGATCTGGCAGCGGGAGCCTGGGGCGGATGTTGAATATGTACGTGTCAGCGCAGCAACTCATTGAGTCCCCGCGCGACATGCCTCCGCATGTGGTCGTGCTTGGCGCAGGGGCAAGCCTGGCTGCGTTTCCCGATGGCGACGCGGCAGGCCTGCGTCTTCCGATAATGGAAAATATGGTAGATGTCGTAGGGCTGCGGCCTCTCATTGATGAAGCTGGTATTTCAATGGAGCATCAGCAAAATTTCGAAGAGATCTACAGTCAGTTAGCTTCCGAACCAAGATACGCCCGCACTGCACAACTGATCGAGCGACGCACGCATGAATATTTTTCCAGCCTGACAATTCCAGATCGAGCGACGATCTACGATCGCCTCCTAATCTCTCTGCGGCCGACAGACGCGGTATTCACATTTAATTGGGACCCGTTCTTGTTTGACGCATATCAGCGTAACCACGGCATTGTTCCGCTTCCCGAGATTTTCTTTTTGCACGGAAATGTACGAATAGGCGCGTGCGGCAATCACGACAAATGGGGTGCACGGGGTTTGCGATGCCCGGAATGTGGTCAGCCATTTACCGACGTACCACTGCTTTACCCAATCCGACAAAAGGACTACTCGAACAACCGCTATATCCGAAGCGACTGGGAGAGCGCGAAGATTCTGCTCCGCGATGCGTTCACGTTGACAATATTCGGGTATGGCGCTCCGGACTCGGACGTCGATGCAGTAAATCTGCTGCGGCAGGCATGGCTATCTGAGAGTGCACGAGAACTCGAGCACATAGAAATAATTGACACTGCATCTCAATCGGAGTTGCACGCTCGTTGGTCGAAATTCACGCCCTCTTATCACTACCATGTCAAAACAACCTTCAATCAATCGAGAATTGCGCGTTGGCCCCGGCGAACATGCGAGTCGCTCTTCTACCCAATGACTCAGGGCCTGCCTTGTGACGAATTTCCCCTACCGACTACGGACAACATTACAGAGCTACAGCAATTCGCCGCCGACATCGTGCGACATGAAGCCGCGTGACGGCAACGGGTCGATCGTTCGCATTCAACATTTCCGTAAGCCGACATCGGCCTAGCCGCCCTCAATGCACCGCGCCCGACGCCATGGGTGAAACCTCCGCTAGCCGCGCATCAACCAGCGCAAGAAGTTCGCGGATCCGGGATTCCTCGGACTCGCATCGTTTGACCAACTCCGCCAACTGGGCCACAGTCAACGGCGTTCCGCCGTCGCCGGATTCGCATACGGTGTCAGGGCCAAACCCCGCCAAGGTTGCGATCGCAAGCGCTGACCGGGCTGCGAGCAATTTCCGTAGAGCATCCGCTTGGATTGTGAGCATCATTCGCGGTTCAATTTGATATTTCGCGTAGCCTACTGCACCATCCATCCGTGAAAATCGCCTTTGTAACATTTCAGTACCCTTGTCCTGAACATGACTGTGCGTCTCGCAACACCGGAGGATGCGGAAAGAATCGCTGAGATTCACGTGGCCGCTTGGCGTTGTGCGTATGTCCCGTTCATGCCAAAAGGCTTTCTCGATAGCCTTAGCGTTGAAGAACGCGCATCGATGTGGCGCAAGACCCTATCGTGACCGGGCCCCGGTGTATATACCGTCTCGATAGATAGCGCTGGGGAGGTTGTCGCATTCTGCACTTACGGACCATCACGTGACGCGGACGCAAGTGGAGCAAAGATCGGCGAGTTGATTGCCATCAACGTATTGCCTTCTGAATGGAGTAAGGGGTACGGAAAGGAATTATGCGATGCCGTTCTGGTTCACGCGCGACTGTCGGGCTGGCAAGCAGTTACCCTTTGGGTTCTACACGGCAATGGTCGGGCACGTACTTTCTATGAAAAATCTGGCTTTGTGGCCGACGGTGCAGAAAGGCAAGACGCGAAATTGATCGGCGTCCCTCTGCATGAAGTACGGTACAGAAAGGTGATAGGGAGCCGCACCGACAACAATTGAGTATCGGGCGTGGTGTATCTGATGCTTCATTCGCCGACCATCGCGATTTTCTTGCAACCCACGGCTGTGTCTGCGTGCCCTGGGCGGTGTACCAAATCCGTAACAGTCTGATCCGACCGGGCGGCCGGTTCGGGCGCTACTGCGCCGGCGCGGCTCGCGCACGCGGCAGGCGGTATATGACGAAGTTTTTCGTGTCGGTGTCGATGTCGTAGCCGATCAGCGCCTCGTACGTCTTGCCGTCGGTGTAGTACTCGCCATACCCGGCATCGGCCATTGCCTTGAGGTCGGTGGGTCGCTCGCTGTCGCTATTCTTTATGTGCACGCGCCCCTTGCCGTCGAAGGCGGCGAGGATGCGCTTTGATTTGCACTGCCCCAACGCGTCTTGAATTTCCGCAAGATCCTCTTTTCGCACAGCCGAACTCTTTCAGGGTGAAGGGGCACCGACGAAAGTCTAACGCACCAATCGTCCCAACAACGGCGTAGCTTAAAGAACTGCGCCGTTTTCATTTTCATCGACGGCTGCGCGCTCTGGAAGCGGGAGCCGGGGGTGGACTACGAATGACGTGGGTCCCAGATAAGCACCCACGTCATTGTCGAAGTTGCGTGCTGTTTGCGTCGATTAGTCCGGGCAGATGACGAGCGTGTCTTTTATTTGTCCCACGAAGAGGCCCTTCGCTTTTCCGAGAAGGCCAATGTACTCGCGATCTGTCATCGACTTCGTAACCAACCCTTGGAACTTATTCATGTCGTCAAAATCGTAATACCAGTAAATGGTGGGGTTGCCGTAGCCCTCAATGCCGACCTTAACATCCATCGAGTAGTTCTTTTTCAAATAAGACGAGACCTCAGCGGCGAACTGAAGGGCAGCAGGAACGTCCGCGCTGTGGTTGACTGTATGGGTACGCGTGAAGCGAAACATGGCATTCTCCTTTACGTTAAGCGGAGCGATTGACAACTTCCCGTGTCGCTCCTAGCGAAAGAACGGGACTCTCAGGAATCGCTGCGATTTCAGGGCTGCAGCTGGAACTCCGCTAACTCGGTAGTGGTGTCAGGCGTGCCCTGGCTGTGATACTCGAACTTCACGATGGCGCGTGCCGCGGGGGCATACCAATAAGTTGCATGGCCATCCCCGGTATATGGCGGCGACACCCAAGTCCATTTCGCTTGGAGCTTGAACACATCGAATTCGCCTGCAGGCTCCCGCAGCTTCTCGTAACCGACCACTGTGACGCTCGCTTTGGATTGACCCTGCGCACCGAAGTTCGGGTCATTGATGATGAAATCAGTCTTATAACTCCACTGCTTGCCAACCTCGAGTGGGAAGCTTAGGCGTCTCAGGTCTGAATCCTTGCGCCGAGGCGACTCTATTTCGTTCATGTCCAGGGTCAGCGCGAGTGGTTGCCCATTCTCCGTCCCCTTGATGCCCACTTGGTCGACGGACGTGACTACCCACACTTGCTCCCACTTCGTCTTTAACCCCCAAGCCGCACGCCCTTCGAACACCCATCTGTCGCCAACCTTGACCTCGGGTCTCTCGGCCTTTGCCGTAGACGCCGCACTTGTTGCCGCCGGGGTGGATTCTTGCGGACCACTTGCGCAAGCTACAAGCGCAATGGGCAGAACGAACGTGATTATTTTGTGCATCATGACCCCCTCCTTATACGCGGTGCCTGGGGTCGAATCGGAATTGCGCCATCTGATCTGTACTGGTGACCCTCGCCACCGCATACGTGCTTGCATTCTCAGTAGAGGCTAGGCCGCGCTCCACCGCGTGCATTGCGTAAGATCAACGAAGGCAGTGACCGGACTACGTGCTGCTACCTACTTGACAGTCGCGACGATTCCCGGCACACGGAAGAACGGCTGCGCATTCTGGGAACGGGAACCGGGTGCGGATGATGAGTAGACGCAGGGACCGCCCATGATGCAAGTTGTTGGCCCGACGTTGATTGGCTTTATCGTCGCCCCGCTGATCGCGCTGGCCGTGGGCATCTACGTCGCGCGCCGATACGGCGGCGACTCTGAACCTCGACGCCAAGCGATCGCGGTCGGCACGATCTTGCTCGCCGTCGTGCTTGTCGGCGCGTGGGGCGTGATTCGCTCAAATTAGGGAAGGTGATTCGCCACCAAGCGCAATGGCTGCGCATTCTGGGAGCAGAATCCGGGGCCGGACGAAATGTAACGACCGGCGGCGCAATCGGCCAAAAACGGACTCTGAGGACGCCGCCCGTTAGCCGACATTCCGTCTACAAGTTGCGACCCGATCGGCTACAGATTCGCCACCCAGGGCGAGACGACCAGTCTAGGCCCAGAGTACCGTATGCTGACGTTCATACCAGCTCTCCACCTGTTCTGCGACAGAGGTCTCGATACGGCTACGCTTGATCTTCATCGTGGGCGTCAGACAGCCGTTCTCGATCGACCATGGTTCGGGGGCCACTACCAGAAACTGCAGCTGTTCGTACGTCGTTAGGTTCTGGTTCACGTCATGCAGCAATTTGCGAAGTTCCACATCGACCTGCGCCCGGACCGCAGGATCCGCAAGACCAGAACGAAGCTGCTCGGCTAGTACGAGAACTGCGTAGGGTGCCCGCTGGCCCACTCCCGACACCATCACTAGTTCCACCATAGGGTGTGCACTCAAGCAGTTCTCGATCGGGGCTGGCGCCACGTATTTACCTTTGGCGGTTTTGAATAGTTCCTTTTTGCGTCCGATGATTCTGAGTTGACCGTCCGCGCGTTGCTCACCAAGGTCGCCAGTGTGAAAGAAACCATCGTCGGTGAAGCACTCAGCGTTCAAGTCGGGCCGCTTGTAATAGCCGACCAACTGCCCGGGTGACTTGACGAGAATTTCCCCATCGTCGGCGAGCCGTACCTCCACGCCAGGAGCCGGGACGCCCACATGGCCCGGGGCGTTCATCTCGGCCGTGGTGCGGTGCGAATAGGCGAAGTCCTCGGTCATGCCATAGCCCTCCACCATGTTCAAACCCAAGCGGCGATACCAGTTCAATAGCGAAGGCGGAATCGGTGCCGCCCCACTGACGGCAAGTCGTACTTCGTCGAGCCCAAGGCCTGCCAAGACCTTGCGCCCTACTGCAGGGGCAATTTGCGGGTTGTCGAGCATCGCATCGAGTTGCGCTGCCGGCACGCTTGCAAGAACACTTTGCTGGAACTTCAGCCACAGGCGAGGCACAGAACAGAACACGGTCGGTCGGGCTCGTTTGAGGTCTTCCATGAAAGTGGCGAGCGACTCGGTAAAGAAGATCCGACCCTCGCCAGCGATCAACCCTCTGCATTGCAAATTCGCCCGCTCATAACAATGCGCCAGGGGCAGATAGGACAACACGCGTGGCTCCACGCCTTCCGGCAACTGCGTTGCCGGGTCGCTTCTGGCGAATTCGATCGCGCTCGTGATGCTGCCAAAGTTCTGCATCACGCCCTTGGGTTGCCCGGTGGAGCCCGAGGTGTAGAGCAGCATCGCCAAGTCCGATGCTGCGCGCGCCGGGCGGCCAGTTACGGGTTCCGTGCGCGCGATGATCCCATCCCAGGTGTCGAACGTGTTTTGCGGCGCTAGCGGCAGCGCGATGCATGGCAGCTCGCTCGGTACGGCGGCGGATTGTGACGCCCAGTTGTCGAGCTTGCCGACGAATAACAGGCTTGCCTCACTGTGCTCGAGCACGAAGCGCACATTGCTGGCCGCCTCAGTAGGGAAAATCGCTACTGTCGTCCCGCCGGCCATCCAGATGGCTAACTCGGCCATGATGAAATGAGCGCAATTCTTCGACAGAATGGCAATGCGGGCGCCGGGAGCAAAACCTTGATCCTTCAAGTGCGTTGCCATGCGCCGGGCCTGATCTAGCATCTGACCCCAGGTATAGTCGACCACCTGCCCGCCACCTACGGGTTGGGTCAGATAGACACGATTGGCTTGTGCCGCCTCGTGGTCATAGACGTAGTCGAGAATTAACTTTGTCGTTGACATGTCGCCTCCAGTTCGAAAAGAGGAACACGGCAAAATAGTAGCGCGCGCATGCGATCCCGAATAGGAATTTCGATTATCTCGGCCAGTTTCTAGTGGGCATCGGCGCCGGACGCGTCACCGCGGGCAGAAAGCGATCTCGACGTGTCCGCTTTGTCCTACCTCGGATAGCGGCTTCGGGTCGACTTGGGGCCTTCAGCGTCTCCGAAAGCCGACGCCGATCGGCCCGGTCAGTGCACTCCGGGCAGCAACCGGTCTTTCGATCAGTTCAATTTTGGGTTTAGCTCGGCAAGAATTGCCTTCAGTTCCTGGGATCTGTAGCGCCCCGTGCCCGGCTTGCGCTTTGTTGGAAAGGCTAAAGTTTCCGCACGACATGCCGATGGCCATTCTTGTCAGACGTGTGAACCGGGCACCGTGATCACCGGCGCGCCAGGGGCGGCAGACTTAGCCCACCACAGAACCGGAACTGAGGAAATCAAAACCGGAAAGTCAAAACCGCCCTTGTGGCGGTTTTCTTTTGGCTGACCCAACTTGCAGAGCAAGCCGTGACTGCACGAAGACGCCTCGGGTGGTGCCAACGTAGCGCGCGAGACCTCGCGCATGTCTGAGGGCGTCCCACTCGTTCGGCGTTAACTTTGGAGAGCGGATGGGCAACGGTCAACGGTGCCGCGGGCGTCCTTCGAACCTATGCGGTCGACGTTCTCGGTGCTCGAGCACAACGTTTCGATGCGCGTTTGCAACGTAACCATCGGCCGGCCGGCGGCCAGCGCCGGACTTATTGCTTTTCGGTCGGGATCGGTGTTTCGATTCCGTTAACGCAATAGTGCGCGCTGCCCGGCCGCTCGACTAGTGACAAAAGACATGTCGGGCGCGCCGACCCAATACCTAGGTGACTTGCGTCAAGACCGGTAGGCCGTCGCCCTGCAACGAGATGGTCGACCGCGCTTGGCTCTCCCCATGGCGCCCGATCTCTGTACGCTCCGAGAAGGCGCAGCCGTTCTTCGGCGCGGATTGAATCAGCGGCGTATCGGCAAGTCCAATCCTTCTCCGGGGACAGGCCTGAGGGCGCATTTCGGAATACAGGAGTGCTCCCAGTGACTGGAAACAAGCCACCCACGCAGTACACTATGTCCAAACCTTAATTCGAAATCACGCAGCAACCGACCTGCATTTTGGCATCATGGCGCCCAGCAAGTTTCTCCGCATCCTGCTCGCACGGGACCTTGAAAGAGAAGTTGAAGGCCGGGCTGGTGCGCGCGGAGGAAAAGACTGAACTTTGAACCGGGTCGGGAAAATTCGATTCCCACAGCTGGGGAAGTTTGGGTTCCTCTTGACACCGCGACACCGTCAGTTACGTTAGCACCAGTGCAGCGCACAGCGGGGCGGCCGTGGGGGCCACTGTCGAGCAAGCGACGGCCGCGGGCCTAATCAGCACGCGGGCGACAAGAAGCTCACTCGCGCCGCGTTGCGCGTCGCATGCCCTGCGCCGCGGGAACGCTACCTTGCCTGGCCCGCGCCGCTGCGTGCGCGCAGCGCCTTGATGCCCTGCTCGATCCGCTCGGCCACTTCGCGCTCGCGCTGCAGCGCGCGCAGCGTGTTCTGCGCGTCCTGCACCGTGAACTCCAGCCGCGCCAGCTTCTCGCCCACGTCATCGATCACCGCGCGCTGCCCGCTGAGCATCTCCAGGTTCACGTGGATGTCGTCGAGCATGTGGGTGATGTCCTCAGCTCGCGACTGCACCTCCTCGACCACCTTGCGGCGCGATTCGATCTGGACGATCTTGCCGTCGGTGTCGTCGAGCCGGCCGACCAGATCTTCAACCTTGGCACGCAGCTCGACCACCTCGCCGCGGTGCTCGGTCACGTATTGCAGGTCGGCCCTGCTGCGGCCGCTGATCTGGCGGATGTTGTCGACCTCGGTTTTCACTGCCTGAACCATCGCATCGTGATCGGCCAGTGACTGGATCTTGCGCTCGACCGCCTCGGCACTGCGGTCGAGTTCGCCGAGCCGTCCCTCGAGCGCGGCGACGTTCTCGGCGCTGTGCATCAGCTGCGCGACGCGCTGTTCAAGCTGCTTGGCCAACGTCTCTGCGCGCTGGATCTGCTCCTCGGCCGCATCGGTCTGCGACACGGCATCGAGCTGAGCGGTCTGCCCGCGCGCGAGCTCGGCCAGCAATTCCTCTTTCAGCGAGGTGGCACGGGCGAGGTCGACGCTGACGCTGCGCACCTGGCTGAGCCGCTCGGCGTTCTCCGCCGCCAGGGCCTTGCCCTGCTCAACG
>Ga0209517_10004537_pt1 | contig 18194 bp, 13 predicted proteins | sample PeaSoiMetSII2010_FD_187695 | JGI IMG/M metagenome (GOLD analysis project Ga0209517, IMG submission 187695) | Peat soil microbial communities from Weissenstadt, Germany - SII-2010 (SPAdes) (version 2) | ecosystem: Environmental > Terrestrial > Soil > Wetlands > Peat | place: Germany...
CCTTGAACGTCCTCCTGGCCGCCCGCGACAATAAGGTCAAGCGCGTGGTCTTCGCCGCCTCCTCTTCGGCCTACGGCGAGACCCCCACGCTTCCCAAGTCGGAAGACATGCAGCCCTCCCCGATCTCCCCTTATGGCGTCTCGAAATACGTGGGTGAACTTTACGCGCAGGCTTTCCACCGCTGCTACGGTCTGGAGTGCGTTGCGCTCCGCTACTTCAACATATTCGGCCCGCGGCAAGACCCCGATTCTCCCTATTCCGGCGTACTTTCCCGCTTCGCGACCGCATTCCTCGAGGACGGTCAACCGCTCGTCTATGGCGACGGCGAGCAGACCCGCGACTTCACCTTCGTGGAAAACGCCGTGCAGGCCAATCTCCTGGCCTGCGAAGCCCCCGGCGCGTTCGGAAAAGTCTTTAACGTGGGCACCGGCTCGCGCGTTTCGCTGAACCAGACCTTGGATCTGCTAAGAATCATCACCGGGAAAAATCTTCAAGCCAGATACGAACCCCCGCGCGATGGTGACATCCGCGACTCCCAAGCGGAAATACGCCGCGCGCGCGAAATCCTCGGCTACGAGCCCACCGTTATGTTCAACGAAGGCCTCCGCCGCACCTACGACTGGTACCGCACCCACCACACCAAGCCAGCCCCGCACTAACCGGAAGCCAGACAACCCGCCAGACGCCTATCTCATCATTCCTTGCGCATGCCAGCGCATCCCTTCTCCATGCTCCGCTACAATTCCGGCCAGTCGCGTGCTAGGCTAACTCTGCGATTCTCTGAGCTCACTAGCCGCGTGATCATCCATCTCCCAATCTCCGGCCCTCCTGCCATGCGCTACCTTCCTTTCCTCCTCATTGCATTCTTCGCGGCCCTGATTCCCGCTTCCGCCCAACAGGTGCGTCTCCCCGCTCCTTCCGGCGGCATCGCGGAAATTTCCTCCAGCGGCCCCCAACAGCGGCAAGGCGACCTCTTTATCGCCGATGGCGATGTGGACATCACCTATTCCGGCATGCGTTTGCGCGCTGACCACGCCCAGTACAACAACGCCACCTCGGAGGCCGCTGTCCACGGGCACGTGCTCTTCGACTTTGAAAATCAGCATCTCGAGGGCGACGATGCCGTCCTCAATGTCGCCTCGGGACGCGGCACCTTTCGCAACGTTCACGGCACGATAAAGCTCGAACGCAGCCCCAATCCCACACTCCTGATCACCCAAAACCCACTCTACTTCGAGGCTCGCGAAGTGGAGCGCGTTTCCGCTGATGTTTACATCGTCCGCCACGCCTGGTTCACCATCTGTGATCCCGCGCATCCCGCCTGGCAGTTTTACGCTCCAGAGGCGAAGTTAACCCTCGAAAAAAAAGTCGCTCTGGTCAACTCCAACTTCCGGCTCTATCGGGTACCGCTTCTCTGGTTGCCCTATTCCACCGCTCCGGCTGGTACCCATGTTCGCCAATCAGGTTTTCTCTTGCCCATCGTTGGCAACAGCAATAGTAAGGGCTTCATCGGCGGGGATGCCTTTTACTGGGCCCCAAAACCCTGGATGGATGCCATGCTTGGTCTTGAATACTTCAGCCGTCGCGGCTGGGCCCAGCGTGGCGAATTCCGTGCCCGTCCTTTTGAGGACACCTCGATCAAATACACCTATTACGGCGTGAATGATCGCGGCATTCCTGGTGCTGACGGCACGGTGGTCAACCAAGGCGGCCATCAGCAACAACTCGAGGTGCAATCTCTCTGGAAACATGGCTGGCGCTTCGTCGCGGACGTTAACGAACTCACTTCGTTGACCTTCCGGCTGGCCTTTGCGGATACCTACGGTGACGCCATCAACTCCGAAATCCGCAGTTCCGTCTTCCTTTCCAACAATTTCCGTGGCTTCAGCTTCAATGTCGCCAGCCTGGATGATCGCAGCTTTCTCCAGCTCAGCCCGCCGCAAAGCGTTTTTCTGCGCAGCGCTCCCGAAGTTCGTTTAAGTTCCGTTGAACAAGCACCTCTGCGGAATCTCCCCCTCTATCTTTCGTTCGATTCATTCGCTGGTGCCGTCCACCGCGAAGATGAGTTCCTGGTGACTCCAAACTTCGTGGCCCGCACCGAATTCGCTCCCAAGGTCACTCTGCCACTCCATTTCGGTGATTGGCTCGGCGTTACCACCTCCGCCACCTTCCGCACAACCTTCTACGGAGATTCTCTGAGCTCCGTCTCTACCCTGAGCGGGGAATCCATTACCCGCAACACCGGCGAATTTGCCGTCGAATTGCGCCCGCCTACACTGGAACGATTCTTCGATCGTCCCCTCACGCGGCACCGCTACAAGCACACCATCGAGCCGACCATCACCTATCGCTACGTCACCGGAGTGAACAACTTCGCCGATTTCATCCGCTTCGACAGCAACTCCACTCTCACCGACACCAACGAGCTTGAATACGGGTTCGTACAGCACCTCTACGTCAAAAACGGGGACGACCAGCCTGTCGATTTCCTCTCCTGGAACGTCGTTCAGAAGCACTACTTCGATTCCACCTTTGGCGGCGCTCTCGTCACTGGCCAGCGCAACGTCTTTCAAGCGCTCGATTCCATTACGCCCTTTGCCTTCGCTTCTACGCCTCGCAATTGGTCACCGATCGTCAGCGATCTGCGGCTCACGCCTGGCGGCCGTTATGATGCCGAGCAGATCCTGGAGTACGACCCGCAGCAGAGTAAAGTTACGACCATCGGTACTCTCCTCAAGATGAAGCCTTACAGCGAGTTCTACTTCACCATCGCTGAGTTCCGTTTGCAGGGCGATCCCGTGGTCCAGCCACCTTCGAATCAGGTTCGCGCTATCATCGGATATGGCAATCTCGCCCGGAAGGGATTCAATTTCTCAACTGGGCTAAGCTACGATTTCGTCGCCGGCACGTTGCAAAACCAGTTCGTCCAGGTGAACTATAACGGGGGCTGCTGCGGTTTGGCGGTCGAGTATCTCCACCTCAACCTTGGCACAGTCCGCACCGAAAACCAGTTCCGTGTCGCTTTTGTGATTGCCAACATCGGCACCTTTGGCAACCTGCGCCGCCAGGAAAAAATCTACTGATGCCGCCGGATGTCCAGCTCGCTTTCGCCTCAATCGCAGAAATCGCCAGTCTCTACCGCCGTGGCAAGCTCTCTCCTGTCGAGCTCACGCGCTTCCTGCTCGATCGTATCGCCAGGCTGAATCCCCGGCTCAACGCCTACCTCACCGTTTGTGAGGAGCAGGCCCTGGAGCGGGCCGTTCGTGCGGAATCGGCGCTTCCTGGCAGACGCCGCGGCAAGAGCGCCCGGGACCTCAGCCCTCTCCACGGCATCCCCATCTCTCTAAAGGACAACATCTATTCGGCTGGTACTCGCACGACCGCGGGCTCCAAAATTCTGCATGATTTCGTTCCCCTGCATGACGCTCCAGTTGTAACCGCCCTCAAAAAAGCGGGTGCCATCATCCTCGGCAAAACCAACATGCATGAATTTGCCTACGGCGCCACCAGTAACAATCCGCATTACGGCCCGGTGCGAAATCCTTGGGACACAACTCGCATCGCGGGCGGTTCCAGTGGCGGCTCCGCGGCCGCGCTCGCCGCCGGCCTCTGCTTTGGCAGCATTGGCACTGATACCGGCGGCTCCATCCGCATCCCAGCTTCCCTCTGCGGCGTCGTGGGCTTAAAGCCGGGCTTGGGCCGTGTCAACGCAGAAGATGTCATTCCCCTTTCCCCAACCCTCGATTTTGTCGGCCCGCTCGCCCGCTCGGCCGAAGATGCCGCGCTTCTTCTCCAGCCGATTTTCACACATGGGCCGAAGGAACGAAGTCTTCTCCCCGGAAGATTCCCTTCTCCCCGCGCACGCCGCGCGAAATTGGGTATTCCCAAAGAGTTCTTTTTCGATGTCGTGAGGCCGGATGTCCAGCGCGCGTTCGATTGCTCTATCAGCATTCTCAGAAAGGGAGGAGCTTCGATAAAGGAAATCTCTCTGCCGCTCTTGCCGGAAACCGAGGAAGCCGGCAATCAAATCGCCTGGGCCGAAGCCACCCTCTATCATCAACAGGCCGGCTGGTTTCCGGATCGTTCAGCGGACTACGGTGAGGACGTGCGCTCGCGCCTTGAGATGGGCGCGAAGGTTTCTGCAGTTTCTTACCTGAAAGCCTTACAAACGCGCGAAAAATTCATCGCCGCTTTTCATCTGGCACTGGAGGACGCGGACGTTGACGCGCTCGTGGTTCCCACCACTCCCATCGTCGCCCCGCCCATCGGCGAAGAATCCACCGCCGTCAACGGAACACTTCACGCCACGCGCGCGCTTCTCTTGCGCCTGAACCGCCCGGCAAATCTTGCCGGCGTCCCCGCCGTATCCGTTCCCTGCGGCCTCACCGAGAACGGCCTGCCCATCGGCCTGCAATTCATCGCTGCGGTCACCGATGAGCCGCTACTCCTCGAACTCGCCCGGAACTTCGAGCATGCCTCCCCCTTGGAACCCCGCCCTATTCTCGATTAACTTCGCTACATCTGCTCTCGCGCATTCCGCGGAAGCGTCGCCACCGCGCCTTTCCACTTCATAATCTGATCACCAATCACATACCCCAGCGTTCCGGTTGTCATTCCCCCAAAAATATCCGCAACATAGTGATACCGTCCCCAGATCGTCGAAACGCACATGAGTAGGAAAAACGGCAGCATCACCCAGAACACCCATCGCCGGAACTTCCACGCGCCCCACGCGGCCGCGGTTGCCCCCGCCACGTGCTCTGAAGGAAACGCCGCGCCCCTCACCCTTCCAAAATGCTCGATGAAGTTAATCGTCGCCGTAAACGGCCCGCCAGCCAGCGGCGCCTTCCACGCTCCCGCCAAGGCAAACCACGGGCTCTCGATCGGGAAAAACATCGCGATCAGATATCCGCACATATACCCCACCATCGAGTAGGTCATCACCGACCAGTACGCTTGCCACTCTCGCCGGTAGTACAAAATGCCGCCGAGAATCAGCAGATAGGCAAAGTACGTCAGGTAAAAGAACTGCATGCTGTCGTTCCGCAGTGGCGTGGCGAACTGTTCCAGCCAGATCGTGGGTTGCACCCCCGTCAGCCAGTGATCGAACGCTAATAATTTGGCGTCTTGCCATTCTGGCGTGAACAACGTCATCAGGTGCGCCAGTTCCTCGAAGCAAAACAGGAAAAACAGGTGCGGATACCAGTGCCGCCAGAAATGCCACCATTGCGAGCTAAACGACACGCCAAAACGCGCCTCCTTTGCCGCCGCTCGCGCTCCCACCCAGCACAGAGTCATCACCACCAGTGCCGCTCCGGCTTGCACGCCCAGCAGCCTTAATGGATGTTGTAGGTTCTTCGCGAAATACGCGATCAGTGCACTGGAAACTCCCAGGTAGCTCAGCGCTACACGTTCATAAGCGCCACTGGCCGTCCACGCCACACCAGCTTCCCCAGGAATCCGCTTCAGTGCTTTGCCAAGAACAGACTCTTCATCTCTCAGGAAGGCATCGCCCTCGCTCGCGCGTCCCGGCCCCTGCCACGCCGAAACCATCGCCACAGATCCGAACTTCTGTACTTTCTTCGCACTCATGCTCGGCTCTTCCCGCCCCGCATAACTGTTTCGCCCAAAAACAGGCTTCGCGCGACGGATTTCTCCACTTGCCAGTGCCAAATCTCCCAGTCGCACTGGTTCGCCACCGCCACTAGGTCCCTGCCTGGATTCACCACATGCGCGTGCCCGACCGCCGCAAGCATTGACCGGTCGAGCAGTGTGTTCCCGAATGCGTGCGACTCTCGCAGGGCAATCCCGCGCTCCTGCGCTATGCGCTTCACCGCCCGAAACTTCTCTCCCCCATACATCGCTGCGCCCCGCAAATGCCCTGTCCACCGTCCGTGTCGCTCTTCCATTTGCGTTGCACACACAAGCACCTGACTGGCGACACCCCGGAGTTCCAGCTCCCACTCCAGCGCGCGAGCCACCATCCCCGCCAGCGGCTCTGGCATTCCGCTGACCAGCACAATCCTGTGCCCCTGCCGCGCGTGCCATGCCACTCGCTCCATCCCTTGCTCGAAAAAGACGATCGTCTCCATCTGCTGCAAAACCTGATCGGCCCGCACTCCGCTCCAGTGCCGTTTGTTGCCGTGCACCGTCGCGGCAATTCCTCTAGGCAACAATCGCAGCGCTTCTTGAGCCCAAAGGAAGTAATTCCCGAACGGAATCGCGCCGCTGCGCCGGGCAGCGCGGAACAATCGCCGCTCCAACGACGGCTCCGAAATCAACGTCCCATCCACATCGAAGAACGCCGCGATCGCTTGCGTCCCCGCGCTTTCTGCGTTCATGCCGCGCCTCCAGGCGTCACTCTTCGCGAATTCCCAGGGGCCAAGCTCCCCGCAAAAAACTTCCAGCCCTCCAGCAGCACCGGCAGTCCGCGCACAATGCAAAACCCTGCTGTCAGCCAGGCCAGTACGTGCGCCCCCGCGCGGATCGCCGCGTGCGCGTCCATCGTCATCGGCCCCACCAGCAACACCGGGCCCCGCGTCAGTGCCAACTCCAATCCCAGGTAGCAGAAGCACACGCACTTCAGCGCCGCATACACGCCGCGGCTCCATCGCGACCTCACCAGCGCGCGCCCCCACCACGTCTGCAGCATCGCGTTCGCGCCCCAGCCCGAATGCCCGGCCTTCATCGCCAACCCGCGCAGAAAATCCGTCGCCGCCCCGCGCGCAAAAAACAGCATCGGCAGCCACAAAGACACCATCCCCACCACGGCAAAGTACGTGAAGTACATGTTCTCGATGACGCGGTCCCCCAGAATGTCGATCTGTGCGCCTACTGGCGTGTCCATCTTCCGTGCGCGCGCCAGGTGTCCATCCAACGCATCCAGGGCGATTGAGGTTACCGTTAGCATGACCGCTAGCAGGTTCATCCACGCGCCGTGGCCAAATAAACTGACTGCCGCGAATCCCACCAGCACGCGCAACAGGGTCACTTTGTTCGGCGTCCAAACCATGAGCACCTGCCCGATGTGTTGCACACTCATGCGCAACGCAAGGTCCCTGCCATTCTCTGCGCCAACAACCCCTTCCTCTCCAATACCTTGCAGGCCCCTTGAACGTCATGGACCCTCTTCCCTGCCAGCCTTTCCTGCCACTTGTCTTTCTTTTCCTGCTTTGTGCCCGGCCCACTGCTCTGAGCGTCTAATCCACTTGCGCGGGAAAAGCTCCTTACTTTGCAGGTCGGGAGAGGCAGAATCTGAAGTCCCCCGACGTCTCTATGGAGCGCCACCCACTGAGTAGTTTTGTGCGAGAATAGTTTGTTGAGTCACAAGGATTTGCCGATCACCCGCAAACGAACGCGGTTGCTTGTTTCGGCAGGTTCAACGCGCCAAGCAGTGAGGACTTCTACGAAATGACTGATGTTTCTTTAGCCGGCGCTTTTCTCGCGGGATTGATCTCTTTTCTCTCGCCCTGCGTCCTCCCGCTCGTTCCCGGCTACATCTCCATGCTCTCGGGAATCGGCGTGGAACAACTCCGCCAGGGCGAGCAGCCCAAAGGCGGGCTTTTCACATCCGCGCTCTCATTCGTCGTCGGCTTCTCCGTGGTGTTTATCGGATTCGGTGCCTCCGCCAGCGCCGTCGGCGGTTTCCTGCAGCAGAACAAGAATTTGCTCACTCCGATTGCAGGTGCACTGATTCTGCTCTTCGGCCTGCATCTTCTGGGCGCGCTCATCAAAATGAACGTGCGCGCCGGGATCATTCTCGGCGTGATACTGGTGGCCTTGGGCGGCGCGGCACTCCTTCACGGCGGGCCGCTTTTCCTCGGTCTTGGTGCTGTCCATTTCTTCTCGCTCTCCATCATCGGTTTCTTTGGGCCGCTTCTGGCCCGCTGGTTGAATCAGGATGTGCGCATTCGCAGCACCGATACGAAGCCCGGCATCCTAAGCGGCTTCCTTCTTGGCTTCGCCTTTGCTTTTGGCTGGACGCCCTGCATCGGGCCGATTCTTTCCGCGGTGCTCGTGCTCGCCGCGGCCAGCAACACCGTCGCGCGCGGCGTGCTTCTTCTGGCCGTCTATTCCGCGGGACTCGCTGTCCCCTTCTTGCTCACCGCGCTCGGCCTGGGCACGTTCATGCGTTTCTACAAGAATTTCCGCAAATATCTTCACGCGGTCGAGCTGTTCAGCGGAGCCCTGCTGCTGTTCATCGGCTTCCTGATTTTCTTCAACAAGCTGACCTGGCTCTCAGGAAAACTCACGTTCCTGAATCGCTTCTCGATGTAAGATTCTTTTAGGTGGATGGAATTTGTTATGAAAAAGATCCTGATCATCGTCGGTACCGTCGCGGTCCTCATCCTGCTCACCTGGTATGCCGATAAGGCCACCCGCCTCAAGGGACAATCTGCATCAATTCCCCCCTCGCAGCTCGCTTCCAGCGTGGAAGGTAAGCCCGTGCCGGACCTGAAACTCAAGGACCTTGACGGCAAAGACGTCGCGCTTGCCGATTACAAGGGCAAAGTCGTCTTCCTGAATTTCTGGGCCACCTGGTGCGACCCCTGCCTCGTGGAGATTCCCTGGCTCATTGATATGCAGGCCAAGTACGCGTCGCGCGGCTTCACCGTCGTCGGCGTGGCCATGGACGACGAAGGCAAAAGCGTTGTCGCTCCCTTCATTGCCAAGGAGCGCTTTGACGTCAACGGCCAACAGCTCCCAATGGGCTATCCCATCTTGCTCGGCACTGACGAGGCCGCGGACAAATTTGGCGGCATCCTCGGCTATCCCACCAGCTTCCTGATTTCCCGCGACGGCAAGGTCGTCACCAAGTTCCAGGGCCTCAAGAGCAGCGACGAACTGCTCAAAGCCATTGAAGCGCAGCTCTAGCGAATCCACTATGCTTGCCGAACACGACTTCCAAAAAAAGGCCGACGCCCTCTTTGACGATTTGAAAAAGCGCCTGCTTAACCTTGGCGATGAACACGATTTCGACGTTGAAGGCGAGAGCGGCAAGCTCGAAGTCATTTTCGAGGAGCCCGAACCCGCCCGATTCGTGATCTCTCCGAACACTCCCATCCGAGAGATTTGGGTCTCCGCGCTCTCGACGAGTTTCAAACTCGCCTGGTCCGAGCCTCGCAACGCCTTCATCCATGAAAAAACCGGCGAAGATCTCTACGGCGTGATGAGCCGCGTCATCTCACAACAACTGGGAACTCAGGTGACCGTGTGAGACATTCGCTTACTGTTCTCTTCGTCGCTCTTTTCTTTTTCCCGCCCGCGGCGATTTCGCAAACGCCCTCCGCCAAAGATGTTGTGACTCCCACCGCTTTCGCTTCCTACGACCCAGTCGCTCGCGGCATGACTTTCCAGGTCGCCGTCGTCCTCAAGATTCGCCACGGCTTTCACGTCAACTCTCGCGAAGTTACCTTCGACTATCTGATCCCCACAGATCTGCGCGCGGACGTCCCCGCCGGCTTCAAACTCGACAGCGTGGATTATCCCAAGGGAACCCTGCAGACCTTCACGTTCTCAAAAGACAAGCCATTGAATGTGTACACGGACACGGTGATTCTGCGCCTGTCGCTTACCGTCTTGAAGGATGCGCCGCTCGGCCCTCAACATCTCGCGATGAAGCTTCGCTACCAGGCCTGCAGCACCGAAATCTGCTTGCCACCCGTCACCAAAGATGTCGAACTCACGCTCAATGTCGTGGCCGGCCGCTCTTCCGCAAAATCGTCGAGTTCCGACCTCTTCCCACCCTCCCGCTGATTGCATCGCCGCCGCGTTTCAGAAAGAATGAAGAAGCCATGGCCCCCTTTCCTCGCGGCAAACGCTTCTGGCTTTTTCTTGCGGCTATCGTTTCCACTCTGGTTGCCGCGTTCTTTTTCTTTGTCGCCACGCGCACGCGCAGCATCGAAGAACACGTCCGCGCCGTACTCGTGCAGGACCTTAGCCGCCGCTTCGATAGCCAGGTCGAACTCCGCACTCTGAGCCTTCATTTCTGGCCGCGCCTCAGCGTCACCGGCGAAGGCCTCGCCGTCCACTTCCATAACCGGTTGGATGTGCCTCCCCTCATCTCCATCGAAAAATTTTCTTCCTACCCTGGCATTTTTGGACTTCTCCGCGAACCTCACCACGTCTCCAGCGTCGTCTTGGACAATATGGTCATCACCATCTCGCACGGCAAACCCGGCCAGTCCGAAGCCGCTCCTTCCTCCAAATCTCCGCATCCCCCGGCACTCCTGGTCTTCGATGACGTACTTTGCAAAAACGCCAGACTCATCGTCATTCCGAAAAAAGCAGGCAAGGAACCTCTCGATTTCGAGATTCATAACCTGTTCCTGCAGCAAGTCTCGATCGATAAACCCCTCACCTTTCGCGGCAATCTCACCAACGCAAAACCCAAGGGCGAAATCGCCACCAGCGGCAGCTTCGGGCCCTGGGATATGGAAGAACCCGGCAACACCCCGGTCTCCGGCTCCTACACATTCACGGACGCAGATCTTGGCTCGCTACCCGGCATCGCGGGCATTCTCTCTTCCACTGGAAAGTACCTGGGCCAGCTCGACAAGATTGAAGTCCAGGGCGAAACCAATACGCCGGCGTTCTCCATCGATCCTGTAGGACGCGGCGTACCCTTGCGCACCACTTTTTCCGCCACCGTCGACGGCACCGATGGCGAAACCTATCTTCATCCCGTGCGCGCCGTTCTCGGCCAATCGCTCGTTATCGCCAATGGCAGTGTCGTTCGCGTTCCCGAAAAGCAGGGGCATCTCATCACCCTGGATGTCATCGCCCCACAAGCTCGCCTGCAAGACGTCCTCGCCCTCGCCGTTAAATCGCAAAAGCCGCTCATGGTCGGCGCCATCAAGTTGAAGACCAAGCTTGTCCTCCCGCCCGGCAAAGAAAAAGCCCTCGACAAACTTCTCCTCGATGGCGATTTTGGCGTCGAGGATGCCCGCTTCACCGATCCGGAGATCCGTTCCCAGCTTGCTTCCCTCAGCCGTCACGGCCTCGGCGAACCCAACCAGGAAGACGCCGGGAACGCTGCGACTGACCTGCAGGGCCACTATCACGTGGAAAATGGCGTCGCCACGTTCACTCATCTACAGTTTAGTGTGGAAGGAGCCACCGTCCTTCTGGACGGCTCCTACGATCTGAATGGCGGTCAACTGAACTTCCGCGGTCAGCTTCGTCTGAAGGCGGAACTCTCGCAAGTTGTAGGCGGGGTGAAATCGGTCTTCCTGAAGCCATTCGACGCGATTTTCAAAAAGCAGGGCGCTGGCGCCGTAATCCCCATCGCCATTACCGGAACGCGCGAAAACCCGGTCTTCAGCCTCTCCGTTTTTCACAAAACGATCAAAAAGCAGCCAGCGGAAGACTCGGCTGCAAAGGAAAAGAAATAGCGCTTTGCAAACGTGCGCGCGGCAGCGCGGCTACTTGGCGAATCCGATCACCACCGCGCGCAACCTCCGCACCACGCGCTCCTGTCCCAGCACCACCATGGTGTCGAACAGCGGCGGCGCCACCGCTTGCCCCACGATGGCCACGCGCGTCGCATTGATCAGCAATCCCGCCTTCACCCCAGCCTCCTCCGCCACTTTCCGGGAAGCATGATCGCAGGCATCATGATTCCACTCCGTCAACGCCGCTAGCGCTTCTGCCAGTTTTGCCAGCAGGCTCGGCACTTTTTCGTCTTTCCAGAATTTCGCTTTCGCCGCCGGATCGATCGTGAACTCGTCGTTGAAAAATGCGCGCGACCAACTCCCGAAATCCGGCAGCAGCCGTACCCGCGGCCGCAATAAATCCACCGTCCTCGAAAACCACTCGTGCCCCGCTCCCGTGGCCCATTCTTCCTTCCACAGCCCATCTTGCTTCAGCTGCTCTTCCACCTGCGGCAACAGGTCCTCAATCGGCAGCTTCTGCAAATATTGCGTGTTGAACCATTCCAGCTTCGCCCGGTCAAATACTCCGTTCGTCCGGCTTACTCCATCCAGCGAAAACTTTTCCACCAATTCCTTCGTCCTGAAGAATTCCTCATCCCCGCCCGGCGCCCAGCCCAGCAGCGCCAGGAAATTCCGGAACGCTTCTGGCAAAAACCCTTCCCGGCGGTACATGTTCACGTCCGTGGCCCCGTGCCTCTTCGACAGCCGCGATTTGTCCGGCCCCAAAATCAGCGGCACGTGCGCAAACACCGGCGGCTCCGCTCCCAGCGCGCGGTATAGCAGCACCTGCTTTGGCGTGTTGGAGATGTGGTCCGCGCCGCGAATCACGTGCGTGATGCGCATGTCGATATCGTCCGCCACCACACTCATCTGGTACATCGCCTGCCCGAACTCTTCGCCCTCTTTCCCAGAGCGCAGCAGCACAAAATCCTCGATCTCGTCGTTGGAGAATTCCCTCTCGCCAAACACCGCGTCATAAAACTTCGTCGTTCCTCCCGTCGGCACTTTGAAGCGCAGCGCCGGCTTCGTCTCCAGTGAGGACGGCTTCCCGTCCCGGCAGGTGCATCGCGCCACCCTGCGCACTTTCCCGCCTTCTGCCCCTTCTTCCGCGTGGTCCCCGCCCGCATATTTTTCCGGCGGGCAGTAGCATCGGAATGCACTGCTGTTAGCCAGGCATTTCATCCCCATCTCGCGGTACAGCTCCGTTCGCTGCGACTGGTAGTACGGTCCTTCGTCCCAATCCACGCCCAGCCACTTCAGCCCCTCGATGATGCCTGTCACGAGTTCGGGTTTGTTCCGCTCCGCGTCCGTATCCTCAATTCGCAGGATCAGCGTGCCGTGTTCTTTACGCGCAAACAGCCAGTTAAACAGCGCCGTTCGCGCTCCGCCCACGTGCAAATACCCCGTCGGCGAAGGCGCAAACCGCACCCGCACGCTTCCCTTTTGTGTTCTGTTCGCGTCTGTCATGGTAGGTTGCTTCTCGCTCTCTTCTCGCAAAAGTTCAGTCTACCGGAACCTCCGGGGGCCGTCCAACGCATCGCTCTGCGGCTTGAATATTTTCAAGTTCGCACTCTTCTAAAGCGCGGCCCCCTTCCCCTCCCTCCGTGCCCCACCCCCTACTACCTCTTTCGCCACCAGTACCCCCGTACCCTCCCTGCTCCTTTTCCCACTGCCTCATAATCGCATGTGATTCGTTTTGCGTGTGGTCGGGCTCCTCGGTAGCGGCCAGCAGGGGTGTTTCTCGGGATGTAGTTCGTTCCTGGTGTCTCCCGGTGAATTCCGCTGATCCTTCGCTAAGTCCGTTCACTCTTGTCGCCCGCACACAACAGGTGGCGCCTTTGGGCTCGTCGATGGTTCAAAGCATCATTGCGCTCAGTTTCCTGATCGGAACTCTCCTCGTGGGAGTGTTTTTCGCCTACGTTTACTCCCTTAAGCGCCAACAGTATCTTCTCTATTGGACCGCTGCCTGGGTCTTCTACGGCCTCCACTATCTCTGTCCCGGTCTCTCGCTCTGGATCGGCGAAAACTCGCTGCTGACCTCGCTGAATCACGCCCTCTTCGGGTTTGCCGGCATTTGTTTCTTTCTCGGCACGCAGCTCTATACACGCAAGAAGCTCTGGGTCGTTCCCGCCATCGTGGCCGCCGTGGTTCTCGCAATCTGGTCCGTGGCCAACGCACTGCAAGTACTGCCCTTTTCCTCCTACGTGCCCGCCTCCCTCATTTACGTCTTCGTCGGCTTCCTCTTCTGGCGGGAAAGCCAACATCACGAAACTCTCGCTGATCGCCTCCTGGGTGTTTCCTTCACCGTCTGGGGCCTTGTCTTCCTGGCCTTTCACACTCTGCACTTCACTCCCGAAGTGCTGGGCCAGACGGCGCGCCCCATCACCGTGGTTCCCACGGCCTTTGTCTCCATGCTTTTGATCATGTCTGTTTACGAGGAAGAGAAGCGCCGCGTCGAGCGCAACATGCTCGCTCTCTCCAACCTCAACCTCGCCACTTCCAGTTTTGTCGGCGGCGAAATTCAGCGCATGCTCGCTCAGGCCCTCGACCGCGTTCTCGGCGTTGTCCGTCTTCCCGCCGGCGCGTTATTCCTTCATCACGGCGACCCGGCCGGGCCCACATCTGTTGTCTCTGCCGGCATTCCCGATGAGTTCTGCCGCGTCGCGCAGGAAAAGGGGCTCGACGATTATCTCGTCGGCCTCGTCTCTCGCCTCGGCGGTTTGCTGGGTTTCCGCGATCTCCGCGACGACAATCTCAGCGCTCTCGAAAAAGACGAACCTATCCGCAGTTTCCGCGAACTCGCTCTCAAGCATGGCTTGCGCAGCATCGTGGTTATCAGTCTGCAAGCCAAGGAACAAGCTTTCGGCCTCCTCCTCCTCGGCACTCCGGACAATCGCCGTTTTACTCCCGCCGAATTGCGCTTGCTCCTCGCCCTTGGCCACCAGATCGGCATGGCCGTCGAAAACAGCTACCTCATCCAGCAGACCTCGCGCCGCTCCGAGGAGCTTCACGTTCTCAATGAAATCGGCCGCGCCCTCAGCTCCACCCTCAACCAGGAAGATCTCCTCCGCAAAATCTGGGAAGAGCTGCGCCGGCTATTTGATGTGGACAATCTCTATCTCGCCACGCCCGATTCCCTGCGCGACTCCATCCAGTTTGAATTGGAAATGATTGAAGGGGTGCGCATGCCGAAACGCTCGCGTCCCGCCGGCAATCACCTTACCGAGTACATCCTGCGCACCCGCCAGCCCGTTCTGATTCGCGAAAACCTCGTCACCGAAGTCCGCAAACTCGGCGTCGATCCGCTGCGCACCATGGGCTCCTTCTGCGGAGTTCCGCTGGTCGCTTACGATCACGCCATCGGAGCGCTGTGCATCTTTTCGGATCTGGACCGCGCCTTCGACGAAGGCCACCTCGAGCTTCTTCGCGTGCTCGCCAGCGAGGCCAGCATCGCCATTGAAAACGCCCGCCTTTTCCAGGAAGAGCGCACCAAGGCGCGCCATCTCAATCTCTTGAATCTCATCTCCCGCGATGCCATTGCAACGCTCAACCCCGATGAAGTGCTGGCCAAAATCGCCGAGCAGCTCGAAAACGGCCTCACTTACGATCATATCGGCATCGCGATTCTCGACTACACCTCGCGCGAGCTGCACATCCAGGCTGAGGGCGGCAAGCGTCGTGGCGCCGCTGGAGTTCGCCTTCCCCTCGACACCGGCCTCATCGGCCAGGTCGCGCGCACCGGCAAGGCCGCCACGTTCCGTTCCCTCCCCAGCTCACTGAATGGCCCCAAGCCTGTCCTCGCCGATTCCCTTACCGCCATGGCCCTTCCGATTTTTTACGCCGAGTATCTGCACGGCGTTCTGTACGTCGAATCTCTTGACCGCATCGATTTCTCCGAGGAAGAATCGCTCCTCCTGAGCACCCTCGCAGACTTGATCTCCGGCGCGCTCCACAATGCCCTCACCTTCCAGAAAGCCCAGGAGCAAGCCATCACCGACGGCCTCACTGGCGTCAAAACGCATCGCTTTTTCATGGAAGCCCTTTCTTCGGAATGGAAGCGCTCCTCTCGTGCCGGGCGTTCCTTCGCTCTTGTCCTCATGGACTTGGACCGCTTCAAATTCGTCAACGATTTCTACGGCCACCTCGAAGGCGATCTGGTTCTCCAGCGCGTCGGACAAATCCTCGAAGGTAACTGCCGCCGCTCGGACGTTGTGGCCCGCTACGGTGGCGACGAATTCGTTATTCTCATGCCGGAAACTTCCATGGAGCAGGCCCGTCAGCTTGCCTCCAAGCTGCGCGGATGGGTCTCCTCCGATCCTCTTCTCCGCGAAAAGAACATCACCGCCAGCTTCGGTATTGCCTGCTATCCCCTACACGGCTCCACGCCTCAGGAACTCATCCAGGTCGCCGACGCTTCGATGTATCTATCCAAACACCAGGGCGGCAACACCGTCTCCACTGCCGATCACGTTGACCCCAGGGAAGCCCGCCGCTGGAAGCGCGACGTCCTCGAAGCCTATCTCGGCGTCACCCTCAAGCGTCTCTTCGCCACCGGCCCAGATTCCTTCAACGAGATTCACCAGCGCCTCCGCCAATTCACCGAGTCTCTCCCGGCTTCCGAAGCTCTGAGCACTCCCTCCGCGGAAGGCCCCACCTCTCTTCCCCAGTCCATTCTCGACACCGTCACTTCCCTCGCCTACGCCATCGACGCCAAGGATCAATACACCCAAGGCCACTCCCAAAAAGTTTCCGCCTACGCTGCTTTGCTCGCCGAATCTCTCAGCTTGTCCGAAGCCGAAGTCGAGGAGATTCGTCTGGCTGCCGTCCTCCACGATGTCGGCAAGGTCGGCATCCCTGAACACATCCTCAACAAGAACGGCCCGCTGAATCCCGAAGAATGGGACACCATGAAGACCCACGTGACCTTCGCCGCAAGGCTCCTCGAGCCTCTCCCGCAACTCGCACGCATCCGTCTTATGGTCTTGCATCACCACGAATTTTTTGATGGTTCCGGCTACCCCAACGCCCTCTCCGGCGAAAACATCCCCATTGGCGCGCGAATCATCACCATCGCGGACTCTTACGACACCATCACCAGCGACCGCAGCTACAAAAAAGGGCGCACTGCCGAAGAGGCCCTCGCCGAACTCGAGCGCTGCGCCGGCACGCAATTCGACCCACGCCTCATCGAAGCCTTTGTCCGCGCCATGCGCCTGCTTCCCAACCCCATCATCGAAGCCGCCTCGCTCCTCTCCCGCAATCCATAAGCGGCGGCAGCACGCTACGTCTCCCGCGTTATCTTCGCACCCAGCCTTTCGCGACCCAGATCGACTTTCCACAGCCTCTCGGTTGGACCTCACATGCTTTTGTGCGCTGCGTCACTGACGCCATGTTCACCTCAGAACCATAGTGCCCCGTCCGTTCATCGACTTTTGACGGTCCGCACCAGGGGGTTCTCCCGTGAACAACCTATCTTCTCTGAGCACTTACGATGTCCTACGCGAGCATGGCGTCGAGCGCAGGGACTTTCTCCGCTTCTGTGTCACCACTGCCGCAGCCATGGGCCTGGAAGCCTCCATGGTTCCCAAGGTCGTCGCCGCGATGGAGACCAAGCCCCGCATCCCCGTCATCTGGCTCCATGGCCTGGAGTGCACCTGTTGCAGCGAGTCCTTTATCCGCTCCTCCCACCCCATCGCCCAAGACATCGTCCTCAACATGATCTCCCTCGACTACGACGACACTCTACAGGCCGCCGCCGGCTTCCAAGTCGAAGCGATTCGCAAGAAGCTCATCAAGGATCACCCCGGCGGCTATCTTCTTGCTGTTGAAGGCAATGCTCCCACCAAGGATGGCGGCGTCTACTGCACGGTGGGCGGCGACACCTTCCTGAACATCCTCAAGGAGACCGCTGAACACGCCAAGGCCATCGTCGCTTGGGGCTCCTGCGCGTCCAATGGCTGCGTGCAGGCCGCCCATCCCAATCCCACCGGCGCCATGCCCGTCCACAAACTCATCACGGACAAGCCCATCATTAACGTGCCGGGGTGCCCACCCATCGCCGAAGTCATGACTGGCGTTCTCACCTACATCCTCACCTTCGACGCACTGCCCGAACTTGATCGCATCGGCCGCCCGAAAATGTTCTATGGCCAGCGCATCCACGATAAGTGTTACCGCCGCGCCTTCTTCGATGCCGGCCAGTTCGTTGAGACCTGGGACGACGACGGCGCGCGCAAGGGTTGGTGCCTCTACAAAATGGGTTGCCGCGGTCCAACAACCTACAATTCCTGCTCCACTTTCAAATGGAATAACGGCGTTTCCTTTCCCATTGGCTCCGGCCATGGTTGCATCGGCTGCAGCGAGGCCGGTTTTTGGGACAACGGCCCCTTTTACCAGCGGCTTTCCAACGTCGTGGTTCCCGGCATTGATGCCACTCCCAATACAATCGGCGAAGTCCTCGGTGCCGCCGCCGTCATTGGCGTTGGCTCCCACCTCGTCTCTACCGTCGTCCGCCAGAATGCCCGCAAGGTTCGTGTGGACGATACTCCGCCCTCCGGCGACAAAGGCGAATAAAGGTGCTCTATGACTGCACGCGTCGTTGTTGATCCCGTCACTCGCATTGAAGGGCATCTCCGCATCGAGGCCATGCTCAATGACTCCGGCCACGTCGGCGACGCCATGTCATCCGGCACCATGTGGCGCGGCCTGGAGGTCATCCTCCAGGGCCGCGACCCGCGCGACGCCTGGGCTTTCTGCGAACGC
>Ga0209517_10004538_pt1 | contig 18190 bp, 16 predicted proteins | sample PeaSoiMetSII2010_FD_187695 | JGI IMG/M metagenome (GOLD analysis project Ga0209517, IMG submission 187695) | Peat soil microbial communities from Weissenstadt, Germany - SII-2010 (SPAdes) (version 2) | ecosystem: Environmental > Terrestrial > Soil > Wetlands > Peat | place: Germany...
CCGATTCGATTCAAGCGAACTTCACGGTAAATTACGGCGGTTTGTTTGACGTCGGCAGCCAAGCCCTCTTTCCGGGTGTCCCCGCCTTTAGCGCGATCCAAGCCTATGGCCTGGGCATGCCGGATGGCTTCGTTCAAGGCCTGGGCAATCCCGCCGGTTCCTTCTCCAACAAGCCGATGGGCTTCTACTGGCAGGATTCCTGGCGCGTGCGCAACAATTTTACGTTGAACTACGGGGTTCGCTACGACATCGAAATCCCTCCCACGTTCGCTCCGCCAACCGGACTCGCCGATACCGCTCAAACCGGGTACAACTTCCTCGGAATACAGAAAGGCATCCAGACCGACAAGAAAAACATTCAGCCGCGGGTGGGCATCGCCTGGGATCCCAAGGGAGACGGCAAGACCGTAGTCCGCGCTTCGTTCGGGATGTTCTATGACCACCCCTTGCTCGGCCTCTATTTCCTCGGCCAGGCCTCTGATGGTTCGACCAGCGGCCAATTAGCTTTTCCGGGCACCGGATTTTGTTCGCCTGGCAGCCCAGGCAACCTGAATGCGATCCCGGTTTTCCAGGGCAACCTCACCTCCGCCCCGCAGTGCTCACTCGGAGCCCTTTCCCCTCTTCTCGGCTATCAACAAACATCTGCCAACGGCAACCCGAACCCACAGCGTTTCGATCCCTTCTTTGCGAGTTCTCTGTTTCTCAACCAGAACTACATTAAGGACGGTTTCCCGCTGTTATTTCAGCCGTATGGTTATCCCAACGGGAAGAACTTCGTGTACGCCTACTCGCAGCAGGCCAATCTCACCGTCGAACGCGACCTTGGGCGCGGCTTCGCTTTTAGCCTCGGTTACAATTTCAACGGTGGACGCCATCTGAACCGGCCCATCAATGCCAACACCGTGCGTGGCGACCTGTTGGTGGCAAACTGGCAGGCGGCTTACAGTGACCCGGCGTCTTATGCGAAAACGGGGGGAGCCTTGGGAGTCGGGCTCGGTCCCACCTCGCAGGGCGATACGCCTTGCGGCCAAAATCCTAACAATGGGCTGTACTGGGTTTCCGCCGCGTTAACCAACTTTTTCCGCCCCAGCGGCATGAATCCGTCCATCGCCAATGCGCTGCTCTCCGTCCCCGCCGCCGCTTGCGTAAACCTAGTATTGCCGGCAGTCATGCAGCAGCTTCAGGCACTGGGATACAGCACCGCCGGTTTCAATACCGCTTGCAACCCCGCGACTCTGGCCGGTTGCGTTCCCTTCACCGACATGGACGCCAACTACTCCAACGGCAGCTCCGTCTATCACGGCCTGACCGCCAATCTCCGCAAGCGCTTCAGCAACCACTATGAGTTCCTTGCCTCCTACACCTGGGCGCACGCCATCGACGACTCCACCGACTTGCAATCCACGCAAACGCCGCAGGATAGCTACTACCCCGGCCTTGATCGTGCCAACTCCACCTTCGACCAGCGCCATCGCTTTGTCCTCAGCGGCGTCTACCAGTCTGGCAAGCTGAGTGGCAGCGGCTTCGCGAGCAAGCTCTTTAGTAATTGGACGTTCTCTCCCCTGATCGAGTTCTCCTCTGGACGGCCCTTCAACATCGTCACCGGCAGTGGCGACAACGAGCAGAATTCCACTCTCACCGTGCGTCCCAACACCGTCGCAAACCCTGTTTGCACGGCCATCGGAAATCTGCCCGTCAATTCGAAGTTTTCTCCGAGCGGCGTTTTTCAGGAGCCTTGCTATGAGGCTTTCGCTCCCACTTCCAACAACCCAGCCACCTTTCCCCACGTCACCCTGCTCGGCCTCGATGGCAACCTGGGCCGGAACGCGGGTATTACTCCCTGGACGGTCTTCAACGACCTGCGAATCGCCAAGCGCGTCTACTTTGGCGAGCGCTTCAACATGGACCTCATCGCCGACATGTTCAACATCGCCAATGTCTACAATGTCGCGGCCGTGAGCCCGCTGTTCAGCAATGCCGGCCAGGCCACCGCCGCCTACGACCCGCGCCAGTTCCAGTTTGCGCTGAAACTGAATTGGTAAGATGATTCTGGCGTGGTAGTTCAAAAAGAAGCGGCTGGGAATCTTCCCCCAGCCGTTTGCCTTACTCCAGCTCGCGGCAAAAAGAAAAGCCGCAGCAACGCTGCGGCTGTCCTGAAGTTTCGATCTTGCGCTCTCGGGCCGGATTACGCCTTAGTGCTTGTCTTTATAAATGGTCTTGCTGATCCGGTTCTGCTGGCGATTGATGCCCTTCTGCTCGCCCTTGGTGAGATGTCCGTTGTGCGCCGCCATGTCTTTCTTTTCACGGTTCTGCACGCTGGTTTCACGCTTCTCCAGGTGGGACGCTTGCTGCGAGTTCAACTTCCCGCTCTTGATGCCGTTGCCAATGCGCTGCTGCTGGTTGCCTTCGCGGCGGTTCACTTGATTCACCCGCGGATGGCCGGGATCGACCACGCCAGGACCTGCGCCCGAAGTGTTAGTTGAAGTTTGAGCAGCGGCGGAACCGGCGATCATTAGGCCCCCGACTGCCAGGACTAACAGCGAGTTGATGAATTTGTTGTTCATGTCGATAGAAACCCTCAGAAAAAAGATTAGTTGCCCCGCCTCCAAATAACGAGGTTACGTAAGTGTTAGCGCCCAAGTTACCTTCAGATTCATGACATTCACACCCTGGAAGTGGCGCCATCAGCATCGCTGCTGCCTTCCGATCGCGATCGCTTGCCGCACGTGACCGAGGGATTTCTTCAGGGCGGCGGCGGCCTTGGCGCGGGAGACGCCGGCAGCCAGCATCACGAGGGCGACAGGAGTGCGATTGCCCGAAGCCTCCAGCGCACGGCGCGCAGTTTCATGGTCGGCTCCGGTGGCCTGCTCCAGGATTCCAACCACCCGCTGCACCAGTTTCTCATTCCTCGGTGATACCTTGACCATCAGATTGCCATAGACATAGCCCAGCCGCGTCATCGCGCCGGTGGAGATTATGTTCAGCACCATCTTGTGCGCCGTGCCTGCTTTCATGCGCGACGATCCGGCAAGAACCTCGGGGCCAACGTCGGTGACGATGGCAAAGCCAGCCGCGCGCTGCAGCGGCGAGTTCGGGTTGCAGGTGAGGGCGATGGTCTTCGCGCCGCGGCGGCGCGCGTATTCGATGGCGGCCACAGTGAAAGGAGTGCGTCCGCTGGAGGCGATGCCGATCACGACATCTTTCTTGCCGGGCTTGCGTCGAGCCATCTCGGCGCGTCCCAGTTTAGTGTCATCTTCGCGGGATTCAGCGGACGTCGCCAGGGCTTTTGGACCTCCCGCGATGATGGCCTGAACGGTGCGTGGTGAAAGATCAAAGGTGGGCGCGCATTCGGAAGCATCCAGGGCGCCGATGCGGCCGCTGGTGCCGGCGCCGGCGTAGATCAGGCGCCCGCCTTGGCGCAGGGCGGCGGCGACCAAGTCGATGGCGCGGGCAATCTGCGGCAACGCGCGTCGTACCGCGCGAGCTACCGTCGCGTCCTCAGCGTTAATAAGGCGGGCGATCTCGATCGCTGATTTCTGGTCAAGATTCGTAGCCCCGTCATGCGCTTGCTCCGTGCGCAGACGGCCGACATCCTGCGCCGCCGCCTTGTGTTTTCCGGTTTTCACTCACTCACTCCTTTCAACCTGCGGGGGAATGAGCTTTTAAGTGTGCAACGCTCACCACCAGATAGAACAACACTCTACCCTACCCCGCCTCGCCTCGCTGTAAACTAAAAAATCATCCCTGAGCCGGCTCGCAGAATCAATAACAGCAACCAACTTCTCCTTCGAGGTGCTCGCATGCAACTCAAGCCCTTCCTGCTCGATGCCTGGCTCGACCAGTACGAACACGACATAGAATTCAACCTCGCTGCGAGCACCGGACCGGCCTGGACCCTAAGCGACATCCTCGCCCTCGCCGACGACGAAACCCGCCACCGCTTCCTGAACCACAACCTGGTCTACAGCCACCCCGCCGGCGCCGATAGTCTGCGTGAGGCGATCGCTGAAATGCAGCATGTCCCGGTTGAGGCCGTCCAAATCGTGACCGGCGCCTCCGAGGCGCTCGTGGCCCTGATGTGGCTGGCCGCCGAGCCCGGCGCAAACGTAATCATCCCGCAGCCTGGATTCACTACTTTCTCGGCGCTCCCGGAATCTCTTGGCCTGGAAACCCGCTTCTATCGCGTGCGCCGCGAAAACGGCTTCTGCATCGACCCCGACGAGATCAAGCGGCTCGCCGACTCGAAGACCAAGCTCATCCTGGTCAACAGCCCACACAACCCCACGGGCGCGACCATCGGCGACGCCGAAATGGAAGCGCTGCACAACTTCACCGCCGAGCGCGGAATCCAGCTGGTGAGTGACGAGGTCTACCACCCCATCTACCACGGAAGGCAAACGAAATCGGCGGCCCGCCTGCCGCACGCCACCGTGATCGCTGACCTGTCGAAGGCATTTTCGATTCCAGGCGTGCGCACGGGATGGATGATCGAACACGACGCCCAACGCCGCCAGCAATACTGGACCGCGCGCGCCTACTTCTCGATCTCGAACACCACCACCGGAGAAATTCTTTCCGAAATCGCAATCCGCAAACGCGACGTCGTGCTCGGCAAGACCCAGGAAGCGGCCACTCGAAACCTCAAGCTCCTCGAACGCTTCATGGCGGACCATCGCGACACGCTCGGCTGGATTCCGCCGCAGGGCGGCATGACCGCGTTTCCCTGGCTGGTGAGCGGAGAGCGAATTAACGGAGAAAATGCGCGCCCCTTCTGTCAGGCCGCCACCGAGCATGGAATCCTACTGGCTCCCGGCGATTGTTTCGACGCGCCCTCGCATTTCCGCCTGGGCTTCGCCGCCGCCGGAGACAATTTCTCCCAGGCTCTCGACCGCTTCGGAGCATTCGTCAAGAGCTGGTCGCCAAAGATGAAGATGAGGATGGTCACAGTCTGACGGTCACAGGTGAGAACCAACTAAGATCGGGAAGGAAGAAGCCGAACAAGCTGATTACAGGTTGTGATTGCCGCCCGGGGCGGCCGTAAGAATCTTGGAAGCTATTTGTGAAAGCGGGAGGACCCAATCAACGGCGCCGCTGGCGATCGCCTCTTTGGGCATTCCGAAAACTACACAGGTAGCTTCGTCCTGGGCAACCGTTTCAGCCCCTGCGTTCTTCATTTCCAGCAAACCCTGGACACCGTCGCTTCCCATGCCTGTCAAGATGATGCCCAGAGCGTTTGCGCCTTGTATTTTCGCCACAGAACAGAACAGGACGTCGACACTGGGGCGGTGCCGGGAGACCAGGGGGTCGCTGTTGATCTCAACGATGCTGTGTACACCTCGGCGTCTCACCGTCATATGGTGATTACCGGGCGCGATCAATGCTCTTCCGGCTGAAATCCGATCGCCCGGCTCGGCTTCCTTGACCTCAATCTGGCTTAACCGATCCAGTCTCTTGGCAAAAGCGGCGGTAAAGACCTCCGGCATATGTTGCACCACGACGATGCCGGGAGCGTCGGGTGGCATGGCGGTTAATATCTCGGTAAGGGCTTCAGTGCCTCCCGTGGAAGCTCCGATCGCGACCATGCGCTTCGGCAAAGAACCTGGGAAGTGAGGACCAGGCGGCGGGGTTGGGAGCCATCGCTTCTGAACGGTGGGAGAGGCGGCGCGGCGAATCCGTGCCCTGGCCGCGGAACGGACCATGTCCGTCAGCACCAGACCTGACTCGTAAAGGAAATTGCCAACCCCAAATTTGGGTTTGGTAACAATTCCCACCGCGCCTGCGTCCAAGGCACGCAAAGCGGTTTCAGTCCCGCGCGCTGCCACCCCGGAGCAGATTACAGTCGGGATAGGATCTTCGGACATGATTTTACGCAAGAAGGTCAGTCCGTCCATCCGGGGCAGTTCAAGGTCCAGCACGATCACATCCGGCCGGACGCGCGCCATCTTCTGCTGGGCGATCAAGGGATCGGACGCGACCATAACCGACATGTCGCGTTCTTGCGAGAGCACGGCCTCCAGCACCTGGCGAACCACCGCTGAATCGTCCACCACCAACACTTTGATGGTTCCGCTATCTTCTCGTTGCATGTCGAGGGGCGCTTCGATTCTCCGCTGGCGTATAGACCGTGGCCATAACACGGCGTAACCCAGGGCAGGTTGAATTCAAACTCTCCGCGTGTCCAACAAAGAAATATCCTTCTGGCTCGAGGTGCTGGAGCAAGTGCATAGTGGTGCGCGCCCTGCTCTCGGGGTCAAAGTAAATCAACACATTCCTGCAGAAGATAAGGTCGAATTTGCCGATATCCGGATACGCGGCATCGTTCAGGTTCAGACGCGCGAAGCGAATCACGCGAATCGCCGGAGCCGCCTTGAGTTTCCCCTGGTTTTCGCCCAGCCCTTTCAGCGTATAGGCGCGTAAGTAGTGCAGTGGGATTTCATGGACCTGATCCTTGTTCCACACCCCTTCCTCGGCGATGGCCAGGACGCGACGCGAAAGATCGGTGGCTAAGATCTCGACGGACCATCCTTGGGCGGCTGGGAACCAGTCCACCAGCAACATGGCTAGCGAATACGCCTCCTGCCCTGTCGAACAACCGGCGCTCCAAGCCCGAATGGTCCGAGCGCGTTTTCCGGACTCCGCGCTTGCTCGCCACACCGGCAGAACCTTCTGCTCAAGAAACTGGAAGTGGCCGGGTTCTCGAAAAAAGCGGGTTTCATTGGTGGTGATGGCGTCGAGCATGGCACGGCGCTCTTCTTCGTCCAGAGTCACGCGGTCGTGATACTCGGAAAAGGTGTTGAGGCCCAAGGCGCGAAGACGCTTGGAAAGCCTTCCCGTCAACAGGCCTGCTTTGGCATCCGACAGCGATATTCCAGACTCCCGGTAAATAAGTGCCTGAAAGCGCTCAAAATCCTTCGAGGAAATCCCGCGGGGCGCCATATCGGATGACGCGGCTCCTGCTGCCGCCCTGCGGCTGTACCCCGAGGAATCTGACAACGATCCTTTGCGCATCGTGTTCGCCTCGATTCCCATCGCAAGGCTTCGGCTTTTCATTTCAAGTATTTTTTCAAGACGTTGGTGAGCTTTTCTTCGTTCATCGGCTTCAGCATGTACTCGTTGCAACCGCTGTCGAACCCGGCTTTCACCGCCGCGTCCTCGCCTCGCATGGTCAGAAGAATGATTGGAGTGCGCATGGTCGCCTTGTTACTCCGCAACGCCCGGCAGGCTTCGATCCCGGTCATTCGAGGCATTTCAACATCCATCAGAATCAGGTCGGGCCGATGTGCCAGGGCCTTTTCCACACCGTCTACCCCGTCGCTGGCGCTGATAACCTGATAGTCCTTCTGGTTTCCGAAAAAGGCACGACTCCTCAATAGCGATGTAACGGAATCATCCACAAGCAGAATTAACTTGGACATAGTGCTTCCCCTTTGTCGATCTCCTCCAGTCTGTAGAGGCGGATTCAGGCGTGCTCTGCCGAAGCGGCGCGAGCATTCCCGCCCTCCGTGGCCGCCGATGTTTCCCGCAGGTCAAGAAGTTCGTCCGTGGAGAGGACCTTGTCCACGTCCAGAAACATAACGAATTTCTTTCCCAGTTCTGCCATGCCTTGCAGGTAGTCCACTTTAATGTGGGTCCCGAATGCCGGCACGGTTTGGACGTCCGCAGCCGCTATTTCCATCACCTGGCTTACGGCGTCGGCAAGCACTCCCATCATCGTGTTCTGGTGTTCCAACTCTCGCTCCACAATGATGATGCAAGTGGTCTTGGTAACCTGTCTTTCCGCGAGTCCGAATCTCAGCGCGAGGTCCACTACCGGCACCACGTTCCCGCGCAGATTGATCACTCCGCGGACCCACTTCGGCGTTTTCGGCACGGTCGTGACCGTGTCGTAACCGATAATCTCTTTCACCCGTAGAATGCTGATCGCATATTCCTCGCCACAAAGGAGGAAAGTGAGATATTGCTGCTGTTCTGCCGCTTCTTTCGCTACTGGTGTCATATTTCAGTTTTCCTTAGATTCCGGTGCTGTGTCCGCGCGCGAAATCTTCTCTTGATTGGCGGGTTTCCGGCGCAGCCTGTGCCGGCCCGGAATGAGAAGGCACGTTCGGAACCCAATGCTGCCCATGGGGCTGCCAGGAACCGGATCCGCGCGTCGCCGGTCTAGCTTGTCTCGAACCGCGCAATGGAAACGAGTCTGGCGACTCCTCTGTACGAAAGAAGGCCATCAACTGCATCAAGGCTTCCGATTGAGCGGACAGCTCTTCCGCAGTGCTCGACATCTCTTCGGCTGCCGACGCATTTCTCTGCGTTACTTGATCCACCTGAATCATCGCTTTGTTCATCTGGTTTACGCCCGTCGCCTGTTCGCGCGAAGCCGACGCCACTTCCTGCACGAGGTCCGCGGTCTTTCGAATCGCCGGGACCAACTCGTCCAGCAGTTTGCCCGAGCGCTCCGCCACTCTCACACTGTCCGATGCCAGGCTGCCGATTTCCTTTGCCGAATCCTGGCTTCGTTCCGCCAGCTTGCGTACTTCCGAAGCCACCACTGCGAAACCTCTTCCATGCTCGCCGGCGCGAGCCGCTTCAATCGCGGCGTTCAATGCCAGCAGATTCGTCTGATAAGCGATTTCTTCAATCACCGAAATCTTTTCTGCAATCGCCCTCATGGCGCCTACGGTCTCGTTTACCACCCGGCCGCTGGTTTCCGCATCGCCCGCGCCTTTTGATGACATTTGTTCCATCAACCGGCTGTTCTCTGCGTTTTGGTTGATGGAGGCGCTCATTTCTTCCAGGCTGCTGGTGGTTTCCTCGACTGACGCCGCCTGCTCGGAAGTGCCTTGCGAGACGGTCTGCGCTCCGGCCGCGACTTGCGCCGCTGCCGCCGCCAGTGCACTGGCTGAGTTCTTAACCTCGCCGAGAGTTTGCGAGAGCCGCCCGGACATATCCTTCAGCGCCTGCAGCATCTGCCCAGTTTCGTCCGTGTTGTACACCTCTACACCCGCCATCAGATTGCCCTGGGAGAGTTCGTTGGCAACCCGCGCTGCTTCCAGCAGCGACCGTGTCACAATCTTGGCAACGTACCAAGTCGCGGCTGCCATCGGTCCGAGGCAGAGCAACGCCACGATGAACGTCAGCAGGATCGCGCGATGCTGTGAATCTTTTGTCTCGTCAAATGCACGCGTGATGCTGGCCTTGTCGCGGGTTGTGTTCGCCAGGAGTTTCTCGTGGATTGTGTTGTACTTGGTCTTCATGGAGGCGAGCGACTGCGTCAAGTCTTCGGTCACGCTGCCCGCGATCATGCCTTCGGTGGTCTGCCGCGCCTGGACGTAGTATTCCCGCATTTCAGCATCGAGCTGGTCCAGGTCCCGATGGTCGAGTACCGGGTTGTTCTGTTCTTTTTGCAGACGCTGCAGGAACTTGTCCTTAAACGCGTCGGTCTCCACCAGGGCCTCGTTGTTCTTGGCAGCGACCGCATCCTGCAAGCCCCTCTGAATCGCGTTCAGGTCCTCTTCCAAATCCCTGCTCATTTCCACGGAAGGGTAATATCCGGATTCGACCTGCTGCATTTGGTTGGCGCTGCGGGAGCCAAGAATCAGCGTGATCGCCAATACCAGGCAGAATGAAAACCCTGCCAGGGCTGGACCGATCAGCATTTTTTGTTGAAACTTAAGCTTGTTAAACATGAGCATTTCCCTCGTGTGCAACTTTCCGATTGTTAGTCGGTGTCGTTAGTCGGTGACGTTAATAACCTTGACGCCTCCGGTGTCGGTGCCAGCCGACACGTAGCCGATAGCGTTCCCGTTGGAGCGCACGAACTCGAGCACGCCACTTTCGCTTTTCTGCGCAGGCGGAATGTCCCGGCCGGAAAAGATCATCTGTTGCCAGTAGGCTTCCACTGCGGAGGCGGACTTTCCAAGAACATCCTTAGAGAAACTCTCCCGGGTTGGTGAATTAGCGGGAAGATCGACTGGCGACGCGCCGCGTCCATCCGAAAACTTGGTCGTTTTCTTGAGAAAAATACGCGACACGTCTTCCCGGCTCATCGAAGACACCGGGTTCGATGGGTTGACGATGACCTTGTAGCTCTTCGCCTGTGCCCAGACATTCGCCGAGGCCAGGATCAGAAATATGGCAATGGCGCAAACTCGTAAATGCTTCATAATTATTCCCTCTTTTCTCATGAGTTTCATTTCAGAAAGTGAATCCGATCCTGGCTGCCAAAATGTTCGACCTGGGCTTCTCTCCGTTTGGATTCGAGTCCGAGTAGTAGCCTATGTCCGTGCCATGGACAAAGTGCTCTTCCAGCTTGGCATAGAAGTGGGGGTTGAAATCGTACCGGCCCGAGATAGTCCAGTCTTTGGAGTAATTCCCGCTATGTGACGTATCTTGGCCGCCGCCGGCGTCCACTAAGTGGCTAGTATACGTTCCCACTTGGAGCTTCTTCATCGCCTGATAGCTGGTCATGACGTACCAACTGCGCCAATCGACAGGATTGGGAACCGGGATCGGGCCCCCGGCAGTGTTCGCGATAAATGACAGGCCAACCGGCATTCTCTTGAGCTCGAAAGCGGCCAGGAACTTGCCCCGTTCGAACTTTGCATATTCTTGGGTGACAACGTTTCGAGCCGCACGGATGGAGACCGATCCGGCGGTGCCTTGCATGTCCTCGGCAGACGCGCTGGATCCGATCAGGAGCCCTTTCAACGGAGTCTGCCAGCGCAGATCACCGCCAAAAACGCTGCCGCCGGGTGCGGTCGTGATGAGTGCGTTCGGGAGTCCGAACTGCTGCTCAAACCAGGGCATTGACGAATCGAGTTCCTTTACATAACCGCTTTGCAAATCCAGGACGCGGTATCCAGCGTAGGCGCGATAGGAGAGCGTTCCTCCTTGTTCTCCGAGGGGCATATCGCCGTAAAAATCCGCTCCGTAATGGGCTAAGTCGAAGCTTTTATTGTCGATGGGGTAAACGCCCTGCGGCAGGAGCGCCCAGAGTTGCACCGCGTCCACATCCTGGGTGTCGTTGAACAAGCCAATGACCGTCTTTACTTTCCCGAAGGAAAATCTGGCTTTGTCGTTAGCGCGATAGTCTCCCTCGGCCCAGTCCACCTGGAGGGTGGGGCCGCCGACATCGCCAAGCTGAGACATGTGCAACTGGATGCCCACGCGCAGCTTGTCCGACACTGGGTCGCTTATGCTCACCACGCCATCGGTCCAGTTGAGGCTTCCCGAGCTCGAGTTCGTGGACAGGTAGTTATTGCTGGAGCTGTAAAGAAAACCCTGGGTTGCGAATCCGTGGATCTGAAGATTCGAAAGGTCCTGTGCAAACATCGCGCTCGCGCACAGGCACAAAAGAAAACCAAGTAAGCTTCTATATCTCATGACGTCTCCCTTTTTTCGTTGTAGTAGAAATAAGTAGTAAACAAATCCTTTGCCGAGATCAGGTACTGATTCGCTCGTGTTTGATTTCCCCTTGCATGGCCATCGCTCGGCGCCCAGCCCCGGAATCGGCTTTCTGCCCTTTCATGCAACCTCCACTTTTTCTTTGCAAAATTGCTGCAGCAAAACGGCAGTGTCCAGAATCAGCGCCACCTTGCCGTTGCCCAGAATGGCCGACCCCGCCGCCCAGCGCAGTCCTTCAAAAACTTCCCCTAGAGGCTTGATCACCGTCTGGGTTTCCCCATGTAATTTGTCGACAACCAACCCTGCCAGGTGCGAATCTTGGCGGACCACGATGACGCTCTGCCGTCCGTTGCGCTCCTCCGTACAGCCAAAGTGCCGGCCCAGATCGAGATAGGGCAGCGGCTCTCCGCGCAGGTTGATCACGCCAGCGCCTCCACTCCGAGAACGCTCTTCCGCCGGCAAATCCAACAGGTCCAGGCACTCGATCACATGATCGAGAGGAATCACGTAAGTATTGCCCCCGACCTCGACGGCAAAGCCCTCGATGATGGCAAGGGTCAGCGGAAAGCGCAGATGCACCGTCGAACCCATTCCGGGGCGGCTTTCAATGCTCACGCTGCCGCGCAGAGCCTGCACGTTGCGGCGCACGACATCCATGCCTACGCCCCGGCCCGAAAGACTGCTCACCTGTTCCGCGGTCGAAAGGCCGGACTCGAAGACGAGTTGATAGACCTCGTCATCGCTCATGTTCGTGGCCTCCATGGCGACTCCGCGTTTCTTTGCTGCCTCAAGAATCCTGGCGCGGTTCAGCCCGGCCCCATCGTCCGCAACCTCCACCGAAATGTTCCCGGACTGATGCGAGGCGCGCAGGGAGATGACGCCTTCCACCGGCTTACCAGCCTTGCGCCTCTGCTCCGGCACTTCGATGCCGTGGTCCAGTGCGTTGCGAATCATGTGCAGGAGAGGGTCGCGCAGGTGTTCGACTACGGAGGTGTCCACCTCAACCTCGTCGCCCTCGATCTGAAGGTTGACGATTTTCCCCAGTTCTTTGGCCAGATCGCGAACCGTTCGCTGATATTGGCGGAACAGCGGACCTACGGGCACCATCCGGACCTTCATCACCAGTTCTTGCAGTTCGGCCTGCAACATGGCCTCGATGTTGTGCGCTTCCGCCAACTCTTCGATCGAGAATTGCTCCCTGTTTTCGAGGAGCCGGGTGGTTCGCCCTCGTGCGATGGCGATTTCCCCCGTCAGATCCAGCAGCCGGTCGAGTTTCTCTACATCCACTCGTAGCGTGCGCGCCGACGTCGACGATGGGCCCCAGTTCGTTGCTTCGCGAGGAATCTCTTGTGGAATTGGAGCCGGGGCAATCTCTTTCGAATGTTCTGCTTTTCGTGTTCTTTTTCTTTTCGCTGACTGGGTTCCGGACTGCGCCTTCACTCGCTGCAGCAGTTGCTTGTACTTTGACGGGGAGGAGTCTTTTCCCGCGGCGGCGGCGGCGGTCAGCTCCCGCAAAACATCGATCGACGCCAGCAGGACATCCGCGATAGCGGGTGTGAAACCCAAGTCGTGGGTGCGGACCTTGTCCAACAGGTCCTCAAGCGCATGTGCCATTTCCTGTGCGAATTTCAAATCAAAGATCGCGGCATTGCCCTTAAACGTGTGGACCACGCGGAAGACGGTATTCACCAGTTCGACGTCCTCCGGGTGCAACTCGAGCTCGAGCAGCGCCTGCTCCATTTGGACGAGGCCTTCCCCGGTCTCTGTCACAAAGCTCTTCAGCAGCAGTTCGTTATCGATTTCCATCTGTCTTACTCAGAGAGCTTTCTTTCTCTAAATTCGCCGGGACCAGGCTGCGCCGTCGTCGGAGTTAAACACGATTTTTCGGCCACGAATTCCCCCGGTATCTTGCGCGGTCACGGAAATCCCGGCATTTTTCATCAAGCACAGTGCGGCGGCGACATTCTTGGCGCCCAGGCTTGCCGCATAGAGATCCTGGTTTTGGAACATCAACGACCCGCCGAAGATCTTGGCCTGGAGGTTCGGGGGGCGGCATCCAAGCAGCAGCAACCTCTCCAGCAACGCTTTTGTGGCCACGTCCGCGAAACGCAGAGACTCAGGTTCCCCTTCCCGGGAAGTGGGGAGCAGAAAGTGATTCATTCCACCTGCAAGACGGCGCTTATCCCAGAGGCAGATCGACACGCAAGAACCTAAGGTCGTGCAAATCTGGCTAGGTTCTCCGCTCACATGGAGTTGTCCGGGCAGAAGGTACACCCGCTGACGTTCTCCGAGGACAGGCACATTCAATGCCATGCCAGAAAGAGGATCACCGGGATTCGGTCGGCACGGTTTTGGATCTGCCATAGCCATCAGAGCTGCTCCACCCAGGCGCGCCCGTCATCGCTGTGAAAAACCAGCTTTCGCCCGCGGGTACCGCCAACCTCTCTCTGCACCAGGCGAATGCCGCTCATTTTCAGGAAGTGAGTAGCGGCCTGGACGTTGAGCTCGCCCAAACGATTGCCGCCGTTGCCGAATGTCAACTGAGGGAGCGAACCGCCAAAGATTTTTGCCTCAAGAGTCTCGCGTTCAGCGCCGAGATCCAGCAGGCGCTGCAGCAGCGCTGGGTTGGCCACGTTAGCGTAGCGAGTGGCATTTCCGCTGTCCTCGGGACCTTCGGGCAGCATGAAATGATTGGCCCCGCCAACCGCGTGGGCGGAATCCCACAAGCAAACCACGACGCCGGAACCCACGATGGTGCTGATGGCGAACGGTTGCGCGGCGGCGAAAATCGTCCCCGGGATCAGATAGTGCCGCCCGTGCTTGTCGTCGGAAGCGCCCAGATTATGCGGCAAATATTCCATCGGCAGCACCGCCGGGCCTTTCGTTTTTCGGGTAAAGTCCATATGTATTTCTCTTGCGCTAGCGTGAGTGATACGGTTCAACCGCCCGGCCTGCACAGTTCGACAACACTTCACAAATCTCCTTATCCACAGGCTCGATTCCCATCTTGTGTGGAAACAAGCGAAACAGCACAATCACCGCCGCCGGACTACCGTCGACCAAAATGGGAACCAGCGCACTCACCGGATCGTCAGTGGAGAGCAGGTTTTCAGTTGAGAATCTGGATCGAAACACAGGCTTGCCGCTAAGCACCTCTGGCAGCCGTGGCTCGCGGCACACTTCGAGAACGGAGTGCTTGTTCGGATCGGTGCCGAACGACCAATAAAGCCAGAGTTCCGAGCGCTTCTTGTCGATCTTGAACACAGCAACTTCTTCTGTGCCGATCAGATTGACGGCAATTTCGCGGATGGCGTCCAGGGCATCGGCTTGATCGACCGCCTTCTGCAGCCGCATGCGTGCCGCGAACACCTTGGCCTGATCGCCCGCTTGTTGGACCGAGATTTTCCCTTCGAGCTCGGTGGGTGAGTTGGAATCGTCGCTCATGCGTGCCGGAAGCATCCTTTCCTGAAAATCGTTCATTCTCCGAGATAGTTTTGCAGCAGCGTGACCAGTTCAAAGCCGTCGATCGGTTTGGTGATATAGTCGCTGCAGCCGCTCTGGAAGCCAGCTTCGACGTATTCTTCATCGCCGCAGGTGGTGACCAGAATGATGGGGGTTTCGCGCAGAGAAGCCTGCAGCCGCATGCGCTTGCAGGCTTCGAAGCCATTCATACGGGGCATCACTACGTCCATCAGAATAAGATCCGGGGTTTCCACCACGGCCCGCGAAATCGCATCCAAGCCGTCTTTGGCCGTCACGCACTCGTAGTTCGTGCGCTGTTTCAGAATCATTTCTTCCATCATCAGCGTCGTGGTCGAATCGTCCACCAGCAAGACCTTCTTGGGCATTTCGTAACCTCTCACTGACTATGTATTGGGGGAGGGCTTGGGGATCAATCCTCGAACCCTGAGTGGTAATGGCAATCGCGGAGCCAAATCGAACCGAGGTGAGCGCGCGACGTAAGACACTGAAAGCGTTCGGGTTAGCGAACGCCGTGTCGGCAGCTTAGGAGTGCGGGATGGGTTGATTTCTAGAAAGTGTTCCCGAAACCGAACGGTCCCAAAAACGGAATGAGGACGCGGCGGAGGTGCTGGTCCTTTAGTTGAGGTGCAGAGCTTTTAGCTTCTGATAGAGCGTGCTCTTGGCGATTCCCAATCGTCTTGCGGTCTTTTCGACGTTCTGATTCTCCCCGGAGAATGCTGCCGAGATGTGGAAGCGTTCCAGTTCTTCCAGGGTCCAGTCTGACTTGTAGGAGTCGGAACGATTCACCGGGCTGGTTTCGAAAGCCAGATCGCCCTGTTCCAGAACGGGCCGATCCGTGAACAAGAGGGCGCGTTCCAGGACATTGCGAAGCTCGCGAATATTCCCAGGCCAGTAGTAGGAGCGCAGCCGCTCCACAGCCTTCGGCGAAAGTTCAGCGCTAGGGCGCGCCATGTCGGAGCAAATCCGGCGCAGCAGGGAATGAGCAACGAAAGGAATATCATCCTGCCGCTCGCGCAGTGGCGGAATCGCCAGCGGCACGGTACTAATCCTGAAGTAAAGATCGCTGCGAAAAACTTTCGTCTCGATCAGTTGCCGCAGATCCTGATGGGTAGCAGCGATCAGGCGGACGTCGATGAAGCGATCGCGAACATCTCCCATGCGGCGAAACTTCTTTTCCTCGACGACCTTCAACAACTTGGGTTGCACGTTGGCATCGATGTCCCCAATCTCATCCAGGAAAATAGTACCGCGATGACCGACCTCGAGCAGGCCAAGCTTGGCGTTGACGGCCCCGGTGAACGCGCCTTTCTCGTGACCAAATAGCTCCGATTCAAGAAATTCCTTGGTCAGTCCCGCACAATTCACGTCCACGAAAGATTCGTCAGCGCGCGGGCCGTTTTCATGAAGCCAGGTCGCCAGGACTCCCTTCCCCGTCCCGGTCTCGCCTTGCAACAGGACCGGGCTATGGCTGTTTGCCACTTTGGACGCCGCCTCGGCAAGGCGCTTGATGGCTGAGCTTTCACCCAGGAATGGATTAAGCACGACCCGGCGCCGGCGGGTGCTGTTGGCCAGTTGTTTCTGCTGATTGCGCGAGTTCTCCACTAGTTTTTGCACGATCATCAGCAGGGCGGAGCATTCGACCGGCTTGGACAGGCATTGTTCGGCGCCGCTCTGAATGAGCTCCACCCCCAACTCCATCGAGCCAAAGCCGGTCAGGACGATAATTGGGACGGTGGGTTCAAGTTCCTTGAATCTGGAGAGGAGATCAAGCGCCGTACCATCCGGCAGGCGGTAATCGAGAATGGCGACGTCCGGCCGGGTAGCTTCAAAACTCCTGCGTGCCGCTGCTACGTTCCCGACTTCTTCGACGATAAACCCGTTGGCGGTTAGATGAGTCGCGTAAGCGTAACGAAGCTCATCGTCATCATCCGCCAGCAGGATTCTGCGGCTCACGAACGTGCCAGTCAGGGTATCCATCTTCGACGTGGGCACATTATACTGGCGAGGGTAGCTGTGCCGGTAGAAACCATAGTATTGCACAAGCCCGGGCGGCTTTGTACAGTTCGATACATCTGGTTAGAACCGGGGATATGATCTGTAGCCCAGAAACCACTCCCCCGCAGCTGTTCAGAACCTTGCCTTGGAACTCCGGCCGCTGAATCGACGTGTTGAAGCGTTGGCATCCGCGACAGAGCAGATGGCGGGTTGAGGTTTGCCGGTTTCCTTTTCGACCAGGCACTTCCTCCGCGCGCTTCGCTATTCTGTGCGCGGTTTTCGTTACCCTCGTGGTTTCAAGCTCGGGCTGGGCTCAAGACTCGGTTCACCCGCCACAAGGAGTTCTGCTCCTCTATTCCTTCGACAATAAGCTGATCGTAGCGGTCATCTCGCTCTGCATTCTCGAGACTGCCCTCATGCTCGCGCTGATATTCAGCGTTGCACGTCGCCGACAGGCAGAGAAAGCGCTCCTGCGGGAGAAGACTCTGGCCAATGCAGTAATTGAGAGCCTGCCGGGGATCTTCATCCTGCAAGACGAGAGCGGCAAGAATCTGCGATGGAACAAGAACGCCGAGACGCTGGTTCGCTATGGGCCTGGGGACGTTTCTGTACTGGCTAATGTAGCTGACAAACATAAGGAGGCCGTACACAGGATCAGAGCCGAAATCTTCGAGCGCGGGTCGAGCCACGGTGAAGCCGACTTGTTGACCAAAGATGGCGGTACCGCCCCCTACTATTTCACCGCGGTGCGGGTAGAACTGGAAGGCAAGCCCTATGTTGCGGGCGTCGGCATTGACTTGACAGAAAGCAAGCGGGCGGAAGAGGCGGTGCGCCGGTCGGAGGCTGAGTTGCGCTCTTTTGTCGAACACGCGCCGTACGGAATCGGGGCTATCAGCGTCCGGCAAGACAAGTTTCTGCATGCCAATCCCGCGCTAGTGAAATTACTCAGGTACGAATCAGAGGCGGAGGTTCTTGCGCTCACCGTGTCCCGTGATCTCTATCTCGAAGGGGATGCAGGCGGCTTTCGGGCTCAGCCGACCGGCGCAGACTTCTTCAACGCCGTGGAGTTTACCTGGAAGCGCAAGGACGGCAAACCCGTCATTGTACGAGCCAGTGGCCGCCGGATATCCAGTCCGGAAAGCGGAGATGACACCATCGAGATCATTGCCGAGGACATCACGGTACGCCGAATGTTGGAAGAGCAATTGCTCCATGCTCAAAAGATGGAGGCCCTTGGGCAATTGGCCGGCAGCATCGCCCATGACTTCAATAACCTGCTCGGGGTGATCATTGGCTACAGCGAATTGCTGTCCTC
>Ga0209517_10004539_pt1 | contig 18189 bp, 14 predicted proteins | sample PeaSoiMetSII2010_FD_187695 | JGI IMG/M metagenome (GOLD analysis project Ga0209517, IMG submission 187695) | Peat soil microbial communities from Weissenstadt, Germany - SII-2010 (SPAdes) (version 2) | ecosystem: Environmental > Terrestrial > Soil > Wetlands > Peat | place: Germany...
GCGATCAGGACGGCTATACCGTCCAACTGACCTTGCGCCCGCGGCTCCGCTCCGGCCTGCGCGCCTTTGCCGAAGATGCGGACGACATGGGGTTCCTGACTCTGGCCGATTCCGAGCTGGTATTTCAGGGGGACTCCGTAAAGCTGACGCTGCCATGGGGGCAAATCAACGAGGTCCGCACGCGCAATGTGGGATGGCGCGGGCTCTTTGTGTACGGCGGGCGAATCGTGGTGACGGCTACCGGATTGCCGAACGTAAAGGCGATTGAATTTGCCGAGCGTTCGTCGTTGCTCCTGCCTTCGTCGAGGAAGGCCAGCCGAGAGTTATGTGAGCGGCTTGAGGCTGCGTGGCGGAGGGGAGCGGCAGTGGAGAATAAGGGCCCTTGTTAGAGTCCTGACGTTTGAGAGCGGCAGCGGCTGGGCGGCGCTTTGGTGAGGTGTCCCGAGTGGTAGGCGCAAGAAAGCGGCAGCAAGCTGAGCAAGCTGCGCGCACTCCATACGCTTCGCGAGGTACGGGCCAGACGGCGAAGACGGCTCTGGGCCGGAGCCTGCCCCGTGATTTGAGACTTGAGACGCTCGCGGCCGCATTTTGTGCTTGTGCGACAGTGGCGTCTGCTGTCTGAATTCTGGACGTCGTTCAAGAGAATCAGTTGACAGCGGAATTTCCGCAACGGTGAACCAAAGCTACGCTTGTCCCAATTGCGGCGCGGCCGTGACGTTTCAGTCGAGCATCGCGGTGTTCGCGGTGTGTCCGTTTTGCCGCTCGATGGTGGTGCGGCACGACGTCAATGTGGAGGCCATTGGGCAAATGGCGCAATTACCGCCTGACCTCAGTCCGCTGCAACTCGGCACGCAAGGGGAAATCGACGGGCAAGGCTTCACGCTGATCGGCCGCGTGCGCTTGGCGTACGAGGAAGGGAGTTGGAACGAATGGTGCGCACTGTTCGCCGACGAGCGCTACGGGTGGGTGGCAGAGGCGCAGGGATTCTTCATGGTTAGTTTCGAAATAGCTCCGCCGGAGGGCTTTCCGCAAGGAGCCGATGGCATGCCGCTCGGCACCAAATGGAACATCGAGGAGCAATCCTACGACGTGACAGATTCCAAGGAAACCGTCGTTTTGGGCAGTGAAGGCGAGCTGCCATTTGCGGCCCCGCCCAATCGCAAGGCGACGAGCATTGATCTCACGGGCGCGGGCGGCAAATTCGCCAGCGTGGAATTTTCCGAAGCAGGCTGCCGGCTCTTTGTTGGACGCTACGCGCGGTTTGATGATTTGAAGTTCTCGAATCTTCGTCCAGTGCCGGGCTGGTCCGAAGGCGAGAGCGCGCCGAAAGGCCAAGAAGCCACTTCGCTCCAGTGCCCGAGCTGTGGCGCGCCGGTGGTTTTGCGGGCCCTGGGTTTCACCATGTCGGCGGCGTGCGGTTCGTGCGCTTCGATCATTGACACGGCGACGCCGGATTTAAGTTTGATCCGGCGCGCGCAAGAAAAGCAGCGGCTCCAACCGCGAATTCCCCTGGGCCGGCGCGGCGTCCTGTTCGGCGTGAATTACGAGGTCATCGGGTTTCAGCATGTGAAGGACAACTTCAGCGGCTGGTTCGAATATCTGCTGTTTAATCCGTGGCAAGGCTTTGTCTGGCTGGTGAATTACAATGGCCATTGGAGTTTTGTGCGGCGGCTCTACGAGCAGCCAGAAGTGAAGGAGGGCGCTTTTTCCGCGTCGGCGGCCCACGCGAGGTTTAAGGGTGAGACTTACCGCATGTTTGCCGCCGGCGCGGTTTCGACCGATTACGTCGTGGGGGAGTTTTACTGGAAGGTGGCCGTGGGCATGAAAACCAATGTGGCCGATTTTGTGAACCCGCCGTGGATTCTCTCGCGCGAAACGTATCCGGACTTGGCCGAAGAAACCTGGTCACAAGGCGAATACGTGGAGCCCGACGTGCTCGAAAAGGCTTTCAACCTCGAAGCGCCTTTGCCCGAACCGGTGGGAGTTTATTTGAATCAGCCCAACCGTTATGCCGAAAAGGGACAGCAATTGAAATGGCTCGTTCCCTTTTTGCTCGCCGCGCTGCTGGTGGTTCAAATGGTTTCGGCCCGCCGCACCGCGCATCAGCCGGTTTTGACCGGGAGCTACAAGTATCGGGCGGGCGTCACTAATCCGATTGTGGTGACGGAGCCCTTCGAGGTCAAAGGCGGCAAGCAGGCACTGGAGTACAACCTGTTCGCGCCCGTGAACAACAATTGGCTCGAGCTGGACATTGACCTGGTGAATGCGGACACGCACCAGGTAGCGGCCTCGCGCGACCAAAGCATCGAATATTACCAGGGTTACGACGACGGACCGTGGAGCGAGGGCCGGCAGTCGCAACATGTGTTGATCCCGGCGGTAGCTCCGGGAAGTTATTACCTGACGATCGACGCCTCGGCTGACGTGTCCGTGCGAGAGCTGCCCTTCACTGTCACCATCGTGCGGGATGTGGTGGTTTGGTCGAACTTCTGGATCGCACTGGCTCTGCTGTTGGCGTATCCGTTGTATTGCTGGGTGAGGGCCTCGGCTTTCGAGCGGGCGCGCTGGCTGGAAAGCGATTACACGACGGGCGATTAGACGGCGAAACGAGACGAAGACTGAATAGCGCTTATGAAAATACGAAATCCGATTTACCTTCCATTTGCTCTGGTGCTGGTGTTGTGCACGGCGGTCGCCAATCACAACGGCTGGAGCATGATTCAAGATGTCGCTTCTCACACGTGGCGGCATTTCGTCCCAAACCTTCAACACAAATGACCTATGAACTGGTTACCCCTCCTCAATTCGGTTGTATATTCCGTCCTCGGCCTGGTGGTGTTCTGCGTCGGCTTCGTCGTCATCGACACGCTGACGCCCTACAACCTCTGGCAGGAAATCGTAAAAGACAAAAATATCGCCCTGGCAATCGTCATTGGCTGCGTCTCGATCGGACTTTGCCTGATCATCGCCTCGGCCATTCATGGCTAAAGCGGGCGTGACGCTTCGACGGCATTTCGATGACTGATCGCCGGATAAGATTTTTGCTGCTCGTCTCGGTTTTCGCGATTGCGACGTGCGGGCTGATTTACGAGCTGATTGCCGGCACGCTGGCCAGTTACCTGCTCGGCGATTCCGTCACGCAGTTCTCCACCATCATCGGGGCCTACCTGTTTGCCATGGGGATCGGCTCCTATTTCTCGAAGTTCATCCGGCGCAACGAGGTCGCCATGTTCGTTCAGGTCGAACTGCTGGTGGGACTAGTGGGCGGTTGTTCGGCGGGGCTGCTGTTCCTGCTGTTCAGCGCGGTGGATTCCTTCCGCGTGTTGCTTTACGCGATCGTGGTGATTATCGGCGTGCTGGTGGGACTGGAAATTCCGTTGCTCTTGCGCATTTTGAAGGATCGCCTCGAGTTCAAGGACCTGGTTTCCCAGGTGTTCACGTTTGATTACGTAGGCGCGCTGCTGGCGTCGCTGCTCTTTCCGTTGGTGCTGGTGCCGCATCTCGGGCTGGTGCGCTCCAGTTTTCTCTTCGGCGCGCTGAACGTGGTGGTTGCGCTGGCGACGCTGCAATTGCTCAGACGCCACGTGACCTGGGCAAGGCCGTTGCTGGGCATTGGTTTAGTCGTGCTTGCCGGGCTGGGCGTCGGCTTTGGATTTTCGGAAAAGCTGCTGGCATGGTCGGAAAAGAGCGCGTACGTGGACACCGTCATTTTCGCGCGCTCCACTCCGTACCAGCGCATCGTCATTACCCGGGAGGGGAACGACGTGCGCTTGTATCTCAACAACAACCTCCAATTCAGCTCGCGCGACGAATACCGCTACCACGAGGCACTGGTGCATCCGGGGCTCGCCCGGGTCGCGGAGCCGCGCGATGTGCTGGTGCTGGGCGGGGGGGATGGAGTGGCAGTGCGAGAGGTCCTGAAGTATCCGTCTGTCACCAACGTGGTGCTGGTCGAGCTCGATCCCGAGATGACGCACCTGTTTTCCTCGCAGGAGATGTTGCTGCGCATCAACCATGCCGCGCTGCTCTGCCCGCGCGTTCACGTCATCAACGCCGACGCCTTCACCTGGATCAAATCCAACACCAACCGTTTTGATTTCATCATTGCCGATTTTCCCGACCCTTCGAACTTCTCGCTCGGCAAACTTTTCACCACGGCGTTTTATGGACGAGTTCGCTCTGCCTTGCGTCCGCAGGGCGCGTTGGTGGCGCAATGCACGTCCCCGTGGGTCGCGCGCAAGTCCTTTTGGTGCGTGGATGAAACGCTGCGCGTTAGCGGGTTCGTCACCGAGCCGTATCATCTTTACGTGCCCTCGTTTGGCGAATGGGGATTTATCCTGGCCTCGCTCGAGCCGTTGCCGCAAGCGCTACGGCTGCCGGACGATTTGAAATTCGTTACGGAGGCCGGGGCGCGAGACATGTTTCATTTCCCGCCGGACATGGGGCCGGTGCCGGTCGAACCGAACCGGTTGAATAACCAGGTGCTCGTCCGCTACTTCGAAGAGGAGTGGGCACATTACGTTCATTGAATGAGCCGGCCGCACACCATGTTTTCAGGCTCCTCCCCCATTTCGCGCCGGACCTTTCTGGCCGGCTCCACGCTCGCGCTCGGCGTCGCCTGCGCGACTCCGTTCCTCCCGGCTCCGAATCGTCGGCGATTCACCGGCGCAATCCTCGGGGGCAATTTCTCGCTCGGCCACGCCCTGCGCGATGGAAAACTTCCGCCGGTTTCTGAAAGCGCCGAATGCGGCGTTGTCATCGTGGGCGGCGGTATGAGCGGACTTTCCGCAGCGCGCCGGCTTCAGCGCAAGAGTTTTTCAGACTTCGTTTTGCTTGAGCTTGAGACGCATCTCGGCGGCAATGCCATCAGTGGCAAAAATGAGATTTCCGCCTATCCGTGGGGCGCGCATTACGTGCCCATCGCCGGCAGCGATGCGGCCGAAGTGGCGGAGCTCTTTGAGGAACTCGGCGTCATCACGGGCCGCGACGCGGCGGGCTTGGCCGTTTATAACGAAGAATATCTCTGTGCCGATCCCATGGAGCGGCTGTTCCTTCATGGCCGCTGGCAGGAGGGTTTGGTGCCGCAAGTGGGCGTTTCCGACGCGCAGCAGCAGACCCTGGACTCCTTCTTCGCCGAAATGCGCCGGTTGCAATGCGTGCGCGGGAGCGATGGGCGGCGGGCATTCACCATCCCGCTGGACGCCAGCTCGCGGGACGAGACGTTCACGCGGCTGGACCAAATCACCATGGCCGAATTCCTCCGGGAGAAAGGCTGGCACGACTGTTCGCCTCTGCGCTGGTATGTGAATTATTGCTGCCGTGATGATTACGGCGCAGGGATTGAAAAAGTTTCTGCGTGGGCGGGCGTTCATTACTTCGCCTCGCGCGATGGTCGCGCCGCGAACGCGCCCAGTTACGCGCTGGTCACTTGGCCGGAAGGCAACGGTTGGTTTGTACGCCAAATGCAAGGTGGGCTTGAGTCGAGGATCCGCAGCTCGTGCGCGGTGTGGAACGTCGAGCCGCGCGACAACGGCGTGTTCGTGGATTACTTCGACCTTCCGAGGCAAAAAGGCGTTCGGCTCCGGGCAAAGGGGTTGGTCTGGGCCGCACCGCATTTCATCGCCCGGCGCGCGATCAGCTCCCTGCGCGGCCAAACCGCCGCCGCCACGTATTCGCCGTGGATGGTGGCCAACCTGACGCTGGATGCGCTGCCGACAGGCAAGGGGATGGATTTGTCCTGGGACAACGTCCTGTACGACAGCGACTCGCTCGGCTATGTCGTGGCCACGCATCAGGATGTCAAACGTGTGCCCCGGCAAACCGTCATCACCTACTATCAACCGCTGGACGGCGAGGACCCTGCGGAGGCGCGTCAAAAAGCTTTGGCCCGGTCTTACGAACAGTGGTGCGACTCCATCCTGGATGATCTCAGTCGCGCCCATCCAGACCTCGCGGATCATGTCACCCATTTGGACGTGTGGCTCTGGGGCCACGCGATGGTCCGGCCGGTGCCGGGCTTCATTTGGGGAAACGACCGCCGGCAGATGCAACAGCCGATCGGAAACATCGTCTTTGCCCATTCGGATCTGAGCGGCATCGCGATTTTCGAGGAAGCTTACACGCGCGGAGTTCGAGCGGCTGATACGCTGCTCGACCAACTAAAACGCTCTGCCCGCGACACTTGATGCGCGCCTTGTCCCAACACACTTTGCTGGAGTTTCACGAGTGCGATCCCGCACGCCTGAAACACTCGCGCGAAGTCAAAAAGCTCCTGTGCGACGCGGTGCTGCGGGGTGGTGGGACGATTGTGGAGGCGGTGTTTCACGATTTCAATCCGCACGGCGTGAGCGGCGTGGTCATCATCACCGAATCGCACGTGACCATTCACACGTGGCCGGAATATCGTTACGCCGCGGTGGACATCTTTTCGTGCAGCGAGAAACTGGATCATGCGGCGATTCGCGAGCAGCTCAAGCGTGCTTTGGCGTCCCGGCGGGTGAGAGTGAAAACCTTGCGGCGTGGGGTGGGGCTCAAGCGCGTGCGCCAATATTCCTGAAGGCGTTCGACCGCGACATGTGCCTGGCCACCAGCCCCCGCCTGATTCGCATTCGCCCCATCCTGGAAAAAGCGGTTACGGTGCTCCGCCAGAATCTGAACTTCAGTTCTTAATTGGCCAAGGCGGCCGGTTCCGGTGATCCTGCACACAGTCTGGCAAGGCCAGTTGATCACCCCCCTGGACGACCTCTGCCGTAGAAGGGTGAACCAGGAAGTCCAGTAGCCCAACACAGTCCGTTGTTGGATTAAGCCCCGAGCAGACGGTTGACCGCCTCCGGGTCAAACGACTCGGGATCCCACTCGCCGCACCATTCCAACAGTTCGGCGTTGGAAGGCGCAGAAGGGTTTTGCAGGGCCTTCACCAGTTGGTCATAGCCGGGCGGTCCGCCACAATCGTCCGGCGGGCAGGACCGGGCCCCAGCCACGCACACAGGATAGCGCCGACCAGCCTCGCGCGGGAGAATCTGTTCCAACTGTATCCCGTGCAACCAGCCATCGCCGAAGTCATATTCGTACAGAAGCATCTGCCCCTTGCGGACCAGAACATCGCGCACCAGGGTGGCGTCCTCGTCTTCCCCTTCCTGACCGAACCTCCGTAGCGGCGGCCCGAATCCACGCGGGGGCATCCTAAATTCGTGCATGTGACCGCCTCCCCAGCCCATCGTCGCCTGAATGACGCTGTGGAGGTTGCCCAGCGTGAAATGGTCCGGCACCAGCACGCGACGCCAGATCGGCGGCGTGAGGTAGCGCAGGGTGATCTTAAGTCGGAGAGCGTTCCCAGCACCAAGCGTGGCGGGGTTCCTCTTGAGCTGACGGGCAGCGGCTTCGCGTTTCATTTCAGGCAGCGTAGTAAGGCAGCAGCGTCCATGGCAAGCCATGTGTCAGCTTCCTTCAATCCGCCGTTTCCGGCGCACCGTCTCCGGCCGAATCAAGTGCGCCGGATTCGATTTCCAGGACCGTTTCGGCATCCGACGCCGGCAAATGCTGGACGCTCCTGAGTTTGCGCTGAATAGTCCGCGATTTCTGGGCCGCCTCGTCGATGGTGCTGGAAGCCGCATCCAGCTTCTTCTTTACCCCCTCGAGCAAACTCCCGAAGCGGGTCAATTCTGCTTTCACCGCGGCCAGGACCTTCCACACCTCGCTGGACCGCTTTTCGATGGCCAAGGTGCGAAAGCCCATCTGCAGGCTGTTGAGAATCGACCAAAGGGTCGTGGGACCAGCGATCACCACGCGGCATTGCCGCTGGACGTACTCCGGCAGTCCCACGCGACGAATCACCTCGGCGAACAGCCCCTCGGTGGGGAGATACAGGATGGCGAAGTCGGTGGTCTTGGGCGGAGCGAGGTATTTGTCGCAAATATCTTTGGCGCACTGTTTGATTCGAGTTTCCAGTTGCCTGGCGGCCTGTTCGGCCGCTTCCGGGTCGGCCTTCTCCTCGGCCTCGAGCAGCCGTTGGTAATCCTCGACGGGGAATTTAGCATCGATCGGCAACCAAACGGCTTCCTCGCCATCCGGTCCCCTGCCAGGAAGCTTGACTGCAAATTCCACGCGCTCACCCTCGCCCTTGGTCGCAACGTTCGCGGCATACTGGTCTGGGGCCAAAACCTGTTCCAACATGGCGCCGAGTTGAACCTCCCCCCAGGTGCCGCGGGTTTTCACATTCGTCAGCACTTTCTTCAGATCGCCCACCCCCGTAGCGAGGGTCTGCATCTCCCCCAAGCCTTTATGGACCTGCTCCAGCCACTCGCTCACCTGCTTGAACGACTCGCCCAGACGCTTTTCGAGGGTGCCTTGCAGTTTCTCATCCACCGTTGCGCGCATCTGATCGAGCTGCTTCGTGTTGTCTTCCTGGATGGATTTGAGCCTTGCTTCGACCGCGTCTTTGAGTGACTCGAGTCTCTGCTGGCTGGATTGAGTCAGGTTTCCAAGCTGTTCGGAAAACGCGGCCAACTGTTGGTTCAGGGTGTCTCCCACGGCTTTGAGGTTGCCCGCAAGCTCCAAACGCGCCTCGCGCGCAGCCGTTGCTGTTTCCGCTCTGTTCTTGGCGATGTCATCCCGGACCGAGCGTTCCGTTCGTTCCTGAGATTTTGAGATGTCCTCCAGACCCCGCAGGACAGGTGTGAAATCAACTGCGTTCCTTTTCCGGAGCAAAAGGATCTGAAGAACTCCCACCGCGGCAATTGCTGCCAACAAAATGATGCTATGCAAATCTGACATACAATGATGGATCGCCCGGTTAATAATAGGCTGTGCCCGGCTTCCTTCTAGCAAAAGTTTGAATTCGCGTCACGTCTTCGCCGGTCCGTTTAGGGGTCGCCGCTGGGCGGTCGGTGGAATGCCCGGGGTCTGAACAGCGCTTGCCATCACGGGATTTCTCGCGGATGATCACAAGATGAAGGTTTGGTGAGAGGTGTCGGGGAGTTGCAGAGCATTTGCGAGCCAATGAAACACGTTCCGCCTCACGGCGTATGAGACCGGGCGCATGTGCAAGGGCCATCTTTCTGGCTGCACTTTTGACGGCGGGGGCCGCGTGGGCGGAAGCGCGTTGGCCGCTGGTTTCCCCGGACGGGCATTGCGCCGTCGCGGTTGCGCTGGAGGCCGATGGAACGATGAGTTACGAGGCGCGACACGAAGGGAAAATCGTGATCCAGAAGTCGCCGCTGGGACTGCGGCGGGACGATCAGGATTTTGAAAGCGGGCTCGCCTTGGAACGCGCGGGGCGACCGGAGAGCCGCCACGAAACCTACGAGTTGCTCGCGGGAACGACACCGCGAGTGGATCACGTCGTGAATTATCGGAGCCTCTTCTTCCGCAACACCAACGGCGCCGGGCTCGTGCTCGATCTAGCGGCCAGTGATCAAGGGGTGGGCTTCCGATATCGCTTTACGGACGCGGACTCGGTTGTTCATGTCCTGAACGCGGAGTTGACGGGTTTCGCTGTTCCGCCCAGGGCACGAGGGTGGATGCAGCCGTATCATGCTGCGGGCGATTACACGCCAGCGTACGAAGATTTCTACTTTCAGGTTTCCGCGGGAGATTCGCCGCCCTGGTCGCGAGCCAAGCCGGTGGGTTGGAGCTTTCCGGCGCTGTTCCAGGTGGCGGAGGGGGGAGCTTGGGTGTTGTTGACGGAATCGGGCACGGACGGCTCTTTCTGCGCCTGCCATCTTGATCCCCACCCCACGAACGGTCTCTACCGGATTGCGTTCCCGTTGGCGGATGAAGGGACCAAAGGACATGCGAACCAGTTTGGCCCCCAGCCTCGCTGTGCCCTGCCATGGACGATGCCCTGGCGGGTAATCGTTATGGGGAAGTCGGCGGGTGATATTGCGATGGCGACTCTGGTAACGGACTTGGCGCCGCCTTCAGGCATCACCGATACGTCGTGGATCCGGCCAGGCCGGGCGTCGTGGGCGTGGTGGTCCTATCCGGACGGGCCGGTGAACGAGAAACTATTCAACGACTTCTCGGACTTTGCCGTCCGGATGGGATGGGAGTACACGCTCTTCGACGCCGGGTGGTGGAAGCCCGGGCTGTCAGGGATTGCGACCCACGCCCGAGCCGAGGGCCTGGAGCCGTTGGCGTGGTCGGCAGCGAAGGATTTTTACACTCCTGGAGGCCGGAAACGAAAACTTGAGGAAATGGAAAGCGCCGGCGTTCGCGGGGTGAAAGTGGATTTCTGGTGTTCGGACCGCCAGGAAGCGATCGCGGCCATGCACGCGCTGTTCGAGGAAGCGGCGGCGCGGCATATCGTGGTGAACTTGCACGGCTGCACGATTCCGCGCGGCTGGCAACGCACCTGGCCGAATTACCTGACGGGGGAAGCGGTTCTGGGGAACGAATCTTATTTTTACGAACCGCAATACACGGAGAAAGCGGCCGAGTTGAACTGCGTGCTGCCCTTCACGCGAAACGCCGTTGGGCCGATGGACAACACGCCCGTGGCCTGCTCGCCGAAGAAGTATCGACGCACCACGACAGCGGCGCACGAGTTGGCCGCCGCGCTGATCGCTACGTCGGGCCTGATTCACTACGCCGACAAGCCGGAGTTTTTCGAGTCGCTGCCGGCGGAAGCACTCAAAGTATTTCGAGACGCACCCGCGCGTTGGGACGAAACACGCTGCCTGGTGGGGGAACCGGGGCGGGTGGTGGTGTTCGCGCGGCGCTGCGGCAACAGTTGGTTCATCGCCGGCATTAATGGAACGGGGAAAGCTGTGCCGGTGGATTTGGACCTGTCGGGCTTTCACGGATTCGATCACCGCCTGCTCATTGGGGAAGGGGGCGACGCGTCGATGCAGGTTGCTGTTCAGCCGGTGGCCGATGGGGAGCGCTGGAGGCATCGGTTGCCGCCGCGTGGAGGGTTCATCCTACGGTTTGAGAGGTAGATCGGCGACGCCTCTATGACGGGGCGCAGGAAGGCGTCGGGCTCGTGGTTCCAGGCGGGCTGCTTCGGGCCAAAGACCCGCAGTCCGGCGCAGCCCTGGCGCGCCGCTAAACACGTACAAAGACAGACGGCTGAAACCAGAACTTGTTTTGCCCAGGGCCCGACGGTTATCTCCGGGCGGCGAGATCGATGCCGATCTCTTTCTCGATTTCGTGGGCCAAGTCGAGGTCGGACCCGCCGCCGCGCGTGCGGGTTTGGACGGTCACAGCGGTGACCTTCGGGTCAACGGCCTCGATGCGGACCCAAACGCGGCGCTGATTAACCTTGCCTTCGACGGTTTTGACCTGGTTGGTCTGGTCGTAGAGTGTGCTTTCATTGCTTAGCACCCCTAAGCGGGCGACGACCTCTTTGGCCGCTGCAAACACCTGGTCCGGCGGACGTTCATAACGGCCTTCCATCGTGTCCCGGATGAGCGGCACACCGCCAGCTTTATGGCCGCTGACGGTGTTGACGCAACTGACGACCACCAGGACAAGAGCGGCCAGCGCGAAAACAAATTTCATTTTCATCAGTGCGTATGCAAGCATATCGGGCATCGGCGTCAAGCCCGGAGTGAGCCCGCCCCGGGCGGCCCAGGGCGGGAATGACGAATGACGAATGACGAAGCCCGAAGGAAACCCGAAGCCCGAAGCTCGCACCACCGCGCGTTTGTCATTCGAGTTTCTTTCGGATTTCGTTTCCCTTCGCGGACTCTTGGCGGCTTCAGCCCAGGAAGCTACGGGCGGGCGGATTATTGGTTCAGGTTCTACCGATGAGAACCCGAACGACTGGGGACGGCTCGGCGGGAGCCTCGCCCTACCGGGTGTTGCGTCAAGTCCTGCCGATGAGAACGCGAACGACGCCTTGGGGATCGGAGGCAGTGCGCACCTCGGAGTAATGGGACATGGTCTTCATGAGCTTCAGCAAACAAGGTCCTTGACCGGCGCCGACCTCAAAGCAGAGGTAGCCGCCCGGCTTCAGGAACCGGGGACTCTCATTGATCAGGCGGCTGAGGATGTTGAGCCCGAAGGGGCCGCCATCGAAGGCGAGGCGGGGTCCGGAGCGGGCTACTTCTGGCTTCAGGGCGTCCACCTTGGCCGAAGAGATGTAGGGCGGATTACAAACTATTAGATCGACCTGGACGCCGCCGTGAGACTTTTCGATGGGAGCAAAGAGGTCGCCGACGAACACCTCGACGCGGTGGTTCACTTGCAAATGGAGCGCGTTTTGGCGGGCCAAAGCGACTGCGCCTGGAGACAGATCGGAGGCCCACACCCGGGAGCCGGGAACATGGCAGGCCAGGGCGAGAGCCAAGTTACCCGACCCGGTGCACACATCGATTGCAGTAGGCTGGCCACCGGCCCGGCTCAAGAACTCCACAGCAATGGTGGCCAGGAGTTCCGTTTCTTTTTGGGGGACCAGCGCCTCGGGGCCGATCATGAGTTCGAGGCCCATGAAGCTGCACCTCCGAGTCAGGTGCGCCACATGGGCGCCGCCCGCCAATCGCTCGACCAAATCCTCGAGACGAAGGCGTGCTGGAAGTGACAACGGAGGCAAGGGCAGAGACTCGGCTTGTGCCAGGGAGCAGGGGCGGCCATGAGCGGCAAACCAAAGCGCGCGCAACATGAGCTCCGGGGATCCCTCAGTGTCATCGAGGGGAACGCGCCCTTGAGCGGACAAGCGGTCCAGGCAAGCGGAAAAAAAGCGGGTTTGCGTTTCTGCGGCTGGTTCGACAGTAAGTAATTCCATAAAAATATCTACTAACATTGTGGCGGTGCGGAGGCTATGGGGCCAAACACCTCCTCTGCACGCTCAGGCTGGCTGGGGGGAAATGTGGCGCGGAGGTAGCGTAATACCCACTGGCTCGGCTAGGCTGAAGATAGGACAGTCTGCCAGCACAAACAGCTTTATGACTCAACACGGCCGTACTACGAAAAACAAATGGTTTGCGGGCAGCAATACCTTTGCTTACTGGTGTTTGCTCGGAAGCGCCGGAATAGCGTTAGGGGGAAACAATGTCATCGGCGCGTCCTCAGCGGCCAAAGCGGACGCGGTGGGGGAACGTCCGGAAATCAAAAGCGCGGCCTTGAGCATCGCCGCCGGCCCTGCGCAAGGCAGTTCCTGGTTGCCCGCACTCTCCGGCGCAGTTCTGGAAGTCTTGAAGCAGCCGGAGGTATCCCACACCAAGGGCCGGCTGCAAATCGGCGTGGCCCGCTCGCTCGAACCTGCGATTGTGGTAAACGCCGCCACCGCCCCAGCAGCGCAATGGACGGTGTTGACCAATGGCTGGCGCGCCTGGTCAGTGTCGGTGACGTCCTCTGGAGCGCTCGCTCTGCGCGTGCATTTGGAAGGCGTGATGCTGCCGCCCGGGGCGCAGGTGCTGGTGTTCGACCCTGCCAATCCATCGTCGGCGCCTCCGGCGATCACCGCGCAGGCTTTGAAGGGCCAACCAGACGTGTGGAGCGGAACGGTCTTTTCCGACCAAGCAATGGTGCAATGCCAAGTGCCGCCAGGGGTTGCTCCGGGCGCGGTGTCATTCAGCATTACGCAAGTTTCGCACCTTTACTTGCTGCCGCCGGCACCCAATCTGAAGCAGGCAGGTGCTTGCGAGTTGGACGTGAGTTGCTACCCTGCGTGGCTGCAGGACGCCAGCGGCGTGGCCCGGATGTCATTTGTCGATCAGGGCAACACGTACGTCTGCACCGGTTGTCTTTTAGCGGCTAATGATCCCAATAACACTTCGGACTACTTCCTGACCGCGAATCATTGCATAGGCAATCAGGCTCTGGCCTCGACCATCGAGTTGTTTTGGTTTTACCAGACCAGTTCCTGCAATGGGCCCCCGCCAGACCTGTCTTCGGTGCCGACGACCTCAGGAGCCGATCTGCTCGCCACCTCGACCGGCAATGACTTCACCTTCTTGCGGTTGAGGCAAGCGGCGCCGTCGGGCGCGCATGCCCTGGCGTGGTCAACGAACACGCCTAACGTGGGCGATCCCTTGGTGGGTATTCATCATCCGACCGGTGATTATAAGCGGATTAGCTTCGGCAGCTTTTATGCATCGGACCCTGATTTTTGGGCAGTGCAATGGAGCCAAGGTGTGACCGAATTTGGCAGCAGTGGGAGCCCCCTGATTAATGCCAACCACCAAGTCATCGGGCAACTCAACGGCGGTTTTGACGGGCCAGGCTCCTCTTGTCAGAATCCATCGGATCCGGACCAATATGGCCGGTTCGACTTGACGTATCCAGCCATCAAACAGTGGATTGACCCGAACGGCTCCGGTCCCACTAATCCGGTAACCAACCAGGTTACTTTTGTGCGCGGCACCTACATGGGCCTCTTCTACGACGGGGGCACCGGCGTGGAGCAGCAGAGTTCGGGAATTTTCACTCTGACAACGACGGCGACGGGGCGATTCAGTGGCAGACTTGAACTTGGCAACGCGTCCTATTCGATAACCGGCCAATTCAATAGTGACGGCAGCGCGCAACCGCTGATTAAGCGGCGGAATCTCAATGCCTTGACGGTTCAATTACAATTGGACCCGCAGGATCCGGATGAGATTTCCGGCACGGTCAGCGACGGCACCTTCACGGCCCAACTCTCGGGCGAACGGGCGGTGTACGACGGGCGCACCAGCATCGCGCCAGAAGCGGGGCAGTTCACCATGGTGATTCCGGGGGCGATTGCCAACGGCGGTGACCCATCGGTCACGCCGGGCGGCGATGGTTATGCGACGGTGACCGTCAACAAGGCCGGTATGATTGTCGCCAGCGGAATGCTGGCCGATGGCACGCATTTTGCGCAGAGCGCCACGGTGTCCAAGAGCGCGAACTGGCCATTTTACGTGGCGCTGTATGGCGGGCAAGGTTCGGCCCTGAGCGGGATCACGTTCTCGGACGCGACGGATTTTACCGGCGCGCTGAGTTGGATTAAGCCCGCGATAACCCGCACGAAATACTATCCCAACGGGTTCACTGCGGCGACGACGATCACGGGTGCGGGTTACACTCGACCGCAACGAGGCACGCCGGTGTTAAATCTATCCAGCGGGACCGTATCGCTCAGCGGCAACGACCCGAGCGTGAGCATCCAGGACTCGATTGCGATCGACTCCAACAATCGGGTAACCTTCCAAAGCGATAAGCGGTCAAGCCTGACTTTTTCAACCGGTAACGGGATGTTCTCGGGGCATGTGCTGAACCCGGGCACATCAACCATGATTCCCTTCAGCGGCGTGGTCCTGCAAAACCAAAACACCGGGATGGGTTTCTTCCTGGGGACGGACCAAAGCGGTGAGGTTGTCATTGGGCAGTAAGGCAGGTGGTTGGGGACTCGAACGCGGACGTCCCGTCCCTCCGTCCTTGCCTCCGTTCACGCGCCTGCCTAACCTGATCAGGGTTGGCATAGGCGATGAACGGAACACTCCAAGCGACAGTCAAGGCTCTGGGTCTCGAACGGTTCCGGCGCCACATTTTTCTGTGCGCGGACCAGACTGAACCGAAATGCGCGGCTCGCGCGGCGGGCCTGGAGTCGTGGGAATTCCTGAAGAGGCGGCTCAAAGAGCTGCAACTGGCCGGGCCCGAACCGCTCGTTTACCGAACGAAAGCCAACTGCCTGCGCATCTGCATCCAGGGGCCGATTGCCTTGGTGTATCCGGAAGGCGTGTGGTACCACTCGTGCACGCCAGAGGTGCTCGAACGCATCATCCAAAGCCATCTTCTGCGCGGAGAAATCGTGGCGGAATATGCGTTCGCGAGGAACCCGCTGCAGGGTTAAGCCTGCAGGCGATCCGCTTTGGCGGCCATGACGAAGTCGCTCTCCGTGAGGCCATCGATTTTATGAGTCCAAAACGTCAACCGGACTTTGCCCCAGGCCAGGAAGATGTCCGGGTGGTGGCCCTGGGCCTCGGCCAGCTCACCAACTTTGTTGGTGAAATCCAGCGCCTGGCGGAAATCCGAGAATTTGTAATCTTTCTCCAAGTGGTGCTCGTTGATCACCTTCCAACCTCCGCCAAGCTGCTGTGCCAGTTTCTTGAGATCCTCCCCTTTCAACGCTGGAGTTCCGCCTTTGCAAGGCACACATTCCTTTTCAACCAATGCATTCATAGTATTTTTCCTCTAGTCTCTTAAACACTCTAGTCCAACAGTTACAATTTGGCTCCTGTCACGAGGTCGGTCAACGGCTGGGTGTAAGGTAAGGAGCCTCTGGCGGGGGAGGGCCGCGGCGCCAAAGATAAATCCTGAGGGGTACTCTTTGAGTCCGAGCAATCATGCCAGGGGAACTACCTATTTCGGCCCTCTGCCCCGGGATGGGGTATTGTCCCCATTGCGAGAAGGCCCGCTGCAGGGCAAAATTACTCGGCATTTTTGCGCCAGAGTCGAGCGTTTGATCTAAACGGAGCGACTAGAACCATAGCAAAACAACATGCAAGGAAAGGAATAGAGATGCTGAAGAGCCAGCGAACGCGAGGGAAAGCCTCGCCGAAGGCGGAAGAGGCCGCGGGGTCAGCTCCCGCCCTGAACCGGCTGATTGTTTTGGGGGCCTTTTTGGCACTGAGCCTGTTAGGGGGGTGTTCGAGCACGCCCGTGGCGGAGTATCCTAATGTGCTTCAATACAATCCCAACACCGGCTATCCGGCGGTGGGTGGTCCTGCTTGGGTTGATGCGCATTAAGAGCGTGGCTTTAAAATAATCTCGGGCGGCCTTGCGAGCGGGTGGGCGGCTGGCCTCATTGCTCCACGGTTACAGATTTCTATCGAATATGCGCCCTCGTCGCGTCTCGTCATCTATCCCGCCCTGCTCACAATACCTTTCCGATCTATTTTCAAAACACGCTCTAAGAGAATTTCATTGCACAAATTTTAAGGGTCCTTTTTCATTTATGTTTGAAAAATGGCCGAATGAAATCGGACGAGCGGTCTCTTGGCTCAGGGAGTGACGCTGCCCTCAGGGCTGGCGTGTGCCTGCTGCTGGCTGTGACTACTCTGTTGGTGTACTGGCCCGTTTCGAGGCATGGGTTCGTGGATTATGACGACGGCGATTATGTAACGGGTAATGTGCATGTGCAGAGCGGGCTAGGTTGGGAAAGTTCGGCCTGGGCGTTCAAAACAGGGCACGCGAGCAACTGGCATCCCTTAACCTGGTTGTCGCACGAACTGGATTGCCAGCTGTTCGGGCTGCGGGCCGGAGGTCATCATTTAACAAGCGTCTTTTTCCACATCGCCAACTCGGTGTTGCTGTTGCTGGTGTTGCTCCGAATGACAGGCGCGCTGTGGCGGAGTGCGGTGGTGGCCGGATTATTTGCGCTGCATCCGCTGCATGTGGAATCGGTGGCCTGGGTGTCGGAACGGAAGGACGTGTTGAGCACTTTTTTCTGCTTGCTGTCGGTGGGCGCGTATGTTGCCTACGCGGAGAGGGCGGGTGTGAAAGCATCGTCGGGCGATGCGTTGGCCTGGAGGCGCAGGGCCGCGTATTGGGCGGCTTGGCTTTGTTTCGCCTTGGGTTTGATGAGCAAGCCGATGCTGGTGACGCTGCCCTTCGTGCTGGTGCTGCTGGATTATTGGCCGTTGGGACGAGTGGAGGCAGCTTTGGCTCCTCCACGGCGATTTGCCAGGCTGCTCCCGCTTTTGGTGGAGAAGGTCCCGTTCCTGATCTTAAGCGCAGTTTCGAGCGTGGTCACCGTGGTAGTGCAGCGCCATGGCGGCGCCGTCTCCTCCTTGAGCATTCTGCCCTTAGGCGCGCGTGCGGAGAACGCGGCCGTTTCGGTGGCCCGGTATATCGGCAAGACGCTCTGGCCGGCGAAACTTTCGGTGCTCTATCCCCATCCGGGGCATTGGCCGGTGTGGAGTGTGGTTGGTTCCCTGCTGTTGTTGGCCGGCATCTCGGCAGGCGTCGCGGTGCTTGGGCGAAGGCGTCCGTATTTGCCGGTGGGGTGGCTGTGGTTCCTGGGCACACTAGTGCCGGTGATCGGATTGGTGCAGGTCGGAGTGCAATCCATGGCCGATCGCTATATGTATCTGCCATCGATCGGGTTGTTCATATTGGAGGTTTGGGGGGTGGGTGACGTACTGATTAAGGAAGAGAGGTTGGGTGGGAAGGCGGTGCGGAGCGAAGAGGAAAGGCGTTTTTCGAAAGCATTTACCGGCTGGGGGCCGGTGGTAGCGGGAGCGCTACTCATAGGCTGCTGCTTGGCGAGCGCGCACCAGATTA
>Ga0209517_10004542_pt1 | contig 18182 bp, 14 predicted proteins | sample PeaSoiMetSII2010_FD_187695 | JGI IMG/M metagenome (GOLD analysis project Ga0209517, IMG submission 187695) | Peat soil microbial communities from Weissenstadt, Germany - SII-2010 (SPAdes) (version 2) | ecosystem: Environmental > Terrestrial > Soil > Wetlands > Peat | place: Germany...
GGCAATCCATGTCTGTTTCCTCCGTGAAACGGGGTCCTCCGGTTCAACCACCCGCAACATGGAGGAAACAGGCGTTCTAGAAAAGGTGAATCTATCGGGCTTTTGTTACCTCGCTTTGAACCAGGTCGAAATCTAAGCCGGTAAGCCCCGGCCGGAACTCATAGATTCCGCCGCGCGGTCTCTTCTCCATCATGTGCTCATCGCTCGCAATGCTCGACGAATTGCGATCTTCAGTGATCGTCGGGGGCATTGGCCGTGATTGGCAGTCCTTGTTCACATCATCGCCCGGAACCGGTGCCGCCGAATGGAGCGAGTGCGGTCCATCAATGAGTGCCGCATGGCCTCTCTGTCAGGCAGTTGTTCCAACTGTCCCCGACGGGTTCATATAAAGGCGATGATTCCCACGTTTGCCAACGACCTGAGCCGCCTCCGAGAGGCGAAGGCAATACGCCACGCGCTGGGCTAGCCACAGCGGACGATCGATCCGGCGGGCGATGTCGGCCGTGGTGAATGGCTCGAGCCAGTCATGGCTTTGTGGTAGCAATTTCCAGAGGTCAGCGGGACGCTCGATACTGAGCTTCCCCAGGATCTCCACCAGGCGGCGATCGACGATCCGGTACCCTGGCCGCCGGCGGCGCGACACCCGGATCTCGTCGATCGACACAGGCAGGACCTCGATGTCCAGATTTGGGTCCGGCAAGATGCGAGCCAGTCCGACCAGATCCTCGAAGAGATCCACGACCGCACCACGCTTCGGGCTGCGGCGGGCCGACAGATCCGGACCGTCGGTCCGCGCTCGCCTCACGACGCGACGCTCGAGCACCACGGGTTTGACCACCCGCACCCGATGCTCGGGCAGCAGCCGTCCCAACTTGGCTCGCAACGGGCCCAGAGGTCCCGATTGGATCTCGACGAGCAGCCCCGCGCCGTCCACGGCATCGATCCTGAACCCCTTGAGAGTCACCTCGGAACGCCCGCCCGACCCCGATCCGTACTGATCCTTGAGCGCGCGGTGCAGGCTCGTCTCCATCGTGGATCTTCCTTGAAAAAAACGAGCCGCCCCAGTGTCGTCCGGCAGGAGCCGAAATCCGTCAAACGACCTTCAAAGGTTCGACACCCAAGTCGCGAATGGTAAGGAGAGGACGGAATACCAGCCCGCGCGATTCGAACGCCTGTGCGGCACCCTCGAGCCGGTCAAGAACAACGGCCACCAGCGCGACCTTGCACCCGAGTGCCTCGACGGCCTCGATGGCCTGGATGGACGATCCACCTGTCGTGGCCACATCATCGACGATCGCCACCACCGAGCCGCGCTCGAGCGGACCCTCGACGAGGTTAAGGGTGCCGTGGGCCTTGGCCTGTTTGCGCACCAGAAAACCTCGCAGTCCGGGGCGTCCGTGGGTGGCCGCCAGGGCCAGAATTGCCCCGACAACCGGATCGGCCCCCAGCGTCAGCCCGCCTACCGCCGTGACCTCGGGATAATCGGCGAACAGGTCGAGCATCCCCACGGCAATTAACTGTGAGCCCTCGGCCAGCAGCGTGACCCTGCGGCCATCAATGTAAAAATGCGAGGATCGCCCGCTGGCCAGGGTAAAAGTCCCTAGCCGAAGTGCGTCGCGCTTCAGCAGAGCAACCAGTTGCGCCCGATGTTCCTCTCCCCAAGCCCGCGTCATCCCCACTGATCCTTCCCTTCTTGCCAGACCTCGGCATCGATCGATAGCACCGCCTCGTCTGGTGCTAGCCTTTCCACCCAAAACCATGGTCGAGCAATACCTTCTGGAGAGTCCGGCAACAAGCTACCACACCTCGTCTACCTCGCCAAGCGATCCCATGGGCAGACACGAGAGGTTCATCCCCATCGTCGATGCCGCCAAAAATCGGTCAATCGGCCAATAGTAAACGTTCAAATCGTTCGGTGAATCGCTCTTTATTGTATGCCGAAAGCTCGATTTTCTCCGTGGAACCCGGATCGACTCACGTTTTTCAAAAAAAATCGGACCATGGTCTTGCCATCAGGCGAGCAAATGGTTAGAATTAACTCGTTCAAAGCGTCCGAACAAACAGGAAAACGTTCATGGCTCGCCCTGATGATCACTTGAAAACCCGGATGGTCGCCAAGGCTCTTGGCTTGAGCGTCAGTACGATCAAGCGCTGGGTCGATTCAGGAACCATCCATGCCGTCCGGACCACGGGGAGGCATCGCTTGATTCCCAGGTCTGAGGCTATCCGGATGGCTCACGAGCTGGGACTGGACGGAACTGAAATTCGCAAGATTGCCGGTATTCCATCCGGCGACCTGACGCCGGTCGATGAGCAGACTTGTGATCGGCTCTGTCACATGCTCAAGGACGGGCACGTGCAACAGGCGAAATCGTTGATTCAATCGATCTACGTTTCGGGGCGCAACGCAGTCGCCTTGTCCGATCAGTTAATCCGACCCGTGATGGGCCGGATTGGTCACGGGTGGATGGTCGGGGCGCTCGACGTTTATCAGGAACATCAGGCCTCGCATATCGTGGCTGCGGCCATTCTGGAGCTGATCGATCAGGTGTCCAGAGAGCACAAGCCGACAGGACCCCTTGCTCTCTGTGCAGCAACCGAGGGGGATCCTTATGTCCTTTCCTGTCTGCTGGGCGAACTGGTACTGCGGGAGATGGGCTGGGACGTGCGGAACTTGGGCGTGAATCTCCCCTTGCGGTCCCTGGCCAATGCAACTGTTCAGTACCGGCCCAGGCTTGTGTTTCTGTCGATCAACTTCCTGCGCGATCAGGATCATTTCATCCGCGAGTATCTATCGTTTTACGAGACGGCGGCAGAGACCCATGCGGCCGTGATCGTGGGAGGGCAGGCGCTCGACGCGGAGCTTCGGTCCAGGCTGCGCTACACGGCATTCGGGGACCGGATGATCCATCTCGCTGAGTTTGCGCGTCAGTTGGGTTCCACAACGAGTTTGGCCGGGCAGGTAGCAGCCTCCTCCGGCAAGGTCGTCCGTCCGATTCTGGGGTCTTCTCAGAATGCGCGATAGTGACACCTTCACCACGGTGCACGATCCGGAGAAAGGAAACGGTATGCGCAGCAGGCAAGAGGCGTCCGAAAGAGCTGGTTTTGCCAGCCTGGAGAGCTCCGATACCGAGGTCCTCAGCTCCCGTGACGAGCGTTCCTTGCTCCGGGAACTTGCAGCTTGCAAATCCAGGCTGGCTCAGTCCTTGGCGAGCATTGAGGGCGTGGAAATTCCCGCTGCCGCGGATGATCCCCAGACTCTGGCTCACTACATCGCTGCAGCCTATGTCAATGATGGCCCGACCGGTGCACGTCTGGGCGCGATCTACCGCAAGTACTCAGAGTTGCGGGGCAAGCTAGCCCTGGCCAACCTGAGGCTCGTTGCCCATGTCGCCAAGCGATTCCGTGACCGGGGCATTCCCTATGGCGATCTGTTGCAGGAAGGTTTCTGCGGTTTGCTCGAAGCGATCGATCGGTTCGACTTGAACCACGAGACGAAGCTTGCCACCTACGCCACCTGGTGGATTCGCCAGTCGATGCAGCGGGCCGTCGCCTCGGGAGCCTATCCCGTGCGACTGACTCCGCGACATCTTCGGCAACTGGCTCAGAATCAAGAAGAGCTGGAGCGCCAGGAGCGGGTCCGCGACGACGCGGGGCGGAATGAGCGAGGCGACCCCACGATGAGCGAGATGATCCACCGGATCCACACGGCCACTCGCCCCACAATCTCGCTCGACGCGACTTTTGACCAGGATTCCAGCTTCACCTTGCTGCAAACGATGAGTGATCCGGACGCCGATCGTACCGCCGAGGTCGATTCGGATGAGGCCGTGCAGAAGCTGATCAGGTCGCTTCGCCCCAGGGAGCAACAGGTTCTCTCGCTTCGCTTCGGCCTGGGTGGGCGGGAGCGATTATCGTTGAGCCAGGTGGGCAAGATCCTCAATGTGTCCAAGGAGCGAGTGCGGCAGATCCAGGACCGCGCCCTCAATAAGCTCCGCATCATGGCCGAGCAAGAAAACCTGGCAAATCGGCTGGCCTTGAGTCTTTGAACGACGGCCTCCCGAGGTCGAACTCGTCGTTTTCCGGCGCAACCGATCGTGATCAAGCCGGCACGGAAGGAAGTCCGATGATTCTTCCAGGCGGCCTTCTCCTCCTGCCGTGCTCGTTGTCAACGCGTCGGACGCTGGTTGGGGTTCCATGGCAAAGTCGATCTACAGGCCCGACCCGGATCGTGATCCGGTCGGGCCATTCTTGCATTACCTGATGGCGGAGTGCGGAGTGTCCCCGCACACGCTTGCAGCCTACCGATCCGATCTCATGCGCTTCCTCCGCTGGCGCAAAACTCATGCACCGGGACCGCTTTCACGGTTGGAAATCGGCATCCTGAGCGGATACGTGAGCGAGCTCGCACTCGCCGGCCTGGCGCCGAGTAGTATTTGCCGGCACCTGGCGAGCCTGTCGACCTTCTTCCGGTTCCTCGTTTTCGAGGGGAAGCTCTCGGACAATGTGGCCAAGCTACTGGTGGCCCCGGCGGTTTGGGACCGCTTGCCGACTGTCCTGGGGCCTGCCGCGGTGGACCGTCTGCTGAGCGTTCCCAGGGCGGATACACGGCTGGGCCGGCGTGACCGTGCGGCACTCGAGACCCTCTACGCAACGGGTTGTCGGGCCACGGAGGTGGTCAATCTGCGACCGTCGGATCTCGATCTCAGGGGGGGGCTGGCACGTTGCGTCGGCAAGGGCAACAAGGAACGCTGGGTCCCGCTGGGAGCCCGAGCGGTCTCGGCTGTCTCGGCATACATGACGACGGATCGACCGTTCCTGGTTTCACGCCACCCCGAGACGGCCACGGTGCTGGTCTCGAAATCGGGACGGCCGCTTTCCCGGACCGGCTTGTGGAGAATCGTCAAGCAGCATGCCCGGGCCGCCGGGTTGAAGGGTGATGTCAGTCCCCACACCTTGCGGCATAGCTTCGCCACGCACTTGCTGGCCGGGGGCGCGGATCTTCGTGCCGTCCAGGAGATGCTCGGCCACTCGTCAATCGCCACAACCCAGATCTACACCCGGGTCGAGCTCAGCCGGCTCCGAGAAGTTCATGCGCGATTTCACCCCAGGTCCAATCCCCAGGGCGCGGGTTAGGAGAAGCAATGCCGTCAAGAACTTGCGGGCGACGCTTCCTTGGCCCCGAAGCACTCGTTGAGCTTTTCCAGGACCAAGGGGCGGTAGCCCATCGGGTCGGTTCCCTTGGGACTGGCGATACCGATGCCCTTGCACTCCTCGATTGGCATGATGCGCACGATCTTCCGGTCCTGATCTGCCAGCAGAGCCACCCGGATCGAGCCGATCAGTGCCGTGTCGTTCCAGTGGCAGCGGCAGGCCGATCCATCGGGCAGGTAGAGCATGACCTCGGGCAGACCCGCGTCGCGGAGGGCGCTCCAGACTTGAGTAATCAGATCCGTCATCGCGAGGACTCCAGTCCGACCGGTGTTGAGCCCTTCTCGGGTTCAGGTTGAACACTCTTGCAAGTCTAGAACACCGGCTCCAAAATGGCGCCAGTTTCCCCCTGGGCCGGGACGAGGGCATGGAGCAGACGGTTTTGTTAGCCTGCTTGGCGTCGACCTGGTTCATGACCGGGTTTCCGCCGAGCGTCTGGTCCGCTCCAACGTCGTGCGCACTCTTGCCTGGACGGAGCATTGCCTGATCGTGCTGGTCATGATCGGCCGGGTGAGCGGTATCGATTGATCGGGGAGGGCACCCGGCAATTGGCGATGAGGACGTTGTTACTTTGCAGCGTCGGGTAATTGGGCCAGCAGGCCATCCCTCACTCGATTCCTCAAGGCCTCGAGCTCGGCGGGGTGCTCGTGCCCCAAATTCTGCTCCTTGCTGAACGCGCTCAGACAATCAAACGCCTTCTTGGCTCTCTGGAAGGCCGATCGGGCCTGCGCGTGTCGTCCCAGGTCACGAGCAAACTCACCCAGGGCCGCCCAGGTCTCACTCGAAATCCAGTAGAAAGCATAGACCCTCACGATCGCGGCTTTGAGCGTGTCGGATCGGACCGCGAGATCGGCGACATCCCGCTCGCAGTCGATCAGGGCATTGGCGGCCTGTTCGTTCAGCTCCAGGGCCCGCTTGGTGCTGGCGGCATCGCCGCGGCGGCGAAGCTCGGCAGCCCAACGAACTGCGACCCGGCTTCTGCGCGTGATCCAGTCGATCAGCTCGTAGCGGTCGTTGCGATCGCCACGAGCCCGCGTTGCGTCGATCAGTTCGGTCAGACGGAGATGGGCCGACTCGAAATTGCCGAAGAACTCGTCGACGATCGCCACCTGCGTGCGAATCGTATTCGATTTAGGGTCGACCTTCAGAGCGAGCGCCAGCGCTTTGAGCATGGTCTCGTAGTATTTGCGTTCAATCGCTTGCTCATCCGAGGGATCACGAGCCATTTCACCGGTGCTGTCTCGCCTGGCCGCATCGGTTTTGCTTTGGATGAGGAGATCGATCCGGGAGGTGACGAAGTCTTGGAGCTGCCTGGCCAGAGACGGGTTCTCGCGTGCCCAATCCAGCAGCTTCGATTCGGCGCTGGGAAGATTGAGAGCTGCGTTCATGGAGTCCTGGGCATTGTCCTCCACGAAACCATGCGAGACGCCCTGGGCGATTCCCAGCAGGGTCAGTGGCAGGGGATGGCCTGGATACTCGAGAACCAGGCCGCGAAGTGGTGCGATAGCCCTTTTGGGATGGCCGTCATCAATGTCCTTGACGGCTTGCCGGATCACGGGCAGCGTTGCCGGATCGGGTTTCAACATGGGAGCGACCCAGTGGTAGCCGAGGGCCCCGATCAGAGCGAGATAAACCGTGTTGCTCACGAGCCGGGCTCGGTTCCGTGTGACCCAGTTGCCGAATCGTTCGCGTCGGGAAGGATTGACGGCCTGCCGTAGTGGCTGGCGGGTGAGGAAGCGCTCGAGATCTTCGGCGAGCGACAGGGCATCGGGATACCGATGGTCGGGATTGAAGCAAAGGCAGCGCTCGACGATCGCCTGGAGAGCGTGGGGGATCTGGGGATTGAACCGTCGGACGTCGGTCACCAGGCGTGTCCGGCGGTCCAGTAGATCGCTCATCGCTCGGGCTGGCGAAATTCTCTCGTCCGGTAGATCCGGAGCCTGGCCGGTCAACAACTCCCGCAGCACCAGCCCGAGAGAATAGATGTCGGCCTGCGCGCCGACCTTGTTCCAAAGCTCAGGATTGAGAAAGGCCTCGATCTGCTCCGGGGCCATGTACGGCAGGGTTCCTCCCAGCATGGCCGACTCGGCCTGGTGGGCCGCGTGCGGGGATTCTGCGAGGTTGAAGTCGAGCAACTGCGGGCCGTGATCGAGTGTGAGCAGGATATTCCCCGGCTTGACGTCCCGGTGGAAGGTCTGCATCCCATGGGCATAGTGCAGCGTGCGTGCCAGGATCATGGCGATCCAGGCCGCGCCTTGGGCGTAGGTTCCATCCACCGGGAACCCGTTCCACTGATCCCCCGTGGGTTCGCGGCGGTGCGGCGACGCGTGCTTCTCCTGCGGGCTTGATGGTGCGTCGGTGCTGGTGCCCTCCACGATCACGTCCCAAAGAATCCTGGCCAGCTTTGGCCGCTCGGCCGGCCGTACGCGCTTCACGATCTCGTCGAGTGGCAACCCGGGGCGGTAAGGCATCGACAGCCCGCGCAGACCCTCCTCGGGCTGAAATGCCACTGCATTGACCGGAACGATGTGGGGGTGATCGAGTGCCCCCTGCGTCTTCGGTTCCTGGCCCCGGTCAAGCGAGACCTTCAGGACCACGCGCTTGCCGCCCAGAGAGAGGTCCCTGGCGAGAAAGACCCGGGACCAGCCCCCTTTGCCGATCAGTGAGACAAGCTGAAATTCCTCGAACTGGTCGCCGGCTTCGGGAAAGCGCGTTTTCGGAGTCGACAGCCCTGCCGCCTGGCTCAGGAGATGGTGGTACTGCAGTTGCGAAAGGAGCGAGTCTTTCCACGCCGGATAGCGGTCACAAAATGTCTCGACGTCCGGCGCTTCACCCTTTTCCTCGCGCAGGCAGAACTCCTCGTAGATCAGGCTGATGATCCGGCTGTGAGCCTGGCGAAGATCGGGAAAGCGGTCGAGGTAGTGGGCAACCTCCGCCGTCTGGCCTCGTTCAAACCGGCAGCGTAAGTCGGACTTGATCAGGGCCGCCAGGTGCGCAAGGCGATCGAGCAGACTTCCCGTGTCCTTGGCCTTGCAGTTCTGCCAGAATCGCTCCAGGGACACCTCGCCGTGTCTCTGCCATTGCTCCTCGAGCAGGTTCACGTCGCGGTCCACCCGGTCCAGCCCGTTACCAGCACGAGCCGAGGCGAGTAAGGACTTCATGATCATCCTCCCGAGTCGTGGAGGGAATCGTGAAGATCCTTGAGAAACCGCTGCACCTTGCGAATGTTCCAGCCCGTCTTATCGGCAATGTCGGCTGTGGAATATCCTTGGTGCTTGAGATCAATGATGGTCCGCTCAATCTCGTCTTGCCGGTTGAGAAGCCATGCCTGGACCTCATTGGCCTGCGCTTGCTGGCTGGCGGTCGGCTCAGCCGAGGGAAGATGAACCGGACCGGCATCCCGGTCGTCTGCCGACAACCGTCGTTCACGTGTGACGTCACGCTTGAGCGTGTGCCGGCGTCGATGCTCGTCAATGACCTTCTGCTCGGCGACTTGGGCCAGAAATTTGCAAAGCGATTCGACCGAGACGAAGTTCAGTTGATTCAGATTAGCGGCCAGGCTCTTCATCACGTCGCTGGCGAAATCGGTCGAGTCGTAAAGCGACCGCATCGAACGATCGAGCTTACGTCGAACGACTCTTCGCACTTTCGGATAGCACTCTCGAAAAAGGGCTTCCCAGGCCGACTGATCCCCTTTCTGGGCATCCAGCAGCGTCCGCGAGAGATCGTCCGGTAATGCGGGATCTGACAGCGTCGTCATGACCAAATTCCTCCCCTGGTGCGATGGGAGGATCGACGCCCGGGCGCAGAGCGTGCAAACAATCAGAGGGGATGCTATCCGCCCGAAGCTCCCACCGGCCCCCGCCTATTCTAACCCCAGGTTCACGACATGAAAATCCTTTCGCTCCAAAAAAAACTGTGTTCGAATGGGTTTATGGGGAAAAATTGAAACACGGGGAAGATTGTCGCGAGAGACGCGCTTGGCACGTTCAGCCAATACCGACAAAGACCTGGCAGATTCTTGTCATCTCTCCTTATTTAGGTCGACGATTGACCAAAATTCGCCGTCCCAGAGATTCGCCGCCTGCACAGAGGCACGTGCAGTTCCCAAGAATGGCCTGGAGGGGACCATGGTCGGCTTTCTTGGTCATAACCCCGGGACCGGCGGACTCCGAAAGTCATTCGAGCAATTCAGACCTACCCAAGGGGGCAGAACAGGACCAAACCCGGACCTGCCGCGAACGAACTTCCGATGAATGAGGCACCAAAACCCCAACGAGCCACGGTCACGCTTAAGTAGGCATCGTCGTGGTGGCCGGCGGGGTGTAGGATCCTGGACCGATCGTTGTCGGATCGGCAACCGAGGGGCCACTCTGAGACCCTGAAAGTGGGTCCATGGGACTGATGATCACCGTGGGTGAGTTGCTACCAGCACCCGACAGAGGGTTCATCGGGCTCACCAATACGCCCACAGCGCTAGGAGCAAGTCGCATGGGCATCAAATCAAGACTCGGCTGAAAATCTCGGCGCGCACGCATGAGTGAACTCCCGCCTGGTCGGCGCGAAAGAGGAATGGAATCGGCATTCTCTTGAAAGTAGGAAGAGTTGTGCTCAGGTGGAGGAGAGCTTACCGGGGACCCAGTGAACGAATCCCGTCCATGCGATCGGTTCCGGGCTGGGCGGTTCTGAGCCGCTCACGGCAATGCGAGACGGTCGAAGGCCCCTTGTGTGGCCGGCTCGTGGTTCCCGCCTTCTTCTTCTCGGCTTCTCGGCGGGGACGCCTGGCCACTTCATTCCAACCGGATCTTTCGTGGTTCTTAGACTTAGATCCTGAATCGATTGGTTGACCACAGGTCCTTGGCTGGCGTTGGGACACTAACTCTAGTTGTAGGAACCGATTACTCGCGGCAGCTCGTAACTTCCCTTGGCTTCGACGCTGCGGTTCGGCGCTTCCATCGGGTAGAGTTCCGCAGGCAGGAATGCCAGGCAGGCCGAGCGGTAAAGAGGGCAGCAGTTGTGTTGCTCGATGGCACCAGCCCGGAGGCGGCCGGCGAGGTCCGGGCGGGCGGCCTGATGCGCCGCGACGTAAAGTCCCAGCGGCGAGAGCCGGGCGTCTCGTGAGCCGATGATCATGCTCAATGCCCGACCCTGGCGAAGCAGGTCCTCAGTTAGCCGGATTTCACGTTTCAACTCGGTACGCAGTCGACGGATAATGCGTCGAACGCTCTGCCTGTACCGATAACCCGCCTCGGGCTGAGCAAGACAAGTCCAGGGGTCGGCGAACGAAGCGGTCAAGGGCTGTGATGCGACGAAAAGCTCGGGATCGAGGGGAATCGTGGGGTCCTCGAAGTGAACCTCCCAGAGAATTGTCGCGGCCGCCGACCAGATCCGGGGAGTGGAACAACCACGATACCAGTTGCTGCGCCGCAACGTGAAGGCTCTTTCGATCCGATCTGCAAGGCGATCAAGGGTTTCTTGCGTGGGCAACACTTTGTATGACCTCGACAGCGTCCGGACCTCGTTCCATGTACGGCGAGACCTCCGAGAAACTCTCGAGTGTTTCCGTCTTGGCCTCGACCTCAAGAACCGAAATCCCGATCGCATCGCGTCACGATCCTGAAATCTTTCTCGCACTTTTTCACAGAAAACTCCGCGCAGACCGATTGCCTTTGCGGAACCGACAAGAGAATCTATAGTTTATGGCGACCAAGAAAGATAAGCACTGAGGGCGCGGGTCCACGGAATCAAGCTCCCCGGTCAGCCGGGCCGCGCCCGAGCACCTCGATTTGACAGGGATATTTCTTGGGTGAATTATTGTTCTTCGTGACCAAGGCATTGAATTCGCGCTCTTCGGTTGACTACCATGATGCATGTAGTGGATGATGAATTCGTCGTTTTCGTGCTTCGACGACTGTGTCCTCTGGCCGGACGAAGGCCTCCTCAACAATAATGGGTGTCGATTCGTCCGCGGCGAGGCCGATTTACTCTCGCCTCGCAAACCTCATCACCGAGCTGGATTCGCGATGGATAGGTCGATTCCAAACTCCGATTGGCTAGGCATCAAGAACAACCTCGCGCGAAGAATTCGCGAAGTCCGCCTGGAACTTTATGGCGAAAATGGCGGTCCGCTGCTTGCCGAGGCGCTCGAGGTACCTTTTCGGACCTGGCTCAACTACGAGAAGGGCTGCACGATTCCCGCAACCTCGATCCTCCGCTTCATCGAGCTGACCAGGACGAATCCGCACTGGCTCCTGACCGGCTGCGGCGACAAGTATTCGAGGTCGCCCGGGATCGATTGATATCCCCGTGGTTGGCCTCTCGATGGCCTGCGCTCGCAATCGACGTAGGGCAGATTGTCCCACTCGAGCTCGGAGGATGCCTCAGGGCTCTCTCTCGCCTGGAACCGCTCAAATGCGTCGTTCCGGCGGGATGGTCGATGCTGTTGCCGACTCGATGGCTCTCAGTGGCCGACCACGGAGGAGGGGCCCACGGGGTCCCTCGTCTTCCACAACAGGATCTTCCCCTTGTGGTCGCACGAGGCGAGGGTCTTGCCATCCGGCGAGAAAGCAACAGCATTGATCCGGTCCGTATGTCCCAGAAGGGCGTAGAATTGCTGCCCGGTGACCGTGTCCCAGAGCCGCACTTTCTCATCGTCGCATCCCGTGGCAATGGTTTTGAAGTCCGGTGAAAAGGCCACCGAGCGAACCGTCAAAGGGTGACCGGTCATCGTCCTCGTGACTTCCCACGAATTCATCGACCAGAGAGTCACATTTCGAGGATCTCCACCAGCGGCCATCATCAGGCCATCGGTAGAGAAGGCGACTGATCTCATGTCTCCCGTGAAGGGCCTCTTATCGTTGCCAATCTCTGCGCCCGAGTTCGGGTCCCACCAGCGCACCGTGCGGTCGGCCGATGCCGATGCCAGGACCCAGGGGTTCGTCGAGTAGGCCAGGGCATAAACAGGGCCCGTGTGGCCGGCGAGATCGAACTGGACTTCCCGCTCCGCGACGTCGCAGATATGGATCAATCCCTTCGAGCCTGCCGCGGCCAGGTGCTGGTCATCCGACGAGACGCTCACCGCGCGGAGGCGGTCATCGTAGGCGTGCAGGACGCTCGAACTGGCAAGGACTTGGCGCCGATCAGGACCCGTTCGAGTCAGGTCCCAGAGAATGACCTTTCCGTCCAGGCTCACGCTGGCCAGTCGATCGCCCTCGTGGAAGAATGCCAGCGCGGTGACGGTCTGCGAGTGACCTGTCAGGGTGAGCAATTCACGCTCAGAATCGACATCCCACAGCTTGATTGTGTGATCGTCGGAACCGGAGGCCAAGAGCGAGCCATCGGGGGAGAAGGTGAGCGCCCACGCCTCTTTCTGATGTCCGGCGAGCGACCGCTTCAGGTCCGGGGTATCGAGAAATCGCCAGACACGGATCTGTCGATCCTTGCAGCCGAGAATCAAGGATTTGTTGTCGGGGGTGAACTCGACCTGATCAACTGACCGGTTATTGGCCAGGTAAAATCGTTCCTTGGTTCCCGCGGAGAGGTTCCAGATGATCACGGGTTGGTTGCGCGCCGCGGCTGCCAGGAGCCGGCCGTCCGACGAGAGGCAGACGGAGTTGATCTGGCTCTCCACCCCGGGCAGCAATCGCCTTGGACCGGGCTGATCGAGAGGACGCGTCCAGAGTACGGTAGTACCTTCGCATCCGACCAGAGCCTTGCCATCCAGGCAGAAATCGACAAACACGACCGGGCCATCCTGGTCGGTGTAATGAGCGAAGATCCGCCCGGTCGCGACCTCCCAGACCGTCAGACCGCGATCCTGGCGGCCCGCGGCCAGCCGGCTGCCGTCGCGGGAGAAGGCAAGCGCTGTCACCCGGCCTCCGGGCCGTTGCTCGAGCGCAGGCGGTCTATGGACACTTCCAAGGTCGGCCATGACGTGGAGCCGGACCGTCCCGTCGCATCCGCCTGCGGCCAGCAGCTTGCCGTCCGGTGAGAATGCCTGCTTGAAGGTTCCCGGAATAGTCGCGGACGGCTTGTCTGGCGGGCTGGCGGAGTTGAGCTTCCAGATGTACGACTGCTCCCCGTGATCGTCTGGCGCAAGCCCGCAGAGAGTCAGCAATGATCCGTCGGGGGAAAACTGAATGTCGGGGTCCTGGAGCGACCCGGTATGCAGCGTGGTGATGAGCGCGCCGGTAGCCGTATCCCACAGCTTGAGTTCCACGGACTTGCCCCCTTGCGCGATGAGGCTGGCAATAGTCCCCCGACGAGTCTCGTCGCCGGCGACGATCGCGACCTTGCACACCGGGGCGTTGTGTTTCCCCTGGCAGTACCGGGGAATCTTTCGGTCAAGGTCCCAAACGATCACTTGCCCGGAGGAATCTCCTGAGACGAGCGTCCCTTCCCGGCGCGAGACCGCCAGGCAGGACACCTTCGCCCCATGTCCCTCGAGCAACCACGCGGCCCGTTCAATCAGCCGGTTCAGGTACTGCAACTCAAAACCTGCCGGATCCTTTGCAGTCGCGGCAAAGTTCTCAAGAACTGGTTGGAATAATTCCTGTGCAAGCTCGATCTGGCCGGATTCGATGCTTTGCTTTACCTGAAACAACTGGGCATCGTACGTTCGCCGACGCGCCGTGCTAGCTTCGTAACTGAACTTATCACGCTCGATAGCAATCTCGTTCTTCAGCTTGATTGCCCGCGACCAGGCGCGTTCGGACACGCGGTTCTGCTCCGTGACATAGAGGCTGTACGCAATGACGACGCCCAGAAGCGTGAAAAGGAGCAGGGAGCAAAGTCCTAGCAATCTCGCGGCCATAGGTTGGCGGCGGGTCCATTGAAGCGCCTGACGGCACTTCGAGGTGCGGTGGGCCCGGACCGGCTGGTTCTCCTGGTACCGCCTCAGGTCCTCGGCCAGATCCTCCGCGCTGGAGTAGCGCCTGGCCGGATCACGATCGAGGCACTTCAGGCAGATAGTCTCCAGGTCTTCGGGCACGCCGTGACGTAATCGCGAGGGCGGAACAAGCTCCGCCTCCATGACCTGACAGAGAGTTTCCATCGGGGTGAACCCCCGGAACGGAGCCGCCCCAGTCAGCATCTCGTAGAGAAGCGCTCCCAGGGCGTAGACGTCGGTGCCGGGCCCAATGGTCTGGCCATTGCCCGAGACTTGCTCCGGGGCCATGTAAGAGGGAGTACCCAGGATCACGCCGCTGAGCGAGAGCCCCTTGTCATCCACCAGGAACTTGGCCAGACCGAAGTCGGAGATCTTGGGTGTGCCATCGAGTGCGATCAGGATATTGCTCGGGTTCAGGTCGCGGTGGACGATCCCGCGCTGGTGAGCCACATGGATCGCCCGGGCCATGGTCTCGGTCAGGCGGGCCGACCAGCGAAACGCCTGCGGCATGGCTCGAAGCGTGCGCGTCAGGTTCCCACCCGCGACATACTCCATGGCCAGAAAGGGAAGGCCCTGGTGCTCGCCGATCTCGAAGATCTGCACGACGTTGGGATGCATCAACTGTGCGGCCGCCTGGGCCTCGTTGCGCAGCCGCGCCCGTTCCCGCAGGCCGGAATGCTCCCCGGCCAGGATCATCTTGAGGGCAACGATCCGGCTCAGGTTGGCCTGCCTCGCCTTGTAGACGACCCCCATGCCTCCCCGGCCGATCTCCTGGAGGATCTGGTAGTTGCCGATCCGCAGCCGTCCGTCCGGCGCCTGCACTGACGCCAGCGGATCCGCCGTGCCGGCCGAGGAGTCCGTAAGAGTCGGCATCTCCGAGTCGAAAACAGAACGAAGCGAGACAATCTGCTCCATCCGGGGCAGCAACCGGGGGAACCGCTCCTCCCATTCCTCGAGCGTGGGCCTCTGCCCCATGTCGTTCCGGGTGCTGACTTCCGCATGGATCAGCTCGAGAACCGCGTCGTCATTGCGTGCCAGGAGCGGATGAATCTCCAGCAACTCTTCAACACGAGCGGACTCTCCTGCCCGCAGCCGTTCGCGCAGCTCGCAGCAGACTTGCCGCAGCTCCTGGAATTCGTCTTCCTGCAAAGGCACCGCGTTCATTGACAATCCTGCTGACGGGGATGTCCAATCGGTTCACCGGCGCGGGAATCTTTACAGACTGACAGTCTAGCGGGCTGATCACCATCCGGGCAAGGTTTTCAGGACGTTCGTGAACGCGCTGCCGCGGATGCGCCCGGAGATACGCCGCTGGCTCGAACTCGACACCTGGCAACGGGAGCAGCTTGAGCTTGTACGTCGTGGGCGAGAATCCGATCTGGTCAAGCTGGGAGGGTTTCGCGTACAAATCGGAAGCTGGCCGGAGTGGCCGGGGAAGAACCCGGCAGGGCAGGAAGAGGTGGCCGGTGGAGCCGGTTTGGCCGGCTCGAGGATCATGCTCTGGCTCGCTGAGCGTGAAGGAGTGACGCAATGCAGGACCGAGCCGTCAAGGATCTCGGGCCGACGATCGGCAAACCGTGGCTGCCCCGAGCCTTGGACGCGCTCGGTCTGAGTCGGCCCGAGCTCCGCGCCTGGGCGATGTACGACTGGGCCAACTCGGCAATGGTCTGCACGATCATCACGGCCGTCTTCCCGATCTACTATTCGAAGGTCGCCTGTGCCGGGCTCGAGCCCAGTGTCGCATCCCGCCAGCTCGCCATCGCGACCACGATCGGCATGGTCATCATCGCCGTGCTCTCTCCGATCCTCGGGGCCTTTGCCGACTACACGGCACGCAAAAAGAAGCTGCTCGCGGTGTTCCTTGCTCTGGGTGTTGCCTCGGTCGCCGGGATGTATTTTATCCACACGGGCGACTGGGTCCTGGCCTCTGTTCTCTTCATCCTGGCCAACATCGGGGCCAACGGCAGCTTCGTCTTCTACGATGCCCTGCTGCCGCACATCGCCCGCGACGACGAGATCGACCGGGTCTCGACCTCGGGTTACGCGCTGGGCTATCTGGGCGGAGGGCTCCTGCTCGCCCTCAACCTGGCGTGGTACTTGAAGCCCACGTGGTTTGGCCTGCCGGGGGGACCGAATCTCAGTGAGCCGCAGGCAACGCTGCCGATGCGGCTGGCTTTTCTGTCGGTCGCGATCTGGTGGCTTGTCTTCTCGATCCCGCTGTTTCGCCGGGTGCCGGAGCCGAAGGCCGTCCTCGCCCTCGACGAGCTCCGCGGCGAGAGCCCGATCCGGGCCGTTCTGGCTCGCCTGGCCGAGACCTCGCGCGAGCTCCGCCGTTACCGTCAGGGCTTCTTGATGCTGCTGGCCTTCCTGATCTACAACGACGGCATCGGCACAATCATTCGCATGGCAACGATCTACGGCACGGAAATGGGCATCGACCAGGGGGCGATGATCAAGGCCATCCTGCTCGTCCAGTTCGTCGGCATTCCTTTTTCATTTCTCTTCGGCATGCTGGCCGGCAAGATCGGGGCCAAGCGGTCGATCCTCCTCGGGCTCGCTGCTTACACCGGCATTTGCATCGTCGGCTACTTCATGCGCACCGAAGAAGATTTCCTGATCCTGGCAATCCTGGTCGGGATGGTGCAGGGGGGCACCCAGGCTCTGAGCCGCTCGCTTTTCGCCAGCCTGATTCCTCGCGACAAGTCGGGGGAGTATTTCGGCTTCTTCGCCGTTGTCGAGAAGTTTGCCGGCATCTTCGGGCCCTTGCTGTTCGCCGTCATCAATACGCTGTCGGGATCGAGCCGAGGGGCGATTCTCGGCGTGATCGGCTTCTTCGCGGTTGGCGGGCTACTGCTCTGGATGGTGGACGTGGACGAGGGTCGGAGGCAGGCCCGGGCCGGTGAAACCTCGGTACCGGCGAAGATCGTTCATTGCTCGGGCGACGACCTCATCCAGTGATTCAGCGTGACGATCCAGGAAACGGCCAGGTAGAAGACCGGGTAAAACAGGGTCGCCACGGCCAGTCCCTGGATCGACGGATCGTGCCGCGGGGTCGTGCTCGTCAGCACGCGCCAGATCAGCCAGCCGAGCGGGACCGTCCAGACTGCACCCAGGATCGTGGCCGCCTGGTTGAGCCGCCCCGGCTGTGATGGGTAGAGGTACTTGCTGGGCACGAAAGTGAACACGGCCAGAACCACGATCACCGCCAGGCTGGCCCATGATCCCAGGGGTAGAACATAGAGATAGAAGGCCACCACGTTCCAGAGAGAGGGAAAACCAAGGAAGTAACCATCATCGGTCTTGACCTTGACCTGACAGAACCCGTAGATGCTCGCCAGCAGGGGGAAAATCAGCCAGGGCTCTTGGCCCGGCGGCAGGAGTTCCGCTCGCCAGATCAGGAGGATCGGCAGAAAAGTGTAGTTGAGGAAATCGATGATGTCGTCGAGCCGGCGGCCGTCGAAGCCGGGGACCACCTCCTTGATCCGCACCCGCCGCGCCAGGGTCCCGTCGGTCGAGTCCACGATCGTCGCCAGTGCCATGAGCAGGAATGCCCAGCCGAACGACTCGGGACCGCCGCGGACCACGAGCGCCGCGATCATCGCCGCGGCCACCAGCCCCAGCGCGGTGTAGCCGTGCACACACCAGCCCAGGAACTGCTCGAACCTGGAAGGCGCCTGGACGTCCCGCGGTCGCGATGACCTCCGTTGTCGTTTCGGGTCTCTTGGCCTGGATCTCAAGTTCAGCATGACGTCCCATCCCATCCCGCTGGCGATCGAGTTCATCGCCCCGGGGCAACCGCTGATCAATCCGCGGGAACCGGGCGTAACGGTGTGATCGGCCGGCCGGAGTCCGTCGCCGGCACGATGCTCGCCGCGTGCTCGGTCAGGATCCCGGTTCCTCTCCACCGCACGGCCAGGTACAAGACCGCTCCGACCCCGACCAGCCCGGTTGTGGCCAGCACCGCCGCGAAACGGCCCCATTGGTCGGCGCCGTAAATCTCTTCCCGGGGCCAGCTCATGTTGACGATCACCATGAGACCCCAGAAGACCGAGACAATGTTCAGGCCGAGACCCCACCGCCCCAG
>Ga0209517_10004544_pt1 | contig 18177 bp, 12 predicted proteins | sample PeaSoiMetSII2010_FD_187695 | JGI IMG/M metagenome (GOLD analysis project Ga0209517, IMG submission 187695) | Peat soil microbial communities from Weissenstadt, Germany - SII-2010 (SPAdes) (version 2) | ecosystem: Environmental > Terrestrial > Soil > Wetlands > Peat | place: Germany...
CAGTCATCAATTGGGGACAGCGCAGTACTCAGTCGACAGGCTGTTCCGGCACAAGATCGTGCACTGGCTCGGACAGGTGAAACTCCTCTGGCCACAATGCCCCGCGCAGGTATCAGACGACGGCCGCTTCGTGGTTGTCCAATCAGCCCGAAAGTCGGCTGCCCTTCACCCTGTGGAAAGGCCTGTGAATCCACGAAGTTTTCCACGTTATTCCGAGTCCCGGATTATTCCGAGTCGAATCTGTCACTTTCGGCCAGGACCCAACACTGGCGGCGTTTTGCGATCTTAACCGTCGGGATAACGCCGCACTTCACGATACCAACTTATGGTCCAGGAGAATACCCGCGTGGGTGACAACAAACACGGTATTAGACGCCACCTTTCAGCCTGAATCCCTCCAGAAGACCTTTGTCAGGCGCCACAGCCAACTCCACGGGCTCAATAGGAGGTACTTCGCGAGTCGGAACTTGGAAGCCATGATAACGTCATCACTCTTAGTGAGGCGTTTCATGAAGAAATCGACCAACATCGAATTCCAGTAGAGCGCGAAGCTATCGCTTGCCTTGCTCACGCCCCTCGAATTCTTGACTTCTATATCTGGGGCATCTGGAAAAGTTGGACGTTGAATACGACCGAGGTCCGAATCCCTGTGTGGGCCTGAAGGGCTCAGCCAGCAATTGGGCACCACAGGCTATTCTGCCGACCGTTTCTTTCGCCGGAAGCTTCAACATTGGCTACGGCAAGTTGAAGTCATTTGGCCGGATGCCCTGCCACAATATCGGACCACGGCCAAATGCTCGTCGAAAATCTCACCCGCAATTCAGACCAGAAGAAACCCCAAACTCGGATCCGGTGCCGCATTCTTAATCTGAACTCAAGACTCCCTTGCTCGTCTCGAATTTGCGGCGCGCATTTTTACTGCCCCCAGCAGCAAAGTACGAGTGGGCGTAGCAGTCGACCCGTGGCGACCTGGGGCGATGATGTAAGTCCAAGCTACTGCGGCCGGAATGTTTCGCAGCGCCTTCCCAGGATGGCAAATACTTAATCGTGCGTTAGTCGATTTAGGTTCTGACAATTCGTTTGGCGACCGCTTAGTCAGCAGTGCATATAAAGAAGAATCTGAGCCGCAGTTGTTCCAAGGCAATGCGGGTCCCGCAAAACGAGTCGTATCCGTTGTCTGATGCACCTGTTCGCACCCTCTGTCGTTATCCAGTTGAGGCCTCCGTTGTCACATTCCTCACCAACGACAGTGGATACGCGCAAGCAGTCGCGCCACCCACGCGCACGTCCAAGGATGAGGCTTTCATGCGGTGGGACTTTCTACAACATCCTAAAATGCTTTTCCCTCCCGAGCTATTCAACCCGTGCCATTCAACCGGTGCCAGGTGGCTGCCCCTCAGTTCCAACTAATCGGTTGCCTCTCAAGCGCGTAGGTGGCCGTCCGCAGGATATGGCTGCCGTCCCGGTTTGGCTCTTATTTATCGATTAAGCGCTTCTATAGCCGGCCTGAGCCATGAGTAGATGAACCTATTGAGCGACGGAAACTGAGATGCAAACAGCGCGAACAACGGAATTGCGGCAAAACCTGCCATGCGGAGCCAGAAGTCACGGCCCAACTCTCCCGGAGTTTTGTCCGTGATATTGCTCAGTGTCGAATCACGATGGATCTGCGCGAAGACAGTGCCTACCACCGCAACGACGAATGCAAGCAGCACAATCAGGAGCAATCGTATAGGGGCCTGGGGCTCGAAGGGGTACTGCGTGATGCCGACAAGCGTGAGGACGTACATTCCGCCAATGGCGACCACCAGGGTCCGGACTCTGGTAAGGAAGACTACGAGAACGTTAACGCACGCCAGACAAACGAACCGTTCATAGGCGCTCGCCTTTGCGTCGAGCGTGCTTCTGGACGAATCGCTCGCTTCTTTTTGCGGAGTCCAGCATCCGGCCAGGTAATCCAAGGCCGCGCCCGCGGCTTCAGCCAGTGCTGATTGGATAGAGGAGACCTGCTCCATCAGAATCCCCTCCTTCTTGCGGTGCTCCAACGGATGCAAAATCTGAGACTCGCCGCTTGCGTCTCCGGCGAGTTCGCGAGCCTTTTGGACGGCGTCCTCCACTCCCGTAGCTGAGAGACCGGCGTTGATGGCACACTCCAAGGCTTCCGTCTCCTGGCTGGAGATGCGGTACAACTCCTCCAGGTTGCCGGCCCCGAAGCGCCAGATCGGCTTCCAGGAGTAGCCTTTGATGCGCTGGAACCCACGCCGCAACGGCAGGGAATCGAGCACGACCAACAATTTGCGGATACCCAGCCAGATCTCCCATAATTTGAGTGTTGCTACGATGATTCCCATAACGGCAAGCCCCAGCAATCCGCTCATGAACAACTCCAGGCGCGGGCGTTCGAGCGACATTATGGGATGCTTAAGGTCCCCGAGATACCACCAGCAGACAACGACGCCCGCTGCTACAGCCCAAAAGAGAAGTGCGCGCCCACCAGCAAGACTGTAAACAGAATGCAATTCCTTGAAGTTCTCTTTATCGAGACGGGTGACCCGAGGGTGCTTCATACCAATCGGAAGAAGCGGCCGCCGCCGGTCCAGTAACGCATAGCCAACCGCGAGTTGATTAGCCCACCAAAGCCACACGGTTACAAAGAAGATGCAGGGCAGAACGAAGGATAAGCCTGAGGTGAGTTGCACGGCGCGTAACGTCGAGTACTTCACGACAAAGGACGGTTTGTCGGCGCTAGGTTTCATAAACACCCGGTTCCCCACGTACAGGGATGCGACCATAAACACGACAAACGTGGATACCCTTCGTGTGCGGCGGCCAAGGGGACTCCACCACAGGCGGCTCACGAAGTTTTGCCGTTTCTGCTCATTCGCATGCGGCGACGAGTTTCGATCGTGGTCTTCACCGGACAGCGCTTCGCGGCTGATCCAGTCGAAAATGGCGGAAATGAAAACCACGAATACAGCGAAGCACGAAACGTATTCGACAAGAGGTGCCTCACTGCGCGGCGCTCCGTGCCAGTAAGGCCACAAGAGCATTAATATGATCAGCTCAAGACTCAGTCCCGCAATCAGAATAAGCGTGCTGCGCGAATCGGCCTCCGCTGGGGCGAACTTCGCCAGCGCTTGGGTCTTCGAGAATACGGATGAAAACCACAGCGAGAACGCAAAACCCAGTCCCAGAGCGATGGCAGCCAGGGGCGGCTATATTGTCCCCATTTTGATTTCCCTCGCACTGTGGGGGTGCTTATGTTCTCCGCGGCCGTTCCGTACCCGCGGACCGCGACCAAGCGGTCCATGAGCTACGCCAGTTGGATGTCGACCGTGTTGGTTGCGGCCTTCCTGTTTTCGATTCACGGCAGACTGCAAGCTCCCAGCAAAAACCCTTCCGAAGGTGGAAAACAATCCCCGCCCTGGTTGGTCGCGAACTTCGGCAAGCTTCCTCTGAGTTTCGAGGCGAACCATGGGCAGGCCGAGGCACGCGTCAAGTACCTTTCGCGCGGACGCGGCATGACTTTGTTCCTGACCAGCAGCGAGGCGGTGTTGAAACTACAGGAGTCAGGAGTCAGGAGCCAGGAGTCAGCAGGCGGATCCGGCCGCTCCCGAGGTACGACAGGCTTACGGACCGCGGACAACGGACCACGGACAGCGGACATCTTGCGGCTGGGGCTCGCGAATGCGAATCAAAATGCGGTCGTCACCGGAGTGCAGGAATTGCCCGGCAGAGTCAATTACTTCATCGGCAACGACCCCAAGAAGTGGCGCACCAACATGCCAACCTATGCGAAGGTTCGGTATCACGACGTATATCCGGGCGTGGACCTGGAATATTACGGAAATGAAGCCGGACAGCTCGAGTATGACTTCGTCGTTGGGCCCGGCGCCGACCCGAGCGCCATCACGATACATATAAAGACGGTTCGCGAATCACCCCTGGGGATTGACCGCGATGGCGACCTTGTGATTACGGCCGAACGCGGTGAAGTACGCTTACATAAGCCACAGATTTACCAGCCCGGTCCCGGCTCGTCACTTGTCACTCGTCACAGGTCTCCGGTTGATGGACGATTCGTCCTTGACGCTCGAAATCGCGTTCGCTTCGCGCTCGGTCCGTACGACCACACGAAGCCGCTGGTCATCGATCCGGCGCTCAGCTACTCTACCTACCTGGGGGGCAGCGGCGGTGACGGAGGTAACAGTATTGCCGTGGACGCCTTGGGCAACGCGTATGTGACCGGGCAAACTGCGTCCCTCGATTTTCCCACTGAAGGCCCCCCACAGGCGAGCTTATACGGCTTGACGAACGTTTTCGTGAGCAAACTGAGTGCGACCGGTTCTGGCCTGGTCTATTCCACCTATTTGGGCGGCGAAGGGAAGGATTGGGGTTATGGCATCGCCGTCGATTCCACGGGGAGCGTGTATCTGGCCGGGGAAACTACGTCGATGTTCTTTCCAACCCTCAATCCGTTCCAGGCGAGCAACAATTCTGGCGTGGCCACCGGGTTTGTCGCCAAACTGAACCCGTCGGGCTCGGCTCTGGTCTTTTCGACCTACCTGGGCGGGAGCGGCGGGGACGCCGTCAACGGCCTCGCCATCGATTCCTCCGGGGATGCTTGGGTTGGGGGGCAAACTTTCTCGATGGACTTCCCCACCGTCAACCCCTTGCAGGCGAGCAATAACTCAACTGCCGGAGGCAACGGATTCGTGGCTGAACTGAATCCCTCCGGCTCAGCCCTGCTCTATTCGACTTACCTTGGCGGCAGTGGAGGGGCGGACGGGGTCTCCGGCATCGCCTTGGGCCCCTCTGGAAATGCCTACCTGACTGGTATCACTCAATCGATGGATTTCCCCACCGTCAAGCCGCTTCAAACGTCTCTCGACGGATCCTCCGACGCATTTGTGGCCGAACTGAACTCGACGGGTTCTGCGCTGGTCTATTCGACTTTTCTGGGTGGCAGCGACAACGATCAAGGGAGTTCCATCGCTGTAGACTCCTCCGGCAGCGCCTACGTGACAGGGTACACATGGTCGATGAACTTTCCGACCGTCAACCCCTTACAGGCAACCAATAAAGGAGGAGGGCTGACGGCGCTCGTTTCCAAGCTGAATCCTGCGGGCACTGCGCTCGTCTATTCCACCTACCTCGGCGGCAGCCTTGGAGAAAGGGCCTTCAGCATTGCCGTCAATGCCTCCGGAGACGCCTACGTTGGCGGATATAATTCCTCCAAGGACTTCCCGACCGTCAACCCGGTCCAGGCAACTAATAACAGTGCGGGATCGGGCAGCATTGGCCTTCCCGCGACGACGGCCTTTGTTGCGGAACTAAACGCTGCGGGCTCGGCCTTGATCTATTCTACTTACCTGGGCGGCAGCGTTCAGGACCAGGCCAATGCCGTTGCCGTGGACACCTCGGGCAACGCCCACATAACCGGCACCACCTCCTCCCCTGACTTCCCGACCGTTAACCCTATGCAGCCAGCCAACAGATACGCTCAGCCGCCGGGGTCAACTGCGTTCGTAGCTGAACTCTCGCCCGGTCCGGCGCCGGCCCTGAGCTTTTCTCCCTCCGTTTTCAATGTCGGCGGTGTGCCCGTAAACACCAACAGCGCACAACAGACGGTCACTGTGACTAACCTCGGGAATGCTCCACTCACCATCACCGGCATTACTGCCAGCGGCGACTTTGCGGTGGTCACCGCGGCCTCCACCTGCCTTTACGTTGTTCAAACCGTGGCAGCCGAAGGCAACTGCACGATTGCTGTCACCTTCACGCCGTCGGCGCCATCCCTCCGAACCGGAGCACTCGTGCTGATGGACGATGCCCCGTGCAGCCCCCATACGCTTCAACTGACTGGCAACGGCCCACTGTCCGCTCCGGTCATTTCCCCCTCATTTCTGGAGTTCACCACCTACATTGGGGTTTCGAGCAGTCCCCAGTCCGTCACGCTGACGAATACGGCTCCGGCGCCCCTGACCGTCGGCACTTCGGCCTTCGCCGGTGATAATGGCGAGTGGTCGCAAACCAATAATTGCCTGCCTTATGTTGGTCCGAACGCGAGTTGCACAATCAATGTGGTCTTCAAACCCAGCTTTGGCGGACCCCACATGAGCACGCTCACGGTGATCGACGACGCCACTAACAGTCCCCAAACCGTAGGTGTGGAAGGCCAGGGCAATCCGCAGGGTTCGGCTAGCCTCTCACCTACTAGTCTCGTTTTTGGACACCAGCCGGTGGGCACGACGAGCGCCCCCGGAACGATCATGCTTGTTAACCCTGACAACGGCGGCACCTATGTGCCTACGTTTGCGGTCAGCGGGGATTTCCAGACAGAAAACTACCCAAACCCTTGCGTCAGTCAGATAAGCTTAACCCTGGACACGCCCTGCCCGATCAGCGTCTGGTTCACACCTACCACAGGTGGGACGCGCACCGGCACATTGACCGTCACATACACGGGCCCGAAAGCGCTCACGCTCACGGCGAGCCTGACTGGAACAGGAGAATGGCCCGGCGTGGGCCTTTCGCCTGCGAGCGTGAACTTCGCCGCGCAAACAGTTTCAACCAAGAGCGCTCCGCAGATGATCACCCTTACTAATACGGGCAATGCGGCGCTGAGTTCCCTCAAAATCACACGGTCCGGCCCTTTTGCCGAGACCAACAATTGCGGCGGTTCTGTCGCGACGGGCACGAGTTGCGCTATCAGTGTCACATTCTCTCCCATCGAGGCTGGGAGTGGAAGCGGCACGCTGACGCTGACGGACAGCGCCGGCACCCAGATTGTTCCGCTTTCGGGCGCGGGAATGGACTTCGCTGTGACAAGTTCCACCACCAGCCAGAGCGTGTCGGCGGGTCAGACGGCGAACTACTCTCTGACACTCGCTCCCCAAGGGGGGTTCGACCAAACGGTTAACCTTACATGCACCGGTGCGCCCTCGGAATCTACCTGTACGCTCAAGCCCAGCACAGCGACGCTGAACGGTACGGCAGCGGCGACCGTGGCGGTGGAAGTTTCGACCACGTCGTCGTCGCTCGACTCGCCGCGCGGCAGATTCCTGCCGCCTGGCCTGGCAGGCTTGCAAGGGGTTTTATGGCTGTACGCTCTGTTGTGGCTCGCGAGCGTGGCGGCAGTTGCCGGAGCGAGAAAGCGTCGGGCCGCGTGGCTGCCTAGCGCAGGCTTGTTGATCGTTATGCTTTGGAGCGCCTGCGGCGGAGGAGGAAACCACCTGACGACTTCGCCGCCGAGGTCTGGGACGCCGGCGGGAACATATACGATAGACGTTACAGCGACCGATGCGGCGCACTCCACCCTCACGCATACGATTCAATTGACTTTGACGGTGAGCTGAACCACGTTTTATCCAATGGGCGCCGTAGCCGGCGGACCCGCCTGCAGCGCTAAAAGGCTCGGAACCTGTGAGGGGATTCGGAAACTGTCATCCGGAGAGCGGCGTTGGACCGACGGTCAACACAACGGAATGAACATTACATACGTCGACGCGTCCGCCCGTCCGACAGCATATCCATGACGATCATCAGCCGCGTGCCGCATCCGGGGCACCACCTCCTATCTCTGTACGCAAAGTGCTACTTGCAGCGGGGACACTTGGGCTAACGACCAGATCATGCCTAAACTAAAACCGATCGGCCAAGCACCACGGTTAGCGTAGCGAAGGTGGGAGTCGCAAGCGATGGCGCTTTCTTTAGCCGTGTCTGCCAGATCGTGTGGGCGTTCCTTCCACCGATAATGGCGCTCGCCGTGCTCTGTAAGAACGGACGGCGACATGCGCAACTCTGAGAGCATCGAGGGGAAGTACGCCAATTACTTCCAGATTGGTCAAAATGCGACAGAGTTTGTCTTCGAATTTGGGCAGCTTTACTCGGATGAAGCCATTCCGCTGCTTCACACGCGGATCGTAACCAGCCCATCCTACGCAAAAGAACTCCTCATTTTGCTTGAGACCGCACTCGCAGAGTACGAACTTCACCATGGACCAGCCAGCGACGGGTCTACCGAGAGTGGTGTGGTGTAACAGCGTGACAGCGATGTTACAGTTCCCCGCGACAACCAGTTAACACAGGGCAAGACAACTGATATATGAGGATATTTCCACGTCCGGCGAGTGGAAGACGTTGCAATTGTTGTGACAGTCATGAGAGATGGCGATCCGCGAACCCCCCATTTTTCTCGATCATCCGCCGCTTGGCGGATGGCGAATGTATTGCTGTGATCCAATCTGATGAAACGGGAGGGTTTCTCGTAATGACTAAAACGCAGCAGTCCAAGCCCGAGGACTCACCTCGTGGGGGAAGTGACAGAGGCGAACCGCCGGATCCGAATGAACGGCTGAGCCAATTGCAACACGAACTGGATCAGCACAATACCCGAATCTCTCATCTGACTGCCCAGCGTGACGCGTTGAATCAGGACATCAACGATCTCTCGGCAACTGTTCAGCAGGTCAAGACTACGCTCATTAATTACGCAGCAGGCCTGACGGACGTGCACACCCGATTCCACGCTCTAGATTACTTTTACGAACAAAAGAGCAAGATGATCCTGGCGGCGATCGGCGACAAAAAGGGTCCGATCGACGAACTGATCCACGAATTTGATTCGGAAATCGACCGGATGCAGGAGCGGTTGCGGGAATTGAACAAAAAGCAGAACGAGGCTCAGGCGGAGTCAGACGAGGCTATCGCCGTGCAGAAGGAACGACAACAAGAGTACGACGCCGCGAATGACTACCAGCAAAAAGTTGCCGGCATGCTTACGGACATGGAAGGGTTGCGCTCGCAAATCACGGACGCAGATGACAAAACGGACGTGGCGAGCATGTATTTCTTGGTGGGGGAGCTCCACCAGGAATTGCGAGAAACACAGATTATGTCGCAGCACGAACTGGCATTGGAGCTTCGGCGGAGGCTTGGAGAATTGGAGACCGCCAAAGAAACAGCACGCGCCAAAAGCGCCGCTTTGGGCAACCTTCAAAACGAGTACAATGACCACAAAACAAAGCTAGATACCAAGAGATCGGGCCGTCGTCAGGCACTTCTGACGCAGGTGCGGGGAATGTTTCCGGTCCCGACCTCATCCGGCGGGACGGATACGTCGAGTGCAACGGGTAGCACGGGGGCATCGAGCTCGGCCGGTGCGACGGCGGCTGCATCCGGTCCAGCGACGCCTAGTACAGGCACGTCCAGCCCGGCGGCCACCCAGAAGAAATGAGCGATTATACCGTCATCGCGGAGCTCGGGGACTCGCTCGTCTCGCTGTTGTTCTCCGAGCTGAACGCCGACCCACAGATCAGCGGGCTGATCGATTCGGAAGACCGTATCTCGCTCGAGTCGCCTGCTGATCTGGAGAGCAACAACTCTGTGCGCCTCTCTATGTATCTCTACCGGATCTTAGAAAACGCGTACGCAAAGAACCAGTATCCCGTCGAAGGGACTGGCGCAAAGAGGCGCAAGCCGCCGCTGGCGTTGGATCTCTACTACCTCCTAACGCCATTGGTTGGGACGCCTCGCGAGCAGCAGATCGTGCTGGGTAAAGCGATGCAGGTTCTTTACGATCGTGCCATCCTTGAAAGCGCTGATCTGGCCGGTTCGCTGGGGACGAGCGGCGAAGAGATACGCCTGGTCTTGAATCCTGTGTCGCTGGAGGAGCTGACTCGAGTGTGGCAAGCTCTGGAGATTGCTTACCGCCTGTCAGTCTGTTATGTCGCGCGGGTGATTATTGTCGACTCGGAACAGCAACAATTTGGGCAGCCGATCGTCTACAGGCGCATCACTTACGGAACGTTTGAGCCCCAAGGTTGACCATGGCGACTCTTACCATGTCCGAGCCAGGTGTCGAACTCAAGCCCGCACTAGTACTGTTGCTGTGGGACGGCTTCACGGGGTCCAACGCGCTGGCGGGTGATGTCGTCGTACGCATCGGTCAGACCAATCCGAAGTTCCAAACGTCTCCCGCAGGGTTTGTGTTCTGCAATCTGGCGAATGGCAGCTATATCGTAAACGTCAAAAGCACGGCGGACGAGCCGTACTACCTGCCGGCCGACATTCCGGTGACGCTACCGTTCCCGCGTCCTGAGGATACTTTGTGGGACAAGCCACCAGTGTGGATGGGATTCCCTGATATCGTTCTAGCGGACCCCAATAAGATGCTCGACGATCCAGGGCAAACACCCGCCTATCTGGGGCAGCGCGCACTAGCTACCCTGTCACCCACGGTGGCGTATCCGTTTCCCGCGGACGCCACCCTCGTGCGCGGATTGGTGACCGCGAACGGTATCCCCTTGAGCGGGGCGCTGGTAACTGCGGCAATGGTGGCCCAACCGGGCCAGTTTCCCGTCGTGGTCGTAAACCCGGCCGGCGCAACGTCTGGTGCGCAGACCCTAGCGGTCGTGAACGCGCCCGTGATCGATTCAATCGACCCCGCCACCGTGACCACAGGCGCCGGAAACTTCACGCTCACGGCAGAGGGCAGCGGGTTCGCAGCTGGTGCCGTGCTCAAGTGGAACGGAGGGGCGCTGCCGACCACATATTTGAGCAGTGGCACCTTGACGGCGCAGGTGACCGCGGCGCAGGTGGCAGGGGCGGCGCAGGTCACCGTCCTCGCGGTCAATCCCGATGGAACGGCTTCGAACCAGCAAAAACTGACAGTAGCGGCCGCTCCAGCCATCGTTTCAATCGATCCGCCCAGCGTCACAGCCGGTAGTCCGGCATTCGCGCTCGTCGTTCGTGGCAGCGGATTTGCGCCGGCCGCCACGGTGCAGTTGAATAGCCTCGGCCTTTCAACGACATGGGTCAGTTCTACACAGGTTAACGCGCAAGTCACAGCCGCACTGGTTGCCAGAGCGGTGCAAGGAAAGATCGTGATAACTAATCCAGGCCCTCGGCCACAACGGTCCAACACTCAAAATCTGGCAGTGGTGAGCACGCTCGTGATCAACTCCCTGGAGCCGACCGCCGTAGTGGCGGGCAATGCGGAATTTACCCTTACCGTACGTGGGAGCGGCTTTGTCTCAGGCGCGGCCGTGAACCTGGCTGGAACTGCGCTCCCCACCCAGTTTCAGGGCGCGTCTGAACTGACGGCCCAAGTCACGGCGACCCAAATCGCTGCAGTGGGTCAGCTTGCGGTCACAGTGTCTAATCCGGACCGAACAGCTTCAAATGCACAAATGTTGGCGGTGATCGCAGCGCCCGCCATCGCTTCCATCGATCCTAGTAGCGTGACTGCCGGTAGCGGGGCATTTGCTCTGACGGTTCGAGGCAGCGCATTCGAATCCGGATCCGTAGTCGAGTTGAACGGCACCGAGCTGAGCACTGTCTTCGTAGATAGCACGGAATTAGACGCACACGTGCCGCGAAACGGCTATACCACAGCCAACGACGGAACGTTCGTGCTGTTTTTTGACAGCATAGGGGGGCGCAGTCAAGCCGTCTCGTTGCTCGTCTCGCATCCCAGCGTTCCCAATCCGAAATCGGTTGACGCCACCGTGATTCGAGGCGCCACGGTTTCTGTCAACATTGACATGTCCTCGTAAACATAAGGAGAAACGGTATGCCAACTTATACCTATCCGGGCGTATACATTGAAGAGGTCGACACTGGCAATAAGCCGATCGAAGGTGTATCGACAAGTATCACCGGATTTCTTGGAATAGCGGAGCGGGGCCCGGCCATCGCTACGTCTGTTACGAGTTACGCAGATTTTCAGCGATCGTTCGGCTCTTACTACAAGGACAGCAACGGCAATCAAGCTTACCTGGCATACGCAGTGGAGGGGTTCTTCCTGAACGGAGGACAGCAGTGCTGGGTAGCAAGGGTGACTTCCAGCACTGCAGCGACGGCTTCCGTAAAGCTTGCGAACCTTATGCTCAGCGCAGCGGGGCCCGGAGCAACCGGCGGACAGATCGGATATCAAATCCAGCCCGCCAGCATCGCGCCTTTGGACAATACGCAGTTCAAACTGCTGCTTTACTACTGGCCGACTGCGGCGCTGGCGGCGACGAAAGATCCCACCACCGCGACGCAGACGGAAGTGTGGGACAACATATCGACAAGCCCCACCTCAAGCAGCTACTTCGTCGGCGCGATCAACAGTGGCTCGAACCTGGTCACTGTTTCACAGCCTGCGGCAGGACCCGTCGCGGCGACGGCCGGGATCGCGCTGCTTGATGGCTCAGGTGGCGGTACTGCCGGCAGCGACGGGGGAGCACTGGTGGAAAACGACTTTAACGGCAGCAGCATCGATCCCGCAAACCTCACTGGATTAGCGGCTCTAAACGTTAAGGACGACATTTCGATTTACTGCTGCCCGGACGAACACTATCTCGATACCGCTGCCGCACCGAGTCCTATCGCTAACCTCTTGCAAACGCAATGCGACTTGCAAAAGGACCGCTTTGCGATCCTGCAATGCAAGCCAAACGAGGTAAAACCGTCGAACGTGACGCCAACGACGAACTCTGCGAGAGGCTACTCTGCTTTCTACTATCCGTGGCTTAAGGTGGTGGATCCAAAAACAGGCGTGCTTACTAAGATTCCACCAGGTGGTCACATCGCGGGCATTTATGCGCGCAGCGACAGCAACGAGAATGTGGCCAAAGACCCTGCCAACGAACCAATCAACGGGATCGATTCGCTGCAGTTGCCGATCGACGACGGTACTCAAGGAATCCTCAATCCCATCGGCGTGAATTGCCTTCGTTACTTCAAGGGACAAGGTAACCTCGTCTGGGGCGGACGCACAACGTCGCCCGATCCAGACTGGAAATACATCAACGTGCGGCGGTTGTTCATCTATGTCGAGAAGTCGATTCAACGCGGCACTCAATGGGTCGTCTTCGAGCCGAACGACACGCCGACCTGGACGCGGGTGGTTCGCAGTATCAGCGATTTTCTTGCCGGGCTGTGGATGCAGGACATGCTGCAGGGCGCGACAAAGGAGCAGGCCTTCTTCGTGCGGTGCGATCGCACCACCATGACGGAGGCCGACATCGAGAATGGCCGGTTAATCGCGATGATTGGAATTGCCCCGGTGTATCCGGCTGAATTCGTGATCTTCCGCATCGGTCAATGGACCGGTGGCAGCTCGGTCACCGAGAGTTAACGGCAAATTGTTTAGGAGACTAGCATGGCGCAACGTAACGATCCCTACTCACAGTTTAATTTTCTGATCGAAATCGACGGGGTGGTCAAAGGAGGCTTTAGCGAGTGCAGCGGGCTGACCACTGACACCAATGTGATCGACTATCGCGAGGGAAACGAGAAGCAACTCACCGCGCGCCGGTTGCCCGGGCTGATGAAGTATAACAACATCGTCCTGAAACGCGGCTACACAACCGACGAGTCGCTATGGACTTGGCGGAAGAGTGTGATCGATGGCCAAATCAGCCGCACCACCGGATCGATCATTCTCCTCGATGACGCCCGTAACCCGGCGCTGACGTGGAATTTCCGCGAAGGCTGGCCCTCCAAGTGGGAAGGTCCGGCCATGAATGCAAAGACCAGCGAAGTGGCCATCGAGACGCTCGAGATCTGCCACGAAGGCTTGGAACTGGCCAGTTAATTTGGCGTTGAGGAGAAGCCTGCCATTAGTATCTACGTCACACCCGGTATTTATCGGGCCATAGCGCCGGCGCTCAATGACGTGCGTCTGGTAAGGACTGACATCGCGGGATTCTTCGGCTTTGCGGAGCGCGGACCGTTGGTTGATCCAACCGAGACTGATCCGGGCGAGCGCATAAAAATGGCGGTCAAGCTTACCTCATGGAACGACTTCCGACGCATCTTTGGCGGCTTTCTTCCCTACAGCTATCTGGCGTACGCGGTGCGCGGTTTCTTTGCCACGGGCGGCGAGACCTGTTACGTCGCACGGGTTGGCGCCGCCGCGACACCCCCTCTTACTGCCGTCATGCCGTTGCCGGCTGCCATCACTTCCACTCAGATTGCTCATCTCAGCCAGGCCGTCTCCGCTGGGGCGGCGCAGATCGCTCTGGACTCCCCCGTGAACCTTGCAATCGAAGTCCCCGTCGCCGTGGGCGATCCGGCAGTATCTCCACAGCGCCTGACCGTGGCCAGTGTGAAGGACAGCCAGACCATTAATGTCCATCCTTCGCTCGAATCCGACCACGACGCCGGTGAGCCGGTGTTTGCCCTAAACGGTCCGGCGGTGGCGGCTCCGATCACATCCATCGGCGCAGCCACAACTTCCGGCCAGATTCAAATCCGAGTCGATTCCTCGGACGTCGTTGGCCCTGGCCATCTGATCGCCCTCGGCGACCCGCTGAGCGGCGAGTGTGTTTCGGTGATGAGCGTCGTCGAGGACCAGACCATTACGGTGCAGCCGCCACTTGAATCCGTGCATGCACTCGGCGACCCGGTTTATCCGGTTTCGGGATCGGCGCTGACTGCGCCGGCTGCGAAGGGTGACACCACTCTTTCTGTGCGCAACACCGGCGAGTTCGTGCAGGACGACCTGGTGAGCGTAGAAGGGGGCGGCGTTAGCGAAGTTCGGGTGGTAGTGTCCATTCCGCCCAAGGGTTCCACGCTCCAACTGGGGATGCCTTTGGGATTCGCTTACGGCGCGGGTGCGGTGGTCCGCAAATACGTCGCGGCGATCACCGTGGCCGCGTCGAGCCCGGGCGGGTGGGGAAATGGAATCAAGCTCGAGATCAGGCCGCTCGATCCCGGGAGTGCTATAACGCATTTCTCCCTGCGAGTTACAGTGGATCAAGGCGCAGATCCCTCACAGCCTCCGCAGCAGGAGTTCTATCCGCTGCTCTCTCTGGATCCAGCGGATCCATCTCCGAGCCAGATTTATGTGCCTCAAGTTGTGAACCAGTCCTCGCAACTGATTCAGATCAGTCCAAATTCGATTGCCCAAGGAACGCAACTCCTGGTGAATATAGGCCCTTTACACACCGGCGATCTGTACCTGGAGGGCGGATCGGATGGCACGCCAAGCACGGAGAGTCCCACCGTAGCTCTGCCGGTTTCGAACCTATGCAAGTCACCACCTCCGGCTCCTCCACCGGTCGCGCCTCCGTGGCCGTACCCGCCGCCACCGAATGCCACAAATCAGGATTTCCAGGACGCCCTCGACGTCCTCGGTTTGGTCGACGAAATTGCGATCCTTTGCTGTCCGGAGGCCGCCGGGCCACCGCCGCAGACGCCCCTAAAAAGTGCTTGGTCCATGCGCAACATTCAGCAGGCCATGGTCGAACAGTGCGTGCGGCTGCAATATCGCGTGGCGGTGCTCGATACCCCCAGATCCGAGCCCTCTGGGGCGCCGATGCAGCCTGCCGGAGCGCTGAGTTGGCTGAGTCAGCAAGCATATTCTGAGCCTGCTTCGCGATTCGCGGCCGTCTACTATCCGTGGCTTCTGGTTCCCAATGAACTCAGTATCGAAGGGCCTAATCGCACGGTTCCGCCGTGCGGCCACGTGGCAGGCGCCTACGCCTATACCGACAATCAGTCGGGCGTGCAAAAGCCACCTGCCAACGTTGAGCTCCAGTTCATTTCGGACGTACAGGTGGCGGTCAGCGATCAGCAGCAGGGATTCCTGAACCCGGCGGGAATTAATGCCATCCGCTCTTTCCCCGGACGCGGCATTCGCGTGTGGGGCGCGCGATCGATTTCACAAGATCCCGACTGGGTCTACATCCACACCCGCAGACTGATGTCTATGATCGAAGATTCGGTAGAGCGGGCTACCCGTTGGGTGGTGTTCCGCACGAACGACGACGATCTCCGCCGCATGTTGACCCACTCGCTCAACGTTTTTCTGCGTTCGATCTGGCTGACCGGCGGCCTCAAAGGAACAGGCGACACGGACAGCTACTTCGTGAAGTGCGACAGCACGAATAACACGCAGAGTTCCATCGACGCCGGCCAGCTTATTTGCCAGGTAGGCGTTGCCATCGCTGCGCCGATGGAATTCCTGGTCTTCGAAATGATCCGATCCGTAGCGGGCGCGCAGGTGGTGGAGGCGTAGCGATGTCCCTGAGAATCGATCCGTTGGGTGTTTACAACTTCTACCTGACGCTGCTCGATTCCCAATCGACGCTGGGCACGTTGATCAGCGTGGCCGTGAACTATTTTGTGGCGGGCTTTTCGGAGTGTTCCGGAATCGACGCGAGTTTCGAGGTGATGGAACTGAAGGAGGGTGGCCTCAATTCTCATGTGTGGAAGCTGCCCGTGCGGGCGTCACACTCGAACATCACGCTGAAGCACGGAGCGATCTACCTCTACGACGACTTGTGGGATTGGCACTATAGCTGGGTTCAGGGCAAGGGGACACGGAAAGACGGGTTGATCGTGCTCAACGACAACACTGGGCAGCCAGCCAAAATGTGGAAGTTCAGACGTGGAATCCCCGTGAAGTGGTCCGGACCGGCGTTGAATGCCTCACAGAGTAACGTTGCAATCGAGGCGCTGGAAATCGCCCACGAAGGGTTAGAGATGCAATTGGGGACATGACACACCATGCCAGATGAGCCAAATCAGGTCGAAATCGGCGAAGTGCGAACCGATGTGGTGATCACGGAAGGAGTTGGACCTTTGAGCAAGGCGGACGTGCAGCGACTCGTGACGCTGGTGCTGGAACACGTCCGGCACGAACAGGACAGGAATGAGCAGAGGAAGAGGGACACGGAGATCACCAACCGGGTGTTTCCGGCGCCCGTGAGGTAGCCATGCCATTTGTCAAGCTCGCCATCACCACCGAGGACGGGAGCACACAGATCAAAGCTCTCTACAATCCCGAGAAATACTCGGTCACCAAGGCTGTGCAATACGCGGAGATCGGCATACCTGGACTGGACGAACCCGTGCTCCAGTTCATTCGCGGGCAGAACGAAAAGTTAACGCTGGACTTGTTTTTCGATACCACCGAGCAAGGCATGGTTACTAACGTCAAGGATGTACGCACCTTGACCCGGGACGTTTATAACCTGCTTCATGTGAATTCGAACACGCATGCTCCACCGCGCTTCACCATCGAGTGGGGGACAGGGCAGTCATTGTTCGGGCAGGGCAACACTTCCTCGCTGTGCGTGCTGGAGAGCATGAACGAGGAGTTCACGCTTTTCGCCCCCACCGGAGAGCCGTTGCGCGCCAAGCTGACCCTCACCATTCGCTTGGCCCCCTCGGTGGAAGTACAGTTCCAGCAGAACCCGCCGCACTCTCCCGACCGAACCACGAGCGTGATGGTCGTGCAGGGTCAACGTATCAGCGACATCGCCTATCAGAAGTATGGCGACCCGACCGAGTGGCGGCCCATCGCCGACGCGAACCCCATCGCCAATCCACGTTTTCTTGATCCTGGAACCACGCTCACAGTGCCCAGTCTGCCAGGGGGAAGTTCCTAAATGGCCAGCACACCCACGGCGATTCAGCCCACAACCCCACCACAGAGCTTATTGTCGCAGGACGATTTCTACGTTCCGGCTTACCGGGTGCTGCTCAAAGGGAAAGACCAGCCACAGCTCGTGCAGGACATATTGAGTGTGACTTTTCACGACAGCCTTACCGACGTGGATTCAGTCGATCTGGTGGTCAACAACTGGGATCCGGGCGAGCCGGTTCCGGGCCAGGAGGTGCAGGGTAAATTCCGTTATCACAACACCCACGTTTTCGATCCGTGGCAAGACATCGAAGTCTGGATGGGCTACTACCGCGGCCGCGGCAGGAGCGATCTGAAGCAGATGCTGGTGGGCGAAATCTCGTCGATGTCGCCCAACTTTCCAGCTTCTGGTAGTTCGACATTGACCGTTCGAGCGCTGAGCTTTCTGCACCAGTTCCGGACTCAACAGAAGACACTGCAGTTCCGCGCAACTCCAAGTTCACCGCACGGTTTGACCGATTCGGAGATCGCCAAGAAGATCGTGGACGATATCGCCGCGGATACGCAAAAGAAACTTCAGAAGATCAAGATTCAGATGCTGCAGAGCGAGGTAGACGCCAACAAGAAGCTAAATAACGAGGCGCCTCATGAATATCTCGAAATGCACAACCAGTATCCGATCATATTTCTGTTGCAGCGGTCGCGTGATATTGGTTACAACATCTATACCAATGACGTAACGGACAAAACGACCGGCATCCGCACCGTCACTTTCCCCTATCAATCGATTGCTTCGATTGAACGACCGACGTACG
>Ga0209517_10004545_pt1 | contig 18172 bp, 16 predicted proteins | sample PeaSoiMetSII2010_FD_187695 | JGI IMG/M metagenome (GOLD analysis project Ga0209517, IMG submission 187695) | Peat soil microbial communities from Weissenstadt, Germany - SII-2010 (SPAdes) (version 2) | ecosystem: Environmental > Terrestrial > Soil > Wetlands > Peat | place: Germany...
GGTGCGACGTGGGAACAGATTCTCCACACGATCCAGCCTTGGCTGGTGAGATGGAGCGGACTCTGTCCCTTCTGCGGAACGAAGTTCAATCGAGTCTTTGAGGACACTACTTAACATAGTAATACTAACACCCCCGCACTGTTCGGGGAAGATAGACAACCCACAACGCAGTATTTACTGATTCCTTCAGCATCATCCGAGCGCCGACGTTTCATACCGATCGCGTTGATGGGGCCAGAAGTCATCGCTTCCAATCTCTGCCTCACCATTGAAGGCGCCACCCTGTACCATCTTGGTGTCCTTAGCTCGACGATGCATATGGCATGGGTGAGGACTGTGGCAGGTCGACTGAAGGGGGACTACAGGTACTCTAATCAGATCGTCTACAACAATTTCCCTTGGCCACCTGACGCGTCAGATCGGCAGCAGCAATCCGTCATAGATGCCGCTGATGAGGTCCTCTTGGCCCGGGCGAACCACCCTGATTCGACACTCGCGGATTTGTACGATCCACTAACGATGCCCGGTGATCTGGTTCGAGCGCATGAAAGACTCGACACAGCGGTTGACCGACGCTATCGCACAAGGCCGTTTGGAAGCGAAGCAGAACGAGTGAATTTTCTGTTTGACCTATACTCGCGACTACGCGCCCCACTAGTAGGACAGCGTGCAAGGAGAGCCCGGAATCGAGCGGCCCGCCCTTAAGTAAGTAGGACCGTTTGCGTCCTTGCTAAGCGGGCGCCGTGATTATGTAGTTGATCAGATTGGACGTACGAAAAGCACTCGTGCGAGACAGGTACAAGGCAGGAGTTTGGCGAGTGTCAGCACCAGCCGCCGACCACGAGGTATCTAACGCCATGGGACTGGAAGGCGAACAAAAGGTCTTTGTAGTCTTGGTACATCAGGCTCGATCTCCCACCCCTTAAGCGCATAGGCGGTTTCGACGATTTCCTCAATCGCATCCAGCCGTTCATACCCGGGCCGGCTTTGCCAATAGCGGTATTCGTCCGCCTTCATCTCATCGAAGTCGGTGTACTTGCGTATGATCGGCACGTCATCCATACGTTCTATTCTTAGCACAGGAGCAAGGAGGCCGCAATGCTGAAAACCCGCATGGTTAAAGGCGTTTCAACCTGCTTCGCGGCTGGATTGAGCCGGACTAGGCAACGTGTCCCTTCGGGACAGACAGACCTCAAACGGCGGAGGTCTGCGCCAGCCAGCGTGCTGCAGCAAAGGCGCTCTTGCCTGTGTCGTGCCCTGCCGAGGCAAGAGTGGCTGTGCTACTTCACAGGTTCGTGTTGGCTTCGGCGTGCTCTTCGAGGATGGGGTCACGAGGTATTACGCCTTCGCCTGCCAAGGCGATGTTGTTGCGTGTGGTTCTCTTGACGAGGTACATGGCCTCGTCAGCCAGGCGCAGGATCTCCCGGTGAGTGCGGCCGTCGGTAGGAAACGTTGCAATGCCGAAGCTGGCGGTGACCTTGATGTTCAGGTTCTCCGAGTGGAAGAAGACTTTCGAGTTCAGCAGGTCTTTGAGCCGGCGCACCACGGTCAGGGCGTTTTCTTTCGAGGTCTGGGGCAGGATCACAACGAATTCATCGCCCCCATATCGAAACGCGTAATCAATCAAGCGCAGGTTGCTTTTGAGAACATCGCCGATTCTCCAAAGAAGCCTCGATCCCATGAGGTGGCCATATTGGTCGTTGACCTGTTTGAAGTGGTCGAGATCAAAGAAGATCACCGAAAACTGGTAACCGTACCGTGTGGAACGGTAGATTTCAGCATCCAGAACGAAATTAAGATGCCGCGCGTTAAACAGGGCTGTGCAGTCATCCATGATCGTGAGTTCATGCATGCGCTGCACGTATCGCGCGTTTTCGAGAGCGATCGCAGCGTAGTCTGCGAGGCTCTTGAGAGTGGGAATGTGTTCTTGCGAAAAGCTCTGCTTACCAAAGCAGTTGGCCAGCTCAATCACACCTTGAACCGGCTCCCGGCCCTTGATGGGAACGCAGAGTACAGAATGAATGCCCGGTTGCGGGAACTCATCGCAGTTGGACTTGAATCGCTGGTCGGTCCGGACATCTTCCACCAGGACAGGTTCGCCGTGTTGTGCAACCCAACCCGCGATCCCGTCTCCCAGCTTCAGGCGAACGTCCTTAAGCCTCTCCGCGCCCTGGCCCATGGCGATTTCGAAATACAGTTCCCGAGCCTTCTCGTCGACCATCAGCAGTGACCATGTGTCCGGTTGCAGCAGGTCGCTGATCTTCTCCATAACCGTCTGGAGGATCTTCTGGAGGTCGAGAGTTGAAAACAGAGCCTTCCCCACCTCATGGAAGAGGGAAAGGCGTTGGACTTGCTGCCGGAGTTCAATGACCTCTTCCTGCAGATCCATAATTATCCCCGGGGGGGTCCTGACAATGTCTCCCACCGCTCAAAGAATATACATATTACGCCATAATCTCAATGGTACCCAAGTACCGCTGAAGGGCCAGACAGCTAGCAAACCCTAATCCGCCGATCCGGGAGGTCGAGGCTGGTAGAGCCCAGGGCCGTGCACTTCTGCGCCGCACCCGGCTGGACCCGGGCGGTGCAAGGGGTAGGGGTAGGGCTTGCCCTACCCTCGTCGGGGCCGGCAGAAATGCGGGGACGGCAAGCCGTCCCCATACGGCGGAGCAGTTATCGACGAATTGGGGCCAAAGCAAACCAATTGACACCCCTGAAGCAGGTCAATAAGATAGGCGTGGTGAAACTCTGGTGACGCACAGCGAAGAACCACAGTTGACGGGGTTCGGGGAGTACTTGCGCCGGGAACGGGAACTGCGCGGCGTGACTTTGGATGAGATATCCTCCGCCACGCGAATCAGCATTCGTTTTCTGGAGGCCATCGAGAACGAGGAACTCTCGAAACTTCCGGGGGGAATCTTCACTCGCAGTTTCGTGAAATCCTACGCACGATTCTTGGGCCTGGACGAAGAACGCGTCCTGACAGATTGCCAGCTTGCCGGGAGGCAGAGGCCGGAAGTCGACATCCGTCGTATTACGGCGAACAGGGCGCGCCAGAACGACTCGGCCCTGCGGACGCGGGTCATCGGACTTGTAGTGGCAGCGGTGCTGCTGGCCGGCGGTTATGCGCTTTTCCGCCATTCGCGGCGCGTCCGCGAGCAGCGTGAGAGCACGCCCATCGTCGTTCCACCCAGCACCGCCACGACCATGACGGCCAATCCGCCTGTTAACCCTCCAACCACTGCGAGCCCACCAGCAAACGTTCCAGCCAGCCAACCATCTACGTCAGCCCAGCCGGAAGGCAACCGGGTCGAGACGCCTTCAGGAACTCCACCGGCGGGCGCCACAACGCCGGCCACGCCACAGGGTGCGCCCCTCCCCCCATCGGCGAAAGCAAAGGCGGTGGGCCCGAGCGTCACCTCCCAGGCTCCTCCCGCGGCTCCAGGCCTTTCTGACTTGGCCCTGCAAGTGGCCGCGACGGAACGCGCATGGGTGGCCGTGGATGCGGACGGAAAGACAGTGCTTCAAAAAGTGCTGAACCCCAACGAGGTCGAGAATTTGAAGGCCCACGAATCCTTCGACGTAACCGTGGGGAATGCCTCGGGGATCGTGTTGACTCTGGATGGCGTAGCCTTGAAACCCCTGGGGCGGCGCGGCGAGGTGAAGTCAGTTCATCTGACTCGCCAGGACGCGAAAAACGCCGCCCCCTGAGAGACAGTCTATTTCCGAGCGACTTGTCGAGACAATTCGCACCGGCGCCGTACCGGAGGTGGTGCGCCGCAAGGCGTGTCGGGGCGAACTGCCTGTCTCGTTGCAGGAGCGGATAGAAATCCTCGTATATCTTGCCTCCGGCAGCGAGGGGGAAGAGCAGAGTACCGCGCTTCAAACCTTACAGTCATGGCCCGCCGAGGAACTTCAGCAAGTGCTCCGGGAACCCGACGCCCCGGTCGCCGTGCTGGAATTTGTTGCCACCAACGTGGCGCCCCACCGCGAAGAACTAGGAGAGGTACTTCTCGAAAGCCCGAGCCTGGCTGTCCACGTTCGTGCGTGGCTGGAAAACGCTCTTTCTCTCATCGCCGAGGCCAAATCCAGCGAGGTTTCGGAACCTCCCACCCCCTCTCCCGAGAGAAGCGACACCCCAGATTCGAATCCTCAGCCCGAAAAGCAGAAGCCCACCACGGCGCTTCAGAGAACACAGCGCATGTCGGTGGTGCAGAAGGTCAAATCCGCTCTGACCGGTAACAAGGAAGAGCGAATGATCCTGATTCGGGATAGCAACAAGCTGGTGGCCCGCGCCGTAATGCAATCACCCAAACTCACCGAGGACGAAGTCGAGAAATACGCCTCCATGAAAGATGTCTGCGAGGATGCCCTGCGGGTGATTACTTTGAACCGCCGATTCATGAAGCTCTACGTGGTCGTCCGGGCTCTGGTCAACAATCCGCGAACCCCGATTGATGTAGGTTTACACCTGCTCCAGCGCGTCAACGAATTCGATCTGAAGAAACTGGCCTTCAACCGGGATGTTTCCGACGTGATCCGTCATACCGCCGAGAAGATCGTCCGGCGGAAGGAAGAATTGGCCAAGCCGAAATTCCAGGGAGGCAAATTCTAAAGTCAGAGCGAGCGCTGATCGAAAGGCCGGGGAAAGAGCTCGGCAAGATGATGCAATTCCTTCACGCCTGAGGCATTGCCTAAAACGACGTCCAGATCGCCGCAGAACTCCCAAAGCAGTTGCCGGCAGGCTCCGCAAGGTGCTGCCGGCAGTTCTCCTCCCGAGCCTACCGCGATCCGTACGAAAGACCGCTCTCCTTCTGACAGCGCCTTCCACAGCGCCACCCGCTCTGCGCACACGGTCAGCCCGTAGGTGGCGTTCTCGATGTTGCAACCCGTATAAACTCTGCCGTCCGTGGTGAGGAGCGCAGCGCCAACTTTGAAATGGGAGAAGGTTGCAACTGCGTTTTCTCTGGCCTTCATCGCGTGCTGGAGCAGTTCTTCCGCCGTCATCGCTCATTCACCTTCTAGACTCCCCTCCTCCGCTCAGGAAGGATGGGGACTTCGGCGTTAGATTAAGGGCGCTCGCCGGGTCCCGAAGGGACCCAATATCATTAGCCGTAGGTGAAACCTACGGGCGGCGGTCGCGCGAGACATCAGTCAACCCCGCAGGGGTTGAACCCAAGGCACATTCGACCCCTTCAGGGTCGCCGGAAATCAAATCGCGAGGGCTTATAGCCCGTAGGTTCCACCTACGGCTAATGATATTAATGCCCTTCGGGCATTTACAGTGCATTCGTTGCGCTTAACTTAAGACTCGTATACCCCTGGCCCTTCCTCAGCAAGGAGGGGAGCAGCGGGATTATGGAATCCTCGCCTCGGCTGGCAGGATCGCGCTAATAAGGCGCGCCAAATCCCGCGCCGCGGCCTGCCCGGTCGTCATTACCTCTTCGTGGCTCAGAGGCATTCGGCTCAACCCGGCGGCGCGGTTGGTGATTGTGGCCACGGAAAGCACGCGCACTCCCATTTGCCGCGCGGCGATAACTTCCTGCACTGTAGACATCCCGACCGCGCCGGCGCCAAGCGCCTTCAAGACCCTGATTTCCGCGGGCGTCTCATAACTGGGACCCAAAAGAGCGGCGTAAACACCCGCGAAGCACCTCAGGCCCAGAGCACGGGCGGACTTAAGTGCGTGCAGCCGCAGCCCGGAATCGTAGGCTTGGCCCATGTCCACAAATCTTTGCCCCCAACATGGGTCGTGAAATCCTGCCAGCGGGTTGGCCCCTTGAAAGTTGAGATGGTCAGAAAAAACCATGAAACTTCCCGGCGTCGCGCGCGGCGCAATGCCGCCCGCGGCACAGGTGGTGATGAGGCAGTGAATCCCGGCGAGCGCCAATACTCGCACGGGAAAAACTACTTCGCCCGCTTCGTAACCTTCGTAGAGGTGAACGCGCCCGGCCAGCACCGCCACAGGTACGTCACACCAGAAACCAAGATGCAAGCCGCCGCTGTGGCCGGCTACTGAGGGCTGTGGGCAACCGGGAATTGAAGACCACTCGACCCTGCGTGCCTTGCTCAGGTCCGGCATGGCCTCGCCTAAACCTGAGCCGAGTACAATTCCAACGCGTGGGGCCGCAGGCCAGCGCGCAGCGAGGAATTTCACGGCACGTATCGCTTCGGGATATCCTGGAGTGTTTTTCCGCCTTCTCGGTACCATATGCGTTATCTCGATCATGAGCGTAGGGGCGGTTCGCGAACCGCCCCTACTCGACTCACGTCAAGAGAAGGCCCGCGATCGCAGCCGCGAGGTAGTTCGCCATCGTTCCCGCCACCACCGCCCGGAATCCCAATCGCGCCAGGTCATGCTTGCGCGACGGAGCGAGAGCCCCAATGCCTCCGATTTGGATGCCGATGGAAGAGAAATTTGCAAAGCCGCACAGGGCGTAGGTGGCGATGGTAAAGGATCGCTCCGCAATGTGACCCTTCAACGGGCCGAGCATGGAGAACGCCACAAACTCGTTCAAGACCAGTTTCGTTCCCATCAGGTTGCCCACGGCCTTGGCATCCTGCCAGGGCACGCCGAGAACCCATGCCACAGGCGACAGCAGCGAGCCGAACAAGGTTTGGAGATTGGTATGCACTAGACCGAGTATGCCATTGGCCAGATACACGAGAGCGATGAAGGCGATCAGCATGGCCGCCACGTTGAGGGCAAGATACAGGCCGTCCGTAACGCCGCGCGACGCGGCATCCAGGACGTTGACGGATTTTTCCCCCGCCGCCATCTCAATCTTTCCCGCTGTCTTTGGCGTTCCCACTTCGGGAACCAGCATCTTGGAAATCAGAATCGTCCCCGGCGCGGTCATGACCACCGCCGTCAACAAATGGCGGGCTTCCGCCCCAAACAACACGTACGCCCCAAATACCGAGCCGGCGATGTGCGCCATGCCGGCGGTCATGACCGTCATCAGTTCGGAATCGGTCAACTCATCGAGGTAGGGCCGGATCACCAGCGGCGCCTCCGTCTGGCCCATCACGATGCTGGCCGCCACCTCCAGCGACTCCGCCCCGCTCGTCCCCATGAGCTTGAACATGAGCTTTCCCGTCAGAAGAACCAGCGCCGGAAGCACGCGCAGATAATAAAGTATCGACATCAGGGAGGCAACGAAGATGATCATGGGCAGGGCCTGGAAAGCAAACACAACTCCGAACGGTCCTCCCTTTTCGCCCAGCGGGCCGAAAACAAAAGACGAGCCCGCAAAAGAGTAATTGAGCAGCTTAACGAATGCGCTCGAGACCTTTTCCAGCAGCCAGTAGCCGGCATGCGTGCGAAGAACAAAAAGCGCCACCGCAATCTGCAGCCCCAGCCCCCAAGCCACAATCCGCCAACTTATCGCGCTCCGCTGCTTCGAAAGCAGGAATGCGACGAACAGGATCGTCGCGATACCCAGCAGAGGTATGAAATGCGTCAGCATGATTTTGAGTATTCAGTCGTCGGTAAGCACTCAGCGTTCAGCAATCAGGTACTATACCTGATAACAGCGACAAAGAACGATTTCTCAGACCCAGGCCGCTGGCCCATGGGCGGTAACCTGAGCCTTGAGGACTTCTGGAGCCGCGGAGCGGCGGCAGATAATAGCCCACGGCGCGAGCCATGGGACCCCATGCGGCGTTAATATTCACAGCCCCGGATGGGGCGACAGACATCCCGCGGGAGGCTCTGCCGCCCCTCCGGGGCTGAGACAACCCGGGGCCGCTCCTCGCTCCCACGGCTTGCGCCGTGGGCTATTCTCTGTCGGCCCTCCGGGCCTGTACGGGCTGTGGTATCTCACCCTATGGGTCTCTTTTTTGTGCTGTCTATTTCTTTGCTTCCGACCGGAGGCGCAAAAGGGTGATTTCCGGCGGACAACCGTAGCGCACCGGGACAAGGACTTTGCCGATACCCCTGCTCACGTAGATCTGCGTTCCATCGAGCCGATTCCAGCCTTCCACAAACCGCTCACCCAACTTTGAGCGGCCGTAAACCGAGCCAAACATCGGAAGCCGCACCTGCCCTCCGTGAGTATGCCCGGAGAGCACCAGATCAATCCCGTGCTTTGCTGCCATGTGGATTCCCAGCGGGTTATGGCAGAGGAGAATCTTGGGGTCGCGCGCCGGAACAGATCGCAGGGCGGCGTGGATGTCCGCGGCTTCCCACCAAAGATCGTCGACACCCACCATCCAAAGCCTGGCCGAGCCGCGCCTCAAAGCGCAGTGAGCATTGCGCAGCACGCGGATGCGCTGCGAGCGAAGCGCCTGCGTGATTTCCTCCGCATCCACCCGAAAATCGTGGTTGCCCAGAACGGCAAACACCCCTAGCCTGGCGCGGAGTTTCCCGAGCGCTCTCGCGACCGGCCAGATATAGGTGGGCGAAAGGGTTACGTAATCGCCCGTCAGCGCCACCACGTCCGGCCGCAAATGATTGGCTAGATGGACGGCGCGTTGGATTTCTTCGAGAGGGGTAAAGAGGCTGTGATGAAGGTCCGTCAGTTGCGCGATCTTCAACCCGTCGTGGGCGGGGCTAAGTCGGTCGAGCCAAATGTCGGTTTGCGTAATCTCCGGATCAGGCGAAAAAGCCGAGGCCAGCGGAGGAGCCTCGCGGCCGCTCAGCGATAACGTTATCAGCCCCCTACGCCGAAGAAATCGGCGCGGTCGTGCGGGTCTGACCAAATGCACCTCTCGAGGTCTTGAATGGGCGTGATCTAAGCCCTTCTGCTCTTCCTCTGGCCCTGAGTGTCATTCCGAGCACATCGAAGAATGACTACCGACAAGAATCCCGCGTTCCTCAAAAGCGACCGCCTGCGCCGCCGCTTCGCTCCAGAACTTCTTCGAACACGGCGGCCATCTGATCGTGAACCAAGCCGTTCGAAACGAAAATATCATCTCCAAGCAAGGCGAATGGCTTGCCGGTAATGCCGCTCACGCGCCCCCCCGCTTCCGTAACGAGCAAGGTGCCCGCCGCTTTGTCCCAGGGGTTGAGCTTCAGCTCCCAAAAGCCATCAAAGCGGCCGGCCGCGACCGAGCAGAGGTCCAAGGCTGCGGAACCGGCGCGCCGAATCCCGTGCGAGAGCTCGGTGAACCGAAAATAGAACTGGACATTTAAATCGTGATTCGAAGCGAAAGGCGGAAAACCAGTTGCCACCAGGCACTCCGACAAGTTCGCGTTCTTTGAAACTGAGAGCCGCTGCCCATTCAGAAACGCCCCTGACCCGCGTTCTACAGTGAAAAGCTCATCGCGGGTGGGATCATAAACTACCCCTGCCACCACTTCGCCGCGATATGCAAGACCCAATGTGACGCAGAATATGGGAAACCCGTGGGCGAAATTGGTTGTCCCATCGAGAGGATCGACGTACCAGCAATAATCAGAGCCGGTTTTTTGCCCTCCTCCCTCTTCCGCCACGATCGCATGGCCAGGGAAGTGGCCTTGCAGCCGTTCCACAATCAAGGCTTCCGACTTCCGGTCTGCCTCTGTCACCAGGTCAGACCGCCGCTTGTACGTGATCTGGAGAGGCCGGCGGAAATGTTCCAGAAGCAGATCGCCTGCCTCGCGGGCGATATCGATTGCGACTTTCAGGCTATTCTCCATAGTGTACCCGGGATCTAGAAGCTGTGCTGAAATTCGGGATGTGTCATCCTGTGCGAAGCGAAGGATCTCTGCAGTTGCTCGTAGGGGGTTGAACCGTTGGAAACTGCGAAGATCCTTCGCTCAGCTCAGGATCACAGGCGTTTGGTTTTTTTCACAGCTTCGTGTTGTTTTGGCTCAGCACACGTTCCCGCCCCTCCCCTTCCGCCCAGACGGAGCCGTCTTCGAAATATTCCTTCTTCCAGATCGGAACAATCTGTTTTAACCGGTCGATGGCAAATTGGCAGGCGCCGAAAGCGGCGCGCCGGTGGGCGGAAGTGACGATGATGGCCACACTGGTTTCGCCGATCTCCAACCGCCCCAGTCTATGCATCATTCCGACGTGATCGATTTCGAATTTTCGTCTTACTTCTACCCCGATTTCCTGCATCTTGCGGATGGCCATCGGTTCGTAAGCTTCGTACTCGAGGTAAAGCGTTCTGCGCCCCTTGGAGTTGTTCCGCACAACGCCTTCGAACACTACGACAGCGCCATCTTCGCAGGCCTTTTGTTGCCGCACCAAATCGGCGGTGGGAATAGAAGAGCGAGTCAGCAAATAATAATCCTGGTTCGAGCCGCCGCTGACCGGAGGAAGAAATGCCACTTCATCTCCATCTTGTAAGACCCGGGCACGGGGCGCGATCTCCTGGTTCACGGCCAGCAAAACCGCCTGTGACAGCTCGTTTAGGCGTGGGAAACGCCCTGCATACCGTTCCCAAAGACCAGCCAGGCTGGCTCCGTCGGGAACCTCCACCACTTCTTGTTGAAACCCTGCCAACTCGTGCGTCAGCCCAAAGAAGAGCACCCTGATCTTCATCATAATCAGTATACACGGCGGGAGCATTCGGAGTGTAGCACAGGCACTCCTGCCTGTGCTCACCGCAATCTGGACTTCCCACCGGCGCAGGCAAGAGTGCCTGTGCTACACAAAGCCGGCTACCGTCGCCGTTCCAGCGCGGCCAACTGCCTGCGCACGCGTCGAGCATCGGCGAAGCACGTCAATCGACCGTAGGCATCCAGGAACACCATGACAACGTTCCTGCCATCCACCTGCGCATCCATTACGAGGCATCTGCCGGATTCATTGATGAAGCCCGTTTTCTGAAGCTCGATCGCCCAGTCCGGACGGCCGACTAACCGGTCCGTATTGCCGTATTGCAGCCGCATTTTGCCCAATTTGCCTACGTAAACGTCGAATTGAGTGTCAGTGGAAAATTGCCGAATCAGCGGATACTGGCAGGCTGCCTTTACGAGTTGTACGAGGTCCCGCGCAGTCGAAACATCCTCTGGGGAAAGGCCGTTGGGACTCACAAAGTGGGAGTTGTCCATGCCCAATTCACGCGCTTTGCGGTTCATCGCGGCAATGAAAGCCGGCCGCCCTCCTGGGTAGTAGCGGCTCAGGCATGCCGCAGCCCGATTCTCCGACGACATCAAGGCAAGGTGCAGCATGGCTTCGCGCGTCAAGGTGGTGCCTACAGTCAAGAACGACCGTGTGCCCTTCAGATCGTCAACATCGTCATCGCTGACTGTAACCAGGTCGGTTAGCGGGAGCTTCGCATCCAGAGTGACGATGGCCGTCATCAATTTAGTGATAGAGGCGATGGGCGTGATTTTGTTCGCATTCTTCTCGTAGAGCAACTTGGACGAATCAGCATCAGCGATCGCAGCAATGTTGGAGTGAACGTCCAAGCGAAATGAAGTTGTTCGAGAACCCCCTCCTCCCTTTGAAGAAGCGGGCTTCGACATGGAATCGGCCGCGCCCGGCGCGAGAGCCGCATTCCAGATTCCAGATGCAAGATTCAAGAGTGCCCCCGTCAATGCCACTCCAATCATCAGTTTGACTACTTGTCGAAAAACTTGACGGCTTCGGTGTGTCGAAGAAGAATCCATTCGGCTTATTCCTTAACTTCAGAGAGGGTCAAATATCCACTTCCCATCTGCCTGCCCACTTGCCCACCCGCCTACTGCCGACCTGCCGACCTGCCTACTGCCGATCTGCCCACCTGCCTACCTGCCTAGCCGCCCATTGCCCGCTTCTTCCCCGCGCTCGCGTTCGGCCAGGTACACGCCCACGAGAATCAGCGCGCCGCTCGTGATCACGTGCGGCGTGATCTTCTCTCGGAGCAGCCACGCCGCCAGCAGCGCGGCCACCACCGGCTGAAGATAGTTGAAAGCCGCCACGCGGGAGGCGGCAAGCTCGGTAAGAGCGAAGGCGTAGAAAAGGTAGGCCACAACCGTGCCCAATACGACCATGAATGCCAGGCCGCCCCAGGCGCCCATGGTCACCTTGGCCCAGCGGATATGCATCACCGAGCGAGCGGCAAATGGAATCATCAGCAAGCATCCGAGCGCAAAAGTCACGCTGTTCAAGGTAAGCGTATCGTACTGATTGGCGATTTCCTTAACCTGAATTGTGTAGTAAGCAAAAGAGGCGCTGCCGGCCAGCACAATCAAGTCGCCCTGCCAGTGCGCGGTGCTTCCCGCTTCCTGCCCCCCTAGGGTAAGCATAGCAACTCCCACGAAAGAAATCAGCATACCGAGGAGCTTGGAGAGGGTTAATGGCTCGAGCCGCATTAAACAAGCGAGCGCCAACGTCATCACCGGACCCAGCGCCACGATGAGGCCAGTGTGCGCCACGGAGGTCCGGGCCAAACCGTTTATAAAACATATCTGATTAAGAGTGAGCCCATTAAATGCGACTCCCAGAAGCCCAAGCCATTCGCGCCTGCGTAAGTGCAACTCCGGCCAACCGCGCCATGCCGCGAACAGGACAGCAAAAAGCGCCGCGGCGCCCGCCAGACGCAGTTGCGCCAGTCCCATGGCGCCAAAACTGCTCACCGCCTCTTTTCCCGCCACAATATTGGACGCCCAAAACACCGTCGCCCAAAGCATCAGAACATGCATCAGGGCGTGGCTGCGGCGATGGGGTTCGGCTGAAGCGCCGGATGGAGCGTGTTGGACGTCTTTCGCAGGGATGTTAGTTCGGAGTCCCAACTGATTCCTTACAGCCCCGAAGGGGCGACCTACCACGGCCCTGGCCAGCGGCCCATAGGCGTTAACCTAAGGTGCGAGGCCTGCGAGAGCCGCGGAGCGGCGGCAGAATGTGGCCCATGGCGAAAGCCATGGGATAAGGCATAAGCGTCATGAGCAAGCCCCGTTGGGGCGACAGAAGAATTGGACGGAGCGCGGGAAGTCTGTCGCCCGCTGACGCGGGCTTGTTCGTTAACCAACATCGGCCATCCCACGGCTTTCGCCGTGGGCCACAATCTTTCGGCCCTCCGGGCCTTGAGAGCAGCAGCGGCAGACACCTCTAAAGCGTGCCAATGCGAGACGTCGCCCCTTTGCACCTGAAACACGCTAGCTAAACTGCTCCTTTCGTGTAGTCACTTTTTCGATTCGATCGAGGTCGGGCTCATAACCGAGGCCAGGGTTCTGCGGCACGCGGATCGTTCCGTGAGCGCTGACAGTCACCTCTGGGGAGATGATATCCTCCGCCCAATACCGCCGGCTGGCTGAGACGTCACCGGGAAGAGTGAATCCGGGGAGCGAGGACATGGCCACATTGTGGGCACGCCCGATGCCGGACTCGAGCATTCCGCCGCACCAAACCGGAATGTTCCGTGTGCGGCACACTTCGTGAAGCCGTCGGGCGGAAGTAAACCCTCCTACGCGGCCCAGTTTCACGTTAATGATTTTGCAGGCGCCCAATTCGATGGCCTTGCGCGCGTCGTCGGCGCTGTGAATCGATTCATCCAGGCAAATCGGCGTGGAGAGTTCCCTTTGCAGCTTGGCGTGATCGATGATGTCGTCCCAACCGAGCGGCTGCTCGATCATCATAAGATAGAATCGATCGAATTCCTTCAGGTGGTCAAGATCGGCGAGCGTGTAAGCCGAATTCGCGTCCGCCATCAGGGAAATTCCCGGAAACTCAGTGCGGATGCGCTCCAGGACATTGACGTCCCAACCCGGCTTAACCTTTACCTTGATCCGTTGATAGCCGGCTGAAACTTCCCGCGCGATTTTCTCCAGCAGCACCGCGACGCTGCTTTGAATGCCGATGGATACACCGCAGGGAATCTCATCGAGCGTGCCACCCACGGCTTTCGCCAATGAAATGCCTTTCTGTTGCGATTCGATCACCCAGAGCGCATTCTCGAGGGCGGCCTTCGCCATGTTGTGACCGCGGATGGGGCGGAACCGCGCTGCAAGTTCGGAGGGCGATGCCCAATCCTTTTCGAGAGCCCAGGGAACGAGGAAATCCCGCAAAACATGCCATGCGGTTTCGAAAGTTTCGTGGCTGTAGAGCGGCGATTCCCCCGCGGTCACCTCGCCCCATCCCGTGAGGCCCTCCGCATCGACGCGCACCAGCACGATTCTGCGCAGGGTCGTCTTGCCGAAACTCGTCTCGAACGGATGGACGAGAGGCATTTGAATCTCTCGAATTTCAACTCTGTTAATCTTCATAACGGTCCAATAAGTAACGGGCTGACCCGACGTCGTATTCGAATCCAGTGATGGCCAGCTTCTGAGCAAAAAGCTCTTGCAACTGCTTGCGAACCGACAACTGGCGTCGGCGCGCCTCCGCGGGGTTTGATTGCCTTAATCGATCAATATCGGCCGGGATCTCGAGCATTGCTGCAGGCGCCGCTTTGCCCGGGCGTGGCCGCTTTCCCGCCAGCGCCCGTTTGACGCGCGTGGAACTCAGCCGCCATTCCGCAATCAAACGGTCACTCGGCAGTCCGCGCTGGAAACGGCTCTCAACTTCACCGTAATAATCCGGCTGGTACGAGCGGGCGACGGCCCCCAGCCGGACGATGTTAAGGAAAGCGTTCTTTGCACGCAGGGGATCGAAAGTCCACTCGATAAGGCCGATGCCTGCACGCAACGCCTCGCGCCTTTGCGCCATTTTTAGCGCCCTGCCCAACCCCCGGTTCTCGTGCGCGCGCAAAACTCCAAGTGAAAGCGAATGATAATAACGCTCGGCGCCGTGCCAGGCGGGCAAGGAAGCGACGAAGCCTACCAGCGCGCCGCGCGGCGTGAAAGCCCCAAGCACCTGCCCGCCAATCTTCCGCAAGGTTACAAATAGCCTAAGCGGATAGACTTCGTGTTCCGCGTATCCCCAGATTTCCTTCTGAATCTTGACGAGGTCGGCAAGCTCTTCCAGTGTTTTGCAAGGCCGGATGGTGTATTTCACTCTTTCGATTTCAGCTCGTTCCAAAGCGATTCCATCTCCTCGAGAGAACACTCGCGCAGCTTTTTTCCCCGCTCCGCGACTTCCCTTTCGAGCGCCTGGAATCGGCGCACGAATTTTTGATTGGCTTTTCGAAGGCACGTTTCCGGGTCAGACCTCACGAATCGCGCCAGATTCGCTACCGAGAAGAGGAGGTCGCCGACTTCCTCCTCCAACCGGGATCGAGGCGCCGGCGTCTCCGCTTTTGCAGCCTGAGATCTTAATTCCTGTCGGATCTCTCGAATCTCCTCTTCAACCTTCTCGAGCACATCCTCGGCCTTCTTCCAATCGAAACCAACCTCGGCGGCCCGCATTCCCAGTTCATAAGCGACGAGCGTGGCCGGCATGGACCCGGCAATCCCGTCCAAGATGGATTTCGCCGCATCCTTGTTTTGAGCCGTTGCGGCGCGTTCCTGCTCTTTTACATTCAGCCATCTCTTCAGGGCTTCGCCGGCATCACGGGCGCGCAGTTCGCCGAAAACGTGCGGGTGCCGCCGGATGAGCTTTGCCTGCACGGCCTCGATCACGCCGTCGATGTTGAAGCGCCCTTCCTCTTCCGCCAGACGCGAGTAGAACACCACCTGGAAGAGCAAGTCGCCCAGTTCATCTTCAAGGCCTTTGAAATCGCGCTGGTTCACCGCATCAACGACTTCGTAGGCCTCTTCGATCATCAGACCTTTGAGGGTATCGTAGTCCTGCTCGCGGTCCCAGGGGCAGCCTTCCGGTCCCCGCAAGTACGCCATCAGTTCGACAAGCTTGGAGAGTTTCTCGCCGGCCAGAGTCTCTCCCGTCCGAGGCAGATGGAAAACTGCACCCTGCCATCGTTAGGTCTAGTTAATTTATCAAGGGAAGCGGACTTACTGCAACTGGGCAGATGAGGCAGATGAGGAGTGCGGCAGCGCCAGCTGCCGCCGTTCGCTCGTATTCCACGGCGGCAGCTCTTCGCTGCCGCACTCGATAACGCTTTTAATCAACCAGTGAATCCAACACCTCCGCCACCTGGGCGTGCAAGTCAGGCGGCGCCCCGAACACCACTCGCGCGGTCTTTCCCGAACGGTCGAACAGGTACATGGTGGGCACGGAAGTGATGTTGCCGAACGCTTCTGCCGTGGCAGGATCAGTGATGGCCACTCGCAGATCGGGGCTCAACGACGCTGCGACGGAATGTATCTTATCTTCGGGTGACTCGACAGCAAGCGCCAGAATGGCAAGCTTGTCGCCGTATTTGCTCTTCAGTTGGCCCAGCCAGTCAAGCGTCGAGCGGCACGGGGGGCACCAGGTCGCCCAGAATTCCACCAGCACCGCGCGGCCGGCGAGTTGTTCGGACGTGAGCGGCTGCCCCTTGAGATCCGTCAGTGCGAGTTTGGGGAGGGCTGCAAGTTGTTTGAGAGCCTCACCTCGTGCCGGGCTTTCGCTAAGCGCTGCGTCCTTCTTGCCCGCCAGAATAAGGTCGATCATGCGGGTGAGGTCGTCCTTGAACTTCGCCTGGTTATCGGCATTCTGCCAGGGGGCATAGCGGCCAAGCCCTATCTTCTCCCGGAAATACCCGAAGTCCCTGGGGCAGGCCACCAGGACATCATCGACGAACACGGCGGGGTAGCCCTTCACACCAAGGCGGTCAGCGAGTTTGGATGTGCCGAAATTCTCGCTCACAAGAGTCACCTTGCCTGGGTACCTGGCTAAAACCTCTTGGACCAGCAAACTTGCTGGATCGCAGAGGCTTCAAGTGTAAGGCCAGCGGACCAGGGTGATCTCAACCACTTTACCGGAGGCCCCCTCTGGCGCGGCCAGCGGGTGGTCGGCGGCGAAATACGCAGGCAGCACTTGGTCCGCGGTGACGGCGGCGCTCTTCCAGTCGTCCGCGCTGGGAGCGGAACCGTCAAGGTGCGTGACGCTCGACTCGGCCCACTCCAGGAAAAGCTGCGCGATGGACTCGTCGCGGCCGGACGCATCAAGCCGTCTGCGCGCCTGAGTGAGGGCGTCCTTCAGCGCCGGTTGCCGGGAAGGTTCGACCGGTTTGGCATCGAGCATCCCAAAATCGTGCATAGCTTTCAGATACTGGCACAGCGCTCCGGCGTAAGATTTCGATTCGTCAAGTTCGGTCCCCTGCTTGAGCGCGGTATTAATGAGCATGAACTGCACGTGGAGATCGATAGAACGCGGCGGCTGGAAAGCCGCGTTCACCTTTTGCTGGAGGCTTGCGAGTTCCGGCAGGAGCGATCGAAGCGGGTAGGCCGTGCCTTTGCGGGGAAGGTGCAGGGAAGCGACGAAGGCCGCGAATTCCGCCTGGCCCCGCGCTTCACCGACATTGAAAATGCCGTCCTTCGGCTCGTTTGCGACCGCGAAACCACGACCGCCCTCAAGCAACGGCATGGTCATGGACTGGGCTGTCTCGGATAACGCCTGAAGGACCGCCGGTGTGTTGCTCCAGTTCGTGGCTTGGGTCTGCCGGTTCAGTGCCGTAACGCTCGCGCTGACTTTCTCCCATTCCGCCTCGAAAGCCGGCACGCTGTCTTTCACTGCCTCTGCTTTGTCCATAGCCGTCCATGCGCCGTAGATGAAGTCCGAGACCTCACCGAGTTCATAAAGGCTCAGGTAGAGCCTGCCGGCGGCTTGGTCCTTGAGCGCCGATTTGAGCGCGTCGCCCGCCCCTCGATTCGCGTCGGGGTTGTCCGGAAAAGAAATGGGTTTCTTGGCCAGCGCCTGTTGAAGGCGTTCCACTTCGGCCTGAACCTGCGAAGCCGCGTCCTGCCCTGAGACTGGCAAAGCCAGCATCACACCGGCCAAAGCAAGCGCCCACCACGCGCCCCAGAACACAAATCGCCGGAGACGCTGTTTCCTCATCGATGTCATGACAGTACGGTCGCGATTATTCATCGAACTTCCCCCCTTTCCAGCAAACGCGCTCGCGCGAGTTTACACGCATACACTCCCGCGCCTACACACTAATGCGAAAACGATGTGCGGAAAAGTTAACATGAGCAGAAAAATGTTGGGTGGCGATAATTGCGGACAAATTCCGGAGACAACGGGTATCGACTATCATCGCGTCTCAATAATTCACGATATAGGTCGAGACGATTCGACTACGCGTCATTTGCCCCGTCAGGGGCGCCGTAAGGTAGCCCAGTGCGTAAGAGGATGTGACATAATCAAACGCCTGTCATCCTGAGCGCAGACTTCATGATCCTTCGGCTCACCACTGTGCATGAAAATGGCTCTTTGGAGGTAACTCCTGTATTTTCAACAAAAGCTTCCGCCATTTTCATAGCAGCGAAGGATCC
>Ga0209517_10004546_pt1 | contig 18171 bp, 16 predicted proteins | sample PeaSoiMetSII2010_FD_187695 | JGI IMG/M metagenome (GOLD analysis project Ga0209517, IMG submission 187695) | Peat soil microbial communities from Weissenstadt, Germany - SII-2010 (SPAdes) (version 2) | ecosystem: Environmental > Terrestrial > Soil > Wetlands > Peat | place: Germany...
CAAAGCCGCGAGACAAAAATCGAGAAATCCCCTGCGCAACCCAAACCACGCTTCCAGTTCCCCCACCACTTTCACCAACCCGCGTTCTTTTCAGGGCTATCCTTAAAGATGGTTTTTTCACAGCTTCAAAACGCGAGATGTGGGGCACCCGCTAGAATGTAGGCGTGAAGAGCTGGGATGCGATCATCGTGGGAGCCGGCATCGTCGGGGTTTCGCTCGCGATCGAACTTAACCAACAAGGCCAGCGCGTGCTGGTGGTGGAGAAAGGTGAACCGGGGCGCGAGGCCTCCTGGGCCGCGGGAGGTATGCTCGCCGACTTTCCCGCTGAAACACCGCCCCGGTTGCGGGAACTGGCGACCGCGAGCGCCCGCATGTATCCCGAGTTCGTACGCGAACTGGAAGACGGGTCCGGGCTGAAGATCGATCTGCGGTCTGTAGGGACGCTGGTGCTTTTTCCTGTGGAGACGGGGCAGAGTCCCGTCACCACACAAGCTTATGCTCTGCCCGGACCACTGGCGGAACTGGAACCAGCGCTTCGGATTTCGGCCAGGACGGAGTTGTCGTTGACTCCTCTGTTTGTGAAAGAACGCTGCGTTGATCCCCGCCATCTGACCACGGCCGCCATCGCCGCCGCCCGGCATCGCGGCGTTGATTTTTCGTCCGGAGACCAGGTGCTGGCCGTCGAAGTGGCCAACGGCAGGGCATCCGGCGTCCGCACCAGCAAGACGCAGTTTGCCGCTGGCATGGTTGTGAATTGCGCCGGAGCCTGGGCGGGGCAGATTTCGCCGCATCATTTTCCGACGCGTCCCGTCAAAGGGCAGATGCTGTGCGTCGCCATGCCGGAAAAGGAACTGGTGCGCCATGTGGTGCGGACGGTGGGGTGGACACCCGACGTGTACCTGATCCCGCGCAGCGATGGGCGCATGGTGATCGGTGCGACTGCGGAAGAAGCGGGATTCGACAAGCAAACCGTGCCGGAGACGATCCAGAAATTGCGGCAGGCGGCACTCGATCTGGTTCCGAAATTGGCCGAAGCGCGGATTCTGGAAGCATGGGCAGGTTTGCGTCCGGGAACACCCGACGGACTGCCGATTCTGGGCGCGACGCCGACGCCAGGATATTTTGTGGCGACCGGACATTTTCGCGATGGAATTCTGCTGGCGCCCGTGACCGCGAAGCTGATGGCACAGATGATTCTTGGGCAGAAACCGGAGTTCGGTTTAGAGGCGTTTGGGGCGGAGCGATTCGAAAGTTAGCAGCCAGCCGGCAAATCGTTGGCGCCCGCAATTGCGACATCGAGGCGCATCAAAGCCGAGCGATTAGACTCTGGCCAGCCAGTGAGTGAGCCACTCATTTGGGTGTTGGCGACTGAGCGGATCTCCATCCGCCAACACTGACAGGCAAGGCTTTCCTCTGGATACCGCAATCGATCGCGCCCCGCCAACCCTACTGGGCTGCCGGTTTTTTGGCCGGTTTGGCAGCCGCCGCAGACGCCGGCTTGGGCTTCCAGAACTCCGGATCCGCTTTGATCCAGTCTTCCGAAACGTAGCTCATCCGCGGGTTGAAGGCGAACAGATTCGTTTCGCTCGAGTCGATGGCGGCAGCAGTGAGCTCGCTCAGCTTCTTCATGCCATCTTCGCCCATCGCGGACGTAAACTTCACCCAGTCACTCGCCTCGCGGTCAATTTCGGCCGCGCTTTTCATCGGATTGAAAACAATGTAGGTGCCATCTTCCAAGCCGTATTGGACTTGATACGTCGCCCAGTGGGTTTCCGAGATTTTCTCGAAACCCGACATATACATTTTGGCCAGGGCTTCCCAGTCTTTGTCATGCCCCTGCTTGACGTGGAACCGCGAAATCTCGAAGTAGCGCATGTGCGCGATGTCGACCTTGGGGCGCAGGCTCAAGTCTTCGCGAAACATCAGGACGCCCTGGTCCACGGCGGAGAGCAGTTCGCCATCGGCCACGTTGGCGCGATCCAATGCCGCCGAAAGAGCCGTGTTCTTTTCTACTGCCTTGGTATCCTTCTCCCACGCATCGAAGGAGTCGTAAGGAGTAAAGAACAGCGTGCGGGTTTTGCCGGACATCGAATCCGCCGCGAAATAGTGGGTGGGCCACTTGGCGTTGGTCATCGCCTGGACGAACGCGCTCTCGGTTTTTTCGTGCGACATGCCGTTCTTGCCTGGTTTTGTAAACTCCCGGGTCACGGTCAGAACCTTGGGTGGCATCTTGCCTTCGGAGTGCTCCTGCGCCGCTGCAATGGCGCAGCCTGCTATCAAACACGTTCCCAGCACTAGCCCTGTCATTCGTTTCATCAGGAACCTCCTTAATCTCGACTTCAGAACGTATGGACTTCAGAACGGCGGCAATTGTACACCCATGCCGCAAGTTCGCAGCGCCCGTGTTCCGGTATATACTGAATCGTTTTCGGCGATCATTCTAGAATGTGCGCCCAGCGCGCCAGAAAGGCAACAAAGTATGGCTTCCCCGGCAGTCGATTTTGCCCGCAATAATCAGCCGCGTTTTCTTGACGAGCTGAAGAACCTTCTCCGCATTCCCAGCATCAGCACGCTCGATGAACATAAAAGCGACGTAATGAGAGCGGCGGAATTCGTGGCCGCTGAGCTGCGCCGGATCGGGATGGACAATGTCGAAATCGTCCCTACCCAAGGACATCCCCTGCTCTATGCCGACTGGCTGCACGCCGATGGCAAGCCGACGGTCCTGATGTATGCGCATTACGATGTGCAGCCGCCCGATCCTTTGGACGAATGGAAGACGCCACCGTTTGAACCGACCGAGCGCAACAACAATATCTACGCCCGCGGCGCGGTCGACGACAAAGGTCAGCTTTGGATGGAAGTAAAGGCGCTCGAATCCCTGATGCGGGCCAATGGTGGCAAGCTGCCGATCAACGTCAAGGTTATTTTTGAAGGCGAAGAAGAAACCGGCGGTGAGTCGATTGCCGAGTACGTCCGCAAACAGAAAGCGAAGTTGAAGGCGGATTTCGCGCTGGTCTGCGATACCGAGCTGTTCGCGCCCGATCTTCCGACTCTCTGCGTCGGACTGCGTGGCTTGGTGTACACGGAGATTGAAGCGTTCGGGGCCAAGACCGATCTGCACTCCGGCATGTACGGCGGCGCGGCGCCGAATCCATTTTTTGCGCTGATTGAAATCATCAGCAAGCTGAAAGATGCGAAGGGCAAGGTGCTGATCCCGGGCTTTTACAAGAACGTGAAAGCGCCCAGCAAAGATGAACTGAAGGCCTGGAAGCGGCTGCCCTTCAACGAAGAGCATTATCGCAAGGCGGAAGTCGGCTCCAAGGTGCTGACCGGCGAGCCGGGCTATTCGGTGCTCTACCGGACGTGGGCGCGTCCTACGCTTGAGGTGCACGGCATGCCGGGCGGGTTTGTGGCTCCGGGGGCGAAGACGGTGATTCCGGCGAAGGCTGCGGCAAAAGTTTCCATGCGCATGGTGCCGAACCAGGACCCGGACGACATCCTGAAGCGCTACAAGGCGTTCGTCAAGAAGCTCACACCCAAGGGGATCGATACGAAGATTAAGGTTTGGAGCAAAGGGAAGGCATCCGTGGTCGGCACCGAGAACCGGTTCATCGAAGCGGCCACCGAGGCACTGCACGACACGTTCAAGAAAGAGACCGTGTTTATTCGCTCCGGCGGGTCGATTCCGATCGTGACCGATTTCCAGGACGTGCTGAAGATTCCGTCCGTAATGATGGGCTTTGGGCTTCCCGACGACAACCTGCACGCTCCAAACGAGAAGTTTCACATCCCGAATTTCCATCGCGGGATTGAGACGATCTGCTTGTTCTTTGAGAAGCTGGGATAAAGCAGGAATTCGATTGACGCTGCGGATTTCCCCTGTGAACCTCTGTGCACGCTGTGGTGAAAAGAAAGTCTTAACCACAGGGGGCACAGAGGTTCACGGGGGAAACCTCGCCCGGTCGCAGCCCCCGGAATCCGCCCAGTGACTCGCCAATCACCCGCCGTCAGGTAAAATATAAGGTTTGAGGACGATGGTCATGCGTACACGGATTTTCGGGTCGGCAGTGCTGTTCTTGGCGGTCACCATGGTATCGGCGCCCTGGGTGCAATCCGAATCCGATCAGGGAGTTCCGCATTTCAACGCGGGCCCTCCGGCCGCGGACGCTAAACTTCCGCCGATCCTAACCAAGGATCAACTTTGGGGCGCAAACGCGCAGTTTCCGTATCAGACGCATGCCTATGAACTGGCGGCGAAGATTCCGAAGGTGCTCTACCAGCAGCCGTGTTACTGCTACTGTGATCGCGGCATGGGACACACCAGTCTGCACAGCTGTTTTTCGGGCACGCATGGAGCCGAGTGCGGAACCTGCCTCAAAGAGCTTTATTACACTTACACCATGTACAAACAGGGCAAGACGGCACGGCAGATTCGCGCGGGAATCATCAAGGGCGACTGGAAACTGGTCGATCTGGACAAGGCGGCCAGCATCAATTGACTGTCGATTTCAAGCTTTTCAATTTGCAACTCTGAACTAAATTCTGAACTCTAAATTCTGAACTCAAGGCGGTTTGATGGCACTCAAGGTAACCCCTAAGAAACAAGTAACCGAAGATCCACGACACACACAGGCGGTGCAGGCCTACGAGTTGGGGCTGCGCGCGTTGCAGGAACGCAAGTTTGAGAAGGCCAAAGGCCACCTGCAAAAGGCGCTGAGCGGACCGAACAAGTCTCTGGTCGACCGGGCCCAGGTTCACATCCTCACCTGCGAGAAGCATCTGGGAACGCCCGCGTTGCAGTTCAAAACCGCGGAAGAGCATTACGACTATGCGGTGTCGCTGATCAACACGGGCGACTATGTGACGGCGCGGGAGCATCTCGACAAGCTCTTGAAGCAGAATCCGAAGGCGGAGTTCGTGCTCTACGGCCTGGCCGCATTGCATTGCTTGACCGGTCAAGTCGAAGAATCGCTGAAGACGCTCGACGAGGCGATTCACGTGAAACCGGCGCTGCGCTTCCAGGCGCGGAACGATACCGACTTCCAGAATCTGGCGGAGGATCCGCGCTTCACCGAGCTGCTGTATCCGGACCCGGGCGCGGAATCTGAGCCCACCGAAGAAGAAGCAAGCGCGTACTAGGGCCGCACTAGCTGCCAGCGCTAGCTTCGATTGAGTCATTGAATCATTGAGGTATTGAATCATTGAAAACCTAGATCCAGCGAGTTACCCAATGATTCAATGACTCAATGATCGAATGGTTCAATGATTCAATATTAGGGCGGTATGCTCCCCCAGTTGCGCACCAACTCATCCGACACCGGCAAGGCTGGCCCCGAACTGCGCGTGGTCGCAATCGGCGGCGGCACGGGCCTCTCCACGCTGCTGAAAGGACTGAAGCGTTACGTCATGACGCCGGCGCTGGCCACCCCCGGTCAGCCCACCATTCGCGAATTGTGTGGCGTGGTGACGGTGAGCGACGATGGCGGGTCGAGTGGCCGTCTGCGCAAAGAATTCAACATGCTGCCGCCGGGCGATGTGCGCAACTGCATCGTTGCCCTCTCGGAAGACGAGGCTCTGCTCTCGAAACTCTTCCAGCATCGCTTTCAAAAGGGCTCGGGGCTGGAAGGCCACAGCTTCGGAAACCTTTTTCTGGCGGCGCTGACTTCGATTACCGGAGACTTTGCGGAAGCGGTGCGGCTCTCTTCGGAAATTCTGCTCACGCGCGGGCGCATCTACCCGGCAACCATGTCGAACGTGGAACTGGAAGCGTTGTTCGAAGACCAGACGCGGGTGCGCGGCGAGACTCGGATCACGGCGAGCAAGGGCAAGATTCGCGAGCTGTTCCTGGTGCCTCCCGATGTGGAGCCGCTGGCCCACACGCTGGAGGCCATCGCGCACGCCAACCTGATCACCATAGGCCCGGGATCGCTGTTCACCAGCCTGATTCCGAACTTGCTGGTGCGCGGAATTCCCGAGGCGATTCTGGAATCTCCAGCGGTGAAAGTATTTGTTTGCAACCTGATGACGCAGGCGAATGAAAGTCTTGGTTTGACCGCGGCGGATCACATTCGCGCACTCAATGAACACGCTCGCGTCCAGTTGTTCGACTATGCCCTGATCAACCGCAAGCCCGCATCGCCAGAGATGAAGGCCAAATACGCTCTGGAGGGAGCTTCGCAGATCGTGGCCGATCTGGAAGCGATCGAAGCGCTCGGCGTCTGCCCGTTGCTCGGAGATTACCTGGACGAGGGCGACGTGGCGCGGCACGCCACCGACCGCGTCGCGCGCGACCTGATGGCGCTGATGTCGCAGGCGCCAGATCGGCAGACGGCCGGCAGGTGATGCACAGCGGATCACCAGTATGCGGAAAGCCAGAGTAGAGACGGGGCTTGCCCCGTCTCTTTTGGCAGCAAGACGGCGGGGCGAAGGAGACGCGGCAAGCCGCGTCTCTACACCAGCGGTCGCGCAACAATAGGGTTCGCGACAATGGCGCTCGCGGTATATTGACTGAGCATGGCAAAAGCGAACAATAAGTCCAATCCTTCTCCGCAGCCCCCGCGTATCGCCATCGCGATTATGGCGGCGGGCAAGGGCACGCGGCTCAAATCGAAACACCCCAAGGTTCTGCATGAAGTTGGCGGGAAGCCGATCCTGGCGCACGTGATTGCGACCGCGAAACAAATCGTGCCCGCCGAGGACATTTTCGTGATCATCGGCCACGAGGCGGATCGTGTGCGTGAGGCGGTTGCGGGCGCGGGCGTGAACTTCGTGCTGCAAGCCGAACAACGGGGCACCGGACACGCGCTCATGATGGCGCGTGAAGCGCTCTCCGGCAGTGGCAATCGCAATCGCTACGACCAGGTCATTGTGCTTTCCGGGGACGCTCCTCTGATTACCGCCGAAACCGTAAAGAAGCTCGGCGCTTTCCACACGGCGCAGAAAGCGGCCATGACCTTGCTGAGCGCCGATCTCGACAATCCTCATGGGTATGGGCGAGTGATCCGTAAAGGGGCGCGGGGAGGGGCGGAGGTGCAGGCGATTGTGGAAGAAAAATCCGCGACCCCGCGGCAGAAGAAAATCCGCGAGATCAACTCCGGGTTTTACGCCTTCGCAGCGCCCGCCTTGTACGAGCACATCGACCGCCTTTCGACCGCGAACCCGCACGGCGAGTACTACCTCACCGATATGGCCGCAGTGCTGCAACGCGCACGTAAGAAAGTGGTCGCGATCAAAACTGAAGATGCGGGCGAAGTGCTGGGCACCAACACGCGAGCGGAGATGATGGTTCTGGATGTGCGGCTACGGATGGCGAAGTGCCGTGCGCTCCTGGAGGAAGGCGTTACGATTTTTTATCCGCACACGTGCGTGATTGACAGCGACGTGGAAGTTGGCGCCGACACGGTAATTGAGCCGTTCGTGCAGTTGCTGGGCAAAACTAAAATCGGCTCGGATTGCCGCATCCGCTCCTACAGCGTGATTGGAAATTCAATTCTTGGCGACCGCGTAACGGTGAAGCCGGGGACGATCATGGAAGACTCGCGGGTCGGCGCGGGAGCGGTTCTCGGACCGTACACTCATATGCGTCCTGGAAGCGATGTGGGCGAAGGCGCGCACCTGGGAAATTTCGTCGAGACCAAGAAAATCAAGCTGGGCAAGGGATCAAAGGCGAACCATCTCAGCTATTTGGGCGACGCGGAAATCGGAGAAGGCGTGAACATCGGCGCCGGCACCATCACTTGCAATTACGATGGCGCGAACAAACACAAGACGGTCATCGAAGATGGGGCTTTTATCGGCAGTGATTCGACGCTGGTAGCGCCAGTGAGGATTGGACGCGGCGCCTACGTCGCGGCCGCCAGCTGCATCACGGAAGATGTGCCGGAGGATGCGCTGGCGCTCGGGCGCGCGCGGCAAAGCGTGAAGGAGGGTTGGGCCCGGGCGAAGCGTGACGCGCAGAAGGACCAACATCGGTAGTGGTGGAGTTTCAAAATTGCGACTGTTTCTTGCTGGGCGGCAAAAAAGTCTTTAACGCAGAGTACGCTAAGGACTCGCGAAGGGCGCAAAGCAAAGCACCGGAAGAGCACAAACTGCACACTACCCCAACATCATTAGTGGTGGAGCTTTTTCAGGATTCGAATAGACTAGTGCGGTGTGCTCAAGTTCGTGGCATAAATCCACAACGTAAACTTGTAACGAGAATACATGACGCAGACGCCTCCAACTCGGGAAATATATCCAGTCCGCTACGACGTTTCGCTGTTGACGGCGGAAGATTTCTATTTATTCAACGAAGGCAGCCACTATCGCATTTACGAGAAGATGGGCGCACACGTTGTCGAATCCAACGGCGTCACGGGCACCGTCTTCAGCGTGTGGGCGCCCAACGCCCGGCAGGTGTCGGTGATCGGCAGCTTCAATGGCTGGAACCCGCAATCCCATCAACTCCAGCCTCACGCCTCGTCGGGAATCTGGGAAGGCTTTATCCCGGGCGTCGGCAAGGGCACGTTGTACAAGTTTCATATCAACTCCAATAAACACGGCCACCGGGTGGAAAAGGCCGACCCGGTGGGCCTTTTTGCCGAGAAACCGCCGCGCACCGCTTCCGTGATCTGGGATCTCGACTACACCTGGAACGACTCGGCCTTCCTCGAAAAACGCGCCGCCGCCAACTCGCTGCACGCGCCCATCTCCATCTACGAGGTTCACCTCGGCTCCTGGATGCGCGTCCCCGAAGAACACAACCGTTCGCTCACCTACCGCGAGATCGCGCCCCGCCTCGCCGACCACGTGAACCAACTGGGATTCACCCACGTCGAACTGCTCCCCATCATGGAGCATCCGTTCTACGGTTCGTGGGGATATCAGACCACGGGATACTTCGCACCGACGTCGCGTTACGGCACGCCGCAGGATTTCATGTACCTGATCGACTACCTGCACCAGCACAATCTGGCGGTCATTCTGGACTGGGTCCCGTCGCACTTCCCTTCCGACGGCCACGGCCTCGCCTACTTCGACGGCACTCACCTGTTCGAGCACTCCGACTCACGCCAGGGCTTTCATCCCGACTGGAAGACGCACATCTTCAACTACGGGCGCAGCGAAGTGCGCAGCTTTCTGATGTCGAGCGCGATGTTCTGGCTGGACAAATATCATATCGACGGCCTGCGCGTGGACGCGGTCGCTTCCATGCTCTATCTGGACTACTCGCGCAAGCAGGGCGAATGGATTCCCAACAAATTCGGCGGGCGCGAGAATCTGGAAGCCATCGACTTCCTGCGCCGCTTCAACCTCGAAGCCTACGGGGAGCACCCCGACATTCAAACCTACGCCGAAGAGTCCACCTCCTACCCCATGGTTTCGCGGCCCACACATCTCGGAGGACTTGGCTTCGGCCTGAAGTGGGACATGGGCTGGATGCATGACACGCTCACCTATTTCCAGCAGGACCCCATCCACCGCCAATACCACCACAACCAGTTGACCTTTCGCATGCTCTATTCGTTCCACGAGAATTTTGTCCTGCCCCTCAGCCACGACGAGGTGGTGCATGGAAAAGGTTCGCTGATCGGGAAGATGCCCGGCGACGAGTGGCAGAAATTTGCCAACCTGCGCCTGCTCTTCGCCTACATGTTCGCCCAGCCGGGCAAGAAACTGCTCTTTATGGGCTGCGAGTTCGGCCAGGTCAGCGAGTGGTCGCACGATCGCAGCCTCGACTGGAACGTGCTGGAATACCCGGTGCATCGCGGGCTCATGAACTGGGTCGAGCAACTCAACCGCACCTATCGCAGTGAATCTCCGCTGCACTGGTTCGATAACGATCCCAGGGGCTTTGAATGGGTGGATTGCAACGATGCGCCGGCCAGCATCATCGCGCTGCTGCGCAAAGGCAAGGACGGCGAGAACCCGGTGCTCATCGTGTGTAATTTCACGCCCGTGCCCAGACTGGAATACATGGTTGGAGTACCGACGGGCGGCTACTGGAAAGAAATTCTCAACAGCGACGCCCGCGAATATGGCGGCAGCGGCTCCGGCAACATGGGAGGCGCCGAGGCCTTCCCCGAAAAAACCCACGGTCGTCCGTATTCTCTGCGACTGACCTTGCCTCCGCTGAGCGCGCTGTTTCTAAGAAAAGCGTAGCCGCCGGAGCGAACCGGCTACAGCCGCGAGTTTAAGTTAAGTCTCTGGGGCCATTTGCCGAATACTCAGCTTCTCAGCCAGGAATATAAAGCGTGTCTGCGCAAGCCAGGATTAGCCCGGTAACACGGAGAGACGAACGCGAGTTGCGCGAAGCGCGCTTCGCCATGCGTCTCTCCCTGATTGTTGGTTTGGCAATGCTGATCGGTAAGACGGCAGCCTTTCTCATGACGCATTCGGCGGCCATTTTTTCGGACGCGGCCGAGTCGGTAATTCACGTGGTCGCCGTAGGGTTTGCCAGTTTCAGTCTTCGGCTCAGCGCGCGATCGGCTTCTCCTCAATTCCTCTACGGTTACGAGCGGATCACCTTCTTCTCCGCTGGATTTGAAGGAGCGATGATCGTGGTGGCGGCGATGGCAATTCTCTTCGAGTCGATCCGAAGGTGGATTGCCGGGCTGCAACTGGAGCACCTGGGGACCGGCGTGCTTCTGGTGCTGGTCGCTGGAATAGTGAATGCGGGCCTCGGTTACTATCTCCTGCGAACCGGCCGGCGGACCAATTCCCTCATTCTCGAAGCCAATGGCAAACACGTTTTGACCGATAGCTGGACCAGCTTGGGCGTGGTGGGAGGACTAGGGCTGGTGCTGCTGACGCACTGGAAGCCGTTCGATCCGCTGGTGGCCATCGCCGTCGCGGGAAATATTCTCTGGTCCGGCGGGCACCTGGTCTGGCGTTCGGCCGTCGGTCTGCTGGATTATTCCGATCCAAAGGCTGGCCGGAAAATTCGCGACAAGCTGGACGCACTTTGCTCGGAGCTCGCCATCCAATACCACGGCGTACGCTTCCGCACCACCGGATACCGCCAGATCATTGAGGTACACCTGCTCTTCCCGCGCCTGACGTCGGTCAGTGAAGCGCACCGCCTGGCAACGATTCTGGAAGAACGCCTGCCAGCCGAACTAGGAATGCCCGCTGAAGTTACTACTCACCTGGAGTCCTTGGAAGACCATGCCGACGTCCATCGCGAAGAGCACTACACGGGGAGACCCGACTAAAGTTGCCAGCGCCAGGGTTTGCTGGCGGCTGAGGCATGTAGTCACGGTTTCCATACCCCCACATGCTCCAGCAGGTCCTCTAACTTCGCTTTCTGCAAAATTTCCCCCACGGCCGCGTGATCGATGTGCGCCGCAATCGGCGTTTCGCTTTGCGCGATGGCGTAGGCAGTCACGGCCACAATCGCCTCCCCGGCCTTGAAGTCCAGCCCATCGACTTTGTCGAGCGTGTCGCTCGCTTTGTGATGGATTTCCATGTAGTGCGACATGTCCACCCACAAATCGAGCGCCGGAATTCCCTGCAACACGAACGGACCGTGGTCGGTGTCGTACGTGGTATCGAGCGAAAGCTCGCCACCGTTGAGGTCTTTGAGCAGGCCGTCGCTCCAGGGCTGCATCGCCTTTCTCAGATCCTCGCGGCCTTCCACCTTCCATCCCTTCGGATGGCCGGCGCCATTATCGGTATTCAGGGCGGCGACACAGTTATTCAACTCGCTCTGGTGCGCCTGCGTGTAGGCGTACGACCCGAGCAGTCCCTGTTCTTCTCCTCCCCAAAGCGCCAACCGGACGCTGCGCCGCGGCGCTTTCCCCAGCGACATCAGGGCGCGGCCGATTTCGAGGACACTGATCGCGCCGGTGCCGTTGTCCTGCGCGCCCGTGCCAAAGTCCCACGAGTCCAAGTGCGCGCCGATCAGAATCCACTCGTCCGGGCGTTCGCTGCCTCGAATTTCCGCCACCACGTTGTTGACTGTGGTCTCGCCCGATGTTTTATTTTCGATCGTCAACTGAATCGTGACCGGCCCGCGCTCCAGTTCGCGCTGAATGAGCTTGGCATCTTCCATGCCAAGCTGGGCCACTGGCAGCGGAAGCAACTTCGCGCCCCAAACACCGTCGTGTGCATTTAAAACGTTGCTCTTCTCGCGGTCCGGCATGATCGCCGCCAACACGCCATCCTTGTGAAACGCGATCCACGCCGCCTCGAGCTTGGGCAAAGCTTTCCCGTAGCCTTCGGCATAGATCCTGCTCGTATCGAGAAATACAATCTTTCCGCGCAGCTCCGCTTCACGAGATTTCAAAGCCTGCGGCGCCACGTCTGCGACGATCACCACGGCGCCCTGCGCTCCTCCCGGCGGCGTCGAGGGCGCCCACCCGAGCGACGCCACGTACAACGGACGCGACAGAGGCGACAGCATCGCTCCGCTCGCCGTCCCGCGCTGCCAGCCCGCCGGAATCGTGAACGGCTCCAGCCGCACATTCTCGATCCCGTAGCTGCGAAACTTCGCCGCCGCCCATTCCGTCGAGCGGACGTAGGCCGGAGAACCCGTCAACCGCCCGCCGATGCCATCCGCGAGGTCCCCTAGAGTTGTCATCGACGGCCCGTTGTAAATCGAAGCCGCCAGCCGGTCGGTCACCGGCTTCAGTTCTGACGGCGTCTGCGCCCACACCAACACAGGAATCGCGGACCACACCGCCAACGCAATTGCTCGGCGCAAATTCATTTCTCCTCCGACCAAATAATTTCCTATAACACTTCGCTAAGCAAATGGGCATTCTCCACCAACACGGCCCTCATTGCAAATCATGGGGTGAGCGAATAATCATGCGAGTGAATGGCGAGGGTAGCGGTTGAAACGGGCGGCGACAAGCGCTGGGGACACCCCGTGGTTGATTCAGGAGAAGAAGGTGGGGAATGCCCCCGAGTTGCTTTTCCGACCCGAATATCCTATGGTATGAATTATTCCTACCGTAGCGAGGTGGTCCATGCCTAATGTCGAGAAGATAAGCATCGCATTGCCGCCTGAGATGGTGGCCGTTCTGCGCCAGGCCGTCGAGACTGGAGAATACGCCTCCAGCAGTGAAGTGGTGCGCGATGCGCTGCGGGATTGGACGCAGAAGCGCAGCATGCGGCAGCAGGGTATCGACGAGCTGCGCCAGGTGTGGCGGCAAGCGATGGAAGACAAGACTCCCGGTGTTCCGGTCAAGGAAGTACTGAAACGTCTGGAGCGGAAGTACCGGGATTTGGCGAAACTGATGAAATAGTGCCGATTAAACAGGGCGTTCTGCTATTCGTCCTGAAACCAGCCACTAGGGAATGATTTTTCTAACTCCTGTCGAGGCGGGACAGTATCGTCCTCGTTAGCGGAGACGACTGTGCCCTGATGATAGAGAATTCGCCATCCCTCGGAAGTAGTCTGCCAAATGGTGGCGCGACGGGTGAGGCGTTCAGCTTGGCGAAGAGTATACGTGAAGAGGTAGGTGTCGGGGCCGAGGCGTCGAAGGCCGTGGTCGTAGCTTTGCCAGCCCGCAGAGGCCGCGTCGGCGGGCGGATTACGAACCAAAGTGTGGAGGATGAACTCGCGGCTGTACCGGCGACCAGATGCGCCAACTTCCCAATATTCGGGTGCGGTGACCTTTTCAAAGTCGGCGAGCGTGGTGCCGAATTCCGGTGTGTGAAAGATGGGCTCGCGGCGGCGAAGCTCTTCGAGCACTGGACGTAGATCGGTCTTCGTATGCGTGAAGACCTCGTGATTCGTCATGACGCCATTGTACTTTCGGTTTGCTCCGAATGGCGGCTGCTCGAAAGCACTCGGCCATTTCGCCTCCTACCTCCCAAACGCTTCCTTGTTCACCACATACGGCATCTTCGTGATGTCGCCGCCGTAGTTCCCTTCGAGCACGTCGATCAGTCCCTGCACGCAGCGGCCGGCCATGCCTTTATTGGGATCGGGAGACAAGCGGGTGATGCGCGCGGCGCTGGCGAAATGCGGCATCAGACGGCAGCGGTCGGCGATGGCGGGATCGCGCAGCGGGGAATCGGCGGGCAGCGGCTCCGTTTCGTAAACATCGAGCGCCGCGCCGCCGATCCTTTTCTCGCGCAAAGCGCGCGCCAGGGCGATCTCGTCTACCACCGGACCACGCGAGGTGTTGACGATCATGGCGGTGCGTTTCATCATGCGCAACGTGATTTCATTGATCAGGTGGTAGGTCGGCGTCGAGCTCTCGCCCTCGCGCAGCAGGGGGACGTGCAGGCTGATGAAATCCGCGCTACTCAGGGCTTCGTGCAAGGTGGTGTAGCGAATGGTGGCTCGCTCGCGACTCAATCCGTGCTTGAAGCGCAGATCCTTTACCTCTTGTATGACCCGGATGTATTCGTGATTCTCATACGCGGGGTCAAAGCACAGGATGTTCATGTCGAATCCTGCGCACTTCTTGATCAAGGCGAGACCGATACGCCCGGTGCCGATGACGGCAACCGTCTTTCCCGTGACTTCGTCGCCCAGAAACGGCAGGTAGGGATGCCAATAGCTCCAGCGATTTTCCCGGGTCAGATGTTCGGCGGACCAGAGTTTGCGGGCGAGCGCACCCATCAGGAAGAAGGCATATTCGGCGGTCGCTTCGGTCAGGACGTCGGCGGTATGGGTGAACGGGACTTTGTACTGGTTGGCATCGGCGCGGTTGATGTTGTCAAATCCGACGGCGTACTGCGCCACCACTTTCAGGGTGCCGTCTCCGGCGGCGAAAATCTCGGCGTCGATCGGATCGCGCAGGGTGGTGATCAGGCCGGCAATGCCCGACTTCACCTTTTCGACGATCAAACTCTTCGGCGGAGCTTCGGGGTGGGGATAGACTTCCAGGTCGTATCCCTTGTGGTCGAGAAGGTTGAGGGCGTCTCCGATGTCGCAGGTGGCAAAAACGCGAATTCTCTGGCTCATGCTTAGTGTGATCGCTGGGTCAGGGATTGAGTACCCACTTCCTCATCCCTGGGCGCAATTAGTGTACCGCACTGGCCCGGGAGGGGGTGGAGCCGATGACAACGACACGTTAGCGCTCAGAACCCGCTCGATGAGTGATATCGCGATTTTTCACCAACAACGGCACTTTTCCCTGAACAGACAAGGCAGTAGAGTTATGCCATGTTCCGCAAACCGCTTCTCGCTTTCGCCCTCGTTGTGTTGACGGTTCCTATCGTGGCTGGACAGAAGGGCAGACAAGAACAGATCTCGCGTCTTTTTGCCCTAATCGATCAGGCTGACGAGATGGTGGTCTACAGCGAAGGATTCAAACGCGAGTTTGTGGTTTACCGGTCGTCGAAACGCAAGGACTTTGAGGAACTCAAGTCTGCGATAACATTGAAGCGCAAAGGCGGCCCGTTTGTTTGTGCCTGCGTGGACGGCCCCGAGATTGCACTCTCGAAGAACAAGAAAGAGATTGCGGCAGTTTGGAACCACGAAGGGACCGCCATTGGTAGCTCTGTCTGGCAAGGGGATTGGGAGAACAGCGATCCGGACCGTTGGCTGCGTTGGTTCGATGCTCGTGGCATGAAGGGTGCGCGTGAGTTCTTCAACCAGATGCAGTCCGAATACAGAGAGGCCACAGTCGATGAGCGGCGCTGGCTCCAAGCCATGCCCTCCAGTCTGAAGCCTCTATGGGCTAAAGCCCGAAGCCAATACAACCCACCTATAGAGTTTCCGGATCTGAAACCTCTCAACGCGGCGCTAGAGAAACAATACCCCGAAACATACGACCGGATTTGTGCGCTAATGGCATGGTTCGGCTCCGGCGCGGGACCCTGGTCGGGGTTCCCGGGATATGAGGAGATCGCTGAAAAACTTCTACGCCAGTACCCGACCACGGAGCTGATCAGGGCCGTGGAGAGCAGAAACCTGACTAACCAGGAACTCGAAGGCGCAGCACGAATCCTCGGCGGCTGGACACCCATTCCCGACGACACTCCGATTCCTGCCGAGTTGCGGCGGACTCTGCTGGATCATTGTCTCAAGAGCTCGGATCAAGACAAGGTGGAGCGTGCCAGAAAAGCATTTGCGCCAGACAAATAGCGGGCTCCGTCGAACAAGGGTGTCGAGCGATTTGTTCCCGAGGGCCTACCGTTGACTGGCGAAATCAGGCGTTTACACTCAGAACCCGTTACACGAGTCGTTTCGCCAGCTTCCACCCCATCTCTTCCTGCAAGTCACGAAAACACTCTGGACATATCCAACGACTGCCGTCCTCCGTGACGTATCCCTCCGTCAGCACTTCTGACGAACCGGATTCCATGAACTTGGCCCAACAGCCTTCGCAATGGTCGTGGTCCCAGTCTTCTCTTGGGCGGGTGTACTTCTGGAAACGCAAAACTGCCCCGCGAGTCCACTTCGCGTTATCGATACGCCAGTCAGCCATCAGCAACCAAGGCTATCACGCTCAGTTGTTGAAACCAGGCATTTGCACTCAGAACCCCGCGACCACGATGCGCATCTTGGGCACACGCAGCTGCAGTTGCAAATCCTCCTGCGTCGGCGGCGGAAGCAGGATTGGTAGTTTGCTTTTGTCCGCTTCGGTCGCATTCGGGAACCGATTCACCGCGTCCTTGGGCCTCGCCCCGACCTTGCGCACTTCGACCACCAGCCGGTAGGGACTCGGCTCCAGGCTCACGGTGAAATCTGTGTTGGCCTTCGTCTCCAGCACAATGCGCGTCATGCCGGCCACGGGCTGAGCCACGCGGATGCGCTTGAGCAGTGCATCATCCACCTCGATTGATTTCCCTGCGAGGTTGGAGGCCAGCCGCGTATCGTGCAGATCGAAATAGATGCGAGCAGGATTGGCCAGGCGGTGCGCTTCATACTGCACCTGATCTTCAAGATTGAGAACTACAGTACTCGAATCCGCCGACGACCAGTGCTGGATTCCGGTGACCATGGGAAACTTCGACAATTCCCGCGGCTTGGTCTTCGCCGCGGCGCCCATCGGTTTCGGCGCCATCTCTTCCGTCGGCACCATCTTGTTGGCCAATTGCGACGACTTTAGCTTCCACCAGGCTCCTGCCGCTACTGCTGCGGCAATGACAATGCACACCAGCAGAACCAGCATGCCAAACCGGCGGGTCGCACTCTTCGGTCCCTCGGCTGGCATCTCGGGTTCAGCGACGGGCACGGCTTCTGGTTTGCTCGGAGCCGCTTCCAACTTTGTCGCCGCGACCTGCGCGGACTCTGCAAAGCGGTACTCATCCTCCGGCGTGAGCGCTCCCTGCACCAATTCAGCCAACAGGCTCAGGTTGCGGACATCGCTGTCGTTGAATCCGAACGGCTGCGCTGAAAACGCTTGCAGCACCCCAATCCCGCGCCTCCACCCGCACAGCGGCACCGCGACCATGGAGCGTGCGCCCAAGCGTCGGCACGCCTGCAGGTTGACCCGTGCATCCGTCTCGGTGTCGTCGCAGCTTACGATCTCGGCCGTGCGGAAGCAGGCCCCGGAGAAGGCCGAATCGCGGTCGATGCGCGCGCCCAAGTCGGGCCGGACCGTGCCCGCCGCCGCCCGCAAAACAATCTCGTTGTTTTCCGCCAGCGCAATCGCCAGGCCGTCCGCGCCAGTGATCGCTACTGCTCTGTCTGCGACGAGTTGAAGTACTTCATCCAGAGTGAACTGCTCTCCCTCTTCAATCTCCGCCTTGGGAACAGCCGCATCGTCCCCGGTCCGGCGAGTTTCCAGAGTTTTCCTCCGGCGCACCTGCTCCTGCAGCGCCAAGAACGCCAGTAACACCTGCAACCGGTTGCGCTGCGATGGTTCTTGCTGGGAATCCGCAGGATGATCCGTGGAGGAGCTCGAATCGGTTTGCCCCGGCGGGCAGAGAGGTATTACAACCCCGGCAGACGGGATCTTCCCTGCAAGGCCCGGGTTGGTGGGCGCTGTCGCCATTCCAAGCCCAATTACATAGTTCAAGTGGTACAGTATATGCACCGCGTAAACTTATAGTCAATTAGTCGCTTAGCCTACTCCATGTGGTAGATTGCGCCCGTCTGACCTTGATGCGCCCAAAATCACTCTGGGTGGTGCAGCCTCGCGCGCTGAATGTGTGCTGGAAGAGGTTTCCTAGCCTTCGGGTGTTATGAAATAACTCCAACGGAATGCTGACATGGTTCTGGTCGAGTCTCGGGCGGCCCAGAAATAATCCACGACGAAAAGTTAGGTGGGGAGAGGGGTC
>Ga0209517_10004549_pt1 | contig 18168 bp, 16 predicted proteins | sample PeaSoiMetSII2010_FD_187695 | JGI IMG/M metagenome (GOLD analysis project Ga0209517, IMG submission 187695) | Peat soil microbial communities from Weissenstadt, Germany - SII-2010 (SPAdes) (version 2) | ecosystem: Environmental > Terrestrial > Soil > Wetlands > Peat | place: Germany...
ACTCTTTCACGATAGCCTGGATATCCAAAGATTCCTCCGTAGGTATCTTGTTTCATGCTTAAACTGCAGGTCAGAGTAACATGGCCTCAGATAACTGTCGAGGGCGGCGTATCTCAACTTTCATTTCTGGTTCCTCATATCGGGCGAACCGAGCCTCACGGCCAGCATCGAGATCGACCCTCCGTCCATGCCTTCGATCGGGAAAGTGATGACGTCTCCCTGCTGCCGGGTCGCAAGCACGTAGAGGAGCGGCAGGTAGTGATCCGGTGTTGGGATGGAAAGCATGGCGTCCCGGCCGAGTCCCTCATAGTCAATGAGCGGCTTGAATTCGCCGCCAAGCATCATCTGCTTCGCCTCTTCTTCGAAGCGGGCCGCCCAATCGTAGGGATCGGGCATGTGGCGGCCCCAGGCGTAGGTGTGGAGATTGTGTACCAGGTTGCCGCTGCCCACGATCAGGATATTTTCGTCGCGCAATGGCGCGAGTCTCCTCCCGATCTCGAAATGGAACGGCGCTGGCTGGGTTTCGTCGATGCTCAACTGCACCACGGGAACATCGGCGCCCGGATAAACGTGACAGAGTACGGACCAGGTTCCGTGATCCAGACCCCAGGAGTTGTCCAGTTGCACCGGCACCGGGGCTAACAACTGTTGAACACGGCGTGCCAGATCGGGATCTCCCGGAGCCGGGTATTGCACTTGGTACAGTTCCCGGGGAAAACCGCCAAAATCGTGAATCGTCTTTGGCGCCGTACTGATCGTGACCCCGGTTCCTGGCACAAACCAGTGCGCCGAAATCGACAGGATGGCCTTGGGCTTTCTGATCTGTTTCCCCATGCCCCGCCATCCTTGGGTGTAGCGGTTGTCCTGCACGGCATTCATGGGGTTGCCGTGGCCAAAGAAGATCACTGGCAACACTTCAGACATCCCGGGACTCCTATCCGCTGTTTGCATTACGATGTCATTCCAGCCGGAACTTCCATTACCGACTTTCGGCCTAACAGTCAACATATACTTGGCCGTCCCCAAACGCAATCGATAGCCGTGATTTCAGCGGCCAGAGCTTCCAGCGCCGCAGGAATGGGGCCGGTCTCACCACTTCTGAGAATCACGAGCCATTGAAGCGGAGCGTTTTGTCATCCACCTTGGCCAACGTGATAAGCACGGTGCGGCAGGCGAGCAACATTTACCGATTTGTCTGCTCCGGATGGCGTAGTCGGAAGTAATCCACCTGGCTCCACACGCCCACGCAGGTAACTGACCCACCGCCGAAGATTGAGTTGATCAGAACGGATAGCTTATACTGCCTTAAGCAATCGTGGCGTTGTCGCGTCAGTGGGTGATTGGAGCGGACTGCTTTTGCTCCGCCCCTTCACCGAGAATTTGGAGTCGTCTCCTACGCTTGAAGTTTGGGGGATATCGAAAATGCCAAACGATGAGTGGTTTAGGACACTTGCAGACGGCAGAAGGGTGAAATTCAATCAGGACGAACTGATGGACGCCACGTTTATCACCGCGCAGGTCGAAGGCAGTGAAGTCGTTTATTCGATCCTATTGAACAAGGGCAGAACTAAGCTCACTCGTGAAGGGGTCGAAGGGCGTTTCGAACGCGAGCTTTCAAGGAAGTAGCTGCGTCGACTAACGGTTACACCGCAGTCACTGCGAGTCTTTTCTGGTCGACGCCCCCTTTCTCGCAGACTTGACGATGCGCGGCCGCGCCATTTCTTTCTTGACGCGGGCGAGTGTCGCTCTGTTAGATTCTTTCCCGGGTTCCCTTTTGGTTCCCATGTCCACGCGCCCAGCCCTTGGAAGGACAGCGAGCGATCCCGCAGAAAGCTGTTCACGGTCCTTGACGCGAAGAACATCTTCTCGCCTTCGGCGGGACAGCCGCGATATTGTTGGGAACTGGAGAATGTCGTTGGTGGGCCTTTCCTGGGTTGCCGCTGGGCCAGAATTTCGGCAAAATGGTGGTGAGAGAGGCGAGACAAGCTTGAAGGGTCCCGATTCTGATGACTCCGCCGGAGCGACAAAAGGATTTTGAAGACTTGGAGGCGAGCGAACTCTTCTGCCCGACCTGCAAACGCGCCATGCCGGTGCGAAAGCGTCTCTTTCTGGTGCTGCTCGACAAGGAGATTTACAGCTATGTCTGCAGTGGGTGTGGCTCTATGGTGGGGAAGAAGGAGCAGCCGTGGCGGAAGCCAGCCCAATGGTCGAGAATCTGAAGGGCCGCGTGCACAGTTCCTTCCGCGCTCAATACTGTTTGGCAACCGCCGCGACCGCCACTGGACTTATGAAGGCACGATCGATTCTGTCGCATTGGGACCTAGACGGTCAGATGTACAGTTCGACTATACAACCAAGTGACGGGAGATTGGTAAACCCTTCGCCGTTGATCGCGGGTAATCGGTCTTGCCTGTCGTTTCCATTAAGCAGCGGATGGACTTACGGCGGGGAGCCTATGCGGTCCAGCAGGTCTCGAGAGTATGATTCACAGCGCAGCGGTTCGGCCGCAAAGCCTGCCAGTCAAGAACTGCTTTGGATGCGTGGATGTCAGCCGTCGATGCTCTCAGAAGTTCTCCACCAGCCACACGTTACGGAAGGAGATATCCCCTCGAACGGCGAGGTAACGGCCGTCCGGGGAGGGTACTCCCCACTCCACGCTGCTAATTTGGGGGTTCTGCGGCTGGATGACTTGGGCGCGACCCTGCAAGTCGACGTGAAACAGCGTCCCCACTTCACCATATGTTTGGACAAACAGACCCCGGCCGTCTGCTGCCCACCTCAATCCAGCCAGGTTGTTCCGTCCTTCGACATTGACCTCGCGAGTCTCTCCGCCAAGCATGGACAGGATCGAGATACGCCCTTGGTCCCGGTCATACTGCGCGAAGGCGAGGTGTGAACCATCGCGCGACAGGTCCCAGGTATAATTGTCGCTAAACCTGATCCAGCTCCGTTCCTGCCCGAGACTGACCCTGCCAAGTTCCCGGCCCCTGCCCTTAACCGGATCGAACGCTGCGAAGACGACTTGCTTTTGGTCTGGACTCGGCTCGCTGAAGACGCACAATGTCGCTGGCGCCCGAGCGCAGGCCAAGCGGTCGATGCCTCTTCCCTCAAAGACCAATTGCGGTGGCCCTCCTGAGGTCGGCGCGCGCATGATGCGCACCGGGGCGGTAGGTCCGCCAGTATCGTCCGCACTTGATAGATAGAGAATCCAGGAACCGTCAGGGCTCGCCACAGGTGAGTACTTATAGTCAGGGCCGATGACGATGGGCTGGGGTGTGGTTTGATCCAACCCCTGTTTATAGATGCCCCTCGTCGCGTTGCGGTTGGAGGAAAACAGCACTACCTTGCTGTCCGGCATCCAGCCGCCAGGAAAATCATCGGTATCCTCCAGCGTCAACCGCCGTGGGTTCTTCAAACGGCGGCCACCGGCGTCCAGTTCCGCTATGTATACATGCGCCTGATAATTAGTTTTCGTAATGGCTAACTGCTTTCCGTCCGAGGTTCCATTGACTTCGGGTATAGAGCCTTCCGCCCAGTTCGTGATCCGATTAGGCTTGCCTGTCGGCAGACCGGTGCTGGTGTCCACGCGGACCTCCCACAGATTGGACCATTGGCGATCTACCGCGTATTCTTCCACGGGGTAGACGAGGCGACCGCTCCGGAACCACACGAACGACGGAAATTCTGACGCCGGCAAGCCGGACGCAATCACAGTGTGAGAGCCGCCTTGCAAATCGCAGCTTTCGATGTAGCCTTCGAATTTGCTCGGCAGTTGGCGACCTCTATAGTAGGCGACTCGCCGCCCATCAGGCGACCAGGCTGCCCAGAAGAGTCCTTCGTCTTCGGCATGGGTTGCCAATCTCCGTGGTTCTTCACCCTGCGCGCCCATCAGCCAGATGTCTTGGTCCGCATCACGGGCTTGGAAGGCGATCAGCGTGCCATCCGGCGACACAGCATAAGGGCGCGCATCGTCGCGCAGTTTACGCGGCGGCCCACCCAGGACCGAGATGACCCACGCGCTGGCATGGAATCCGGTATCGACCCTCGTGGCAAGGAACTTGGTGCTATCCGGGAACCACCCGTTCGGCCACCAATCTACGTTTTCACTCGCCAGTCCTTCGGGTTGGGGAATGTCGCTTGTCTCCCCTGTGTGAATCAGCTTCAGGTGGATTCCCGCGTTGTCAGCATAGGCCAAGTACTTCCCATCTGGGGAAATCGTGCCCTTGGTAAGGACGTTTTCGCTGGGATTGGCGGTTAGCCGGCGCAGCTTCAGTTCAGGCGGAGGCAAAGGTGGCCGGCGCGTCACAAGCCATGTCATAGAAAGGACAACTGCACCCACGACCATCAGGCCGGCCAGGGCGAGCAGCCTCGGCCGCTGTAGCGGCGACGTCCCCGTCGCCGTCCAGCGCTCGGGCACCGCACCAAGCGTTGCTTGTAACCCACCTCCAGCCGGGAGTGGCACCCTCGCAATATTCTCCTGCGGAGGAGACACAACCTGCGCGGCCAGCCGTGCCGATTCCATCTGGCGCTTCAAGCGCTTGAGGTCCGCGCGCAAATCACCGGCGCTGTGATAGCGGAGGTCGCGGTCTTTCTCGAGCGCCTTGCCAATGATCTCCTCGAGCTTGGGCGGCAGATCGGGGTTTGATTCTCGCGCCTGCCTTGGAGCCTGCCGGAGTATGGCGTCATGGAGGGCCGCAATCGTTTCACCCGAAAACGCCGCTTGTCCCGCTGCCATCTCGTACAGTACCAACCCAAATGAGAACAGGTCCGTGCGCGCGTCCACCCGCTCGCCACGTATTTGTTCCGGCGACATGTAGGCTGCCGTTCCCATCATGGCGCCCGACCAGGTGAGATGATAAGCGCCATCAGCGGCGGTGGGCGTGTCGGGTAGCGGTGGGCCTTGTGCGCGTCCGGGGGCACCTTCAAGGGGTGCCCCTATGGCGAGTTTTGCCAGGCCGAAATCCAGAATCTTGGCTTGGCCGCGCGTGGTAATAAAGATGTTTGCAGGTTTGATGTCGCGGTGGATGATCTCCTTTTGGTGCGCGGCCTCCAGCCCGTCCGCAATCTGAATGGCCAGGTCCAAGAGCGAGTCCAACCGTAGGGGCGGTTCGCGAACCGCCCCTGCGCCAAGGCGTTCCTTCAGCGTCTCGCCCTCCAGCAACTCCATCACGATGAACGGGTGCCCTTCATGCTCTTCCACCTCGTAAATGGTGCAGATGTTGGGATGGTTCAGCGTGGATGCCGCGCGAGCCTCGCGTTCGAAACGTTCCAGAGCCTGGGGATTATCCGTCAGCTCCTCGGGCAGGAACTTCAGCGCCACGAGGCGGCCCAACCTGGTGTCTTGAGCCCGGTACACCACGCCCATGCCGCCCCGGCCCAGCATCTCCGTGACGCGGTAGTGCGACACTTCCTTGCCGATCAGGTCGCCCCGCCCGGCGTTGGCCGGGGGTGCGATGTCTCCCGCGACGGGCCCTACCACTGGTGAAGGCGCAACCGGCTGAGCTGGCCGGGGAGGGCTTTCGTCTTCCCACTCCACGGGGACTAGCAGTCGGTAGCCACGGCGGGCGACCGTCTCCACATATTTCGGCTCCTCCGCCGTGTCGCCCAGCGCGTCCCGCAAGCGCTTGATGGCGGCATTGATGCTGTGGTCGAACTCCACGATCGTGTCGTTCGGCCAGAGTTTCTTCTGAAGCTCTTCCCGCGTTACCACCTCGCCGGGATGCTCCACCAGCATCTTGAGAATCCGAAAGGGTTGTTCCTGGAGGCGCAGTCGACGCCCGTCCTTGTAGAGTTCCCCGGCCTTGAGGTCCAACTTAAAGGGCCCCAGACGCACTACATGGGAACGCGGTTTCAGTTGCATGGATACCCGGAGGCTTTAGCCTAGCTTTAGCATTTCGTTGGGGGTAAGTCAAGGGCATCCACCCAGTTCGCCGCGGGTCAATTCGGCGTTGCCGCGGCGCTCCACCGCTTGCGAAACTGCCAACGTCTCGGCGCCGACGCCCATAACGCTTCCAGTCTATCTTACGGAGCCCCATTGGGGCCGATCCTCCGGGACCCAAATCACTTTCAAGACATCGACAACCACCATCAGATCAAGCGCTTAGCTCGTTACCCATATGTAACCGAGACGTAAGAGCTGTTGCATTGAGGTACCTGCTCGCCCAGTCAAAACTCGGGCCATCACGCAACACGCGGAGGTGGCGCCGTGAAGAAAGCACAAGGAAGATGCCGTTACGGGTTAGCCTTTGGTTTGCTATTGACCGTGGGATGGGCGACGGAGGCCCAGCCGGCACTGGGCAAGACCAATGCCAACGAGGGGGGCGGTCAGCCAGTTAGGATCGCCGTCCAAGTTTACAACTATGCCCAAGTCTCAAGCGATATGCTGGCTCACGCTGAACTGGAAGCGGCAGAAATCTACCGTGCCGTGGGGGTGGAGATCGTTTGGAACAACTGCAAGCTCCCAGAAGACACTGAATGCGCCGAGTACCTGGACCCAACCCACTTGGGGGTGAGACTGCTCCCCGATATCGCTGCCGCGCTAAGCGACTCCAACCTGACTATGGGGCTGGCGGTTGGAGATTTGGCCAGCGTGTCACTCCGCCGTGTCCAGGAGGAGGCGGCCGCATTCGAAGTCTCCGTCCACGCTGTGCTGGCTCCTACCCTTGCGCATGAAATCGGCCATTTGCTGTTAGTGGCCCAGGGGCACTCACCCTCCGGCATTATGCGCGCTCACTGGCGACGCGAGGACTACGAGCGTGCTCCCCGGGGCGCGTTCAGTTTTACTGCCAAGCAGGCCCAATCGATTCGCGCCGAGGTGAGAAAGCGGGTTCAAGAACGAGCTGCAGGCGATCTTGATCGCGCAACTGCCTCGAAATAGCTCGGTGTGGATGGTCACAACCGAGGCTGACTCGGCGACAGAGGAAACATAGACCGGCGCAGGAGGACCTGCAAGTGCGGGGCAGTTCCTTGTTTGGGATGCAGGCGAACCTTAGCCCCCATTGGTCAGGTCCTGACTGCCAACCGCCGAGGACGCCGCCATGGTCTGAACGTGGACGGCCTAACATGAAAAGTGCCCTCCCCGCTCTGGGTAGCACCAAAACAGCAGTAACGGACGGAGATCCATGATCGACGGTGTAACACTACCGAGGTGACGGGGCAGATGATTGGGCTACAGTCAATAAACCACGACCTGAACAGCTTGAGGGACCCGGATCTATCAGCCGAAGAGATACAGCAATGGCGTCAAATTGCTGACCGCAACGTCCGGATTGTAGATGCCGCAAATACCTGGGGCATACCACCCCACCCATGGGTACCCATTCCTCGCTACTTAAAGAAAGGTCTTTTTTCTTTCTTATATATGTCGCGAGGGGGGGTGCCGTGGGATTTCACAATCGGCCACGAGGCGAGGCAGCCAGCCGAGGGGGGGGCAAGAGGGGGCAGTGGTGGACAGGCAGGCAGGGCAGGCAAGGGTAGTTGGGTCGCCCAGGGTCAAGCACTCGCCTAGCCCGTGGCGAGGGCAGCAACTCGGTCCGCCGCATCAGCGGCCCCGAGGCGTGGCCGCTTCCTGGCGCCTGGAGATGACTCCGACGACGGCAAGGTTGTAGTCAGTGTAAGCACGATAGGCGCCGCGCAACCAAAGCAACACCGTATTGTCGCCAGATCCATCAGGCACGATGGGCCTCAGATTGTCCGCGGAAGAGTCCATCGTAATCGCGGTCCAGGACCACGACGCGCCGCCATCCGTGGTCGTCCCTCGGAAGATCTCATAATGCCGCTTGCCATCCGCTCTGCTGAGCAGCGGCGCTCCCGATTTGGGCTCCACATTGGTGGAGATGTAGACGGTGTCAGGATCACCGGGGTCCAGGGTGATGTTTCCGGTGTAGTCCAACTCGCTGGAATAGAGGCAACTGCCCGCGTAGGCGATCTCGCGATCGACCCATTGCTTCCCGCTCCAACGTGCGTAGTGATAACGGTGATCGTTACCCGCAGAATTGGGCGAGGCTCCCACTGGCACCTTCCGAACCGAGTACGCCACGTACGGACGGCCGGCGCGGTCCAGGCGAATGTCGCTGGTCCACGCGATGTCCGCCGCGTCCCCGGCGAAAATCCGCGTTCCCTGCTCCGGGGTTCTCAATCCCTGCTTGAGCCCGCAGATCGGAGAGCCATCCGACTTGTAGAGCATGCCGCCTTTGTAATAGATGTGGTAGTTGCTATTACCTTTGAATTCGTTGGGATGCCCGTCGGTATAAAACATGTGCACGACGTCGACACCGTTGGAGGCGTATTTCACGTAAGGCCGGTGCGGGAATGAAGAGGGAACATCGATGAAAACGCCGCCAGTCATCCAGGTCTCGCCTGAGTCGTCGGACCAGGCGTAAGAAGGCTTGTTCCGACCGTCGAGGCCACGGAAGAAATCGTAAATCCGGCCCTTGCTGCTATTCTCCGCAGCGAGCCAAACCAGATTTGAGTAGGTGATTCGGGAACTCGCGGTAGGGATGAAAGTGCGCTCCGCCTGCCACATGGCTGGATTACCTGGCTCGGCAGAGATCCGATAGTAGAAGCGATTCTCCAACCCATGCTTGGAATAGACTGCGAGTATGCGACCATCGGGCCTCACGAGAAAAGCCGGTGCGTTGTGGTCGTCATACTGGCTTCCTTGCCCGTCGGAGAGTCTTGGGTGCAAGACTGAGAGGCGCTTTCGCCCGCTCAATAGATCATAGGCCACCACCTCGATATTTCCCCGGCGGGCAGGATCATGAACGCCCGCTGCCACCGAACCGATCACGAGCGTGCCATCGGACACCAAGGCGCGTTCGCCCTGGAACCAACACCAACCCCCGTCGTCGTTGAAGACGATGACGGTCCGCGGCTGTCCACCGCAATGCCCAAGCGGCGAGAGGGCGGCCGCGCAGATCAGCAAGCCGAATACTATCCTCAACGCAACCTACTCCCTTCCTAGACTGCGGCGTCCCTATTCTAGCGGGACTTTGGGCTTACCGCGAACCGGCTTCCACAAAGTAACGACTGCCGATTGCTTCGAACCTCAGGACTCCACTGACGAATCGCCCCGAGACCGGCCTGAACCACGAGAGGCTTTACGCCGTCCGCCTATAATGCCACACCCAGCGTTTCCTCATGGGCTCCGCGCATCTCTGGTGTTGCTCAGTTCGGGAGCGGCCCGGCGCCACTTTGCCGGAAAGCACGATCACATTGGTTCCCCCACGACGCCGAACATAACAACGCCGTGGCTTTGAAGGAATTCCTCAAGGACAAGACGGGCGGATGCGGTTCTTGCAAGAGCGTCTGGCGCACGGGAGATTTGACGTGGAAAAGGGGGCGAAAGCTGCTGGTGACGTTGACTACGCCTCGGCCCACTGCTTCTTGATGTACGCGAGCGCTCTTGCCAGCGCCGCTTCGGGATTGTCGGTGGCGCGGCACTCCATATTTAGCCACCCCGAGAATCCCCAGTCTTTCAGCGCCCTGAATCCCGGGCGGTAATCGAAAGGCAGAGAGCCCGGCTCGGTGCGCGCCTTCCCGTCCGCCAGGTGAACGTAGACCGTGTACTTTCCGCATTCCCGCAGAGTGGCCCCAATGTCCCGCTCCTCCAACTGCATATGATAAAAGTCGCTCAGCAGCTTGAAACCAGGAGCATCGACGGCTTCGATGAACCGGGCGGCTTGGCTCTGGAGGTTCATGAAGTGGGTTTCTTTCCGGTTGCACGGCTCGAGCATCAAGTTGACTTGCGTGCGTTCGACGTCCGGTGCTAACTTCTTGAGTTCCGCGACCAGCAGCCTTTCCTCAACCTCGCAGGCCGTCATGAGGGGAGAGAGGTCCTGGAATTTGTTGGGTCCGAAGACGGGCACTTCAATGATGTTGTTGGCTCCGAGCGCACGCGCCAACTCCAGGCGCTGGCGATCCACATCGACCGCGTGGGCGCGAGTCAAGGGGTCCGTGTCCAGAAGTTGGATGGATCCCACCACCGCGCTGACGGCCGCCCCCGTGCCGGCAAGTTGATCCTGAAGAAATGTCAGGGGCTTGTCTGACCATTCGTTGCCCAGCTCGATGCCGTCATACCCAAGCCGTTTGACTAATAAGGCGCGCTCACGCAAGCTCAAGTTTTCGGGCAAGGGAGTGCGCACCCCAAAGCGCACCTTGGCGGCCTCGGGCTCTGCCTGAGGCGCGCTCGCTGCCACTGTTGCCGCTCCCAAGGCAGCACCGCACGTCGCCAGGAACTCTCTTCGATTTACGCCGGTAGCTTTCGTCATTGGCACCCTTCTAAGACACAGTGAGGGAAAGCTTTCGTGCTGGTCATGTTTTGCGTCCTGATTGTACTCGGCGAGGGCGCGCAAGGCAACCGGCGGCCGGTAACGCATTTTATAAGAACCTTGGGCTTGGCAAATTCACCGAAGTCTCAGACCAAGTTGGAGTGGAAGACTTTTGGCCCTGGGGAATAAGTGTCGACGACCTGAATGCGGACGGCTTTCAGGACATATTTATTGCTTTCGGGAAGGGTTATCCTTTTCGATATGGAATCAATTCTTTGCATCTGAGCCGCGTCGATCACCCGCGTTTTGCTCTGTCGTGTCCATTGATGTCATTGCTCGATGTTAACAGATGGCCCCTTCCTATCAAGCTCGGTCCATGATGGCGGCGTCTCGTTTGCCACGGAGCGCGTTCGTGTGCACAGCACCAACTAGGTGCTGACCTTTCTCAACCGTCAACCAGTTGCCAACCGGCTGTCCGAGCCGCTTCACGCCTTTGACCCGGCGAATGCCCGCCACCAAACCGGGGCTCAGTAATCCACTGTCCGATGCCTCGTAGGCGAGCCTGCGAGCGGCCGCCAGCCTCAGGTTTATGGTTGCGGGGGCCAGAGGGACGCTCTCTAAGAGTGCATACGATAACGCAGGACGACGATTCGGTTGAGGGCCAGCCTGGGTTCGGAGCAATACCAGGTGATGAATTCGTTCATGGCGTACTCGAAGGAGCGGCGCGACTGGAGAGAGCCGAGGGTATTCAAAACGGAAGTCTTGATCTGCTCCAACTCTGGGAGGGTCAAATTTCGAGTTCTAAGATTCGACCGGCGGCGACTCGGATCCAGCATGGAAGCGGCCTCCTTAACCGCTTCCGCCGTTGTAAGACACCGGCGTAGAAACCAACCTGGCTTGGGGTCTCAGTTTATCGATAGGGGATTTCTCGCCAGCAATGACCCACCGCACTTACCCGATGTTTCGTTACGACGATGTCCTCGGGTTCTGAGCCGAGTGCCTGGTGGACAGCCCCTGCCGCGTCCCGGAACATATATTGGAGTCGGGGCGATGACTTGATCGCCACGAAGAACTTGTTCCGAGTGCTTACCTCCGGTAAACCAGGCCAGAAACCGACTTGCACATGAGCACACCTCCGAGCGGGATTCACGCTCTCCGGGCCGCATGACGCACTGCCGACGGATAATACACAAGTGGACGCTCGCGGGCTACATCGCGTACGCCCTTCGCCGGCCATCGGACAGGTGGCCAAGTGGCTTTCCACCTCAACTCCATCTTGTGCAATCGCCGGCACGCTGAGAGTTTCTCGGCATCAGTCCGCATCGATCGATACGTTTCGTCCAACGCTGCGAGTTATTGATGCGTATCCAAATCTTGACGGGAATTGGCATAATGGAACATGGAGCGATCGAGCGAATAGATGCTCATATCGGACGTCTGCACGATGGCTGCAATCATGGCTCTATCTGAAATACACCCAATCCGGTCCACCTTGCGCAGCAACGCCTCCAACTACCCGGTGCGGCTTTTCGAGGTCAAAAATGACGGCTTCCGGGGCTTGGCATACGTTGATAGCTGGAATTCCCGGCTGATCTGACGCACGGGTTACGTGTTTGGGTCTGCTACCGCCAGGCTGAACCAGCGGAGGGAGGGCATTATGGCTCACGAGAAGATCAATGTAGCAATAGTTGGACTCGGGTTCGGGAAAGAGTTTATTCCAATCTACCAGCATCATCCTCACACGAATATGTATGCTATCTGCCAGCGAACTAAAGAGCGGCTGGAGGAAGTCGCGAACCAGTTCGGAGTGGAGAACCGCTACACCGACCTCGACGACTTGCTCCGTAACCCCGAAATCGACGCGGTTCACATTAACTCACCGATTCACCTTCATGCTCCCCAGAGCATCGCGGCGTTGCGAGCGGGCAAGCACGTGGCCTGCACGGTGCCGGCGGCAACCTCCATCGAGGAGTGCAGGGGAATTGTGAAGGCCGCCCAGGAGTCGGGAAAGAACTACATGATGATGGAGACCGCCATCTACACGCGTGAGTTTCTGTTCATCCGTGAAATGCGCGACACGGGTAAGCTTGGACGGATTCAATTCATGCGCGGCTGTCATCAGCAGGAGATGGCCGGCTGGCCGGGGTATTGGGAAGGACTGCCGCCGATGCATTACGCTACGCATGCTGTCAGTCCCTGTCTCGCTCTTGTGAAGGGTGCGGCAGAATACGTCGCCTGCTTTGGATCGGGGCGTATTGCCGACCGGTTGGTCGGCAAGTACGGTTCACCGTTTGCAGTGGAAAGCGCCATATTCAAAGTGCGCAATCAGCAACTAGCGTTTGAGGTTGCGCGCTCCCTTTTCGAGACGGCCCGGCAATACATTGAGAGCTTCGACGTGTACGGTGACCAGGCTTCCTTTGAGTGGGCGCAGATCGAAGGGGAGGATCCGGTAGTCCACGTCGGCGAGAAAGCTGAACGGGTCAAAGTGCCAGATTACGCGCGCCTTTTGCCGGAACCGATTCGGCGGTACACGAGCAAAGGCGTGTATGATGAGGAGCACGCACACCTTTCCTTCATCCAGGGAGGAGGACACGGAGGCTCCCATCCCCACCTTGTCCATGAGTTTGTAAGCAGTATAGAAGAGAAGCGTCCCTCGTTTCCTGATGTCTACCAATCGGTGAACTGGACGTGTGCGGGCATTTGCGCGCACGAGTCCGCCATGCGCGGCGGAGCGATCGTGAACCTGCCGGTTTTCAATTGAGGAGGGAAGAGAACAAGTTTGCGGCACAGAAAAATCGTTGCCTGCCCCATCTCTGACAGTGAGCTAACCAGGTCAGGCGCGCCGGAGACCTGTTGATAACAGCCCAAGTATCCAACTGACGTTTGCCAGTTGCTTCGGGATTTCTCGACGCTAATCAGCGGCGAATGTCGCCGGTAAACGCTAGAGGGGCGATGCCGGTACAAGCTATTGCGAGCACTCCTCGATCAGCTTCTTGTAGACTTCGCGGGCATGGTCGTAAGCTTGGACGGCGTCCGGGAGTTCTGCTTTTGAGATCTTCGGCTCCTTCTGTGTCCAGCACTGATTGACGGAGGCCAGGCACCACTCTGCGCTTTCGCGGGATGCGCGAATGGGTTGGTTGTTAACGGTCACGAAGATGGGATTGGTATGGGAGGAAGGAATGATTCGCAGGGCTACCCAACTGCTTCGCCGGATTGGCGCATCGAACGTTAATTCGCGCACTACGCCATCGGCAGTCAGGTTTTGGCGGGCCACCGAATCTCCGTTCACAATGAGCTCAACCGGCACCTGGCGCGTGTTCCTGATTCTGGCCCTTTCCAGGTGCCAGTACGGCTGCTGATCGTAAGGTCGGCTCTCAATATCCGGATCGGGATCTGGATCGAGGTAGGCAGCGGCTTTCACTTTGACGTGGATATTGCCGGGCGATGCCAATTCGACCTCACTCGAATGATCTTCGGACGTGCCTTGCCGGGCCCGACCCACTCCCAGCCCGTTCACGGAAAAGTCCATCAGGTGGCTTCGGCCGTCCGAGACGTAACTGCGCCCTTCGCGCACGGAATCAAGCCAGGCCTTATAGGAAAGCGGGCCCTCCACCTGCGCGTAAACGCGGCCTTGGCCAACCCGCGCGTCCGTGATGCAGGGGAAATCGGTCTCCCCCGAGATGCGCGTGCGGAAACCGACGTTCAGCGTGTGGTACCAGATATTCAGTTCCCAGGGGTAGGGTGTATCCATAGTGGAAATGAAATCGACGGAGTGCGGGTAAGTGACGTCCACGATATACTCATTGGCGCCGATGCCGTCAAATCCCGGGATTTCGTAGTTGGGGAGTTTGTCGGTCTTGACGGCCAACCCCCAGCCCGAGTGCGCGAAGCCGACCACGGCGCCCTGTTTCGCCCCCCAGTGCAGGATGGGCAGGTCCCACGTAGGCCAGTCTTCAATGCGTTTGGTTCCGGGATAGTCCTGATCTTCCAGCCCCAGCAGCACCAGGTGGCCGGCGTGGCTGGAAGGAAAGCCGGAAACTTCCAGGTCATAGTGCATCAGTTCACCGGGCTTCGAGTGGGGGTCGTCTTTGCCGCAGAAATACCGCTTTTGATAGTAATAGCACGGCCCCCAGGTGAGCACGCACCCCACATTCAATCGCTCGCCGGCGATCTGCCGCATCATCGTCTCGGGCGGCACGCCTTCCGCCGGGTTCTGGTAATGCGCGCAGCCGGCTGCGTGTACATGATGATCGCCGGAGTACCACCTGTCCTGCGAGGGATCGATCCAGCGCTTCATCGCAAACGAAACCTCGGGCTCGCCGCTGTTTGGCACCACCAACGTCTTGGTCTGGGGCAAGTATTCCGGCCCCATTGAGCACTCGACCGTGTAAGTTCCGGCGGGTAACACTACCTCGTCGCCGTCGGCGCGGTAAACTTGCGGCTGGAAGAACAGGTCCGGCGCGAGCCGTTTGGAAGGATTGGGGTAGATCCGGTTGAGGCCGTCGCGAATGATGAAAGCCGCGGTTGCCGGCTCGCCCTTTTCATCCCTCACGTGGAGCTGGACGCGATGCGCGGGATGGACATTGAACAGGATCACTGTCTCATTGCGGAAGCCTATGTCCTGCGTCCCCTGACCGACATTGAAACTGATTTTGGCGGCTCGCTGGCCGCTCTCAAGACTGAAGATCTCGAGTATCCGGTATTCCAACCCCATGCCGCTAAGGCGCTCGGACATTGGGTTCTTGTCGAAAAGTGTGATGTCCGCCCATCGCTCCCGCGCCTGTTCGGGGGTGAGTACCTGGGCAGGTTCCGGGCTACCGTTCGATTGGATGTACACGGGACCGCTGTTGGGGCTTTCAGCAACGAGCTTGGACGTCACTCCGGCCTGGTTGATCACCTTGACCAGGAAGATCCGCGTCCCAGACTCCATTAATTCCGGCTTGGCCGCGCCAGCGCTCACACTGACGCGGCTTTCCGCGTTGATCTCCACTTTGACCAGAACGTACTTGTCGAGAGTCGCTTCGATGGCCCGCACCGCTGCGGCCTCGTCCGCGGTGGCAAGCGCCTCATTGAGGCGCTGCTGGTCCTGGGTCGCGAGAGGCTGGCCAAGGTATCCAAGCGCGGCTTCGACTTGCCGCACGTTCAGCGCCAGGGGCTGAATGGGCACCGTTTGGGCAATCAAGGGTACGCCGGAGAGGGCCGGTCCCATGCACAAGGCGGTCAGTAACCAGCTCGTAGGGTACGGATATCTTATCATGCGCACCTCAGTTCTCGCCCTGGACGCTTCGGTGACCTTCAGCCGGTTCGCTGCTCGGTCTGGCCTCCACTCGGCTGGTAAGATGCCTAGATGAATTTGTTATGCTTCCCTGTAACTCGGCTTGTGTGCGGCCAAGATACTACTGCTGTTGATCAAAGCCTCAGTGAGTCTGGATTATAACCTAGGTCTAGTCTGGCGGTCACGCTTGCGTCTGCCGAATGTTCCGAATGCTCCCGCGGAGGCAGCTAAGGAACCCGATTACCAGGGCTCGCAGCATAACTGTTGCGATCAGCCCTTCCCACCAGCAATTATGCAAACTCCCGAGATACGGGGTTCGGGGCCTCAAAGGGGACTTCCGGGGAAGCAGGAGTTGCACTTCGACCAACAGGAATCTTATTTGCCCCAATCGCCCATCTCCGCACAGGGAGCGGCACGGTCTCTTCCGATTAGCCCGGGATCCAGGAATGACGCACTTCTTTTGCTTGAATCGGCTAAGCGCTCTGGTGCTCATTGGATGCAGAACCGAGTGGCAGATCTATCTCAAGGCAGCCGAGAGTAAACGCGAACGGGAATGGCCCCGGATCGCCTGTTCGATAAAACCCGTCAAAGAACACAAGTGCGCGCTCCCCGGTTTGTCCGTGAAATTGGAACGAGGGCTTCCATGGGCCGGAGTGCCACTCGCGATCTTCAGCTGTCATGATCTGAACCGGCTGGCTCCAGTCGGAAAGCTTGCCCGATGGCTTGTCGGTTCTGCACCACCACAGTCCAGTGTCGGGCGGCGGAGTGCCTTCCCCAACCCAGACTCGCGAGAAGACAGCGTCGAATGCATCTCCTCGCTGACGAACACAGAAATCGAACATCTTCATTTCGGGCGGCGCAAACACCACATGCTTGCTCCAGTTGGTGCTACCGTCTTTGCTTTCTGCGTGTCCGTGCACGAGATAATCCTTTTGGTTTGATCCGGCGACGTACCACATCTTCCATTTACCGTCGTGATAGATGAGATTTGGTTCGTATACGCTTCCGTGTTCCCACTCTTCATTCGCAACGAAGGCTGGTTCGGGCTGATCTATCCACTCCTCCCCATTCCACTGCAGAAAGCCGATCGTGTACGGTCCCCGAAGGCTCTCCGTCGCGCCGGCGTAGTAGATCCGTTCCACCCATTCGCCTTTGCCTGGATCCCACCCCTTTGCGTATGACGGGCAGTGCCGCCCGCCGTTACCATCCCATACCCAGCTAAGGCTCCGGCCTGCAACTTGTGTCAACTCTCCCGCCGCACCACGAGTGAGCTTCCAGCCAGTAGCGGAGAGCGGCGTTCCCGAGGGGAGTGACGCGCTGTAGATGTCTGTAGCTCCGTATCCATGGGCTTGGCCAGCGAGGTACAGCCACCATTGGTCGTCTCGCTGCACAATGCTCGCGTCAAGCAGTTCCGCCCCACCCATGCTTGTAGCGGGATCGCGTGGGTCGAAGATCTTTACTTCAGTTTTCGACGCAGGCTTTCTGAGATCATCCATTTTGCACCTACATGTCCCAGAAATTATCCAACTCCTCCGGCAATTTTGCGAGTGGCACGTTACACCGTCAACCACATTCGAGGTCCACCATGGGTACGGCTCATTGTTGCAGAATGGAATGAACTTGATTGAAGCTTCTTCACGCGGAGGGGCACCCAGCGGTTCCGCCGGAACGTAGCCCGACCTTCAGACCTCTAGACACTGGGCATAGTTTCCAGGTGGCCACTCGGAAACTATCCGGAAACGGGGTTCTGGGAACTCGGCATGGCAGCAGATGCGGAATGTCTTAAACGCATAACGGCCTCCCCAGAAGGACGTGAACTGAGATTTCCTTTCAAAGAGGAAACCGAGGCGCAGGTGGCGCTCACCTTCCTCATCATGGCGTGTATGCGGTTTGCTGTGCGAGTGCTGGAAGCCACGAGCTTCTGCCGGGAGCGCAGCTAATTGGACGCGTGCTCCGTAGAGGAGACGAAACTCCTGGCGTGGGCGAGTTCAGGACGAGTGGAATTCTCTCCATTGCTGGTGGATTTCAGCACCGCCTCATAGTAGGACGCCGCCTTTGGCTTCTCGCCTGCGGCCTCTGCCGCCCGGCCGGCGTTGTAGAGGCCGTTCAGCCGGTTCGGGCTTAGCCTCAGCGCCACGGCGTACTCGGCCAAGGCCCGAAGGGGCTGGCCGAACTCCTGCAGCATGTCGGCGAACATTTCACGTGCGGGGATGTCGACCTCAGCCTGGCCCACCTTGTCCTGCAGGTCCGCCGCCATTCCCATGCTCTTCAGCGCCGCGTCGCGCCTGCCTTCGGCGAATGCGATCCAAGCCAGCATCTCGCCGCGCTTGATCTTCGTGCCGGTGCCCTCGGCCTTGTAGGCGTCCTTGCCTTTCCGGAGCTCGGCCATTAACTCGTCGTAGCGCACCAGGTCACCCCGCGCCTGCTCCGGCTGGCGCAGGCGTCCGTGAGCCAGCGCTCGCGCCCAGTACACCAGCGTGGACACCTCCGGCGGCGATCCGGCGAGAGGTTCCATCGCCCTCACCGATTTCCAGTTGCGCATCTCGAGCGCATAGAAGACGGGCAGCTTCGTACGATAGTACGGTACCATTCCATCCATATAGGCAGAGCCCATGCCTAGCATCG
>Ga0209517_10004551_pt1 | contig 18163 bp, 17 predicted proteins | sample PeaSoiMetSII2010_FD_187695 | JGI IMG/M metagenome (GOLD analysis project Ga0209517, IMG submission 187695) | Peat soil microbial communities from Weissenstadt, Germany - SII-2010 (SPAdes) (version 2) | ecosystem: Environmental > Terrestrial > Soil > Wetlands > Peat | place: Germany...
AAGACTGTCTTGCCAAGATCAATGCCGATTGTGTGAATCTCCATGGGACGCCTCCTGTTCTCCCCTTATACCTCCGTGGAGGTTAAGGCGGCGGACCATGCCAGTAGTAACCCGTATTCGGGGCTACTTCCGGGTTGCCGGTCAGCCAACCAGAACCTGGATCGCTGCTACTCCGACGCGCCTATCGGTGTCCAGCGGGCACACTCCAGATGTCGAGTACACCGCTCGATGAGTGCCGATTGGCGTTGCCCTCGGGAAGGGCAATCTTGCCGGGAACCACGATGGGGCTGTTCCAGTGGCCGCTGCCGCATTCAAGGTCTGCGATCTGAGTTCCTTTTTCCGGATCGTAGACGCGCAGACCGCCGCGGGGATCGTAGATATAAAGTAAGTCCCCCGCCACCACCGGGCTGGTGCCCCCATTGCCATTCTTCCATGCGGCAACCAGCTTGCCGCTCTCAAGCTTCCATGCGGCGGTGCCGCCTCCGTCGGCGGCAAACATCCACGTTTCTCTGCCATGATGCCACACCGCTGGGGCGGTGAACAGCATGTTGCCCGAGGGCGTGGATACCGTCTGCAACTCATGGTCCATATGCGCCGGGGCGCCGGCGATGGCTTTGATGCTGAGCAGCCGGATTAGGTCGTCCTTGCCCCCCTGCGCTAAAAAGTCGCCGCCGAGCAGCACCGGCGAAGTCGAGCCGACATCTTCGTCACGGTCGTTGAGCTCGGCGTTGTTCGCCGGGGTATAGTTGCCAAGCATCTTGCTGGCATCCGGACTGAGCTCGATCACGGAGTCGCCCCAATCGGTTTTGCCGTCATATTGGCCATTGCCGGTGGCCACGAAGATATTGCCTGTCGCGGCATCGATCGTCGCTCCGGCGCGGCCCCAAATTGCGGACTGCGTATCCGGGCAGGAACTCGGTTGGAGCAATCCGGTGCGGTTGCTGCAGAGCGAGTTCCAAACGTTCAACAGCTTACCGCTCGTCGCGTCGAGAATGGCAACGTGGCCCTGGTATGGGGGTCTGTCACCAACGTAGCCGCCGGTGACGGCAATAATGTGGCCGCGGAACTCCTTCAGCGGCGAGGCGATCTTCTCCCGAACCGGCAGCAACGTAATTGGGGTCGTCCACACCGCGTGTCCGTCGGAGATGGTGAGCTTTCGGATGCCGCCGTCAGGGGCGGCGGCATAGATGTGTTGGCGGTCGGGATCCGCCGCCGGCGTACTGTTGGTGATCTGGCGCGAGCCCTCCCAACTGGCGTATCCGTTCGGCGTGTACTCCCAAAGAATGGAGCCATAGTTGGCATCCACCGCAATCGTCTTTCCGTAACTGGTGGTGACAAAGAAAACATCGTGCCGTGATCCGTCGACACTGACGCCTTCAAGGTAAATGGCGGAGGCATCGACGGTGCCGTCGAGCTTCACTTCGTGCCGGCTCAGGGAAGCGACGTTTGCGGCGGTGATGCCCGTCCCGAAAGAGGGGGCGCTGCTGCTGGCTACGTGCCATCCGAACTGAACCCAATCGTTCTGCGCCCGCGCCGTGGCCCCCAAAATTCCAATTCCCCCGAGTACCAAGAACTCCACAAGACATCGCTGCCAAAGAGTTCCGCCAGCCATATGCTCACCTCCATGAAAAGTATGCCACCACAAGCCGCAACTGTATGAAATCGAATGACTGGAAAGAGAAAGCAGCGGAGAATGAAGCGGCCAGAGCAATGCTTGCGCGCCCTGCTGGCATGTTCCTGTAGTTCGCGCAATCACGCTCAAATTGTCAGTTCCGGCCGGTATGTCGGCTAACCGTACATGGCCCCGATTTTCGAGTTCTGTCCGGGTTGCCGGTAAACCAACAACAACCCAACATTCCTGATCGTCCCATCCTGCAACCGAGCATCAATCGGGTCGTCCCGTGTAGTGCTGCACGTGGTGCACCTCAGAATGATCTTCAAGAGATTCCAGATGGGTGGTGACCTCCGCGGGCACTTCCATATCCGTTGTGAGGCGCTCCTCAAGTATTGTTGCCAGCCGGTGGGCTTCGCCCAATTCCATCGAGTGAGGAAACAGCAAGTGAACCTTCTCCCGAACCTTGAAGATGTGTTTCTCAAACTAACCGGCCACTCCATTCGCGAGTAGGAGCAAAGAACAATGCTGCGCGGGCTCTGGAAATTGACGTGGATCGAGATCAAGGTCTTCCTGCGCGAACCGATGGGCGCTTTCGGCTCCATCGTGGTTCCAGTTTTGCTATTCGTGGTCCTGGGCCGGTTCGCCAACAATAGGCTCACGCCGCCCTCGCCAGTCGTAAGCAGTTTTTCCCGCGCGGGTGTACCGGTTCTCGTGTCGATTCTGATTGCCGTCAGCGCGGTACTTTCCCTGGTCACGATCATCTCCATCTATCGCGAGGGCGGGATTCTCAAGCGGCTTCGCGCCACGCCTCTGCGTCCGCAAACGATCCTTACAGCTCACGTCCTCTTCAAGCTTATACTCACCGCGGCAACGCTGATTTTGATGTTTTTGGCCGGCAAACGCTATTTCCCGCCCGGCGTTCATGCGCCCTTGTTCTCCTTCACCCTTGCCCTGCTGATAACCACGTGGAGCATCTCGTCAATCGGCTTTCTCATCGCCAGCATCGTGCCCACTGCGCGGTTTGCGCAGCCGATCGGCGCCGTCATCTTGTACCCCATGATCGTCCTCTCGGGTCTATTTGTGCCGATCGAGCTTCTGCCGCCCGGATTACAAGCCCTGGCCAAGGCATTGCCGTTCACTTACGCCGTTCGCCTGCTTCAGGGGATCTGGAATGGCGACGGATGGTGGGCGCATGGGAGCGATCTGGCGGCACTGGCCGTGGTGTTTCTTGCTTGCACGGCCCTGTGGGCAAAGGTCTTTCGCTGGGAGTGAGGCAGTCGCCCCAGGTTATGTCCGAGTGGCCGACCATGCAGCCGCGACAAGAAGCGGGCTCGATCCCTCCACCCTACAATTCATCCTCAGCACGGCCTTTCGGTTCTCTATAATGGCGCAAAAACCAAAGTAAGGAAACCCAAATGATCCAAGCTACGCCGGACTCCGACTACATTTCGATTGCTTCGTTACTTGTGGCCATCGTTTCTTTCATCGCCTCGCTGGTCTCAGCTGCCATAGCCAACGGAGCGAGAAAGGACGCGGAAAGAATCGCTGAAAGCGCCCATGACGAATGGGCACAACAAAAATGGTTCGACTTGTACTTCTCCGCTAATTCTGCCTACGACGCGATGGAGAAACTCCAAGCGGACTCTATTGTTCAGAAAAGCGGGATCATCAACATCCACGGGGGGAATTACCCAGATCGTGCCAACGAAGTCATCCGTCAATTTCGGGAGATTCAGGCAATGGCGATGGTGTTTCCGAAGTGTGCCCCCATCGGCACGCTCTGTGCCGCGACCTCTGGGTTTGTCGATGATCCGGGTGAGATGCTTAGCAAGCAGCGCCTGAAGAATCTTATGGACGCGATGAATGAAATCCGGGAAAAGGCGCTCGTGAACACCAGCGTTCTTAATCGCGTAATCAAGTAATTAGAACCAGCAAGCATCGTTGTTGACTGCGCCACACGAAATCTAGAATTTAGCAAAGGCTCGTGGTCGTGGGCGAATTACCGGCAATACAGAAATAACCCAAATTTGGTGCATTTCCGAGTTAGAGAAGAGTAGCCGACCATCCGACCAAAACTCGGAGTAGACTGCTCCGGTACGCGCTCACTCCCGTACGCGAATAGCCGTTGAGTAATGGGAGCGGGGCCGCTCTATCAAAGCCAGTAATCCAACAGTTGTATGAATGGTTATACAAAGAGGCGTATACTCTGCGCGAACGGGGTGCGACTCGACAATTCCCATCGAGAGGTGTTCTATGAAGCGACGCTTTTGGGCTGGCATAACGCTGGCCGCCGTGATGCTCTTCGTTTCGTCAATTCCTGCCCGCGCGCAAGATTATTCCGCCAAGTACTCAGGATTCCAGGAGGTCGGTGGTCTGGGTGCGGGTGAAACCGGAGCAATCCTGTCGACAGGCCAGGCGACCTTGAAACTGAGTGTTGACAAGACCGCTGAAACACTCACCTACTCCCTGACATATTCGGGCTTGGCCAATGTCACGCAGGCTCACATCCATTTCGGCAAAGAACACGTAGCTGGGGGGATCATGGTGTTCTTTTGTACGAACTTGGGCAACGGTCCCGCGGGAACTCCAGCCTGCCCTGACGACACAGGGGGAGATGTGACTGTGACAGGCACCGTAACGGCAACAGGAGTAGTAGGACCCACGGCACAGAACATAACTGCTGGCGATTTCGCAGCAGTCGTCGCCGCGCTTGCCTCCAATACCGTATACGGGAACATCCATACAAAGCTGTTCCCGGCAGGCGAGATCCGCGGACAGGTCCGTGCAGACAGGGACCACGACAAAGCTGGCGATCAGGACAAGGATCACGATCACTAAGACTTGTTCGCACCCAGGCTCATTACTATTTTGGGTCTCGTAATAAGAGTCCGGTGGCTTGGCTCCTCTGCCAGGATCCCGCGATTCTGCACGAGGGGTCTGCCCACCTCCGGTTGGCCAATCTTTGGCTCGACTCATGATGAATCGCCAATGCACTAACCGAGCCAATAATTCAGTTTCGGGCGAGTCAGCGGCAATACAGAAATAACCCAAATTTGGTGCATTTTCGAGTTACGGAAGGGTTGGCGACAACACAGGACTTGGCCGCGTCAGGGATGGATTGGCTCGCAGGCCTCAGCGCGTGAGCCGGCGCGTATGCGCATGGCTTCGGGTTTCGGCTGTGATGTATGAAGCGACTGGCGGACCTTCTCAGCTTCCGCTATGGCGCTGAAAGGTTCTGTATACGGAGAATGTGAGGTTTTCGATCGATTCGCCGGACGGAAGGAACCGCCATCTCCGTCCCGGCGCATATAATTTGATATCTTCTGGCTGAACAAAAGAATAATCCAAAGACACCCTTGCTACAGATTTCATACGGGAGTCAAAAGGATGCGCAAAGAACCAAACTATTGACAGGCAACAATAATAACTACTCATTCTATAAGACGAGTTGCCCTGGTCCCAATCACTTCGTATTCGTTACTGAGTCGTGCTTCCGGCGTTCGCCAGGTTGACGAATCCGGCTGGCCTCGAAGCTGACAATCTTCCACTTGCCCTGCCGATTGCGCACGTAGACACGGGTGTAGCGAAAGCTTCCGGAGGTGTCACCCTCGGCGGTAGTGGTTTCCACATTCGCCAGCGAAGTGACCAGCGCCGTCTTACCGTAGAAGCGCACCTTGCGGTCGGAGATATCAAGGGTAATGACGTGGCGCCGGCCGAGGTTGGCCAGAGCCTCATCCTTGGTTTGCAGCGTTCCTGAGGCGGTGATGGCTATGTAGTCGTCGGACAGCAGCGCGCTCATGGCGGTGGTGTCGGACTTGAGGACGGCATTGCGCCAGGCTTCCTCGAGTTGTTCGATCTCGTGGCGGTTGTCGTGCATCTTGGGCTTGGCTTGGCCCGCGTAGAGGTTGCCGCAGCAGCCGGCCAGCAACAGCGCAGTGGCGATCATGCGTCCGATCGCCAGCCGGCGGCTGGTCGGAGCAGGAACGGGCACGGGGAGTTTGGCTGTGGCGCCCGACATAAACGTATCGGATAGTAGCCCCGGAAAGCTCCGCAGGTCAATGCCACTCAGGTAATCGGGAATTTCTATGTTGCTTTCCCGGCTGCGGACCAATATAGCCCATTGCATCCGCTGGGGATCTTCCTCGCATTGGTTCCAAGGCCAAAGCCCGGTCGTGCGCCACACGGCCTTCGCCGGGACCAAAAAGCCATGATTTGCCCCATTTCGAAGCGATTTCTCGGACACTTCTTCGTCCCCCCAACGTCCTGATTGGTTTCGCCTCGCTGCCAAACCTACCCAGCTGACAACGGCAAAGCCTCCACGCGCCGCAGCATGCTCCCGAACAGGCGCCGCGCAAGACGACCCTCTGTCAACAGTAGCCAATGGCACCGCGCGTGTTTTGCCACTTGCCCGGCGATTCTGGGCGAGTGACCGATCCGTACAGAACTCCGTTTTGACCGTCTGTGACCGAGTTCTGGAAGGATCGGCGACGATCCACTCGGAACTCTCTTCAAGAAAGACTTCGCCGAGTTTGCCGATCTCAAATTTCATGAATGCGACATTCTGCAACTCATCTATCGCGTGAATTCATAGACCGTCGCTGGGCGGCAGCGTATAATCGGCCTCGCGAACCAATCGGCCCCCTAAATCATTCTCGACAAGTCATTGCTCCCGTGCTTTTCGCGCGACGAGAAGTGGATACTCAAAAGCATTATTCATTTGTCAAAGTGCCAGTTCTCCTCATCGAGACACTTGCGGATTTGAAGAGCGACTGCGACGGGAAAAGGTAACAAAGGGGAGGAGGGGACCATGGGCTGTTCGGTGAGGCTCGCTCTTGTACTGAGTTTTCTTGTGCTGGCACCGCCTCTGGTGGCGCAGCCAGTCTCACGTAGGCCGCAGGGCATCTATGCCGTGGTCAACATCGAGGAGAACATCAAGAAGGAGCAGGTGGCGAATCCCTCGATCACGCCTGCGGAGCTGCAGGCGTATTTCGTCGGTCTTTATCAGAACCTTCTTGGCAATTCGGCAGTATCGGGGCTAGCGCTGTGGGTGAACTGGAACGTGCTTAATCCCAATCCTCCGGGCTCCGCCGATGCTTATGACTGGACCTATGTGGATGACGCCTTTAGCCAGGCTGCTGCGTGGAATAGCCATAACGCAGGGATAGCTCCGAAGACAATTCAACTGGTCCCCTTGCCGGGTTTTCAGACGCCCCAATGGCTCCTGGCTCAGATTCCTAGTTGCGACGGGCTGTTTCAGTCGCCCATTCAGTCGCCTCCCGCGACCTGCGGAAAGGTGACAGTTGCCGGCTTCGTGGAAGGACGCGGCGTCAGGGAGTTGCCGATGCCGTGGAATGCCGTGTACAAAAACGCATGGCGAACCTTCCTGACTGCGCTCGCCGCCCGCTATCAGGCAAACCCGGCGTTCGTCTCCATATCCGTCGCGGGACCCACCGCCTCGTCAGAGGAGATGATCCTGCCCGATAATGCCAACACGCCCGCTCAAAGCCAGTTCGGGGGCCTCGAGCCGAACGCCATGTGGCTTAAGCTCCTGGCATTCCACTACCCCATGAAGCCGGCATACGAGAGGTCGGATCAAGCCTTCATCGATGAGTGGGAGGCGGCCATCGACATGTACGGGGAGATTTTTCGCGGCGTCACCCTGGTGGCCACGACCGGCGCCGGCCTTCCCAACCTGGCTGCCAGAGGCTTCGCAGCTCCCAGTGAGTTCAGCGAGGCCTGTCCAAGGCCCAACATGGATTGTGCCGCCGAGACAACGATCCTATCCTACTTCGCGAAACCCGGCGTGGGCGGGGGTAACGCGAAGGCTGCGCAGGAAGACGGAATGGAAGCGGCGCGCGTGAGCCAGGGACAGTTCAACCTGGGCGTGGACGGCATAAAAGTGGTGGCGAGGAATACGGCGCAGTTGAAGGCGCCTTCGGCTCAGATTCTGGGCGGCGCCCAGTTCAACTCATCATTCACAAACTTCACCCTGACGGAAGGATGCACCAGCAGGTTTCCGCCCCCTCCTGCCGCGAGGCCGGCGGAATGCAGCATTCCGTCCACATGCACGATTCAAATGTGCATTCCGGTGGCGTGCATTCCGCAGGCTTGCCTCGCCCCTGGGGTTGCGCAGGCGGATCTGGCGAGTTTCAATACACTCAAGAACGTTCCCAAGAAGGACCTGATCTCGCCTGAGCAGGCGGTCTACAACGTGTTGAAGGTCTTCTTCGATGGCACGGCAGCCGCAACATCTTTCGGCGGGACCCAGGGCGCTGCACCCTTCAATTACCTGCAAATTTATGCAGTGGATTTCCAATACGCCGAGGCGCATGCGCGCGCGTCACAACCGGTCGTGCAGACCGGTGGTGCGAGCGTCTCTCTCTCGGCGCAGGATCTGCTCAACCTGGCGAGGCAGAAGCTCTTGGCGATCGGCGAGCCGGCCTCGTTGCGGCCCGAGTGATTCCAATGCACTTTCACTGAAACCCAAGGCCTCATGACGGCGCAGTTTCAGTGGCGAGATTGTCCGAGAGCGGTCCGCGAACCGGATGTTGAAGCCGAACCTACATTCGTTTTTTCTGTTCCTGCAAATTCGCCTAGTCTTGAACAACCGATTCACAATTCAAATAGCTAAAAGACAGGCCGTTGGTTCTCTTTCAGATCTTTGTGCCTGGATCACTGGCCAACCGTCAGTAACCCAGCAGTACACAGTTGCTTGACGTGTTGCTCAATGAGTAATTTCCGGATCGGCGACCATCCAGGCGCAACTTGGAATAACGCTTGACCCACTAGCTGAGCGCTCTAAGCTGTTGGCAACATTTACGAGCGACTTCCCGACCAACATTTATTCGCGGCGCCCACACGCAAGGACCAATCCATTCCTCCCCGCTCCAGCCCTTCCACCCAGGCCCTGAACATTTCCAGTAACAACGGAATCCATATCCTCGCCGCGATTATTGAACTTGATAAACCAGAACCGCGGCATCCTTACTGTCGCTGCGCGGAATTGCTACCAGGAGCAGGCTCTGCTCGGGGATAAAGAGCCCTGTTCGCCCTCCGGGGCCGGTGGAGATGCGAGAGATCTCAGAGTAGGTGTTGGCATCGGATTGAGTATAAGTAACAATGTGACCGCCGCCCCCAAGAACGTATATTCGGTGTTTCGCAGCGTCATAGAATAGGTCGTCAGTGGTGCCGACAGTGTCCAGAGATGCGACGGTGTTTCCCGAGGCGGAGTCGAGCACGAGCAATCTTGCTGGCAGGCGGCAGCCGACAAAGATGCGGGAATCCGCCTCATCGAATGCCATGGGAAAATTACCCAGCGTTAATCCGGTGCCAAAGGTTGCAACAACCTTTCTTGCACTGCGGTCTACGACGGCTACCTGTTTGGCGAGTGGAACATTCACGTAGATTCTGTTACCGCGATGTTCCAGCGCGAAGGATTCCGGATGCTCGCCTACGGCGACATCGAAGAGCTTATTGCCATCCAGATCGAGAGCGGCAAGCGCGCCCCGACCGTAGCCGACCCAGACAGTCCTTGTGGGTGCGTCGTAGCGGATATTGTCCGCATCGTCACCGAGAGAGATGGTTCTGAGCGGTTTCAGTGTTCGAGCGTCATAAATGCGCACTGATCCATCGCCACCATTCGCAATATAAAGACGCCCATTCTCAGGAACATAAAGCAGACCTTGCGGCTCATTAAGGTCGGTGATAGTTCCGAGGACCTTTCCGCGTCGGATGTCCATGGCCACAACGGTGTTTGCTCCCAAAGCTGAAACGAAGGCGGTCTGATTTTGAAGGTCGATAGCAAAGTGATCGATTCTGCCGGTGATGCCGGGCATGGGAATGGAAGTGATGAGCTTGAGCGGCGCCCACGAGTCCGCACAAATACCAGAAACGGAATAGAGGAGGAATGCAAGAAGTGAAAGCGAACACCTCATGATGAAAACCTTTCAAGAACAAACTGGCAGGAGCAAGTGATCGACAGCTATTCTATATGCGGCTGACAAATGCAGTCTTACGGGGATTCTGTGAAACGCAATCCCGCACGATATTTCTTCGCACTTCTTCTGATTTGCATCTGCGCATTCGCGCGAAGTCAGGAAAAGAGTCCGCTGGTGTTGTTGCAGACAATTCCAGTGCCGGGCATTCAAGGGGGATTCAACCACATGTCGGTGGATGCAGCGCGGCAGAAGCTATTTGCCGCAGCGTCGACCAACAAGACGCTGGAGATTATCGATCTGAAAGAGGCCAAGCCGTGGCGCTCGCTGGCAGGAGAGAGGCCCGCCGCAGCGCGCTACGCTCCGGAGTTCGATCAACTCTATGTGACGCGGGGCCAAAGCGTGGCTATCTACGATGGAAAGACGTACGATCTGATCGCCACAATCGACATTGGAAGCAGTGTTGACGAATTGCAATACGACGCTCACGCCAAGCGGCTCTACGTGGGATGTATGTCGCCGGACAAAACCGGCGTTGCCGTGATCTCCATCCCGGATGGAAAACTGTTGGGGATGATCGTTCTTCCCGACAAGCCGCAGGGGATTGCAGTGGATCACACAGGTGTGAAGTTGTTTGCCAATATGCCAGATCTTCGGCAGGTAGCGGTCATGGATGGCGAAAGGCGCGTTCTGTTGACAACCTGGCAACTGAATCCCGGCTTGGCGAACGTGCCGATCGGCCTCGATGACGCGAGCCATCGACTGTTCGTAGGAACCCGCCATCCCGCACAACTGCTAGTGATGAATTCGACTACGGGAGAGACGATTGCCGCTGTCGATTCGTGCGAGGATGCGGACGATCTTTTCTACGATGTGGCGCAGAAACGAATTTATGTTTCGTGCGGAGAGGGATCCATTGCGGTAATCGAACAGTCAGACGTCAATCAATACAGATTGCTGAGCAATATCCCGACGGTCACAGGAGCCCGTACTTCGGCATTTTCGGAGGCGCTGAAACGCCTGTACGTGGCCGTGCCGCGTCGTAGGGAGCAGCCAGCCGAGGTGCGTGTTTTTGGAGCGAGATAATTGCGGGAAGCTAGCCCGGTCGGGACCCTTGCACGGCCCGTGGTTGCCAAATCGCGCGTGTGATCCGAGCGCCTGCGAGGTGCAATCTTAAGTTCGGGGCGCATTACCGGCAACCCGGAAGAAACCTCGGAAACAGCATTATGTCCGAGTTGCCGACCATCCGCTCGGAACCCTGAAGACCGGGCACAGCGAGGGCGCCGCGCTGGCGGGCACCTCCCGGGCTGCGCAGGAGATCTTCTTGTGATCGCGAAGATCCGGAGAGTTCTACTTCCCGTATCTCTTTGCAGCCTTGCCGATCGATGGCCCGCCCTTGGCAAGATCTTGAGGGTTCATGACCGGCCTTAGAGAGACCTTTGCATTGAAAGCGAGAAACCAAGGCTCTGCGATCGCCGGAATCTGTGATGTGTCCTTCATGTCGAAAACGATGGAGCCCGACCGATTGCCGTTGTCGTCTGCAAAGAAATAGGCCGCTTCCGGTTTGAGATCGGCCAGTATGCCCTCAACTGTGGAACCCAGGGTTCCGTCTTTGGCGGCAGCATTGCCGGTTTCCACGGGGATAGAGACTCTGAGTAACATCCGCATTCTTCTTTCTCCTTTTTGTTTTTGGGGGTGCCAAATGTGTATAAGACGCCGTGCTTCGGCGTCAAGGATTTCGGACGTGGTGAGAGGAGACGGACGTTCCGCGGCCGTCTGCGAAAGGCGAAGCGCGAATCGGGGTTGGTCGAATTAAGGGGCTACCAAAGTGAATGTACGATCGGTGACCCGTGTACCGAGGTGACTTTGACTTTGCTCACCCACGCCCCGATAGCAGCGAATTCTTCCCAGGACTGAGCCTGTTTCCAGTGGTCTGCCACACCTGCCGGGGTCTCGTAGACCTCCGTCAAGACGAAGCAGGTGTTGCCGGTAGGCTTGGACGACGGGTTCATCGGATGCGACAGTTCCGGTCCTTTCACGAGGTTGTACAGCAGCAAGGCTTTTTTCCCGTCGCGAGAGTGCGTCTTCCGCATCCACTTGGCGTGGCTCGCGAAAATCCGATCGCCTTCCGCTACCAGATCGGGGGGAGCGGTAAAGATGACGGTGAGTTGGGTCTTCCCTTTGTGCGACATGGTCTTCCTCCTTCAAAAACCTCGAGTTTCGGTTTTGAGTACCCGGCCCGAAGTCCGCGAGGCCCCAATCAGCCCGAATTGCCGGCTGAGGTTTCGCAGCCAATTCGAGAGGCATTTCCTCAAACCCGTGCGCGCCTTTCGCATGCCGTGCGCGCTATTGCATCACGTCACTCACCGATTCGGTGGCGGCCCTGAGTTCGCAATCGAGACCCAGATTGCGATGGTTCATCTATTTCGCCGTTGGACCTCACGAGGGGCAGCGCGATGCATTCAGGAGCAGGGGCCAACCATAGCAGAGACGTCTTTGGTTGCGCCAGCATTTTATTTGGGCTGTATTGCTTGTCGTGCATTTTCGGGGCTTTCGGATGCGCTCCGAGCGGATCACCGGCAAACCGGACATAACCCCAATTGCGAGTAATGTCCAGGTTGACGACAATCCATCAGGAACTCGCTAGGGTGATGAGCGTAGGGAAGCTGTGATCTGAACGATTTATTGTTAATACGCACATAGATTGCCGTACAGAGAAAGTACTCTCTTAACCGGTAGCTGAAACCTGATTGACAAACGCCCCAAATCAGCGCACGTTCAATTTACGCGTCACCCCTTTCCTGCCCGTTGAAGGCCTCTCCTCGGGGAGAGGCTTTTATGTCTTAGCTGCTTGTCTCTTCGATTGAGTAGGGTCATGTTGCTGCTCTTCGTGGTGTTTTAGGTCACATCTACTTGTCTATCGGGAGCAGATAATCCGCACAGTGATCAGAGTTCGCTCTGTTCGACGGGTAATTCGGGAAAGCTAGAGCACCTTATGGTGCTGTTCTCATCAACAGCTTCATGAGCGGCAAGATTCCCGTTTTCGATTTAGGTCTCTTTGGTTCCGGTTGGAAGGTCCGGCTATGCAGTTTACCGACAGAGTGTTGATATGCGTCGACTGCTCCGCTGAATTTGTTTTCACGGCTGGCGAGCAGCTTTTCTTTTCCGACAAGGGGTTCGCAAACGACCCATTGCGCTGCAAAAGGTGCAAAGCGAAGCGTGGCGGCTTTGGGCGAAGAATTCGTCCGGAAACCAGGACTAGGTGTTCAGTGTGTGGTTCAGAAACTACCGTTCCCTTCAAACCTACGCAAGGCAGGCCCGTGCTTTGTAGATCGTGTTTTAACATGGTCCCGGCGTCCACTCCCCCGGCTGGCGTTAAGCTATGAATTCGACAATCCGCAAAATGACGATTGAAACCCTCAGGATGCAAGTCGATGTTTGCCGCCTCCAGTGCGAGTGCCTGTCGAGTGATTTTCAAACAACCACGACATTCGCTGAAAGGGCAAAACTTGCCCTCCGGTTGGACTACTTCTTGAAGACCGGTTATGCCGCCCAACTCATGCTCGATCTGATGGCGAGACAAGACCGGGAATCCGCAGCACGTTGAGGCGTGTCCACTCCATCGCCCGTGCATTGAGCCGTCGTCAGTTAATCACTTAAGTCTTCTCGGTCGGTTTCCGCTGCAGCGCCCTCCTGGTGCGCTCGACGGTTAATAGGATGCGCAAAGGCGCGCCAAACGAAAGTCACCCCAAACGGGCTGTCCTGTGACCCAAATCACATATCGTGAAGTCGTCCTCAGCAAAGAATCCAACGCAGGAGATGAGCTTCCATGCATGTTCAGAACGCACGACGTGTAAGTCTTATCGGAGGAGTATGGCCGACGCAGAATCAGGGTGCCTTCAGATGGGAGCTGGCGAAGCCCGCGGAATGGGACCAACTGCTCACCAGGCTTGGTCTGGACGATTCGCAGGCGCTGGACGCCGTCAAATCAGATAAAGAAGAGGGCGAACAACTTCGCAACTTTGTATTGGGGTCTTTCCGCCAATCCTTTGTACCCGAAGCTGTGATCAAAGCTGTGCGTCGTCGCCGGAAAGAGAATCAACTTGCTATTTCGTTAGCGAGTCAGCCGACAGCGATCAATTCAAATGCTGTAGCAACAACTTCCGGCGAGCAGATGTGAGGGAGTATGCGAGTCGTTACATCGTTCTTCGCGATCGAGAGTCTCCGGCCTCTACTTGACCATCCCGTTTACGGCGCGCCGAACGATCCAGCCCTCGTCGCAGTCAAAGACGCGATGAATGCCCACCGCGACTGGTTGAGTCTGCATGAAGGAGAGAATCGCATTGCACTATTGGGGAAGCCAATCCCGCGCTGCAGACCAATGCACGGAAAGGCACACTTGAATGTCTTGTTTTCCACCATTCTCATCGAATGAACCACCAACACGCATCCAACGCGGCCAACGAGTGAAGGGATGGCCCGTGAAAGCTGCGTCGGAAAAGACGACCAGCGCATCTTGACCGGTCACCGCATATCAAGTTCCCCATTGCCGACAAACCGTTCGGGACCGCGAACTTTCGCGAATGTGATTTGTTTGAAATCGGGGTACCTGATAAGTAACGTCCGACCGACAGTTCCGCAACAGGGAATTACTCCCCTGAAGGTATAATCATGCAACCAGTTCGCCCTATTTGGGCGCTTGAGAGTCTAAGCGGGACGGCGTAACTACTGGGGACAGGCATTCAAGGGGTCTCTTTAGGGCCCCTGGCGGGTCGTGCTCCTTCTCCCTCCGCCGGCGGAAGATTCTTTTTCTTCCCACTTGGCAATCTAGGAACTCAATACGAGTCGCCCAGACTTGTAGTAAGCGACAAAACGAAGGGCGCGCAGCCCATCCACACAACGCGTCGCCGGCCATCGTTAGCGGCTTTAAGTATTCGGGGCATAGCGGGTTCAGGTTCTTCCCCGGAGGTGCGTCGTGTCACAAGTGGTGCGAGAAGGGCTGCGGCCCGAGACCGCAGTACAGTCCGTGATTGAAATCCTGATCGATAGCCAGGAAGGGCTTGCCACGGTGGGCGAAAGGCTTCTGGATCAAACCCTCACGCGATATTTCTTCGCTGAGTCACTGCTGCGCGCGCAATTTATCGACCAACTGGAGACGACCCTCCGCCAGCGAGGCGTGAGCCGATTCCGAAAGAAGGGCAGCGCGGCAGCGACCCTTCACCGCACATGGGCTCGCTTCAAGTCCAGGTTCATGGGCGGCGATCACACGCTGCTGGTCACGGCCGAACAGGGCGAAGACGCCGTCATCGAAGTCTACAGCAAGGCTTTGGGGACCTACCTCCCTAGGTCCATTCGCGAGCTTCTGACGGCTCAGGAAGCGCACATCGAGTTGGTCCACGATTTCGTGAAAACGGAGTGTGACCGCCCCGCGGCCGTGGACAAAACGGCGCGGAGTACAGTGCCTGCAAGTGACGAAATTTCGCATTGACGGCCGGGCACTCATCGCACCAGAGGCAAGAACTATCTTCAACGAATTTCGTCTGGGAAGAATCTCTGGACTCATGAATTTTACGCAAGTGGTTCCAGGTTGCACGTGCGGAGGTGACGCACATGGGAAAGAGCCCGGACAAGACCGTTCTACTGATCGAGAATGACCTCGAACAGACTCGCATCATCCGCGAAATGTTCGACGACCAAGGCTCACACTCATTCGCATTGACCCAAGTGGTATGTTTGGCAGACGCTGAGACGTACCTTGCAGAGCATCCAATTGACATTGTCATGCTGGATCTGGGATTGACCGATCCGGAAGGACTGGAGGCGGTGAGACGGGTGCGCGCAGTCGCGCCTCACGCTTCCGTTGTGCTGCTGTCCAGCCTGGCAGAGGAGCCGAAGGCAATCCAAGCCATCCATGAGGGCGCGCAAGACTACCTCATCAAGGGCCAGATCGAGCCGCACAAGCTCATGAGAGCCCTAGGCAATGCCGTTGAGCGCAAGACGAACGAAGACATCCTGATCAACGAAAAGGAACGCGCCCAGGCCACGCTCAATTGCATCGCAGATGCCGTGATCTGCACCGACATGGCGGGAAACATCACCTTTTTCAATCCCATCGCGAGCGGCATGATGGGCTGGCCGCTGAAGGAGGCGGTCGGCCGACACCTGACCGAGGTCTTCCGGATCGTGGACGCCACCACGCGCAAGGCAATCCTGGATCCGATGGCAAAGGCGGCATCGGAAAACCTGACGGGAAATCTGCCGCTGAATTGTGCGCTGATCCACCGTGACGGCCATGAAGTCTTCATCGAAGACTCCGTTGCCCCCATCCACGACGGTGGACGTGAGGTTACTGGAGCGGTGATTGTTTTTCGCGACGTGAGCGCGGCGCGGGCGCAGTCGGAGCAGATGACTCATTTGGCCGAACATGATTCTCTGACCGGGTTGCCCAATCGGTTGCTTTTTAACGATCGGGTTGGTCAGGCAATCTCCCTTGCACGCCGGCACGGAGGCCAGGCCGCCGTCCTGTTTCTGGATTTGGATGGCTTCAAACAGGTCAACGACTCCCTAGGACATAAGGTCGGCGACAAGCTTCTTCAATCTGTCGCAAAACGCTTGCTGGCCTGCGTACGCGACCCTGATACGGTCAGCCGGCACGGAGGTGACGAGTTCGCAGTGCTGCTGCAAGATGTAAATCGACCCGAAGATGCCGCTGCTACAGCAAGAAGAGTGCTAAGGGCGCTGGGCGAGGTTCATTCGGTCGACGGCCACCAGCTTCACATCACCGCAAGCATCGGTATAAGCATCTACCCCGACGACGGCTTGGATGCGGAGTTGCTCATCGGGAATGCAGACACCGCAATGTATCGGGCCAAAAAGAACGGATGCCAGAGCTGTGAGTTCTACAGTCCGGAGTTGAACCTCTGCACATTTGAGCGCCAGTTCACCAGGGAGGAACTGCAGCGCGCCCTGGAACGGAACGAATTGACGCTGCACTACCAGCCCAAGGTCGATCTGAAGACGGGAGCCATCACCGGGGTTGAAGCGCTGTCCCGCTGGACTCATCCCACGCGCGGAACGATTCTTCCGGGACAGTTCATTCCCATCGCCGAGGAATCAGGCCTGATTCTGCCCATCGGCGCCTGGGTATTCGGTGAGGCATGCACCCAGGCCCGAGCTTGGGCGGATGCGGGTATCCCCCCAAAGACGATGGCTGTCAACATTTCACGTGTGCAGTTTCAGAGCGGGGATTTTCTGGATGGGCTGTTCGCAGCCCTCAGCAAAACTGGCATGGATCCGGGGTTTCTGGAGCTGGACGTAACCGAAGGTGTTCTGATGCACCATCCCGAGCGCACAGCACTCATCCTCAAGACCCTGAGGGATAGGGGGGTGCGGGTGTCAGTCGATAACTTCGGCACGGGCAACTCCAGCTTGATCAATATGCAGAAGCTACCCCTCAAAGCCCTCAAGATCGACCGGTCGTTTATCCGTCAGATCACGACCGTTCCCGGCGGAACGGCCACTGTCGAAGAATTCATAAACATGGGTCGAAGCCTTCACCTCCGGGTCATTGCTCAGGGAGTTGAAACGACTGAAGATCTGGAGTTTCTGTGGTCACGCGATTGTGACGAAGCCCAGGGGGACTTCTTTAGCCGGCCCGTTCCGCCGGATCAGTTGGCCAAGCTACTCCAACCAAACTGAACCTGCGCGAGGTGAAAGCCGCATAGAAATGGAGATCTGTGCACGGTCAGCCCTTCACAATCTGCAAGGAGTTATATCTATCCTCCAAGGCGGGTTTCGGGCGGTTTGGCGCCCACACGGAGACTACCGGCGACGGCGCCAGTCAGTGAGCGCAAAATCGCCGATGCACGCATTGAGACTTCCATTACATGCAGTGAATGCGGGGCGCAAGCCACGGTTCCATTCAAGCCGGTTCATGGAAAGCCTGTGCTCTGTCGCTCGTGCTTTTTAAAGAAAAGGGCGCAGGCAAGCTAAGGGTGACGGAATTCAAGCACCGGGGACAGGCATCCGGCTCGACTCGGCGTATCGATACGAAAACGAAGAAGGGCACGGCTCAGCTCTATCCTCTTTTCTCACAGTGCTACTGAATCCGCTTCTCTGACCCCATCCCGTACCTGACCTTCCAGCACTTCCAGCATTAGTTCCATGATCTGAGTCTGCTTGAGTGCCTTCTCCTGTCTCCAAGCGATTTCTACCTTCTCCGTGTCCGTTCGCGCCCCTTCAAGTTGAACGGTGAGCGATAAGCTACAGAGACGTGACGCGTCGATTTGGCCGCGCAGACAGCGGATTCTGAATTGCTCGATGAAGGACTCCATTCGATCTTTCTCCCCCTTAGAGAGCAGTGCCCCGAAGCCGCAAGTCGTCACGGATGCGATCCGTCACAACGCACAAGATGCATGGCCACTTTAGTGGACTATACAAGCATTCAAGATGACTTGCGTGATCTAGACCACACAATTTGTTACGGGTAGGTAGGGTCACTTGCACTCACGGGGGATTCTCGTAACACCTTTGGAGTCGCGCAATCTTAAACTGATTTTCTATCGTAGATATTCAATTCTTCCACAACCTTTGCCCATTGGGACATTAGCTCATC
>Ga0209517_10004554_pt1 | contig 18159 bp, 15 predicted proteins | sample PeaSoiMetSII2010_FD_187695 | JGI IMG/M metagenome (GOLD analysis project Ga0209517, IMG submission 187695) | Peat soil microbial communities from Weissenstadt, Germany - SII-2010 (SPAdes) (version 2) | ecosystem: Environmental > Terrestrial > Soil > Wetlands > Peat | place: Germany...
TGTGGCAGGGGCTCGTAAAGCAAGGGGAAGGCAGAAACTGCAGCCCGCGACAAAAACGTTTCTGGCGCTGCGGAATGCGGTGAATCGAGAAGAGGAGGAACTCGAGCAGTTTCTTTCGCGGACCCCTGCCACTTTGAATATTGGAGGACGGTGGATCATCCTCAGTTACCACTCGCTGGAAGATCGTCCGGTGAAGCGCGCGTTTCAGAAACTGGAGCGCGAGGGAAGTTTCCGCGTGCTGACCCGCAAGGTGATCGTTCCGGGCGACGAAGAAATCAGATACAACCCGCGAGCGCGCAGCGCAAAAATGCGCGTGGCGGAAAAAATCGCGCCGGCGGAAGACCGTGCGGCTGGGAGCTGGCGATGACGGAACACTTCACGGAATACTACACGGTAAAACAGATCGATAATTCCCGGCTGGTGCGGCCGACGCATCCAGCGCGGCTTCGAGATTTCTGGCGACGGCTCGCGGTCAGCGCAGCCATGGGGGCGTGCCTGCTGAGCTACGCGTGGCAGCATTTCGAGTGCATCCAGATCCGCTACCAGATCGAGCAGTTGGACAGCGAGCGGGCGCAGGCCTCCGAGCTCAACCAGCAATTGCACCTGGAAGTGGCGACATTGCGATCGCCAATGCGGGTGGATGCGATTGCGCGGAACCAGCTGGGCTTGACGGTTCCGGTGCCCGGGCAGGTGGCTCCGGTCGAGGACGCGAGCGATGGCGTCGTAGCGCAGGCGCGAACGGTTGCGCTGTCGTCCCGGCCCTGATTTCAGCCTCAATTGAAACTGGCATGAGTTTGCGGCTCGCTGTGGCGGGCCTTTTCCGGCGGATCGGACTCGATCGCCGCAGGAGCACGTTTCCGATAGGGTAGGCCGGAGTCCATGGAGCAGCGCAATCCACGTCTCCGCTGGCTGGTCGTCTGGGTCCTGGCGGCGGTTTGGATGGCGGTGGTCATCGGCCGGCTGAGTTACCTGCAGCTTTTCTCCTACAGCGAATACCTCGCAAAAGCACAGCGTCAACAGCAGCGCATTTTCGAGATCAGCCCGATGCGCGGGACGATCTACGACCGCAAGGGGCGCGAACTCGCGGTCAGTTTGCCAATGGATTCCGTCTTCGGCGACCCGGCGGAGATCACCGACGTCGAGATGGTGGGGCGGCTGCTTTCGCGCGCGCTCGACGCGCCTGCCGAAGAACTCGAAGAAAAGATCCGCGAAGCCAAAACTCCCGTGCGTTTGGCGCGCAAACTTTCGCCGGAAACCGTCCAGCGAATCACGGATATGAATCTGAAGGGCGTATTTTTCCAGAAAGAGAACCGCCGGGTGTATCCGCAGAGGGATCTTGCCGCGTCCGTGCTCGGGTACGTGGACGTGGATGAAAAGGGAATCGGCGGAATCGAATATTCGTTGGACAAGCAGATCCGCGGGCGGCCCGGCAAGATGATGGTGATGGCGGACGGGCGGCGCCGTTGGTACGACCGCACGGAATCGGCCGCCGATCCGGGCGCAAGCGTGACGCTGACGATTGATGAAACGATTCAGTACATCGCGGAGAAGGAACTGGGGCGCGCCATCGGGGAGACGCACGCCAAGGCTGGAACGGTCGTCGTGCAGGACCCGAACTCGGGCGAACTGCTGGCGGTCGCCAACTGGCCCGTATTCGATCCCAACGAGGCGGGCGATTATGCTCCTGAAGCGCGCATTGATCGCGCGGTGGCGTCCGCGTACGAGCCGGGATCGACGTTCAAGGTGTTGACGTTGACGGGAGCGATCGAAAACGGCGTGGCGACGCCGAACGACCTCGTGGATTGCCAGATGGGCCAGATCATGGTGGCGGGGCGGCTGATTCACGACTGGAAGAAATTCGGCGTGCTGAGCGTGCGCGAAATTCTGGAGCATTCCAGCGACGTGGGCGCAATCAAAGTTGCACTGCGGCTCGGCGCGCCGCGATTCTACGACGCGATTCGCGCGTTCGGAATCGGACAGCCCACGGGGATCGAACTACCGGGCGAGAATCGTGGATTGCTGCGACCGATTGAGAATTGGTCCGCGAGTTCCATCGGCTCGCTGGCCATCGGCCAGGAGGTGAGCGTCACGCCAATTCAGATTGTTTCCGCGATCTCGGCGGTGGCGAATGGCGGGACCCTTTATCGGCCGCATATCGTGCGTGAGATTGACGGAGGCCAACCCCGAGCGCTGCGCGCCGTTCCCGGGCCTCAACAAGCGACGGATGGCAGAACGGCGGCGACGATTCGCGAATTGATGGAGGGCGTGGTGCTGGAAGGAACGGGCAAGCCCGCACAGTTGGACGGCTACACGGCTGCGGGGAAATCGGGCACGGCGCAAAAGATCGATCCGGCGACAGGCCGCTATTCAGCGACGCAGTACAACTCATCGTTCGTGGGTTTCGCGCCGGTGAACAATCCCGTGATTTCGATTCTTGTGGTTCTCGATTCGCCGGTTGGGCCGCATCACGGGGGAGAAGTGGGCGGGCCGGTGTTCAAGCGCGTCGCCGAGCAGGTGCTGGCGTATCGCGACGAGGCGCACGACGTGCCCGCGCCATCCGACATTGAGACGGCGAAGAACCTGCAAGGGGCTCCGCGGCGTGCTTCTGGTCCAGACGGCGCTACAGCGGCGGCCCAGGCGCGTTTTCAGGCCGCGGTGGCGAAGACGATACTGCCGAGCGCGGCGCCACCGACGGTCGCGTTTGGAGATTCAACTGCGGTGGTGGTCCCAAGCCTCGCGGGCCAGACGGTTCGCGGCGTGACGGAGGAGTGTTCGCGATTGGGACTGATGCCGTCGCTGATCGGCAACGGAGTTGCACTTGAACAGTTTCCGGCAGCCGGGGCGCAGGTCCTGCGCGGCAGCCGGGTGACGGTGCGATTTGGACGTCCGGGAGAAATAGTGCCGGTGTCGGCGCCAGGTGACGGGAATTGAGTCTAACTGTGAAGCGTCCGGCCGCGAAGCGTCGGGCGGGCTTGAGCGATGACGAGCCGAGCGAGAGACAGAGAAGACGCGGCATGAGACTCGAGAAATTACTCGCCGGAGCCGAGGTCGGAAAAATCGTGGGCCCAGCTGATATCGAGGTTGTCTCGGTCGCCTACGACAGCCGCAAGGTCGTGCCTGGTGCGATTTTCTTCGCCTTGCGCGGGGAAAAATTGGAGGGAGTGAAGTTCGTCGAAGATGCCGTGCGGCGCGGAGCAATTGCCGTGGCGACCGAAGATGCCAACCAAGTGTCATCGAAAAACATCACCCTGGTCGAACTCCTGCCGGGGTCGGAGCGGCGCGGGCTGGCGAGGGCGGCGGCTAATTTCTACGATCATCCGGCCGACGCGCTGCAATTGGTGGGCGTCACCGGCACGAATGGGAAGACGACGACAGCGTTTCTGGTGGACTCGATCCTGCGCGAGGCTGGGAAGACGACTGGGCTGATCGGCACGACGGGGTATCGCACACCCCAGGGCAGCCGCACGGCCGTGAACACGACTCCCGAGTCGCTCGACTTGCAGCAGATGTTCGCCGAAATTCGTGACTCGGGAGGAACGCACGCCGTTTTGGAAGCGAGCTCGCACGCGCTGGCGATGGAACGCCTGTGGGGATGCCACTTCGCGGTCGCGGTCTTCACCAACCTGACGCGCGATCATCTGGACTATCACAAATCGTTCGAGGAGTATTTCGCGGCGAAGCGGCTGCTATTTGAAGGCACGGGTGCGGGCGCGCCCGGAGTGGCCGTGATCAACGCCGACGATCCGTACGCGCCGCAACTGGCGGGGCTTGCGCGGCGCACGCTGAGCTATGGGCTGAACGGCACGCCCGATCTGACGGCGAAGAAACTGGCGCTGAGTTTTCACGGCCTGGAATTCAAGGCGCAAACGCCGCTGGGGACGATCGAGGTGCGCTCGCCGTTCGTGGGCCGCATCAACGTCTACAACATCCTCGCGGCGATTGGGGCGGGAATCGCCCTCGATATTCCCAAGGAAAAAATCGAAGAGGGCATCGCGAATCTCGAACTCGTTCCGGGGCGATTTCAGCGCATTGACGAAGGGCAGCCGTTTCTGGTGATCGTGGATTACGCGCACACCGACGACGCGCTGCGCAATCTGATCGCGACGGCCCGGGAGCTTGGTCCATCGGCGCGGATCATCACCGTATTTGGAGCGGGCGGCGAACGTGACCGCACCAAGCGTCCGTTGATGGGCGAGGCGGCGGGTTCGCTGAGCGACATGGTGGTGCTCACGAGCGATAACCCGCGAAGCGAAGACCCGCTGCGAATCATCAACGACGTGGTCGTGGGATTGCAGAAAGTGAATGCGAAGTACCGGGTTGAGCCGGACCGGGAGCGGGCGCTGGCCATCGCGCTCGACGAGGCGCGGCCGGGCGACATCGTGCTGCTCGCCGGCAAAGGGCACGAGACATATCAGGTCCTGCGCGACGGGACGATCGAGTTTGACGATCGCGAGAAGGCGCGAGCGATACTGCGCCGCAAAGGCTATTCGAAGAGGCCGGCTGGACATTAAGCGAGGGCGCTAACGCCAAGCCCATTGGAGCTTCGATGCGGTGGACCGCGGATCAATTGGCCGATGCATTGGGGGTCGCACGCCCCACGGGGCTCGACCCCTTGGCCGGGGTGGCCGGCGTCTCGATTGACTCTCGCACCGTTCAGCCAGGGGAACTGTTCATCGCCATACGCGGACCGCGTCACGATGGACACGGTTTTGTTGCCGGGGCTTTGGACCGGGGCGCGACGGCCGGGGTGGTGGCGCGGGAACGATTCAAAGAGTACCCGGGCGAAATTCAGGCAAAGCTCTTTGCCGTGGACGACACGCTCGAAGCTTTGCAGCGGTTGGCCTCGCGGGCGTGCGAAATTTGGCGGAGGGGAAAGCCGGGACGGATCATCGGGGCGGTGGCCGGGTCCGTGGGGAAGACCACTACGAAAGAGATTCTCGCATCGCTTCTGGGCGCGCGGTTCCGGGTCCTGAAGACGCTGGGAAATTTGAACAACGAATACGGACTGCCGCTGACGTTGCTGAAGATCGACGAGGAACACGGCGCGGCGGTGGTGGAACTGGGCATGTCGCACCGCGGGGAACTGGCACGCCTTGCGCAGATTGCGACGCCGGAGGTGGGCGTGGTGACTCGAGTCGCGGTCGAGCATCTGGAATTCTTTTCGTCGATCGAGGAGATCGCGCTGGCGGAGCGCGAACTGATCGAGAATCTGGCGTGGCCGAATGCCACGGCGGTGTTGAACGCGGATGACGAGCGCGTGGCGAAGTTCGCGGAAATCGCGCGGGGACGCGTGATTCGGTTTGGGACCAGTCCGCAGGCGGAGTTTCGCGCGGATGCGATTGAAGAGCAGGGCATCGAAGGGTCGGCGTTCGATTTCGTCTCGCCCGTCGGACGCGCGCGTCTGCAACTGCCGCTGATCGGCCGGCACAACGTGATGAACGCGATCGCGGCGCTGGCGGCGGCAAGCGTCTGGGGCATCGGCGCGGAAGAGGCGCAGCGAGTTTTTTCGGCGCTCACGCCGGCGGACAAGCGCGGCGAGGTGGTGCGGTTCGAGGACGGTTTCACGGTGATCAACGACACCTACAATTCAAGTCCGACGGCGTTGAGCGCATTGACGCAATTGCTCGCGGCGACGCCGGGCTATCAGCGGCGAATCGTGGCCGCGGGCGAGATGCTGGAACTGGGGGATTCTTCGGAGGAGTTGCACCGCGAATGCGGCCGCGCTGCTGCCGGGCTGCGAAAGATTGATTGGATTTTCGGAGTGCAAGGGTATGCCGCCGATTTGGTGGACGCAGCCGTCGAGGCGGGGCATCCGCAGGAGCGCACAAAAGTTTTCGGGAACTCGCAGGAGGCCGCGAAATTCCTCGAACAGTTCATAGCGCCGGGCGATTTGCTGTTGTTGAAAGGTTCGCGCGGCGTACGAATGGAAAGAGTTCTCGAAGCCATTGATGCGCAACACCGGCGCGCCGATAAGAAACGCGTGCCCGAAGCTCTGGAAACCGGGCAAAAGGGACGCAGCTGAAATGCTTTACTACCTCTTCTTCTTCGCGCTCCGGCGGCATTTCAGCGCGCTGAATGTATTTCGCTACATCACCGTGCGGACGGCGGTGGCCAGCCTGACGGCGCTAGTGCTGTCGCTGCTGCTGGGCCCGTGGATGATCGAGCGGCTCCGCACTCTGCAGGTGAAGCAGTACATTCGCGAGGAAGGCCCGAAGGGCCATCAAGCGAAGGCCGGAACGCCGACGATGGGCGGTGTGTTGATCGTCGCGGCGATCGTAATACCGACTTTACTTTGGGCCGACCTGCGGAACACGTATGTGCTGATCGCGCTGGCCGCCACAATGGCGTTCGGAATCATCGGCTTCATCGACGATTACAGCAAAGTGGTGCGAAAGCACAATCGGGGACTTACCGCCGCGGGAAAATTCGGGCTGCAGGTGCTGACGTGCGCGTTTGTCGGGGCGATGCTGATCGGCCTGGAGGCAAAAGGCAAGTACTCGACGCAATTGAGCGTGCCGTTCATGAAGAAGCTGCATCCGGACCTGGTGATTGACTTGCTGCTCAACCACAGATTCACGTGGGCGCTTGCTTTCGTTCCGTTCGTGCTTTTCCTGGTGCTGGTGATCGCCGGTCTCTCGAACGGAGTGAATCTGACGGATGGGCTCGATGGGCTGGCAATCGGCTGCGTGCTGATTTCCTCCGTCGCGCTGACGGTGATTACCTATCTTTCGAGCAATGCGCGGTTCGCCGAGTATCTTGAGATTCAAAGGATTCCCGACGCCGCCGAGCTAACGATTTTTTGCGGGTCGCTCGCCGGCGCGTCGCTCGGATTTCTCTGGTACAACGCGCACCCCGCGGAAATGTTCATGGGCGATGTTGGCTCGCTCGCGCTCGGCGGAGCCATCGGAACGATTGCCGTGATTCTGAAGCAGGAGATTCTGATGCTTTCCATCGGCGGCATTTTCATTTTGGAGCTGCTGTCGGTGATCATTCAGGTGGGCTGGTTCAAGCTGACCGGGAAGCGCGTGTTTCGCATGGCGCCGCTGCATCACCATTTCGAGCTGATGGGTTGGAGCGAATCGAAGATCATCGTGCGGTTTTGGATCTTAGCGCTGGTGTTTGCGCTTTTTTCGCTGACGACTTTGAAATTGAGGTGAGGCGAGGTGAGACCGGGATTCGATCTGGCGGGGAAGCGCGTGTTAGTGGTGGGACTCGCGCGCACCGGCGTGGCCGTGTCTCTTTTCGCGGCGGGCTATGGCGCCGCCGTGACGGCCACGGACGAGAAGCCCGAAAGCGCGCTAGGCGAGATGGTTGCAAGGCTGCGCGCGGCGGGCGTGAAACTCGAGCTCGGCGGACATCCGGCTTCTGCGTTCTTCGAGCAGGATTTGATAGTCGTCAGCCCAGGCGTGCCGGCAAATCTGCCGCCGCTGGTGCTCGCGCAGGTCGGAGGCATCCCGGTGTGGAGCGAGGTCGAGCTCGCCTGGCGTTTCTTGCGCGGCAAGTTGGTTGCGATCACTGGATCGAACGGAAAGACGACCACCACTTCGCTGGTCGCCCACATCCTGGAGACGGCGGGCATTCCGACGCTGGTGGGTGGAAATATTGGAGCGCCATTGATTTCGCTGGTCGAGTCGTCCACGGATTCAACGGTCACCGTCGCTGAAATCAGCAGCTTTCAGTTGGAGGCGATTCAAGCGTTCCGTCCGGAGATCGGAGTCCTTCTGAACCTGACGCCCGACCATCTCGATCGGCACGCGTCGTTCGAGGAATATGCGGCGGTGAAGATGCGGTTGTTTGAAAATCAGCTGGACCGCGATTTTGCGATTCTGAACGCAGACGATCCCGAGGTCACCAAGCGGATGCCCTCGCGCTCGCACGTCTTCTGGTTCAGCCGGCAGAAGCGCGTCGCGGAAGGCGCGTTCCTTCTGGACGATCAGATCATTTTCCGGAATGAAGGCTCGGAGACTGCAGTCGGGCGGCGCAGTGAAATTCCGCTGCGCGGAGAGCACAACGTCGAAAACGTTCTGGCGGCATGCGCTACGGCGTTTCTGGCGGGCGCACCGCCTGCGGCGATTTCGAGCGGCGTGAAGAGTTTTCGCGGAGTTGAGCACCGCCTGGAATTCGTAGGCGAGATCGGCGGCGTCGGGTTCTACAACGATTCGAAAGCCACTAACGTGGACGCCGCGCTCAAGGCCATCGAAGCGTTTCCCGGACCGCTGGTCGTCATTCTCGGCGGCAAGGACAAGGGCAGCCCATACACGCCGCTGCAGGAGGCCCTTCGCGCGCGTGGACGGGTGGCGTTGCTGATCGGCGAAGCCGCGGAAAAGATCGCCGCGGATCTGGGCGATGCCGTGCCGTGCGTGCCTGCCGGCACGCTTGAACGCGCCGTACAGCTCGCCTCGGACCGCGCGCGGCCGGGCGATGTGGTGCTGCTCGCTCCGGGGTGCTCGAGCTTTGACCAGTTCGAGAACTACGAGCATCGCGGCCGCGCGTTCAAGCAGCTCGTGGCGCAGATTGAGAAACGATCGGCCGCGCCCGCTTCGGCCCAAAAAGGATAAACGATGCCTCGCAGCCTGCAGCACGATCGGCAGTTATTCGGCGTCACGCTGGCGCTCTGCCTGATCGGCGCCGTAATGGTGTTCAGCGCCTCGGCGATGACCGCGCGGGAATGGCACGGGAACGCCTACTTCTTTCTGCTGCGGCAGCTCGTCTGGGTGGCGCTCGGGATCGCCGGGATGTTCTGGCTGATGAATACGGATTACCGCAAGCTGCGACAGCCGCGCGTGATCTTCACCGCGCTTTCCGTGACGCTGGTTCTGCTGCTCGCGGTGTTTTTTCTCGACCGGTCGCACGCGACGCATCGCTGGATTCGCCTGGGCCCGCTGAGCCTGCAGCCCTCGGAGATCGCGAAGCTGGTGGTGATCTTCTATCTCGCGTGGTTTCTCGAGAGCCGCCGCGAGCCGCGCGGCGCCGGGATCAACAATGTGACCCAGACGCTGCTGCCGGCCATTGGGACGGTCCTGCTGATGGTGGCGCTGGTTTACAAAGAACCGGACATGGGCACGGCCTGCATGATTTTCTTCATTGCCGCGGTGATGCTCTTCATCGCCGGACTTTCCTACAAGTACATCGTTGGTGCGGCGATTGCCGCTCTGCCGCTGATCTATCTGGCCATTGCCGCCACGCCCTACCGGCTCGAGCGCCTGAAAGCGTTCCTGTCGCCCGGAGCCGACCCGCAGGGACACGGATTTCAACTGGCGCAGTCGCTGATCGCCATAGGGTCGGGCGGATTCACCGGCGTGGGTTTGATGGAGAGCCGGCAAAAGCTGTTTTTCCTGCCAGAGGCGCACACGGATTTCATCTTTTCGGTGATTTGCGAGGAAGCGGGTTTCATCGGAGCCGCGGTCGTGCTGGCTTTGTTCGCGGTATACGGCTGGCGCGGCTTTGTGGCCGCGATGAAGGCGCCGGACGCATTCGGCAAGTTTCTGGGAATCGGAATCACGGCGATGGTGATGGGCCAGGCGCTGATCAATCTGAGCGTGACGCTGGGACTGCTGCCGACGAAGGGAATTCCGCTGCCGTTCATCAGCTACGGCGGATCGAGCCTGCTCGGCATGCTGCTGGCCACCGGCGTGCTGTTGAACATCAGTCAGCACGCGGATGAGACGTGAGCGGGGATGCAAACAGTTTACTGATCGCGGGCGGCGGCACCGGCGGGCATGTGTTTCCGGCGCTGGCGGTCGCGCGGGAATGGTTGCGGCGAGGAGAGCGAAGCGTCGTGTTTGTGGGAACGGAGCGCGGGATGGAATCGCGGCTGGTGCCGCAGGCGGGAATGCCGCTGGAGACGATTCGCGTCGCTGGGCTGAAAGGCATCGGCGGCGCGAAGTTTTTCCGCAATGTGGCCATGCTGCCCGCGGGGTTGTGGGACTCGGAAAAGATACTTCGCTGGCATCGGTTTGGCGCGGCGCTCGGCGTGGGAGGCTACGCCTCCGGGCCGGTGATGCTTCTCGCGGCAATGCACAGAATTCCCAGCGTGGTTTTCGAGCCGAATGTCGAGCCGGGATTCACGAACCGGGTACTCGCCGGGCTGGCCACGCGCATCGCGGTCGCAAGCGAGGAAACGGCGGTGCGATTCGGCCACAAGGCGGTGGTGACCGGCTGCCCGGTGCGCAAGGAATTCTTCGCGATCCAGCCTAAAGAGCATGGCGCGCCCTTCCGATTACTCATTACGGGCGGCAGCCGGGGCGCGCTGCCGATCAACCGCGCGGTGGTTGACTCGCTCGACCGGCTGGCGGCCAGAAAAAATGAGCTTTTCATCGTGCATCAGACCGGTGAACGCGACTATAATGCGGTTCGCGTAGCCTATGCGCGGCGCCAATTTCAAGCGGAGGTCGTCCCCTTCATCGAAAATATGGCGGAGAGGTTTGCTCAGGCCGACCTGATAGTTTGCAGGTCGGGCGCCATCACTGTCGCGGAGGTATCCGCCTCCGGACGCGCCGCCATCTTTATCCCCTTTGGGGCTTCGACAGACGCACATCAGACCCGCAACGCGCAGGTCATGCAAAGCGCGGGTGCTGCCCGTCTTCTCCCTCAAGACGAGCTGACGCCTGAGCGGTTGACTACCGAGATTTTTTCCCTCCTGGACCAGCCCCGGAGAATTCAAGAGATGGAAGAACGCGCTCGTTCGCTCGCCCGCCCGCGCGCCGTCGAGGATATCGTTGACGTGATTGAAGGAGTGGTCCGGCGATGAGCGTCACACTGCGCAACTTTCAACGCATTCATCTGGTGGGAATCGGGGGCAGCGGCATGAGCGGCATCGCCGAGGTACTGCTGTCGAGCGGCTACGCCGTTTCGGGTTCCGATCTAAAGGCGATGCCGATAACCGGGCGCTTGCGCAATCTGGGCGCCACGATTCACGAGGGCCATCAGGCTGAAAATGTACATGGCGCGCACGTGGTGGTGGTGTCGTCCGCTGTGCCGCCGGACAACGTCGAAATCGCCGAAGCGCACCGCCTGAAAATTCCGGTGATTCCGCGCGCGGAGATGCTCGCCGAATTGATGCGCCTGAAATACGGGATCGCGGTCGCCGGAGCGCATGGAAAGACGACCACGACTTCGATGGTCGCTTCGGTGCTTGCGGCTGCGGGTCTCGATCCCACGTTTGTTGTTGGCGGGCGCGTGAATCACGCCGGAGCGAATGCGCGGGTGGGACAGGGCGATTACATGGTCGTGGAAGCGGACGAGAGCGACCGGTCGTTCCTGCTGCTCGCGCCGGTGATCGCGGTGGTAACTACGATTGACCGCGAGCACATGGGCCAGTACAGCTCGCTCGAAGAGATTCAGGAAACGTTTCTTCAATTCATCAACCGCGTGCCGTTTGACGGCTCGGTGGTGCTCTGCGTGGACGATCCCAACGTGCAGACCATTTTACCGCGCGTGAACCGGCCGGTCGTCACGTACGGCACGTCGAGCCAGGCCGATCTGGTGATCTCAGACGTGAAACTCAACGGCCTCGCGAGCGATTTCGCGCTGAAGTATCGCGGCGAGGACCTGGGCGTGTTTCATCTGCCGTCGCCGCCGGGGATTCACAACGTGCGCAATGCCGCCGCCGCAGCAGCCGTCGGGTTGGTGCTCAACGTGCCGCCGGATCTGATTCGCGATGGCCTCGCCGAGTTCTCCGGGGTCGCGCGGAGATTCGAGATCAAGGGCAAATTCTCCGGCGTGACGCTGATCGACGACTACGGGCATCACCCCGCGGAAATCCGCGCGACGCTCGAAGCTGCGCGCGGCTGCGGATACAAGCGCCTGCTCGTGCTTTTCCAGCCGCACCGCTACTCGCGCACGCAGCATCTCTGGGAAGATTTCAAGAGCTCGTTCAATCAGGCGGACGTCGTGGTGATCACCGATATCTACGCGGCGGGCGAGTCTCCGATTGAAGGTATCACCGGCGAACGCCTTTCCGAGGCCATCAGCTCGGCGGGACACAAGAACGTGGTTTACTCGAGCACTTTGCAGGGCGGAATCGAATACATGCTGCGCGAGGCGCGCCCGGGCGACGCGGTGATGACCATCGGCGCCGGCAGCGTGGGCCGCGTGACCGAACAACTGGCGCTGCTATTCGATTCGAGGGTTTCGACAACGCGACATGCGGATTAGCGACAAGGCGGCGGCGCGGTTGAAAGAGCTCGGCGTGGAATTGCGCCAGGGCGTTTCGCTCGCGGAAGAGACATCGCTCGGAATCGGCGGGACGACCGACGAGATTCTGCTGCGCCGCTACGAGTCGATTCCGGAAGTGATGCGGCTGCTCGCGGACGAGCATATTCCGCATCGCCTTCTGGGCGGCGGCACCAACGTGCTGATCGTTGACGGCGAGCTGCCTTGGGTGGTGCTGCATCTGCCCACGGCGCATCCGGGAATGCGCGCGGAAGGCAACGCGGCGTACGTGGATGCCTCGGCCGATCTTGGAGGCATGGTGACGTTTTGCGCGAAGCACGATCTGGGCGGCATGGAAGGCCTGATCGGAGTACCGGGAAGCGTCGGCGGCGCGCTGAGGATGAATGCGGGCGCCTATGGAACGCAGATTGGTCCGCACGTCCGCGAAGTGGAGCTCTACCGCGCGGCGACGGGCGAGATCGAAACGCTGCGTGGCAGCGACATACGTTTTGATTACCGGCACACGTCGTTCGCGCCGGATGACCTGATGCTGCGGGTGAAGCTCGAACTGCCGTCCAAGCCGTTCAAAGAGATTATCGCCGGCATCAAGGTGTGCAACGAGAAGCGCCGGGCGAGCCAGCCGCTGAATCAGAAGAGCGCCGGCTGCATTTTCAAGAACCCTCCCGGCGGCTCGGCGGGCCGGATGATTGACGAGCTCGGTCTGAAGGGTTACCGCGTGGGCGACGCGATGGTCAGCGACCGGCACGCGAACTTTTTCGTGAACGCCGGGCATGCCAGTTGCTCGGACATGCTGAAGCTGATTGACGACGTCCGCGAGCGCGTGCGGGGCGCGTACGACGTGGAACTCGAGAACGAGGTAATCGTCTGGCGAAACTGAAGGTCATGGACGCGGAAACCTATCCGCAGGAAATTCTGGCGGACGAAGAGCCGAAGTATCTCCGGCGGCAGAAGCCGCTGGAGATCAAGCGGCGGAAGTTCGGCCGGAAGGCGTGGAGCACGTATCTGCGCGTGGCGGTTTGGATCGTCGGAGGCGCGGCCGTCTCGTGGGCGGCCTATGAACTGGGGCACTTCCTGCTGGCTTCTCCGGAAATGGCGCTGGTTCACCCCGAGCAGGTCGTCCTCACCGGAACGCACTACGTTGCGCCCGAGAGCGTGCTCGAGGTTTTTGCGGCGGACCGGGGCAAGAGCGTGCTGCGCATTCCGCTGGACGAGCGGCGCAGGCAGCTCGAAGCGCTGCCATGGATCGAACAGGCCACCGTGCGGCGGGCGCTGCCGAATCGGATTGAAGTCGAAATCGCGGAGCGGACGCCGGTCGCGTTCGTTCGTGAGTCGAGCGACATGGCCCTGGTTGATGTGCACGGCGTGATCCTGGAACGCCCGCTCGAAGGCAATTTCCATTTTCCGGTGGTGACGGGAATCGGGGCGGATATGGCGCTCGAAGATCGCGAGAAGCGCATGCAGCTTTACTCCGGCTTCGCGCAACAGATCGAAACGGCGCACGCGGGCGCGCTCGACCAGGTCAGCGAAGTGGATCTGGCGGACGATCGTGACCTGCGCGCCACGCTGACGGGTCTCGGCGGCACTGACGCGAGCGGGAACCAGGTTGACGCGCCCGTGCTGGTGAATTTCGGCGACAGCGATTTTGCGGGCAAGTATCAGACGCTGGTCGAGGATATTGCGCAGTGGCGCGCGAAGGCCGGATCGGTCGAGTCGGTCGATTTGCGGTTCAGCCGCGAGGCTGTGGTGAATCAGGACGCGGCGGCGGTCGCGCAGCACCGCCCGCCGAAGCAAACTGCGGCGCGGCTGGCGAAGAAATCAACAAGATGATGGGTTCGAAATGATGGGGCGGCCGAACCACAAGGAGCGGATTTGACGAAGAAAGAACGGCACATTGTGGCGCTCGACATCGGCAGCACGAAAACCTGTGCGCTGATTGGCGAAATGGACGACGAGGGCGGCGTGAAATTTGCCGCGTTCGGCGCCGCCGAATCCAAGGGTTGGCGGAAGGGACAAATCGTTAATCTCGATCTCGCGGTCAGCTCGATACGTCGCGCGGTGGAGGAGGCCGAGACGATTGTGGGCGTGCCCGTGGAGTCGGCGATTATCGGAGTGGCGGGCAGCCACGTGCGCGGAGTCAATAGCCGCGGCGGCATCACCGTGGGCGCGAAGGCGCGCGACATCCAGCGAGACGACGTCCGCCGCGCAATTGAAGCGGCGCGCGGAGTCACGCTGCCGGAGGACCGCGAGGTGTTGCACATGCTGCCGCAGGAATTTTCTCTCGACGCGCAGGACAACATCCGCGACGCGATCGGGATGGTCGGCCATAGGCTCGAAGCGAACGTGCACATCGTCACGGCGTCCGGCACGGCCACGCAGAACATTGTGACGGCGGTAAACCGCGCGGGAGTGCGCGTCGACGACACGGTGCTCGAACCATTCGCCGCGGCGGAAGCTTGCCTTACGCAGGACGAGCGCGAGCTGGGCGCGTGCCTGCTCGATATCGGGGGCGGCACCACCGAGCTGATCGCGTACGCGGGAGGAGTGGTGCGTCATACGGCGGCGGTGCCCGTCGGCGGAGACCATTTCACCAACGATCTCGCGGTGGGATTGCGGACGCCGATTCCGGAAGCGGAGAAAATCAAGCGCGAGCACGCCCAAGCATTCCGCGAGCTGCTGACGGAGGATTTCCCCATCGAGATTGCGAGCGTGGGCGACCGCCCGCCGCGCACCGTGTTCGCGCGGGTGCTGGCTGATATCGTCGGACCGCGCGCCCAGGAATTGCTGATGCTCATCCGCGACGAACTGCGCCGCGGCGGCATTGAATCGCAGATTCCCGCCGGAATTATTCTCACCGGCGGCGGGTCCCAGCTTCGCGGACTGCTGGAGCTGGCCGAGCGCGTGTTCAACCTGCCGGTGCGCACCGCCGTGCCGCGAGGTCTGGCGGAGATGAGCGAAGAGGTTTCCCGGCCCGAGTACTCAACCGCTGTGGGACTGGTTCTCTACGGAGCGCGCACGCGGCGCATCGCCGGGGCTCGTCCCGCGGGTTTCATGGGCAAGCTGAAGAGCATGTTTGCAGGGGCGTAAGAGGGATTCGCAATACAGTTCAAGACTGGGGGAGGGAGCATGGCACCAAAAGAATCGACCATTCGGGTTTCATTCAGTGAAGAGGCACAGGACGGCGCGCGGATAAAAGTGATCGGCGTGGGAGGCGGCGGATCGAATGCCGTCAACCGCATGATTCGCGCCAAAGTCGAGGGCGTCGAATTCATCGCCGCCAATACCGACCTGCAGGCGTTGAAACTTTCGCAGGCGCCGGTGAAGCTGCAGCTGGGCGCGAAGTTGACGAAAGGACTGGGCGCGGGCGCGAATCCCGAGGTCGGCCGTAAGGCGGCGCTCGAGGACACGGAGAAAATCCTCGAGGCGCTCGACGGCTCGGACATGGTGTTCGTCACCTCTGGCCTGGGCGGCGGCACTGGCAGCGGCGCGGCGCCAGTGGTGGCGAATCTCGCAAGTGAGCTCGGCGCGCTCACGGTTGCAGTCGTTACCAAGCCGTTTGCGTTCGAAGGCAAGCGGCGCATGCAGCAGGCCGAGCAGGCGCTTCAGGAGCTTGTCGGCTGCGTGGACACGGTGATCGTGATCCCCAACGAGCGGCTGATGGAGTGCGTCGAGCAGGGGACAAGCTTCTTCGAAGCGTTCCGCATCGCCGACGACATCCTGCGGCAGGCCGTGCAGGGGATTTCCGACATCATCACGATTCCCGGGATCATCAATCGTGACTTCGCGGACGTGAAGACGATCATGTCCGGCCAGGGCTACGCGGTGATGGGCACGGCGGTGGCATCGGGATCGAATCGCGCCATTGATGCCGCGAACCGCGCCATCAATAGCCCGCTGCTCGAGGACAATTGCATCAACGGCGCGCAGGGGATTCTGATCAACGTCACCGGATCGTCGAGCCTATCGCTGCACGAGATTCACGAAGCCTCCTCCATCATCCAGAAAGCCGCGCACGAGAACGCGAACATCATTTTCGGCGCGGTGCAGGACGATGCGATGAAGGAATCGGTAAAGATCACCGTGATTGCCGCCGGCTTCCGCGAAGTCGCCGGCAAGAAGGCGCACACTCGGCCGTCGTATCTCCCAAAGACGTGGAAGGCCGGACGCGAAGGCACCGTTGCTCCGCAGCAGACCAACGTGGTGCAGCAGGTTGCGCGCAACGTCAGCGACGTCGTGCCGGAAATGCCGGCGGACGATCTCGACGTGCCGACGTTCCTGCGGAGGCAGGCGCAGAAGGCGTAGCCAAGTTTACGGATCGCAGATCGCTGGTATTGCTTGCTGGGCCCTTATGGTCCGGTGAACATTTCTTTTTCCGAGTAGTTTGTAAGGCTACCTGTCTGGTCGAATTGAAAAACGAGCTGAATATTTCGTCTTACGAGGCCAGTCCACCCCGAGTCTCGAATCATGGCTAGTTCAGTCCATCTAGACTCCGGCGGCGCGTCGGCGTTTTCGGCGTAGCTATGTGGAATCCCCCTTTGATCTAGGTACGCTTCTATTTGTGTGCGGCTCATGCCTGGGCGCACACTCGCTCTGAGTTCGTTTTCCAACTGGATCACGGAAGAGCGGTGGTGATGTCTGGTCCAGTGCCGCACCAAAAGATAACTGATAAACGCAGATGCCATCAGAACGAGCAGAACGATGATTGTGGCGCTGCGGCGCATTGAGGCAGTTACGTCCTGTGAAAAGAACTAGGGAGTTCCTGATCGGTATTCTACTGTCGAATGCCGGTTGTCTCCAACTCTCCCCTCCTTGCGTTTCCCTAATCTAAACTTTTCGACGCGCGGTAGACTGAGTCGATGTTGGAGATAGCTCGAATTCGGTCCGATGCCCTGACGAACGCGGTGACGTGCGCCCGAGATGATTCTCGGGCAGAATGCTGCGGCTTACTCGCCGGGCGCGATGGCGTGATCACGCAAGTGTTCCCAGCGGAAAACGTGGCGGAAGATCCCGCGAGAAATTACGAGATCGCGCCTAAGGAAATCTTCCGGCTTCTCCGGGAATTCCGCGCTCAGGGACTCGAATTTCTGGGTATCTACCACTCGCATCCGAATGGCGAGAACGAGCCGTCCGCGCGGGACATCGAGCTGGCGTATTACTCGGAGGCAGTTTACTTCATCGTGTCGCCGCAGCCGGACGCCCCGCGGCCCGTGCGCGCGTTTTCGATCCGCGACGGCGGTGCGACCGAACTCGAAATCCAGATCGTCTAGCCGTGAACTTTCAAGACGACCGCGGTAATGTCGTCCTGCTGCTCGCTGCCGCCTTTGCAAAATTCCGTCGCCTCCTCGAAGAGAACCCCGAGCGAATCGTCGGCGGACATGCCCCGGCAGTGCTGCCAGATCTTTTGCAGCTTCGCCCAGCTGAAATCCTGCTCGTGGCGGTCGCGCAGCTCGTGCAGGCCGTCGGTGGCAAAGAGCACGGCGTCGCCGGGCTCCAGCTCGAAGGTATGGCTCTCGTAGGTCGCGCCAGGGAAAATGCCGGACGGCAGCCCTCCTTCGCCGATCTTCCGGCAACCGGACGCGGAAACGATCACTGGGTAGGGCAGGCCGGCATTGGAGAACGTCAATTTGCGCGACGAGGGGTCAAACAGCGCGAAAAGCGTCGCGGCATAGCGCCCAGCCACGGGGCGCACGAGCATGCGCTTGTTCAAAGTGCCCAGCGAGGTGGCCGTGTCCGCTCCGGTCTTGTGCAGGCCGCGAAGCATGCCCATGACCAGCGCAGCGTACAGCGCCGCCGGCAGACCCTTGCCGACGACGTCTCCCACGTAAAGGCCCGCCTGCCCGTCCGGCAGCTCAAAGAAGTCGGCAAAATCTCCGCCCACGCCGGCGAACGGTGAAAACCGATAGAAGCTGTGAAGAAACCTCTGCATTTCCGTCTTGCAAAATAAAAAGTCTGCCGTAAGCTCGCGGCATGAGCCAAGAAAATACCACC
>Ga0209517_10004555_pt1 | contig 18158 bp, 11 predicted proteins | sample PeaSoiMetSII2010_FD_187695 | JGI IMG/M metagenome (GOLD analysis project Ga0209517, IMG submission 187695) | Peat soil microbial communities from Weissenstadt, Germany - SII-2010 (SPAdes) (version 2) | ecosystem: Environmental > Terrestrial > Soil > Wetlands > Peat | place: Germany...
CCAAACCCGTTGGCCGGCAATTGAATTTGTCCTTGCACGCTGAAATTGGTCCAGTTGCCCGGTACATACGCATCATCGTAGGTGCCCGGATCCGGATCGGTGCCGGTTAACGTCCGGTTAGTGATCGCCCAACTCCCCTGCGCTGGAACCCACGGCGCCAGCGGGTCGGTGTTGGTCGGACGGATAAAGTTGTCGAAAAAGACCGTGCCTGGCGGCGTCACGTCGATCGTAGCCCTGGCCACAGCCGAGGTAGTTGCACCATTGTTGGCGCGGTAAGTAAAGCTGTCGATGCCAACAAAACTGTTCGAGGGCGCGTAGCTGAATCCTCCGTTGTTGGTTAAGTGGAGCGTGCCGTTGGTTGGCCCGCTGAGCAACGTGGCCGAGAGGCTCGTGCCTACGCCCGCCAAGGCATTTGTCAGTACCCCGGGAGCAGACCCCGATAGCACGGCCCCCTGCGTTACAGTGTAGAAGTTGCTCTGGATCGTGGGATTAAGCAGGTAGCTCACTTGCGCGTTGGTCACCGTGGCGCCAACCAGGATCTTGATGACCGGGCCGTTGGTTCGGTAGCTGTTGGTGCCTGCCGCCACACCGTTAGTAAGAAGCTGCACGCTTGACGCCGAGGCCCCAGGAACCAAAACTTCCACCGCGCTATTAGTGTCCGTGGCGCCGCTAATGGAGAACTTCACCACCGAGCGATTCCCGTTCGTTGAGTACGTCGCGCTGGCTTGCATATTCGAGCGAGCCACCCACCAGGAGTAGATGCTGACCGCATTAGCCGGCCAGATTCGAGGTTTGCTCATGCTGTAGATGACGTATGCAGGGGCCAAAGCTCCGGCTATGCCGTTGCCCGCTGACGACCCGTGCGAGTAGAGGTTCACCAAAGAGCCCAGGTTATAATAGAAATCAACCACTTGACGCATGGTTCCCATTCCGTAGCCGCTTTCCAGCGCTTCAGCCACGATCGGTGGAGCCACGTACCAATCGCTCACGGGCAAGCTCACAAAGGGATAAAGCATATCAGGCGTTTCGGTGGACAGCACCCAACTGGGGAACGGGCCGAGCTTCTGTTCGCCCGTGGCGACTACTCCCAATGCTTGTTCGATCTGGTAGGACCCCTCGCGAGTCGCGTTAAAGTGTGGCGCCACCATCATTCGTAAGCCGTTGGTCAGATCCCCCAACCACCCTTCGATATCCATGAACGAATTGGAGGTCGAAGCGAACGTGTACTCCGCGGCGTCGGCATAGCCGCTGGGAACATTCGACACCGCAATGTTTAGCCCCTCATCCGTCGCCCAGTGCCAGAAATCGTAATTACTCAGGACCAAATAAGGATTGTTCGAATTAGCCAGACCACCGTTGTGCGGACAAATCGTTGCCCCGTAATTGGTCACGGCAGCGCATAGGCTCGCGATCACCACGGGTGAGTTGCTCAGTTCCACCCGCAGCGTTCCGGTGCAGAAGTAGTAATCGCCTTTGGCCCCGTTCGTAAACTCGAACTGGGCTGAAGTCTCGATCGTGCTGATCTGGCTCTGCAGATTTTCCAGGTCGTGCCGCACACTTAGTGCCGCATCGTACGGAAAGGGCCAAGGGCTGATCTTCGCGATCGGCAGGTTCGTCGAAGCGAAAGCCGTCTGAATCGCATTGCGGAAAATGCCATAGGCGAACATTCCCGGTGCGTTGCCGCCATGTGTCAACAGCGGCTCCATGGGCGCGTAGTAAATGATGGTGCCTCGGCCAAAGGACTTGGTCAGGAGGTAGGGGCTGGTGTCCCCTTCGGCAATAACCGTGGCATTACTGGCCGCCACCAACCATGCTAGATGGCCCATAGCTATAATGTACGTCGGCGAAATACCCCAGGAGGTTTCATCGCCCGCCACGGGTAGGTTCCAGTCCAAGACGCCCCCGGGAATGTGGCTGACCAAGGGGTGGTCAATCACCTTCGAGAACGTCCTGTTGAGCGTCCAGTTGCCGAGATTCGGGTTGGCCATGTGGATACCCATTGCGTTCGCAATGGCGAAATCTCCCCGGCTGGCACCATTGGTCGTGCGCGTGAAAGAGGATGAGCCCACCAGCAAAGTGCCCCCCGCCGCCACGTAATTCGTCAGTGGCGCGATTTCATCGTCGCGTAGCGCCTCCGACGCCAAGCTGATCACAATGGGATAATTGGGCGCTCCGTTGCCGCTCAGCAATGCCCCCGCAGTGATGTTTGAATCCCCTACCACCGTGAAGGGAGTGCCGTCCGATCGCAAAGCCTCTTTGATTGAATCAGGCATTACAAAATAATGCCAGTTTGTCGGCCACCACTGATAACCCGTAGTGCCCACTCCTGTGGGGGTCCCCGTTCCAGCATTGGTGGCGGAGATCGTCTCCAACGCACGAGTCAATTCGGAGTCGTGTATGGCTACCTTGGGTTGTGCCCCTTGGCCAAGAGCGGCCGACACCACGCACACCAGCCAAAAACTAACGCCGCCAAATTTCTTCATCTCGTAAACTTGCCCAGGGTTCCAGTACATTTCTCCCGCGCAACGCACCTTTTCATGCGGCCGAGAACACCCCGGACTTTACCATGAACAGGATAAAATGTATTTCCGTAACATTACGGATCATCGATAGGCAAAAGGACGGACGGCGTTTTCCAAGCTTGCATTACGCACCCGATTTCTTAGCGTTGTTTTAAGTGGAATGGGTTCTCTTATGCGCTCTTTTGCCCTTGTTGCTTTGTTGGCAGCCGCGTGCTTCTGCTCCGGGTGCTGGCCCATGCGATTCAACGTCACCCCGGGCGCTTCAGGCGTCGTCATGGATTCCCAGTCTCGTGCCCCGCTCGCCGGTGCCCGCGTCGCCATCTCTCTTGCCAAGTACCCGGCACCCTCTCTTGCCGACGCCCTGGAAGTTACCCGCCCCCCGGTCGTCACCACCGATACCGCAGGCCGCTTCTACGTCCCTGCCGATCATCGCTGGGGCATCTACATCCTCCCAGTGGACAGGTTCCCGGAATTCGGCCTCCTGACGGTTCAGCACAATGGCTACGACCCGCTGCTCGTTCCGCTCTGGTCTCATTCCGTCACGAACCTCGGTCAGATCCTCCTGACTCCGGCCGCGCCCCAGCGCCGCTCATCCCGTAACCCTCCCCAGGAGTCTCCTGACGCCCCTCATTTACAATCTTTGCCGTCTCTACTTTCTAATTCGCAATTTTGAACCCTCCGGATCTGCGCCGATCACCGTCCCTTAAATTCGACCCGGCAAGCCCCCTAGAAAAGGGGCTTTACAGCGTCCTGGGCGGACCCTATATTAACGCCTTGAATGAAACGAGAGAGAAGAGGAATGATTGATTGAGCAGTCGGTTAACGGAATTTATGGAATCAAAAGCCAAGACGATTGACGATTTTAAACTGCACGAGCGCGATACTGGCTCGGCAGATGTGCAAGTCGCCTTGCTCACCCACCGCATTAACCACCTGACCGAGCACTTGCAGAAAAACAAGAAGGACCATAGCTCGAGGAGGGGTTTGCTGATGATGGTGGGTCAGCGCCGGCGTTTGCTGGACTATTTGCACACCACAGACATTAACCGGTATCAAAAGATCACCAAAAAGCTCCAGTTGCGAAAGTGACTGGGCCAGGCGTTCGGGGTTCAATACGAATTCCCCGGCGCGAGCCTCACAAATTCTCGATTCGACCAGGCCGGCAAACGCGAACGGCCAGGTTGTCAAGCCTTAACCTTCGCGTAAAGAAAGGTCCGTTTCGCTGGGTGATTTCATTCAGCTCCGAAAGCTTTCGGAGTTCACTGAAGTTTCCCGGTGACCACGGATGGAAAGCAGTAGTATGTCAGAAAAAGTCACCGTCCCTCTCGGGGACAAAGTGCTCACAATTGAAACGGGCAAACTTGCCAAACAAGCCGATGGCGCCGTTAGCGTCCAACTGGGCGAAACCATCGTCATCGTCGCCGCCGTCGGCGCCGCCAAGGCCAAAGAAGGCCAGGATTTCTTTCCTTTGACGGTCGATTACCGGGAGAAAGCCGCCGCCGCAGGCAGGTTCCCCGGCGGCTACTTCAAGCGGGAAGGCCGTCCCACCGAAAAAGAAATTCTTACTTCGCGCCTCACCGACCGGCCTATCCGCCCGCTCTTCCCCAAGGGCTGGTACAACGAAGTCCAGGTCCAATGCATCGTGCTCAGCGCCGATGGCGAAAACGACCCCGACATGCTCGCCGTCCTCGGCGCCTCGGCGGCCTTGATGGTCAGCGACATCCCTTGGGCCGGACCGCTCGGCGCTATTCGCGTAGGCCGTGTCAAGGGCCAATTCATCGCCAATCCTACTCACAGCCAGATGCTCGAAAGCGACCTGGACTTGGTCTATGTCGGCAGCGAAACCGACCTCGTCATGTTCGAAGGCTCGGCCAAAGAAATTCCCGAGGCAGATTTCAACGCGGCCCTCCAGTTCGGTCAGGAGGCCATCAGACCTCTCATTGCGGCCCAGAAAGATCTGGCCACCCGCGCAGGCAAACCCAAACGCGAAATCAAGCTCAACGTTGTCCCACCCGAAATCCTCAGCGAAGCTAAAGGGCTGGCCGGGGACCGCATTGTCTCCGCCCTGCTCACGCCCAAAAAAATGGATCGCGAAGCCGCCGTGGAGGCCCTGCGTGACGAAATCGGCCAGAAGCTCGTCGAAAAGTATGGTCCCGAGAAAGTAACTGAGTTCGTGCTCAAGGACTCCTTCTATTACATCGAGAAGGAAGCTGTCCGCAATTTGATCATGAACTTCAACAAACGCCTGGACGGGCGTGATTTCGAGACCGTCCGCCCGATTCATAGCGAGGTCGGGATCTTGCCACGTGCCCATGGCTCCGCCCTCTTTCAGCGCGGCGAAACCCAGGCGGTCACACTCTGCACCCTCGGCACGGGCGAAGACGCCCAGGAATTCGACTCCTATACCGGTGGCGCCAGCGAGAAGAAGTTCATCCTGCACTATAACTTCCCCAACTTCTCGGTGGGCGAAACCGGTCGCATCAGCGGCCCGGGCAGGCGCGAAATTGGCCACGGCGCGCTGGCCGAACGCTCCCTCGAACCCATGGTGCCCGTGGACACCTATCCCTATTCGATCCGCATCACCAGCGAGATTATGGAATCCAACGGCTCCACCTCCATGGCCTCGGTGTGCGGCGGCTGCCTCGCCTTGATGGACGCAGGCGTGCCCATGACCCGCCCCGTCGGCGGCATCAGCATCGGCCTCTGCACCGACCATGACGATCAGGACAAGATTTCCCGTTACAAGCTCCTTACGGATATTATCGGCTGGGAAGATGCCTTCTGCGACATGGATTGCAAAATTGCCGGCACCGAAAAGGGCATCACAGGCTTTCAGCTCGACCTCAAGTTGCGCGGCATCCCGCACGGTCTCATGACCGAGGCGTTGGAGAAGGCCCGCGTCGCGCGCATGCACGTTCTGGCCGAGATGGCCAAGACTTTGCCGGCCCCGCGTAAGGAACTGAGCAAGTATGCCCCGCGCATTGAGACGCTCAAGATCAACCCGGAGAAAATCGGCCTCTTGATTGGGCCGGGCGGCAAGAACATCAAGAAGCTCGTCGAAGAATCCGGTTGCGAAATCAACATCGAGGACGATGGCACGGTCAATATCTATTCGGTGGCGGAGGAGGGCATGAAGATCGCTCGCGATGCCATCATGGGCATGACCGCCGAGGCCGAAATCGGCAAGATTTATCGTGGCAAAGTCGTCACCATTAAGGAATTCGGCGCCTTTGTCGAGTTTTTGCCAGGCAAAGACGGCTTGGTGCATATCAGCGAACTAGCCAACTTCCGCGTCAAGCAGACGGAGGACATCGTCAAAATGGGCGATGAGATCTGGGTCAAATGTCTGGGCGTGGACGAAAAAGGACGCGTGCGCCTGTCGCGTAGAGCCGCCATGGCCGAGCGCGATCAGCAAATGGGCGGTGGGGGCGAGGGCGGCCAGAGCGTCGGTGAGCCCAACGGGCAGAGTGACGCTGAGCCCGGTGAACCACGGGGCGAGCGCCCCGAACCGCGCGGCGAAGAGCGACGCAGCGAGCTTGGCGGCGGCGGTGGCGGTGGTGGTGGCGGTGGTGGCCGTGGTCGAGGAGATCGAGGCGATCGCGGCGGCCGACGCGAACGGCGTCCCGACCCGCGCTAACGGCCGCGCACTAGCGCCGCCCCTGGCGCATCGCGGTTTGGGGCGGGGACGTCTCGTCCCCGCAGTTCCGACGGCTATCCTTCGCGTCTGAAGGTTTTGGAAGATCTATGCCGACCGAAGAAAAAGTCCTTTGTTTCGAACGCAAGCTGCTCGAGGACTTGGGCCTGTTCCAAGGCCTGAGCCTCGAAGTGGACAAATACCTGCCCGTTCTGACCACGCCCGCCAACTTGTGCTATAAACTTCGGCGGGAAGCGGAGCAAGATCGGCGTTACAAACAGCTCATACCGTACGTCATCCTCTTGAGCCAGGACCGCGTCTTGCACTACCAGCGCGGTCGCGGCGGCGAAGAGACCCGCCTGCATGGCCTCTACTCGATCGGCGTCGGCGGTCACATCTCCGACCAGGATCACAATTTATTCTCGGAGGACCGCCTGGGCTATCGCGACGGCATGTGGCGCGAACTCAAGGAGGAGGTCTCTCTCGAACCGCTGAGCGAAGCCGCCGTCGCGCTGCTCAATGATGACAGCACGGAGGTTGGCTTGGTTCACTTTGGCGTCGTCCATATCGTGCGGGTTGCCAGCGGGAATATCGCGGGCCGTCGCAAAGGCATCTTGGCGCCTGAATTCGTTCCCATTTCAGCCGCCGTTCGCGACGCCTCCAACTACGAATCCTGGTCCCGTCTTTGCCTGGAAAATATTGAAATCTTGCGCGCCCGCGCCGACATCAAGACCTCGCGTTAAGCCCCGCAAACCCAACTCCGGAAAAGGGCAGAAAGACCCCCCTACCTCCCAGGGCTGAGAGCCCGCAAGCTCCAGCCGAGAGCCGCCTTCGCCGCCTGTCCTTTTTGTCCTTTGGGTCCTTTACGTCCTTCGCCGCGTTGCCTTCAACAAGATGAAACCTCAGTCCCGGCGAAACGGTTCAAGTAATTTCGGAGGACTGAAAGCTGTTGCGCCTCAGCACTGCCACACAGCCTTCACCGAACTTCCTGGCGCAACTCCAATCAATATCGTCTGGCATTCTCGGCCACCACCTTCCCAGGCCCTGGCCTTCTGGCGTCGGCAAGCGATAGCGAGTCCGCCGCTTCGCCACCTCGCGACTCTCAATCCCGCACCACGAGCCGGTAACCCACCCCCGGCTCGGTAATCAGCAACTCCGGTTCCGCCGGGTTGGATTCCAGCTTCTCCCGCAGGTAGTTAATATAAACACGCAAAGGGCCAAGATTGTCAGCCGCCTGTTTGCCCCAAATCTCCCGCAGGATTTGCGTATGCGTCAGGACCTTCCCGGCGTGCTGCACGAAGAGCAACAATAGGGAATACTCGGTTGCGGTCAGCTTGACCGGCTGACCTTTGACTTTCACCGTGCGGGCCGTCAAATCCATTTTCAACGACCCGGAGTGGAAAACAGTCTGCGGGGCCGCCGGCTGGACGGCGCGCAGCGCCGCCCGCAGGCGCGCCAACAACTCGCCCGTGCTGAATGGCTTAGTGACGTAATCATTCGCTCCTCCGTCCAACGCGCTGATCTTGTCATCCTCGTGCCCGCGAACCGAGACCACCAGGACCGGCACTGGGTTCCACTCCCTTAATCGCTTGAGCACCTCCAGTCCGTCTAGGTCTGGCAAGCCTAGGTCCAGCAGGACCGCATCGGGCCGGCACCGGATCGCCTCGCCGATCCCTGCGTCGCCTGTGGCCGCTTCAATCACCCGGTACCCGCTCCTTTCCAGGCAAAGCCGAAGCAAGCGGCGCATTTGCTGCTCGTCGTCGATGACCAGGACGGTGGGTTGACTCAAAGGCTCGTTCAAGGTTTGTTAGGCGCTCTGCTCGGCAGCGGTTGGGAGCGGAAGGCCGATCGTGAACAAAGTTCCGCCGCCCTGGCGGTTCTCCGCTTTGACACAGCCGTGTTGGGCTTCCACGAAACCCTTCACCAAGGACAGACCCAACCCCGTGCCGCCCGTCGGCGCTCCGGGAGCACGATAAAATTTGTCAAAGATACGCGGGAGGGACTCTGGAGGAATGCCTGGACCTCGGTCAGCCACGGCTATAAACACTTGGCCATCCCTGACTCGAGCGCTTACCTCGACCGCCGTGCCCGGCGGCGTGTGGATGGCCGCATTGGACAGCAAATTCGTAAGGACCTGCTGAAGCAGCACGAAATCGGCGAGCACAAGCGGCAAGCCTGGAGCAAGCTCCACTGAAACTCTGTGCCCTGCCAACTCGCCCTTGGTTAGCTTTAGAGCAACATGAATCAAATCGTTCAGGTCGCAAAGGCTCAGCTTTGGCTTGAAGCTGCCAGATTCTAGCCAGGTCGCATCGAGGACCTTTCCAACTAACCCATTAAGTCGTTCCGTGGCCTCTTGGATTTCGGAGACCATTGCCCGTTGATCGTGGGAAAGCTCAGGGTCCCCAAGGTCCAAGAGTGTGGTGGTGGCCGTCTTGATCACGGCCAGCGGCGTCCGGATCTCATGGGACATAGAGTTCAGGAGGGTTTTGCTCAAGCGCTCCGATTCGCCCAGGAGTCTCGCGTTCTCGGAGGCTGCTCGCAGACGTTGCCGGTCAAGCGCAAAGGCGATCTGTTGTGAAAATGCGTCCAAGAGGTTTTTTTGCTCGCGGGTTGGCGGCTCAGACCCCTTGAACCTCAAGCCGATTACCCCCAACGTCTCTCCCGTTGCGATCAGCGGCAGAAAAAGCGTCTGGCTCTGCGGTGACGTCCGGGTGAATTTTCCGGCCGGCTGCCCATGCTCGAAGACCCTCTGAGCGACCGGTTGTTCCGGGCCTTCGATATCATACGTGCTCGCGGGATGGCAATGGTAGCTCAAGCCGCCTTGCGCGTCCGCCAGCAGCACGGCGATCTGAGCCCCGAACGCTCCTTCCATTTGCCGCACGGCCGTCCCAAGCATCTGCTCCAGGTTCGCCGAGTTACCCAGGCCCCAGGCTAACTCGTAAAGCGCCGTCGAGCGCCGCTCCCCCTGACGCTCAGCTCTCTCGCGCGCCCGCAAACGCGACGTCAGTTGTCCCAGCACGCAGGCGACGACGAAATACACCCCAAACATGATCGCATCCTCGGCATTGCTAATGTTCAATGTCGAAATCGGCTCCAGGAAAAAATAATCCCAAAACAACGCAGTGAGCGTGGCCGCGAATAAGGTTGGCCCGCGGCCTGCGAACAACGCTGCGATCACGACTGCCAATAAATAAACAAGAGCGATTGATCGCGGTCCTATGATTGGCCGCAGGAACAAGGCGGGCAACGTGATTCCCAGTACAAGAGCGGCGACCCCGACGTATTGGTGCGCAGTTGACGCACGTTGGATCTTCACTCCGTCGTGGGATTCGACCAAACCTCGATCTCGGCGAAGGCTTAAATCCGGCACAACGTCATTCTACCGCACTCCCCTCGAAAGTCAGCTTTTATCCGCCCGTCCCTCTGCCCGCCGCCTTCACCTTCTGAGCCATCGATTGTGTTCATCGCGTCAGTCTTCTGCCCGCTCGCCGTGCGGCGCCATTTTGACCAGCTTGGGATCGAACTATCCTGATCCCATGCCCTTTCGCGACTCACTCCGCCGGCGGCGGTGTGCCTGCGTCCAGATGCCGAATCCAGGTCAAGGGCCGGCGCAAGCCGCTGCTGGCGCAGTTCAGGAGGCCGTCACCGGCGTCCTGGATCTCCAGCGCCTGCTGGTACCAACGGACCGCCAGGTCCCGGTTCGTCGCCCGGTCTTCGATGTATCCCAAATAGACATAAGCGCAACAAAGCGAGCCGGGAGCCAGCGCCGCCTGGTCTTTCTCTACCAGCTCGAGCAGCAGTTTTTTGGCTCCGGCGATGTCTTTCCGGGGGCCGGTCAGCGCCTGGCGGGCCGCCTCGAACTTTTTCGCGCTGGCTTCCCCGCCGGCCAGCGACAAGACGATGGTTCCATGCCGGAGTTGATACTGAAGCTTGACCGGCTTGAGCACCTGGGCGAGCGCCTCACGGCAGGACTCTCCCTCCATCACCAGATTGGTAACCCAGCGGCGGCAGAGCGGATCGGTTTGGTCAAAAGAAGTTTGCCAATCGTATTGCAGGCCCACCTGCTGCGCCAAGGTCTGGACAACGTCCTGCACGCTGGCCTGGTTGGCCCGGTAGCTGACTTTCCTCTCCAAGCGGCGTTCGGCCCGGCCGCGCCACAGCAACCAGCCTGAGGCCAGCACCGCCAAACAGGCCGCGACAGCCAGCGGCAGCTTCCACCCCGGCTGCCAACCGACTCGGCGGCGCAATAGCGTAACGGAGCTTGGGGCCGGCGTACTGGCGATCGTCTCGACATCGGTCTTGATGTTGCTGGCGTGTTGGTAGCGGCGCTCTGGCTCCTTCTCCAACGCACGCAATACGACCACGTCCAGGCGCACGTCAATCTGCACGCCGTGCAGGCGGGAGGACGGCGCGGGGAATTTTCCCAACGGCAATTCGCCGGTTAGCATTTCATAAAAGACAACCCCTAGCGAGTAGAGGTCGGCCCGGTGATCCACCGTTTGCGGTTTCTCGATCTGTTCCGGCGCCATGTAATGGGGCGTGCCCACCACTTGTCCGCCGGCGGTCAAGGCTGGTCCTGCCTGCTTGCCACCGAGAATTTTGGCGATGCCGAAATCGGCAATCTTCACCCGGCCCTGCTGGTCGAGCAATATATTCTCCGGCTTGATGTCGCGGTGGACGATCCCCTGGTCGTGGGCGTATTGGAGCGCCTCGCAGATGCGCGGCACGATGGCCAGCGCCTCCTCGGGCGCCATTTTGCGGCTCCGGAGCAATTGCCGCAGCGTGACGCCCTCGACGAATTCCATCAACAAATAAAAACTCCGCTCGACCTGGCCAAAATCGTACACGGCCACGATGTTCGAGTGATTCAACCGGGCCAAAGCCCGCGCCTCGCGCTCGAAACGTTCGCCGAACCGGGGCTCGGCCTGCTTTTCGGGCAAGAGGATCTTCAAGGCCACCAGCCGGTCCAGCCGCGGCTGGCGCGCCTTATAGACCGAGCCCATACCGCCGCTGCCCAGGAAATCGAGAATCTCGAGGCTGGGAAAGAGCCTGGCCACTTCGGCGATGGGCAGGGGCGGCCCCGGTGGCGGGTTGGTCGGGGGGTTGCCCTCCTGGCTGGTCTCGCCATTCGTGGTCTCGGTCGGGACGGACCAGTTCAAGACCATGAGGCAGCGCGGGCACAGCCCTTCGGGCGCTCCCGGCGGCAACGCGCCGCCACACTGGCCGCACTTGGCTGTGTTCGTCTGCATCTGATCCATCACCTCTTAGATAAGCGCCGCCTCCGCGCCGTTACCGGCAAATGGCGACGGTTCGGGCCGCAGATGCATGGGAGCGCGAGCGTGTTGCGTGAGGCGGCCCCTTCGCGCAACACGCAACACACAACCCGTTCGGGCTTCGCGTTCCCATACGCCAGTTGAGCAGCTACAAGGTATCCGCTCATTCTCCCAACGCCGCCAGCAGGTGGCGGAATTCTTCTTCCAGGTCTTCGGCGTTGGCGACCGTGTGGCCGATTTCCTCCCGGAACAACTCCCGGAACCGCTTCCGCAACCGGTGTACCGTCACCCGCAGCGTCCCTTCGCTCACGCCCAGCTCGGCTGCCGCCTCCGCGTATGGCGTCTCCTTCTTCCCCACGGCGAGGAACCGCTTGAGACGCTCAAACTCCGCTCCCTTGCCGGCCTGCTCGAACTCCGCGCGCAACCGGGCCATCGTCTGCTCCAGCAACGCCAGCGCCCAGCGTCGCTCATACAGCCGGTCCGCCGGCATCGCCTCCGCTTCGCATTGGTAGCGCTGTTCCGCCAGCTCTGGGTCCAGCGACGCCAACACGGCGCCGCCGCCGCGTTTCTGCGCGCGGGCGTGGTCCCATTCGTTGGCCAGGAACCGTTTGAGCGCCATCAGCAGGAAGGTGCGGAAGCGGCCCCGTTCCGGTTGCGCCACATCGAGATAACGCTTCTCCAGCAGCCGCGTGAAAAACTCCTGGGTGAGGTCTTCCGCGTCGTGCGGGCTGTTGCCCAGCCAACGGACATGCGCGTAAAGGGGATACCAATAGGTGCGGCACAGCCTCTCCAGCGCCGCCGCTGACTGCGGCGAGGTCTGGTCCTGGGCGGAGAGCACCACCGACCAGTGAGTCGTCACAAAGGTGGCCCGCCGCGCCACTTGGCCTCCCAGGCTATCCGTCGGCCAAGCCGCGGATGTCCGTTGAGTCGTGCTCACTTGCCCATTTGTAAGCCGCCGCGGTCGAAAAGCAAGGCGGTTATCCATAGCACAGTCTTGCTTTCACACGCATGCCGGTGAGTGCATTCGCTCGCCGCCACCGGTATAACTCCTTGTAACGCGCCGCCGGCTTTGCTTATGGAAGTAAGCGTATGAGAATCCAGATCAACCTGTTTAGAAATCTCCGGCCGGGACTCGCCCTTGCCATCGCCACCGCGCTCCTGGTGGCGCAGGCGGCCTCCTCCCAAACCGCCGCGGGCCTTGCGGACGAGCGGCTCAAAACCACCGTCAAGTACGCCTCAGCCCAGGCCAGCGTACAGGACATCGTCCAGACCTTGGCGCAGCAGGTGGGCCTGCAATACGATTGGAAAACTTCTTTTGCCCAAACCGATCCGCTTTGCCGCCGCTGGGTGCGCAACGTGGCCATCGAGGGGAAGACTTGCCACGAGGCCCTCGAGCAAATTCTCAAACCGGTCGGCCTTCGCTACCAGGTGGAGAATGGCGCGATTGTCTTGTCGCGCCTGCCAGGCGTCCCGGCCGCCAGCCCCGGCCCGAACCAACCGAGCGCGCCTGCGGCCGGCGGCGGCCTGAACGAGCCCCCGAAATTCCAGGCCGCGCGTGAGGCGCTGCGCGGCTCCCAAAAGGACACCGTCCGCGCGAAGAAGCTGCTCCTGGAAGTTGTGGGCAAGGACCGGGCCAACCTCCCGCCGGAGTTGCTCGGTTACGCGTATGTTTATCTGGGCTATATCGAGGACCGCGCCGGGCACCGGCAGGAAGCGATCAAGTGGTACCAGCAGGTGCTGACCGCTAAGGACAGTGATGAGGGTATCCGCGCCTGCGCTGAGTTCGGGCTGAAACAACCGCTGACCTGGATTCGTCATCTGGATGAAGGCGCTTCGCCGCCAGTCTCCTCTTCCAAAAGCCAGCCGCCCGCCAAAGGCTATGTCACCACTGGGCCGGCGCCTGGCGGCCTCACTCCCAGGATGACGCTCTCCGCAAAAGCGCAGCGCGAAAACTTCGACTTCCTCTGCCAGGCGATTGACGAGACCTACGCCGATTTCGAGCTGAAGGGCATCAACTGGGACGAGGTCCGCCGGCGTTACCGGGCGCGGCTCGATCCCAACGCGAGCGCGGATCATTTTTACCGCCTGCTGTTTCAGTTGGTCAACGAGCTGAGAGATACCCATTCCTCGCTGCAGAACTACCGGCTGCCCTCTCCGGCCGGCCAGCCGGGGTTGACGGTGGACCTGTTTGAAGGCAAGCCGTTCGTCGTCGCCGTGAACGCCGATTCTGACGCCGCCAAAGCTGGCGTCAAACCGGGCGCGGAGGTTCTGGCGGTGGACGGCTTATCCTTTGAAGCTAAACTCAAAGAGATGCGGTCCTGGCTCCGGGCCTGCTCTTCGGACCGGGCCTTCCGGCGCGAGGCCTGTGGCCAGCTCCTGGCCGGTGAACCAGGCAGCCAGATGGTCTTGGAGCTGCGCCCGCCCGATAGCCACACTGAAACTCTCACCCTCGAGCGCACGCTCAGGCCAGGCAACCCGCCGCCCCCAACTTTCCCCTGCGAAATGACGCACCAGCAGTTTGTCCACTTCGGCCGCCTCCCCTCGGGCCTGGGATATATCCGTATTACATCGTTCCTGTCGCACGAGCAGGTCGCCCCGGAATTCGACCGGGCGCTGGAAGCCTTGCGCGACGCGCCGGGCCTGGTTCTCGACATCCGCGATAATCCGGGCGGCTTCGGCCAACTGCACGTGGTAGGCCGGCTCCTGCAAGAGCGCACACTCTGCGCCATCAGTTTCCACAAGAACGGTCTCGGCCACCGCGACCTGGAGCGGCAGGAGACCTTCCTCGAGCCGGCTGGCCCGTGGCAATACTCCGGCCCGATTGCCCTGCTGGTCAATGATGTCACCGGCAGCGCTGCCGACCTGTTCACCTGCTTTCTCCGAAGCGCAAAGCGGGTGGTGACCGTCGGGACGACCACGCATGGCAATCTATCTGGCGTGGCCGCTTATGCCGTGTTGCCGTGCGGCCTGGTCGTGCGAATCTCCAACGGTTACATCTGCGACGCCAGCGGAAAACCCGTCGAAGGCAACGGCAACGAGCCGGACGTATCCGTCACCCCGACCATCGCTGATTTCCTCGCCGGCAAGGACCCGGTACTCGAAAGGGCCATGACCGTGCTCAAGGAAAAGCTTGCCAAAAGCCAGAGCCGCATACGAGAAATAGAGGCAAGATTTGCCCTACTTATTAAGATTTGAGGAACGGTTTCCAGTCCTCAATCTCACCCAGGTTGCGAATGAGCGCCGAAACCGGCAACTCCTTCGGAGCTCGCGGAACCGAGAGCAGCTTCAAGCCGGCCTCATGCGGAAGACGGTCGGCCTTGCGCTGGTTCACTTCCTTGGCCGACCATACCAGGTTTTCCCAAGCGTCTTTGCCGCCGCGCGAACGCGGAACAACGTGGTCAAGGAGAGTGATCCACTCCTCGCAGGTTACTGGACGGATATCTAGAGGCGGAGACTGGCCTGCCTTGCCGTAGCTGCAGGCGGAGGCTGGTCGCTTGGGAAGTTCTGCCCCTTCGATTGCTGGGTGTAGGCTAGCCGTGATGCTATTTCACCACCGAGCGGAAAAGGATTGGCTGCCGGGGCTGGATTCGCACCAGCATGGCCGCCTTCAAAGGGCGGTGTCCTACTAATTAGACGACCCGGCAAGAAAGTGGCGGAGCCGGAGGTAGTTGCAACCTCACCATACCCGATTAAAAGTCGAGTGCCGGTCTGCTGTGGCTTCAGCTCCGCTAAACTGGTGGGCGAGAGAGGACTTGCACCTCCAAGGCTCACAGATTCTCGATCTGTGGGGTCTGCTATTCCCTCTGAACCACTCGCCCGAAATTGGTGCTCCCAGCCGGAATCTCACCGGCAACCTCAGCCTTCGGAGGGCTGCGCTCTGATAATTGAGCTACAGGAGCTGCTGGCGCAGAGCCAACAAATGGAGCCTCCTGCCGGTGCTGCCCCGGCTCAACTTTCTTACAAAGAAAGTTCGCAGGCTGCCGCGAGGAGGCAAAATGGTCGCAATCCCCAGTGCTGCCCTGGGCACAGCGGGCTTATGAAACCTGCCTGAGCGCTGGCTCGACTGCGGCCCTTGAGGACGGCCACCTTGCGGAGGGTGGCGAATAAAATGGAGCCCCCACCCGGAATTGCACCAGGCTGGCCTGCTTACCGAGCAGATGCATCGCTGACAATGCTTTGGGGGCTTTGAAAATGGTCGGCGCGAGACGAGTGGACTTCCCAAGTCTTGCGATTCAGTTTCCCCAAAAGAGACGGTTCGCTGTTGCGAACAGCAAAGCACGTCCAAGGCTGCCTGATTCTGAGTCAGGTGGGTCTGCTATTCCCCGTGAACCACGCGCCGATGAAATTGGCGTCCCTGGCCGGCTTCGCTCCGGCGGTCCATGAGATTGTCGTATCGGAAAATCTACACCTTAGCGATTCCAACCTGTCTTTCTTCGCCTTTCGTTCCCCCCTTTCAATTCAGCATTTTCTCTGTGCCCTTTTCGGCTCTGTGACAAATCTATTTTTGAATTCATGCCGATTCGCGGATGCCACCTTCAAGCGACTCGCAGCACAATTTTTCCGTGCTTCTGTCCTTCCTTTGCACTGGCGTAAGCGTCGCGGGCTTGTTGGAGGGGAAAAGTTTTGGCGACGAATACGCAGATATCTCCGGCATCAATCAATTTTGCGATGCTCGCAAGTTGCGCGGAATCGGCCTGCATCAGCATGAAGGCATCTTTGTCGCGCTGATCCACATTTTTTTCGAGCTGCGAGACGATGGTGATCAGTTTACTCGCCCCACCCCTAATGCGGCTCGCACAAGCCTCCCACGAGCTTAAATTCGCCTCGCCAGCCGTTGCGGGTTTCGTGAAAAGCGCGCCGCGTGTTTCATTTTATGAGTCACTTGTTTTACAACGTCCTCGGTTTCGCAGGATGCATGCAGCCCCCTATCGCTGAACTTGGTGGTTCGGTCGTCGTCGGGTTGGCGCCTACTAAGACTGGCGGAATGCCGTGGAGTGGACTTCCCAAGTCTTGCGATCAGTTTCCCCAGACGCGACGTTCGCTTCGCGAATCGCAAAGCGCCACTTGGCCGAAGGCACGCACTCGTTAGCACCGAGGCCCGGCTCGCTCGTCCGGTTGACATTCCCCAATGGTAGTGACGTTCGTGGCGGGAAATTCATGGCAGAACCACGAGCCCACTTATCGTCTGAAAGAAACCACGCTGCGGACGGTCGCGGTTGTGAAAGTAATCTTCGGCCTGCTACTTGGTGGATTTGGCCGGTGCAGGATTTTTTGGGTTCGGCAACGGAAGCCACATTCCGCACGATTTTGCGTTGTCTCTCATAAGCCACTTTATGCCGGGAAAACAACACAATCGCCGCTTACCCGACGCAAGCATGTCGCAAGCTTTCTCAATTCGGCGCCTGCGCGTTTCCGGTTGCTTGGCTGTGCTTATCGAGAAAATCCAGTCCCGGCGCGCCATCGGTGTAATATCTGCCCACGACGCATTTGCTTGTGGGGCGGCGGCAAGGGCTTTGAGTAAATCCATGGGCACCCTGATCTCGGGTTCATCTTCGACCCGCGTAATCTCAACCGTTACCGTGTCTCCAGCGTCAGCGTCTGCGGCATCGTGCATGGCTTGGTTGACCCTGAGCCAGTGACTTCCTTTGCCGTCTGGTTCGAGGGCGGCTCGAAAAGGAATGCTGTTTAAAACTCCCTCAACCATCGTCTTGCCCGCTGATGGTAGCTTCGCACTCGCGTTCTTGGGCAGAGTAAGAAGGGACCCAACCTCTTCGGTTGCCTCAGGCCGAACCAACTTGGCACTGAACCGAATCGTTGATTTGGCCTCTTGCGGCTTGTTCCCGAGTTGCTCCATGATGCGGCCGAGGCGGGCTAACAAGCCCTATGGCTACCTGCGCGGCTCATACCGCATCGCCACCGCCCCCGAGCCGAACTCCAGGCGGTTGACGAGCCTCAAGTCGATATGTTTCGACAGCCCCGCTAACAACGTCGGTCCATGTCCCGCCAACCTGGGGTGCACCACGAACTCGTACTCGTCGATCAATCCCAGCTCCGCCAATGCCAGCGGGAGCGTCACGCCTCCCACGAACAGTCCCTTGCCTGCCCCTGCTCCCCGCTTGAGCTGCTCGACCGACTTAGCCAAATCTCCGCGCACCAGCTCCGCGTTCCAATCAACCCGCTCCAGCGTGTTCGACACGACGTATTTCTTTGCGGCGTCGATCGTGCGGGCGAAGGGTTCCATCCACTCGGCCATCCATTCGGGCCGCAGCCCATTTGCCGGCCACCGCCACGCGGCCTGCATCATTTCGTAAGTGACCCGGCCAAAGAGCAGGGCATCGGCCTGGGTGAGTTTCGCGGCCCAGAAACGATACAGTTCTTCGTCCGTGGAACCTGCACGATGATCGACGCAGCCGTCCAACGTGACGTTGATGGAATACCGAAGACGTCGCATTACGCCATAGTGCCACCGACGGGTTAGACGGGCAAGTTTCGCCTGTTTCTGAGTTGGGAGCCATTCACGTAGCGCATGACTTTGGCAATTTGAGACTGCCAGTGGCGTTCGACAGGGACAACGTTACTGCGGATGAGGCAGGCCAGACAAGATTGGCCTGCCGATCCGAGGATGAAGACTGGTCCGCGTGGCAGGACTTGCACCTGCAACCTTTCCGTCTTGAGCGGAACGCCTCTGCATTGGGCTACACGCGGTTGGTGCCCACGGCCGGATTTGCA